>Ga0194063_10000010_pt1 | contig 182911 bp, 192 predicted proteins | sample SepL3720m_MetaG_FD_155459 | JGI IMG/M metagenome (GOLD analysis project Ga0194063, IMG submission 155459) | Anoxic zone freshwater microbial communities from boreal shield lake in IISD Experimental Lakes Area, Ontario, Canada - Sep2016-L373-20m | ecosystem: Environmental > Aquatic >... | reverse complement strand
CCAAACACGAGATAATCGTCAATGGCCTATTTGACAATACATATTACCTCATCAAGGCCATAGGCGTAGACCAATACGGCAACCAAGTAATATCTGATACTAACAGGGTCAAGACTGACTTTGATACGCGGCCGCCGGTGCTGGGTAATACAACCGTCGAAGTCTCGAATACTGATTTTGGAGCTACCGCACAGAGCCAGATGGTGGTATCTTGGGAGACAGATGAGCCTTCGACGTCACAGATTGAATACGGACTAGGTGTGGTTGGTGATAATTATGATATCAAATCCCAAGAAGATGCTACTTTGACTACATCACATGTCCTGGTAGTGACCGGATTGCGTCCATCTAGTGCCTACCATGTCAGGGCAGTATCTAGCGATGCCTCAAGCAACAAGGGTTATTCGGAAGCTCAGTCTATTCTGACCGAACAGGCTAGATCATCGGTGTTAGATATAATTATAGGCTCGCTTCAATCATCTTTGGGCTGGTTATTTGGGATGGGTAAATGATATGATAGATAATATGGTAAATAAAAATAGTGGCGGGCTACCAATTATCGATGTTGTTGGGCTGAACAAGTCATTTAAGGTTGGCAAAAACGACGTAGAGGTCCTTAAGGGTATCGATATAGAGATAATGCCTGGCGAATTTGTGCTACTATTTGGTCACTCGGGCTGTGGTAAATCCACGTTCTTGGATACTATAATTGGACTAGAAAAACCTACTGGCGGAGATATATCCATACGCGGCCGTAATCTTTATGATATGGATGAAGACGCAAGAGCAAAAGTGCGTCAAGATAGATTTGGGATGGTTCACCAGCAAGCAAACTGGATAAAATCACTAAATGTAGTCGAAAATGTTGCCTATCCGCTAATGATAGCTGGCTATAAACGACGTGATGCCATCAAACGTGCCGAACACGAGCTGGAGCTTTTTGGTCTGGCAGAATATTGTAAATATACACCTACAGAGTTGTCTGGTGGTCAGCAACAAAAGGTTTCTATTTGCCGTGCTATCGTCAATAATCCTTGGATTATAGTTGCCGATGAGCCGACCGGAAATTTAGATACTGTCTCGGCGGAAGAAGTGATGAATATATTCAAGAATATTAACGAGCAAGCAAAACGCACTATTATAATGGTGTCGCACAACCCAGATTACGAACATTACGCCACTAAACTGGTTTATATGAAAGATGGTTTGATCGAAAAAATCGTAACTCGCAAAAATGTATCAGTCGATGAATCCCAATACCCAAGTGACCTTTTGGAGATGGCAGGAGGTAGTCTGATATGAGATTTTCTTATCTGTTATATCTAGCTTATCGCAACCTGTTTTCACACAAGATGCGCACCATATTGACAGCTGGTGGGGTGGCTATATCGGTTGGTTTTATTGTCTTTTTGATATCATTTGGCCTTGGTTTGCAGCGCATATCTACAGACCAAATAACGAATCTTGAGGCTTTGCAGGTGTTAGATGTCAGCGTTGCAAAGTCGAAGGTGTTGTCTATTAACGACGAGACTATGAATAAGTTTTCAAAGCTTGGAAATGTCGAAAAGGCATATCCTCAAGTCAGTTCTGCTACAAAAGTTAGCTTTAACAAGTCAAGTATTGACGGCGTAGTTTATGGCAAAAATGTAGAATATTTGGACCTAGAAGATATTAAACTCAGCTCTGGCAAAAAGTATACCAACGATTCGGTAGACGAGGCGATTATTAACATTGCCTCTCAAACCCAGCTTGATAATGGTGATATGTTGGGCAAAGAGATTACGCTAGATGTAGTGATTAGGTCTGAATTGTTACAAAAAGACGAAAAGGTCAAACAATTCTCAAAAACATTCAAAATAGTAGGTATAGTAAATGACAAATCCGCGCCATTTGTATATGTGCCGTTGCATATCTTTACTGACAATGGTGTGGTTAATTATTCCAACGCCAAGATTAAGATGGTTAACAAAAATGACGTTACCCAAGCAAAGCTTCAGATAGAAAATATGGGCCTTAAGGCAAACTCTATCAAGGAAACTATCGACCAGATTAATCAATTCTTTAATATTTTCCAAGTCATCTTGATATCATTTGGCGGTATTGCAATATTGGTGGCATGTTTGGGTATGTTTAATACGCTTACGATCAGTTTGATAGAAAAGACGCGCGAAGTTGGGTTTATGAAAGCACTGGGGACTATGCGTCACGATGTTTATTGGCTGTTCACTTTGGAATCGGTGTTAATAGGCGCAATAGGTAGCGTGGTTGGTGTATTTGCTGGCGTCGGTACAGGCACGATACTTAACACTGCTATCTTTGGACTGGCATCCAGCACTGGCAACCAAGCAGTAGAATTGTTCTATATACCTATATATTTGGTATTACTGATTTTATGTGCTTCATTATTAGTAAGCCTGATGACTGGTATTTATCCGGCACGTCGCGCTGCTAAAATCAGCCCACTTGACGCTATGCGTTACGAATAGACTGGAAAAAAACCGCAATTTGGCGTATAATTGTCGGGTTATGCCAGAGGTTATTAAAGTTGTTGGTGCGCGTGAGCACAATCTAAAAAATATCAGCGTTGAGATACCACGCGATAAATTAGTTGTGATTACAGGTTTGTCTGGATCAGGCAAATCATCATTGGCATTTGATACTATTTACGCCGAAGGTCAGCGTCGTTATGTCGAGAGTTTGTCCAGTTATGCTAGGCAGTTTCTAGGATTGATGGAAAAGCCAGACGTTGATTATATAGAAGGTCTAAGTCCGGCAATTAGTATTGACCAAAAATCAACCAGCCGTAATCCGCGCAGTACAGTTGCTACTGTGACTGAAATTTATGATTATCTGCGTTTACTATATGCGCGTATCGGTGTGCCGCATTGTCCGGTTTGCGGTAAGGCTGTTACGCGTCGCACATCAGAAACTATTATTGATGAAATTATGAAGTTTCCTACGAGCGCAAAGTTGATAATATTAGCACCTATTGTCAAAGATAAAAAAGGCGAATTTGCTCATATTCCCGAACAATACAGTCGAACTGGTTTTGCCAGGGCGCGCGTTGATGGTGTCGTTTATGCGTTAGATGAATTTCCAGAATTAGATAAAAAATACAAACACAATATAGAAATAGTAGTTGACCGTATAGCACTGTCACCTGATATGTTGGGTCGCGTTACCCAATCTGTTGAACAGGCGCTAGAACTGGCTGGGGGTATTGTCGAAGTTGTTAATACTGACGATAATACGACCACCGCCTATAGCCAGCGTTATGCTTGTTTGGATCATCCTAATGAAGACATCCCAGAATTAGAACCTCGACTATTTAGTTTTAACGCACCACAAGGTGCTTGTCCAACATGTACTGGTCTAGGTAATCGTCTAGAAGTAGACCCCAGCCTGGTGTTCAACCCTAACCTTACAATATCTGAAGGTGCAATCCGTCCGTATAATCGCGTCAATAGTGACGCCTGGTATATGAAGCGTTTGGCTGAAGTCGCCAAGGCTCACAATTTTGACATCCATACTCCAGTAGGTAAGTTGTCTCAGGCCGATTTGGATAAGGTGTTATATGGCACAGGTGATCAGAAATATACAGTTCAATTGGGTAGTGGTCGTGACTATGATTCTACATACGAGGGCGTCATACCAAACCTAGAACGTCGTCACAAAGAAACCGATAGCGAATTTATGCGCAAGGATATCGAACGATTTATGCGCGAAAGTAAGTGTCATGTATGTAACGGTGCTAGGTTAAAACCAGTCGTCTTGGCAGTTACAATCCACGATAAAAATATTATGGATATTTGTAATATGGATGTGACAACCGCATTAGATTTCTTTGAAAATAAATTGAAATTAAGTGACCAGGAGATGTTTATTGCGCGGCAGATTATCAAAGAGGTTTTGGCGCGACTGGGATTTATGAATAATGTTGGCTTGAACTATCTGGAACTGGGACGTGCAGCTAATACCTTGTCTGGCGGTGAAGCGCAACGCATACGGCTGGCAACCCAAATTGGTTCTGGTTTACAGGGAGTTTTGTATGTATTGGATGAACCTTCGATTGGGCTGCACCAACGCGACAATCATCGTTTAATTGGGACATTAAAACATCTGCGAGATTTAGGTAACACTGTAATTGTAGTTGAGCATGACGATGATACTATTCGTAATGCTGATTATCTATTAGATATCGGTCCTGGCGCTGGTATCGCTGGTGGTCATGTTGTGGCTCAAGGTACACCTGATGAAGTTGCCAAAAACCCAGACAGTATAACTGGTAGGTATCTTAGTGGTGTCGACAAAATAGAATCTCCAAAAAAGCGTCGCCCAATTGTCAAAGACCGAAAATTAATCGTTCGTGGTGCCAGCGAAAATAATCTAAAACATATTGATGTCGAATTCCCACTGGGCGTTATGACAGTCGTCAGTGGCGTCAGTGGCAGCGGTAAATCGACACTAGTTAATGATATTCTAGCCAAAGAATTATCAGCACGGCTGCATCGTTCGCATGTTGTCCCAGGGTCGCACGAAAACCTAGAAGGTATTAATCTGCTAGACAAGGTAATTGTAATTGACCAATCGGCAATTGGCCGCACTCCACGATCTAATCCAGCGACTTATACGGGTGTGTTTACTGCGATTCGTGATCTGTTCGCATCTACGCCCGAGGCTAATATTCGTGGTTACAAAACCGGCCGATTTAGCTTTAATGTCAAAGGTGGTCGCTGCGAAAACTGTCAGGGTGACGGTGTGATTAAAATTGAAATGCATTTCTTGCCTGATGTATATGTAACCTGTGATGTATGTAAAGGCAAACGATATAACCGTGAGGCATTAGAAATTAAATATAAAGGTGCAACTGTTAGTGACGTCCTAGATATGACAGTTGAACAAGCCGCAAAGTTCTTTGAGAATGTTCCGGCAATTGCACATAAATTAGACACATTAGTTGAAGTAGGTTTGGGCTATATTAAATTAGGCCAACCAGCCACAACATTCAGTGGCGGAGAAGCTCAGCGTATTAAATTAGCCAGTGAGTTGTCTAGACGAGCAACTGGCAAAACATTGTATATATTAGATGAGCCAACGACAGGGTTGCATAGCGCCGATGTTAAACGGTTACTAATGATATTGCAAAAACTAGTATCGGGCGGTAACAGTATGGTTATTATCGAGCACAATTTGGATGTGATTAAGACTGCTGACTACATTATTGATATGGGTCCAGAAGGTGGTTTCGGCGGTGGCTATATAGTCGCTAGCGGCACGCCAGAAGAAGTCTCAAAAGTTGAAAAGTCATTTACTGGTCAATATTTAAAAGCTTTATTGTAGACGCGAGAATTTACTGGTGATGGCTTTGTCTATGAAGATTATGGCTGCCATAATGATCAGACCTAGCCCAATAGAAGCGACGACGTCTGTCAGCCAATGATAACCAAGATACAGTCGGCTGATAGCAATTATAGCCGTGCCTCCAACTGTAGCAATAATCCAAGTGATAATCTTGCTAACACTAGAGTGTCGTGAGCATATTAGGTAGCCAGCAACTAACAGAAATACAACGGTGCAGACGGTGTGGCTAGAAGGGAAGGCAAAGTCGACTTCTATTGGTGGAACCATTGACGTTTCACTGGGACGGCTGATCATTAGGGCTGATTTGAGGAAAATTGATGCTACCGCGGAAAGTCCCACGCCTAATATCAGCAAGAATGGTCGCCAAAGTTCGCGTTTGTAGGATGCCCAGATAACCGCTACGATTAAAGTGATTACTGCCAGGGAAGCTGCGCCACCAAAGAAAGCGATAGTGCTCATCATATTAGTTAGGTTGGATTGTCTAAGTTCTAACATAAATTTTAGAATAGACTGATTGAAAGACCCGATACCCAATGTTTCGCTTGCGCCCAGATATGATGTCGCAAAGATAGCCCCGCCTATAATTAAACTAAGTATAGCTAGCATTATGCTACGCCTTATAGTCCATGGTTTTTTGATTGCTTGAATGATGCTGGTGTCCATTAGGTTATTTCCTTCGATTTTTTATTTTTTGAAATTGTAATTTGGTAGCATCCCAGATTGCCTGACGTTGACGCTTATCCTTTAATAAATGATACACTGCTGGGGCTATAGATGCAAACAGTATCAGGGCTATGATTGGCAATAACACCGTGTCAATATCGACACCCATTTGTCGTAGTGCCCCGCCAAGGAAATATCCCAAATAAGTCACACCGCCAGCCCAAAGTGCTCCACCGACAAGGTTAAATATCATAAATGTTCGGTATTTCATCCCAGCAACACCAGCAATTAGTGGCACGAATGTGCGAACAATTGGGATAAACCTAGCGATAATGATCGTTTTGCCACCGTATTTTTCATAAAAATCTTGAGCTTTTTGGACATTTTCTTGTTTAAATAATAATGAGTTCGGTCTTTTAAACAGGTATGGCCCGATTTTACGACCTAATAGGTATCCAACACTTGTTCCAATAGTGGCGGCAATAAATAACAGTAGAACTACTAGATGGATATTAAGGTCTAATTTGATAGTATTGGTGCCCTGGATCAAGAACCCAAATGTAAACAACACACTGTCGCCTGGTAAAAAGAATCCAATTAATAGGCCGTTTTCAGCGAAGATGATAGCCAAAACTACCAATAATGCGGCTATAGGGCCAGCGGCCTCTGCAAATTGTGCAAGGTCAAATCCAGGTATCATATATCAACCATTTTAGCATAATTTAAGATAAAAATGTTATAATAGATATCAACAGTTACTAAATAACGACTGAGGATAAGGGAGAGCATGAGCAATATTTCATTAAAACTAGACAAACGAACAGCCGAAGGTAAGCAAGTTACCAAATTACGTGCGGCAGGATTAGTGCCAAGCGTAGTTTACGGTGGGCAATCTGAGCCTATGATGACGCAATCAAAATTGGTCGAAACGGCCAAGGCAGTCCATCACGTTGGTAAACATTCACCAATTGATTTGGTTATTGATGGTTCCAAAAAACTTGCAATTATTAAAAGTATTGATATGGACCCCGTAAAGCATATTTTGCGACATATTGCATTTCATACAATTAATCGCAACGATATTATTACAACCGAAGTTCCAGTCATATTAGTGGGTATGGGTGAAAGTGCAGCCGAACGAGCTGGATTAGTAATTTTGCAAGCACTTGAACATATTGAGATCAAAGCAAAACCTGCTGATTTGCCAGAATCAATCGAGATGTCAATTGTGGGACTAACAACTGATGAAGATAAATTAACAGTCGCTGATATTAAATTGCCAGATGGTGTAGAGTTTGCTGATATCGAACAAGATATGGGGTTAGTTATCGCCAATGTTTACGAACCAGGTGCATTACAAGCCGCTAACGAAGCTGCTGGTGGTGATGCCGAGGCGGACACTGAAGTCGCGGTTGAAGGCGAAGAACCAACAGCTGAGGCGGGTGAAAAACCAGCTGAAACTGAAAACAAAAACTAAAGGATATGTTGTATATTCAAAAGCCCCGCATGGTGCGGGGCTTTAGTTTTATTCTTCGATGAAACCACCAGATTGATGTGACCACAAACTAGAATATATACCGTTTTGACCAATTAATTCCTGGTGTGTACCTTGTTCTGTGATTTTACCTTCATCTAGTACTATGATGCGATCTAGTTTCGCAATAGTTGATAAGCGGTGGGCGATGACAATACTGGTACGACCGGACATTAATTTTGCTAGTGAATCTTGAATTAGTTTTTCGCTTTCACTATCTAGCGCTGAAGTAGCTTCATCCAATATCAGAATCGGTGCATTTTTTAATATTGCCCTGGCAATTACAATACGCTGTCTTTGACCACCTGATAATTTGACGCCACGTTCGCCGACTAATGTATTAAAACCCTTACTGAGTGATTGGATAAAATCCAACGCGTTGGCTTGGGCAGCCGCGTAACGGATTTCGGCATCAGATGCATTGGGTTTACCATACGCAATATTTTCGCGCAAAGTTCGGTGAAACAATGATGGTTCTTGGGCAACATAGGCAATTGATTCGTGTAAATTATCTTGAGTAATTAAAGTGATGTCTTGGCCATCAATTTTAATTGTGCCTTTATCTATGTCACTAAACCTCAGAATTAATCTGGTCAAGCTAGTTTTTCCTGAACCTGATCGACCAACAACACCAACTCTTTCGCCTGGATTAATTGTTAGTGAAAAACCATTAAATAGTGGTTTTTCGTTTTCGGCATGCGTAAAGGTAATATTTGAAATTTCAATTTTACCTTTGTTAATAACACATTTTTCAGGAGCTACTGGGTCCTTTATTTCAATTTCTTCGTCTAGGGTTGCAATCATTGGTCCAGCATCGCCAATTACTCGCAAATATCCCCTAGTTGCGTTATTGACTTGCCATAGCTGATGGACGACGTTTAATGTATAACTGATTACTAAATATACTGAACCGATTTGGGCTATATGATATTCGGTTGCGAATATTGCTGCTGCAAAAGCGCATATATTAACGAATGTCATCAACGTCGCAAAGGCGCCCGTGATGAAAACCACACTTTTCATTTCTTTCATTACCGTTTTACTCCACTTGGTTGTGAGTTTTTGGTATCTATCTAGTTCGGATTTGCTGTTGGCAAAGGCTTTGACGGCGGAAATATTACTGATGGTGTCTGCAAAATAAGCCGTCATTTTACTACTGCGTTTTGCAACTTGACCGCTGATTGGTGCAATTTTGACTTGCGATTTGATAATCACGAAAGCAATCACAAATGATAGGGCTGCCAGGATAACTGCGTATTGCCACATGATGAAGCTCAGAGCAACACATACCGAAATTAGTGCGGTGACAATTGGAGTTAAGTTCCAAATAATTGTATCCCAGAATCTTTCGATTGATCCAATCAATTTATTGGCATCTGACACCATTCCGCCGCTCATTTTGTTCGAATGATAGTTAAGGCTCTTGTTGGTTAGATGTTTTAATATCTTCTGGGCAATTATGGTCTGCATTTTTGTCTCGGTAATAAATGACATAGCAATTGCTATCCTGATAGCAACAACATCACTTAAAAACATGATGATTGAATAGCCCAGTAGTAACATTAAACTGTTGTCCATTGTGGCAGTCCCCGCGGCAATATGGGTGAATAATTGTGAAACAAATATTGGCGCGATGGTAGTATTTAAAATTGCAAAGATAATTTGCATGGCGACCATAACACACACTAAAACAGGGCTTATTTTCCAGAGCCTGAACAAGAATTGGACAATTCTTTTTGGTGATTGTTTTTGGGACATATTTTTAGGCATTATTAATTCCTTTGAATTGATTAAATTTGTTCATTGCGAAAAACGCTGTGCGTGCCAGTGCACAAGTAGAGGATCTATATTTGATACAAGATCATAATAGATAAAATTATACAGTATAATATAAGTTAGTGTAAAGATATATTTATGAAAAAACCAGAAAAACTAGAAACCAAGTTAAAAACATTGCCTTCCAGCCCCGGTGTTTATTTTCACAAGGACGTTAATGGGCAGATTATTTACATTGGCAAAGCGGCCGTGTTAAAAAACCGTGTTCGCCAGTATTTTCAGAAAAAATCAGATGTAGATCGTAAGACTCAGATTTTGGTATCAGAAATTGCTGATACCGATTGGGTTGAAACTGACAGCGAGATCGACGCATTATTTCTAGAAGCCGAGTTGGTCAAACGTTATATGCCAAAATATAATATATTACTGCGTGATGATAAATCTTCGACTTTTGTTCGCATTGATATGAAAAACGACTGGCCATATATCAGTTTTACTCGCAACCCGTTTGATGACGGCGCAGATTATTTCGGTCCGTATTTTAATGGGTCGGCGGTGAAAAAAGCTTTGCGATATTTGCGCCAGGTTTTTCCGTATTATACAAACAAAAATCAAGCAGTTGATTTGGATGCGCACTTGGGTTTGTCACCAGTTGGTATGACTAGCAATGAATATAAAACCAATTTACGAAAACTAATTAGTTATATTAGGGGCGACAAAAAAACGATTATTGCAGACCTAGAAAAGGATATGAAATTGGCTGCCAAATCGCAGGATTTTGAGTTAGCGGCTACTATCCGAAACAAACTGAATAACCTACGTGAGTTGAAACGCCGTATTATGTTCGGGGACAAAGAGTTTTTGGATATCAGCAAAGACCTGGCGCTGTCAGAATTAGTCGATTTGTTAAAACTAGATAAAACACCAGTGCGAATTGAGGGCTATGATATATCACATCTGGGTGGAACCAATGTTGTTGCCAGTATGGTTGTGTTCACGAATGGCGCTAGCGATAGGGCACAGTATCGTAAATTCAAAATTCGAGTTGATAAGAATGATGATTTTGCCAATATGAATGAAGTGTTGACCAGGCGCCTGAGTGAGAAAAATCTGAAATCGTGGGGAATGCCAGATTTGATATTGATTGATGGCGGCAAAGGGCAACTTAGCTCGGCGTTAGCTGCCCGTAACGCGATGGGACAGCCTAATATACCGTTTATAGGTTTGGCAAAACGTGATGAACAGATTATAGTTTGTGAAAATGGCATCTTTCGCGAGATAGATTTGCCTAAAGACACACACATCATCAAATTATTGCAACGAATTCGTGACGAATCGCATCGTTTTGCGGTTAGTTATCATACGGTTTTGCGCCGTAATAAATTTCTAGATAAATAACGCTTGTGTTATAGTATAAACAGATATGAAATCAAAAGCTTTCACAATAATTGAACTAGTTGTGGTTATCACGGTAATTGGTATATTGGCAACTATTACGGTTGTTGGTTATGGCAATTGGCGACAATCAGTTGATGAATCTGTGGTTAAGAGCGACCTACAGGCTGCTGCCGCGGCTATGGAAAATTATAGGAGCTTTAATGGCGGGTATCCTGCTGATGATAACACTAGACTTAATTTAATTAAACTAAGCCCAGGTGTCTCACTATCTTCATATCAGGGTGGGTCTAGTTATTATTGGATTTGTGCGTCTAAATATCCGAAAATGTATTGTGTAACAAACACTCAAACGACTCCATATTCAACATAGTTTAAAAAGTGAGTTTTAGGACTTCATTTTTGTGATATAATTAGTAATAACTTATGAATATGGATACAATTTTACAGATAGTCACACTCAGCTCAGCAGTTTTAATGGTATTGGCAGTTTTGTTGCAGCAACGTGGGGCGTCATTGGGCGCTGGATTTGGTAGCTCGGGCGAATTACATACGACTCGTCGCGGCATCGATAAAAATTTATTTGAAATAACAATAGTTTTGGCTGTAATCTTCGTGTTGTCGATATTAGCTGGGCTGTTGCTGCCCTCTTTCCGATAGGTAACACGTATGCCAGAAGATGACCTAGAAAAAAAGTCTTGGCTGCCAAATATAAAATTCAGCAAGAAAAGTATCGCCAGAAAGATGCGCAAAGTTGAAGGCGCGACCATCCGTCATACTCACAAATTTATCATCAAGCGTTGGGCAAATGTTCGCGAATCTCAGCGACACATCGTGTTTTGGATTTTGGCAATGGGCATATTGATTGCCGCAACGGGGTTGCAATTGATGTGGTTCCAGCAGAGCTACAAAACGCCAACTGGCGCAAATGACGGCGTGTATGCCGAGGCTGTCTTGGGTCCAGTCGATACATTGAACCCTCTTTTTGCCAGCTCATCTGCCGAACAGTCTGCTAGTTATTTGATGTTTTCTCGCCTGACAAGCTATGACAAGACTGGGCATCTCGGCTATGATTTGGCTACAAACGTTTCTAGCAACGCCGACAAAACTATCTATACTGTCAAGATTCGCGATGATGCACACTGGAGTGATGGTGTTGATTTGACGGCTCGGGATATCGTGTTCACTATCGGTTTAATCAATAACCCCAGCGTTCGCACGACGGTTGAGGGCTGGAATGATGTGGCAGTCAAAGCGATTGACAATTTTACTGTCGAGTTTAGCCTTAGGTCGACTTATGCAGCTTTTGAACATGCGCTAACTTTTCCTATTGTGCCCGAGCATATTTTGGGAAGTGTTAACACTATTGCTATTCGTGAAAATAGCTTCGGTAATAGCCCTGTAGGCAGCGGTCCGTTCATTTTCTCATTTACCCAAGATATAGACAAATCAAACGGTCGCAAAGTGATACATATGACCCATAATGAATCGTATTATCGTGGCAACGCCAAGCTTGGGCGATTTCAGTTGCACGTCTACAACAACAGTGAGCAAATCGCGCGAGCTATATCGGCAGGTGAAGTTAACTCGGCGGCAGACTTGCGTCCAGCTGACCTAAAGTCGATCAATGATAATCGTTATAATATTGAATCAAATCCTATTAACAGTGGCGTATACGCTATTGTTAACACTACCAGTCCAGTGTGGCAAGATGTTACGTTGCGCCGGTCATTACAGTCGGCAACCAATACGGACGATATCTTGTCAGAGTTGCCAGATACCACTCAGCAGTTGGATTTGCCACTGATAAATAACCAACTGACGGGTGATTTGCCGGTCGCTCCAAAATACGATTTGGCAGGCGCTCAAAAAATGTTGGATGACGCCGGTTGGGTCGTTGGGGAACAGGGTATTCGTCAAAAAGATGGCAAGGATTTGAAATTATCAATTGTCACCATGAAAAACAGTGAATTTGAGAGGGTATTAGAGATATTAACGGGCCAATGGAGATTGCTGGGCATATCGATTGAGACTAAAGTTGTTGATCCGAATGATGTCTCACAAAATGTTTTCCAAGGCATACTACAGCCTCGTAACTACGATGTATTATTATATCAATTGAATATTGGTGCCGACCCAGATGTCTATGCTTATTGGCACTCATCTCAAGCGTCTGTTCAAGGTTCAAACTTTGCTAATTATTCCAATGCTGTCAGCGATGACGCATTGTCGAGTGCTCGCGTTCGTTTTGAGCCGTCACTGCGTAATGCCAAATACATTACATTTGCAAAACAGTGGCTATCAGATGTGCCAGCTATCGGTTTGTATCAAGCAACTGCTCAATATGTCAGTAGTAAAAATGTCAAATCAGTAGGTGACGAGAATATATTGATATCATCAATTGACCGATATTCTGATGTTTTAAATTGGTCCGTTGGCACACGCAGTGTTTACAAGACTCCGTAATATCAGATATAATCTCGCTATGCGCGCGTGCCGTAATTGGTAGCCGGGTCAGCTTGAGGTGCTGGTGTCCTTAGGGACGTGGAGGTTCAAGTCCTCTCGCGCGCACCATTTGTCCTCTTGCAAAAATACATTCTTATCTGTATAATCTCAAGAGTTATGGGCGCTTAGCTCAGTTGGCTAGAGCATCTCGTTTACACCGAGAGGGTCGGGGGTTCGAGCCCCTCAGCGCCCACCAAATAAATAATCCATCCTTCGGGATGGCTTATTTATTTGGCAGACCCTGAGGTGCTCGGGCCCCGACCAACTTGGGTCGGGGGTGAGAACTGTCAGTGACAGTTCGCAAGGCCGGAAGCTGGATGGCAACTTGTTGCCACCAACTGAGGCGGGGTCGAGAAAAATTCGGAACGAATTTTATCGTGACCGAGCCCCTCCATATCATCCGATATGGCTTACAGCATCTCTATTTGACAACCCCCGACTTGCATTTTATAGCTATCTGTGCTATAATGAAAAGATAAGCAGCCCTAAAAGGGCATATTTTTATGAAAGATGGTTCTAGTATATGAAAGACAGTTCAAAAATCCGAAATGTTGCCATAATCGCCCATGTCGACCACGGCAAGACGACTATTGTTGATGGGCTGTTAAAACAGTCTAATACTTTCCGTTCAAATCAAGCCGAAATGGCACAATCGTTGATTATGGACAGTGGTGACCAAGAACACGAACGCGGTATTACTATTACTGCTAAGCAAACTTCTGTTTACTATGGCGATTACAAGATCAACATTATTGATACCCCAGGACACGCGGATTTTAGTGGTGAAGTTGAGCGCACATTGAATATGGCTGACGGCGTATTGCTGATTGTTGACGCCCAAGAAGGCCCAATGCCACAGACTAAATTTGTGCTTTCCAAAGCCCTAGAACTAGGCTTGACCCCAGTTGTAGTTATCAACAAAATTGACAAACCTGCTCGTCGTATTGACGAAGTCGTTGATGAGATTGCAGATTTGTTCCTAGAATTAGCGGTTGATGAATCGCAGTTATATTACCCAGTTTATTACGCGATTGGTCGCGATGGCAAAGCTTGGAAAGAATTGCCAGATAATCCATCTGAACACACTGACCTAACCCCGATTTTTGACGCAATCGTTAATGATATTCCGGCGCCAAAAGTTGACGCTGACGGGTCATTGCAGCTATTAGTTACAGCATTACAATACGATTCATTCCTGGGCAAATACGCTATCGGCCGTATCACTCGCGGAAATGTCAAAAAATCTATGCCAATTACATTGATTAAACGTGACGGTGAAAAAATCGTCAGCAAAATTGATAAAGTTTTTGGTTATCGCGGGTTGAATCGTGAAGAAATCGACAGTGCGATTGCTGGTGATATTGTCGCGCTAACTGGCGTGGCTGACGCACACATTGGTGAAACTATCGCCGATCGTGATAATCCCGAGGCGTTGCCTGTTATTGATGTTGAAGCCCCAACAATTAGTATTTATCTAGGTCCTAACACCAGCCCATTCAAAGGCCGCGAAAGCCAGTTTAATACTTCTCGCCAGATCGGTGAACGATTAAAACGCGAATTAGAAACCAATGTTAGTTTACGTGTCGAAGACGATGGAATCGGATTCAAGGTTTCTGGTCGTGGCGAATTACACTTGTCAGTATTGATTGAAACTTTGCGACGTGAAGGATTTGAATTCGAAGTTGGTCGCCCACAAGTTGTTACTATTGTCGAAAACGGTAAAACAATGGAACCAGTTGAGGAATTATTGGTTGAAGTTTCTGGCGAATTCCTAGGTGTTGTCAGCCAAGAATTAGGTAACCGCCGTGCTGCGATGACTAAACAAGAACAAACTAGCAGCGGCACAACCCGTGTAACTTATATATTGCCAACTCGCGCCCTAATTGGTCTACGTAACTTATTACTGACTGATACCAAAGGCACCGTCATTATGAACAGCCTGCCACATGGTTACCAACCGCTAGGTCCAAAACTGCAAAAAATCCGCAACGGCGCAATCATTGCGACCGAAGCTGGCGTTACAACTCCATACGCATTACAAATGGGCGAAGACCGTGGTGAATTATTCGTTGGCCCTGGTACACAAGTTTATGTTGGTATGATTGTTGGTTTGTATAACCGTAATGATGACCTAGAAATGAATGTTTGCAAAGCAAAACACCTGACCAATATGCGCAGTTCATCCAGTGACGGTACTGTCCAATTGACGCCATTTACTGACCTGAGCCTAGAACAATGTATTGACTTTATCGAAGACGATGAATTATTAGAAGTTACTCCAAAATCACTGCGCCTACGCAAACGACATCTAGATCCAAACCAACGCAAACGCGCTGCCAAGCAGTAAGTTTCGTGCTATAGTATGTATTATGAATAATATAGACGCAATCAGTAAAGAGCGTGCTATAAAACTATTTGATAGTGATGATTTGTCGTCTTTTGAAATCGGAACAACTAAAGGTCTACAACAAATACACGAGTATTTATTTGGCGATCTTTATGATTTTGCTGGCAAGATCAGGTCCAAAAATATCAGTAAGGGAGGATTTACATTTGCCTCGGCTGTTTATCTAGTTAGTGGCTTAGACGAAATAGAAAAATTACCAGAGAATACTTTTGAAGAAATAGTCAAAAAGTATGTAGAAATGAATATCGCACACCCTTTTATGGAAGGCAATGGACGTAGCGCTCGGATTTGGCTTGATTTGATATTAAAGAAAAATCTAAAACAATGTATTGACTGGGAAAAAGTTAATAAGCAAGATTATTTCAATGCTATGGAGCGTAGCCCTATAAATGATCTGGAAATTCGCGAACTGCTGCGTGGCGCACTGACAGGTAAGATTAATGATCGCGAGGTTTTTATGAAAGGCATAGAGCAGTCTTACTACTACGAAGAAGCTGATGATTACAAAGGCTAACCAATGAGAAGTTGGTATAAATCATCGATAGACAACTTTCTAAATCAAAAAACGATTCTATAATTGGCTGCCTTGCCCAGGGCAGTGCTCGCGATGGGTTTAGTGTCGAACAGGCTCAGCTTGACACATGGCTATGTGAAATTAATATATTAAAAGACCAGTTGTGCGATATTAAAAATGCCACTATTTTTTTGGAGTTTAATATTCCACGTATGGGCAAGAGAATTGATGCGATTTTGTTAATTCATTCCACTAAACCACATATAGTAATACTTGAATTTAAAATTGGGCAAAATAAGTTTACAGCTAAAGATATAGATCAAGTTATTGACTATGAATTAGAATTAAAGAACTTTCACCTAGGTTCGCATGGTGCTGATATTTTTTCAGTTCTAGTTGCGTCAGAATATCTAGGAGGGGCACAGAATAATAATAGTGTTGGGTGCTTGGTTAAATCGAATATCCAAGACTATATAAGGGCAATAGACTATTCGATTGGTGACGGGGCTAATGGCTGGGAGGAATCACCATATAAGCCTACACCTACAATAATAGAAGCGGCAAGAGCATTGTATTCTGGCCATAATGTAGAGGAAATCACCAGGAACGAGGCTGGTGATAATATAACAGCAACGTGCGTAAAGATAAATGAAATAATTGACGACTGTAAAAGGCAACATAAAAAAACAATCATCTTTGTAACCGGTGTGCCTGGAGCTGGCAAAACTCTAGTCGGACTGAATATAGCAACCCAAAAAAGAAATAAAAGCCCAGAAGATCATGCGGTACTTTTATCTGGGAATGGTCCGCTCGTTAATGTGCTAACTGAAGCTTTAGCTAGGGACGAAAGAGACAAGAATGGGACACGGATTGGAGTTGCTAGAACTCAAGTAAAATCTTTTATCCAAATAGTTCATCATTATCGCGATGAATATATAAATAATGCGAGTGCGCCTAGCGAGCATGTTGCAATTTTTGATGAGGCGCAACGAGCATGGGACGGTAATACTATCACTAATTGGATGAATCGTAAAAACAGGCAATGGGCTCATGGAGAATCCGAATCAGGATTTTTAATAAGCACTATGGATAGGCACGAAGATTGGGCATGTATAGTTTGTCTTGTCGGTGGTGGTCAAGAGCTTAAAAAAGGTGAGGCTGGTATTGGAGCTTGGGTTGATGCCGTACCAGACAATTGGCAGATCGCAATATCACCTAATATAGTAGACTCCGAATATAACCTTACTAATGTGCCACACGATGTTCAAAAATATAAAGAACTTCATTTGGCTACTTCTATGCGTTCTTTTCGAGCTGAGAAATTGTCCAATTTTGTAAAAGCATTATTAGACTTGGATGAGTCGGCAAAGAATATATATGATGGGCTAAAAGATAAATACCCAATTAGAATAACCCGAGATCTTAAACTTGCCAAAGACTGGATAAGAAATCATGCGAGAGGCACAGAGCGTCCTGGTATGTTAGCGACAAGTAGGGCACAGCGGCTTATCCCATTTGCTATTGACAGCAATAAAGGTATTAATGAAATACATTATTTTTTAGACGATAAAGAGAGTAATAAAAGTTCTTATTTTTTGGAAGATGCGGCCTCTGAGTTTGTGTGTCAGGGCCTAGAACTCGACTATTCATTGGTATGTTGGGATGCGGACATGCGTTTTAACGGTAGTGATTGGCAGTATTTTAATTCTAAAAACAATGGCGCAAAAGGCATAGTATGGCAGAATAATAAGTCAAATTCACAAGAGTCTAAGAATGCCTATCGTGTACTTTTAACTAGGGCTAGACAGGGTATGATTATTTTCATACCAAATGGTAATTTTCCACCTGATGCTACAAGAAAATCAGAGTTTTATGATAAAACATATCTTTATTTGAAGTCTTTAGGCATAGAAGAGCTAGTTGGGTTATCACTAGATACCGGCTATTAATAAAAATAAATGATCTGTCATATGTTTGCCTCGCGTAGTGTTCGCAATTCTAAGTTGTTAGATGTATATCGTTGAGCCGATTATTAGGGGATGAATCTACTTGTTTTTTACTTCTTCAGGTAAAAAACCGTTCTTGTGTTCGAACCCGGCTTTCCATTCATAATCTTTGCAATAGCCTAATTCTGACATTAGTGGGGTAGAGTTGTTGCGCAGATGTAGCGGCACTTGGGCGTCAGGATATTTTTTCGCCAGTTCGGTTGCGTGCATTAACGCGTCATAACTAACCCGGGATTTTTCGCTTTTGGTCAGGGCGCAGACGACATGTGATAATATGATTGCCGATTCGGGCATGCCGACGCGTTCGACGGCCATGAATGCATTTAATGCTAACCCCAGCGCACCATTGCCGGCCAGGCCAATATCTTCGCTGGCGAATATTACCATGCGGCGGGCGATAAATTTGGGATCTTCGCCGGCATCAATCATTCGTGCCATATAATACAGTGCAGCATCAACATCGCCACCACGCATACTTTTTATAAATGCGCTGATGATTGTGTAATGTTTGTCACCTTTTTTGTCGTAACCTGGCACGCGTTTTTGGGCGGCGGTTTTGACGATTTCGGGTGTGACTTTTTCGCCCATACTCAGTGCTAATTCTAGATTTCCCAATGCTACACGGGCATCACCAGATGATAATTCGGCCAGATAATCTAGTGCGGCTGGGGTGACATTCTTTGTTTTCTTTTCCAGCTTTAATGCATTTTTTAGGATTTTAATAATCTCGAGTTTGTTTAACGGCTCTAATACTAATACGCGGCTACGAGATAACAGCGGGTTGATAATCTCAAAGCTAGGGTTTTCAGTCGTGGCGCCGATTAATGTGATTAGACCAGATTCAACGTGGGGCAGGAAAGCGTCTTGTTGGGCTTTGTTAAAACGATGGATTTCGTCGACAAATAGGATTGTTCGTAGTTTCAGATTCCAGTTTTGGCGGGCGTGTTCGATTATTTTGGTGACATCTTTTTTGCCACTGGTTACGGCTGAGATTTCAATAAACTCGGCTTTCACCTCGTTAGCGATAATCCGAGCCAATGTGGTTTTACCGCTACCAGGCGGTCCCCACAGAATTAAACTGACAGGTTCTTGGTTGCGGACAATTCGACGCAATATTTCACCATCGCCCAACAAATGGGTCTGACCAATAACACCATCTAATGTGGTTGGTCGCATCCTCTCAGCCAATGGCACTCGTTGCATATATTCATTATACCTTGAAAAGTAACAAATAATACCTTACAATAGACAGGACCACCCGCAATATGCGGCTCTTTAGCTCAGTGGTAGAGCAGAGGCCTGAAGAGCCTTGTGTCCCCAGTTCAAATCTGGGAGGAGCCACCAAATAAAATATCTCAACCTTTATGGCTGAGATATTTTATTTGACTTGCCTTCTCCAGATTTGAACTGGGAAAACCCGCTCCGTATCTTGCAATTTGGTCATTATTAAACTATAATTTTACAAGTGCGCGGGTTTAGCTCAGTTGATAGAGCGCTTCCTTGCCAAGGAAGAGGTCGAGAGTTTGAGTCTCTTAACCCGCACCAAAATAATAATCCCATCTTGTATGGGATTATTCTTTTGGTGCGAGCCGAGCCTTAAGCTATCGACCTCAGAGGGAGAGAGTGAGAACTGCAAGTCTGCAGTTCGCAAGGCCGGAAGCTGGATGGCAACTTGTTGTCACCAACTGAGGCGGGGCCGAGAAAAATTTCGGAGAAATTTTATCGTGGCTGAGTCTCTTAACCTTTAAACTCTCGACCGACCCGAAGAAAATAGTCGAGAGATTGCTACCGCGCCTACAGGCGCTGGGAACTTTGAGTTTTCTGTGTCGCTATTATGTAAGAGTTTACAAATATTCCATCTACTGACTAGTTTTAAGCCCTAACTAGCTTATAATAGAAGCATGGAATCAAAAGACTTAGCCAAGTTACTTAACGGTGTCACAAATGTGTACGCTGATGAGTCAAGCCATACGAATGATGGCTCTACCACAATGGTTCTTGGTGCTACTTGGATGGACAGCGAAATCGCAGCATCTCTTTTAGATAGAATTAAGCTTATAAAAATCCGCCATAGTATTTCAATATATCGGGAGATTAAATGGACGAAAGTAAGCCAAAAGAAATTAGATTATTATAAAGAGCTTATTGACATATTTCTAAATACGGATGGGCTCAATTTTAGAGCTGTCATAGTCGATAAAACAAAGCTAGATCATGGGCGTTTTGGCCAGACCTCTGAGGATTTCTACTATAAAATGCAATACTATCTCATAAGAAATATTGCTGGAAAATGTCTTGGTAGGATAAAAATATATTTAGATTATAAAGATAGTTGGTCGGGCAAACGCTGTCACAAATTAGCTGATTATTTGTCAAACACAACTAACTTAAATAGTCAGGGTATATCTGCTCAGCCAGTGAGGTCTCATGAGTCAGTTGCAATTCAATTGGCTGATTTAATATCGGGCGCTGTGATGTACGCAAATAAAGACCGTACAGATTTAGACTCAACTGCTAAATTGGAGTTGGTCCAATATATCGAATGCCGGACTGGTCAAAGCCTCAAGAACGAAACGCCATATTCTGTTGAAAAGTTTAACTTATTTTTCTGGGAGCCTAGATAAAAAATGGTCCCCGAATGGCTTCCGCCTCCTTTGCGTCTTGCAGGCACATCTATTGAGGATGATTACAGGAGCCTATACGAAGTGTTTGAGAGTGATTTTATTAATTCTTCATGCCCAATTGTTGATGGTTGTAAAGTGGTCGCTTGTAACTTATTAGATCCTTCAGTCATGGGCGGGATATATACTTATGGCTTTACTCACCTTATTACTCATGGAGATAAAGAGCGACTCATAGACTATGATAGGGCTAAAAAACTACCTTGGGTTCGAGCTGTTTTGGATAACTACACGGCTCCTGAGGTGACTGCATTTTACGTGGAACAACCAAAGGGTTTGACCATGTATCTATGGCTTACGGATAATGATTTTGTGGTAACGTTGAGGGCGTTGAAAAGTAAAAAAGAACAAAGCTCCAGCCCCAGGAAGATTATAGTGACTGCGTATCATGTCTATACTTACGGGAGGAAAGACCTCCAGCGTCTTTATGGAAGATCCGTGAGGCAACTTTAAATGGTAACAAAAACCGCCTCATGGAGACGGTCTAAGAGCTAATCATACAACATGGTACGTTAGTACTTATTATATTAACACAGTGTTTGTATTATGTCAACATATTACGCATATTATGTCAATGCTTACGGTTAGTTATCCACTGATTTTTATAACAATTAAGATTGAGACAGATGTATATTATGGTGTATTAAGAACAACACATTTATATGCTTAAAAATGAAAATTATTGCTAAATCGGTATGCAAACTTGAGGCATAAAGCGGAAAGACCGAACAAAATTTAAAGATCATGCACAAGTGTCTATTTTTGGGTTGGGTGTAGTTGAGATACCTAAACAGGGTATCTTAAGGGATGTTCAAAAAGTTTAAGTGTCTCGATTTTATTGTTCTAATTAAAGGATCTGACCTTTTGGTCAGTTTTTTATTGGAAATAGTGTTTATTTAACCAAAAGCGGTATAATGATATTATCAAAGTATTAACTAAGTGAGGGTTATATGGAGTTAGGTGAAGAAAACACGGAAGTAAAACCAGAAGTAAAGCCGGATGATTTCTATCAGCCGGATCCAGTAGTAAAAAGTAACGATGAGCCAGAGGAAGCGGTAGAACCAAAACCAGTAATAGGGTCTGCGGTCAAACCAGAGCCTTTGCCAATCCAACCAGAGGAAGCTAAACCAAAAACCAAGAAAAGCAAAAAACCATTTATCATAGTTTTGGTCATTTTGTTATTGTTGTTGGCTGGAGCAGGTGCAGTTTGGTACTTTATTTTTAACAAACCGGCTGTGACAAACAATAACAGCGGTGGTTCTAGTAACCAGCAGGCTAGCGTAGCAGTAGAAACTAATCCAGATTTGCTAAAAATGATATCGCCAACAACAGGCGAGACTTGGCTAGATACGCCAATAGCGTTGACAAAACAAGGTTATTTCAAAGCTAATCAATATTCACCTAATGCTGGAGACGATGGGACTTATTTCCAGGTTGGCGCTAGGGGCGCTAATGAGATAATCGCAGTAGAATCACAGAGCGGAGGAATGCGGGGTGCTGTATATTTGTTTGAGAAATCTCCATCCGGTGAGATAACTTATATGTCTCGGCCCAACGCTTTGGCTGTATATAACACTGAGAACGAGAGCTATCTAAATGGTGATTTGGTGGCAACTGTTAAAATAGATACAACTACTAGGTATGACAGTTTGAATATCCCAACTAATTTAGCCTTGGATACTAAAGGCAGTATTGCTGTATACAATAGTACTGATTTGGGTTATTTCTACAAGGCGCCAACTGACAGTACTCGCACCGAAGAGGTTGTAAAACAAATAGGTAAAAGTTCTATTATTAAAAGCCAAAGTACTAATGCCGATACTGGATTAACGTCTATTTATTATTTTATGAAAACAGCGTTTAACAGTGTAATTGGTCTAAAATACGAGCCATTGCCTTTGGATTTGTTGGGTTATCAATGGAGTACGGGCAAAGCTTCAGCATGGAGTATTGATTCTAGTGGGTCAGCCAAATTAAAATCTATAACTCGTGGTTGCGGTGGCTCGGCATCAGTTAGCAAATCTAATAATATAACTGACGCAGACGTCCAAGAAGCTGGCAAATCGGCTAATGGTTTGACAGTGTACCAATTTAAAAGCTCAAGCAATACATTACTGACAAAAGCTTATGACGAATACTATCAATCTAAATCACAGTTCACAGACAAAACTCCTGTGACTTTAGCTGAGTTCGTTGACAAACATGGTTTGGTATTATTCAAAGATGTGAACGCTCAATGGTTGGTATACGTTAGGGAAGATTTGGCGCCATATATGAGTTGCGCAAAACCAGTAGTCTATCTATACCCAACAACAGCTCAGAATATTAGTGTCCGAGTAGGTGCAGATGTCAAGGTGTCAGACCCATTATATAGCCCACAGAGTGGCTGGACGGCCTATGCGCAGCCTAACGGCCAATTGACAGTAAATGGTATCCAATATGGTTCATTGTTCTGGGAGGGCCCAGGATACGGTCAATATCCAGGTATTAATAGCGGTACGGTTGTTAAATACGCCGATGTTATCGGTACGATTCGTCAACAATTGGCTCAGCAGGGGTTGAATGCTACTGAATCTAATGAATTCGTTGATTATTGGCAGGATCAGATACCTAATAAACCATACGTACGATTGACTTGGTTGAATACAGCGCAGATGGATGAATTGGCGCCTCTGTACATATCGCCAAAACCAGATACTATGATTCGTGTATTCTTGGATATGAGCGGGTTGGATAATCCAATTAATATTCCTGCACAGAATCTGACGTCAATTCCACGCAATGGCTTTACAGTTGTTGAATGGGGTGGTTTGTCTAGCAAAAAACTATACTAAAATAAAACCTACATAAAATATAAAACCCCAGCTGAATACTGGGGTTTTATAGACTATAATAGTTATATATGCGGGTGTAGTTCAGTGTTAGAACGCTTCCTTCCCAAGGAAGAAGTCCAGAGTTAGAGTCTCTGTACCCGCACCAAATAAAAACGACCCTAAATGGGCCGTTTTTTTATTTTGTAGATCTAATTAATTTGGGGTTTCAGTAGCTTTATCTGGTTTTAATTCTGCGTCTACCATTTCGTCACTCACATAAGCTTCTTCCATGTCAGCTGGTAATTGTATGCCATAAACTGCCGCGATTTCGTCTCGGGACAATATATACCAGTCTTTCAATCCTCCTGGTCCGTTTACTTGTTCTATGCGGGCACCTTCTGGGGTCTTGAACTCTACATTGCCGGGGAGGTCGGCGATTTTATTGGTTTCGCCTGTCTGAGAGCTATCGTATACATAGGGTGTCTGGCGTAGGCGGGCACCGTCTTTTATGGTAAAGCCAATGATATATTCATGTCGTTGAGAGCTATATGGGTCGTTTTCGGGGACCTTTTCTGTATATACCATTCCTGGGGTTTGGCCATCTTCAACTTTTGTTCCAGGATATAAATTAGGGCTTGCTATTTGTTTGCCTGGCTCCGCGCATCCTGACATGGCCAAGGTTGATGCAGTAACGGCTGCCGTGGCGCTGACAAGCCCGACTTTTATTAAAACTTTTTTCCAAAAGCCTGTTTTTCCCTCTGGTTTTTCCGGTGTTGGGCAGTTTGTATTTTCTGTATTTTCTATGTTTTCTGTGTTCATATTATTCCTTTTCTTTTATATTGCTATATCACTCATGTTTAGTTTGGTCAAAATGGTATATAATTTTATATATGGTATTCGAAGATTTTCAGCAAAAAGATAGTGTCGTCGTAGTTTATACGGGGGCTGGCAAGGGCAAGACGACCGCTGGCGTCGGTCTAATGGCTCGTGCGCTGGGTACGGGCTGGAAAGTTGCTTTTGTCCAGTTTATTAAACTATGGGATTCGGGCGAGCATAATTTCATCCGTGATATTACGCCGATTTATGAAGGCAAAGTTACGTTCTACAAGGGCGGGGCAGGTTTCTACAACGCTGGTGAACTGAGCTCGGATCTGCCGCGCGAACAACATATTGCCGAGGCTCGAAAAACTTACGACCTGGCATACCAGGCAGTAACTAGCGGTGAATATAATCTGGTGATTTGTGACGAGATTAACAATGCAGTCCATGAAGGACTGTTATCAATCGGTGATCTCAAGAAAATTATTCTAGACAAGAACAAAGATACTAACCTATGTATAACTGGTCGTGATTTTCCAATGGAATTAATCGACATTGTTGATATTGCCACTGATATGACAAAGTTAAAACATCATTTTGACAACAAGATGCTAGCTAATCGTGGTATTGACTACTAGGCTTTTAGCAGCGGCACGTGCACGGATTAATTGATACGTTGCAACTGCTGCTGGAACGATAATTAGGTTGCCGATAATCATTGTGCGGTAGAATGGAATCGCCATGATGTAACTTTGCGTTAGGCCAGCGAATGTTGCAGGATACCAGCCCTGCGCCCATACGCCAAAGTTAGTAATTGCAAAGAATGCGAATGAACTGACAATTGCAAATCCAGCCGAGGCGGCAATTTGTTTGCCTGGTTGATTGTTTAGTTTTTTCAACATAATCGCACCAGCGCCGATAACCGCGAAAGCGCCCCAAGTGAAAATGAATATTGCCGAATTACCAATAATTAGGTCTGAGATCACCATTGATAATAATGGAACAACAATAGCCCAACGAACTCCTAGTATGATTGCTGCCATGACGGCTGCAACGGTTACAAATTCCAGGTTTGGTGCAAAGTAAAATTCATGATTAATTATTCGCCAACCAACCGCTACGGTGATTAAACCAGTTGCGATTAGGATTTTAGTCAGTATAGTTTTGTTTTTTGTCATATTTTTCCTTTATAATGAACTTAGTTTCCATGTGATGGTTTCGTTGCTTTTAGTAATGTAAGAACCTGCGCCCTCACTTGATGATACGCCATTAATGTTAAACTGCCAATATTGGTTGCCAGTTGAGGCGATTCCGTTTATAGAAGCGACCATACCGTATTGGTCTTTGGTGATTGTGGCTGATTGTTTAGCTAAATCTTCGGCAGTTACACCATCTTTACCGTTATAAGTTAGGATATTATTTTCCCAAGTTGCAGAAGGGGTGGTCTCCACTGCGACTGGTGTTGGTTCTGATTTTTTGGTGTTTGATTGATACAGGTAGAACCCGCCGGCAATTAATCCGATTAACACTACGACGATTCCTATATAGATTGCTACTTGTTTTTTCATTTTCTTATTCCTTTATTAATTAACATTTACTAAAGCCGCACGATTCACATTTTTGGCAACCTTCGATAAAACGCAAGCTGGCCGTTCCACATTCAGGGCACATATCTGTTAATGTATTAGCTTTTGGCGCTTCCCATAGTGATGCGTTTTCGGTTGGGATTGGTTCTGCTGCAATTTGTATCACGGTTTTTGTAGCTTGATGTTGTTCTATAACTTTTGCAATAGCATCGGCCAGTGACCTGACGCGGTCAGCACCAAATCCAGTTGATCCAGAGCCGCCAATACCACGTAATTGGGTGATGACTTTTTGGGCGATTTGGTCTGAAGTGTAATAATCTGACGGGATTCTAAACGCTAGGGATATCAATCGTCCAATAGCTTCAGCATCTGCAGTTATGTCTGATCCAGCACGTCCAACATTGATAAACAATTCAAATATATTACCGCCCTCGTCTTCGTTGATTGATACAAACGCTTTGCCCAGGGGGGTCATTATTTTATGTGTTCGGCCGTTTAATACGCTTGGTCGTGATTTTAGTTTTAATCTAGCAGTTGGAATATATTCCGTGTCAACTTCGGCTTCTTTGGTCCTTGAACCATCTAGTTTGTCGTAATATGAAGCTTCTTTTTTAGTTTCCAAGACTTGTTTTTCACGGCTACCATCGCGATAAATAGTAATTCCACGGCATCCAGTTTCGTGGGCCATTAGATATGCGTCACGGACATCTTCTACGGTTGCAGAATTACTGAAATTGATCGTTTTTGAGATTGCGTTATCAATATATTTTTGGAAGCCAGCTTGGATTTTCAGGTGCCACTGTGGGCTGATATCACCGGCTGTAACGAATACTTTTTTCAAATCGGTAGGGATTTCCTCGATATTTTGGATTGAGCCACCGTTGTTTTGAATTTTTTCTAACAATTCTTCGGAATACAGGTCGCGAGCTTTCAACGCTTCGACAAAATATGGGCTGGTTTGGAATATTCGCTTGCCCTCGATTGTATTTTTGGCATAAGTAATTGCAAATAATGGTTCACAGCCACTGGACGCGTCGGCCAACATTGCGATTGTGCCGGTTGGGGCGATTGTCGTTCGGGCACCGTTGCGTGGTGTTATCTCGCCCGGTTTGTCATAGATTGATCCTTTATAGGCAGGGAACACACCACGTTTTGAAGCCAGGGCTTCAGATGCGTTGTCGGATTCCTGCTGGATAAATTTCATTACACGTTCGGCTATCTCAACACCTTCGTCGGTGTTATATCCAATACTTAGCGCCAGTAATGCGTCGGCAAACCCCATGATGCCTAATCCAATGCGTCGGATTTGGTGGACCATGTCACGGACTTTTTCGATAGGGTATTCGTTCATATCCAGAACGTTATCTAGGAAGTGGATTGATTGATGTACTGTTTGACGCAAAGCTTCCCAATCAAAGTCGTTGTCTTTGACAAATAGTGCCAGGTTAATACTGCCCAATGTGCAAGCATCATATGGCAACAACGGTTGTTCGCCGCAAGGGTTAGTAGCCTCAATCTGACCCAGTTGTGGGGTTGGGTTAGCGCGCGAATTATTAATACGATCGATGAATATCATGCCTGGGTCGCCATACTGCCACGCAAAACGGGTTATTAGATCAAAGACTTTTTTGGCATTCAATCGCTTCATTTCCATCCCATTACGGGGGTTAATTAGCGAATATCCGTAGCCAGGTGTTTTTTCTTCGCACCAATCTGATAATTTAGCCACAGCATTATCTAGGCGAACGATTTTTAGGTCGATATCACGAGTTTGGTGGGCTTCACGAACTTCGGCGACCAATTCGTCAAAATCAAAAGCTTTTTCATAATCTGCATCTAACAGTTCGGCATCAACTTTGATTTGGTCAAAAAATTCGGCAGCAGTAGTGACTGAAATATTAAAGTTGGTCAATGAAAATTCATCTAGTTTATAAATCATAAACAATAGAATATCTGGGTGGTTATAGTGCAGGATTCCCATATTGGCACCGCGTCGGACTCCGCCTTGACGGATGGCTGATGTCATATCATTATACATTTGCATAAAAGATATTGGACCAGTTGTTGAACCGCCGGAAGATGACAATATGTCGTTTTTTGGTCGCAGGCGAGAAAATGAGAATCCTGTTCCACCGCCAGATTTATGGATTCTAGCCATATCCATAGCTGATTCCAGAATTCCTTCTAGGCTGTCTGGGACCGGCAATACGAAACAGGCTGATAGTTGCTGTTTTGGTTTGCCTGTATTCAATAGCGTTGGAGTGTTTGGAAGAAATTTACGAGAAGTCATTAACTTATAAAACTTGATTGCTGTTGCGATGTGTTTTTTTTCACTGCCGCCATACAATCTTTCGGCAGTTGCTATATTATATGCAACGCGCCAGAACATTTCGCGGGCTGTTTCGATTGGTTTGCCATCGACATCACGACGAGCGTAACGTGTTTTGCCAATATACCAAGCATTGTCACTAAGTTTTGGTTCTGGTAAGCTTTCTGGTGGTTTTGGTATGTCACGACCTATTATTTGAATTTTTTCAAGTTCAGTAGGTTCACTTAAAATTGTTGTTTGTTCAACTGTTTTTGTCATTTCTTAACCCTCTCTTATCCCCATATGTTGTGTCTGTGTTGTAGTATAGACGCTACATATTGCGTATGTCAACGATAATTGTTATTATTACATACATAAGCAATAATTAAAGGGGAGACGATGAAAGCAATAATAAAAAACACATTTAAACAAGATATTTTGGATTCTAAAAAGATTGTTTTATTAGATGTTTGGGCGCCTTGGTGTGGCCCTTGTCGTGCAATGGAGCCGATAGTTGAGGCTGTAGCCGATGAAGTAAAAGATTGGGCCGAGGTAGCAAAATTAGATGCATCAGTTGAAATGGATTTGGCTCAGGAATTGGGTGTTAGCGGGTTGCCAACCTTTTTAGTATTTAAAGATGGCAAAGTTATTGATCAGACAGTAGGAATGACTTCCAAAGACGCATTGATAAATTTATTATCAAAACACGCCTAGTAAAAACTATCGTGTCATCCGACACGACCATATCGAATGATATGGCTACACACATATTTTTATCTGTTTTTTCGCGATTATACTAAAATCCATAATCTAAAATCTATAATCTACTTTACCTCTCTGTTATAATATAGGGTACGCAGTGGCGCGATGACGGAACGGTCACGTAGAGGTCTGCAAAACCTTTTAAGTGGGTTCGACTCCCACTCGTGCCTCCAATTAACAATTTGCGCGGATGGTGGAATGGTATACACGAGAGACTTAAAATCTCTTGGTCTTACGACCTTGCGGGTTCAAGTCCCGCTCCGCGCACCAATAAAAATAGCCTCCTTTGGGAGGTTATTTTTATTGGTATACGGTTGCGGGGTCTGACCCGCAGGGTATCTTGCGGGTGAGAACTGCCAGTGGCAGTTCGCAAGGCCGGAGACAGATTTGAAGCTGCGCTTCAAGTATGTCGAGGCGGGGTCGCCGGTAAGGTGACCAAGTCCCGTCCACTGGTTATTAAACCAGATTTGTGCTTCATGGTCTTATCTTATTTTCTAAAATTTGTTATAATATAAACATACAAATGTAATCTAAAAAGGGGAAACAAGTTATGGAAATCGTATGGATTGTCACAGGAATCGTAGTATTATTAGCGATAATTGTAGGTGTTACTTACAACGCTTTAGTAACGTTAAAAATCCGCGTTGATGAAGCGTGGAGTGATATCACTGTTCAGTTAAAACGTCGATTGGATTTGATTCCAAATCTATTAGAAACTGTCAAAGGCTATGCAAAACACGAAAAAGAAGTTTTCACAGCCGTAACCGAAGCTCGTGCTAACGCATTAAGCGCCAAAGGCGTCGCCGAAACAGCTGCAGCCGACAACCAATTTACTGGTGCATTGAAAAGTTTGTTTGCGGTTGCTGAAAGCTACCCAGATCTAAAAGCCAGCCAAAACTTTATAGAATTACAACAAGAACTAGTTGACACCGAAGACAAAATCCAAGCTTCTCGCCGATTCTACAATGGTGGTGTCCGTGATTTGAATACCAAAATCGCGACTTTCCCAACTAATATCATCGCTGGGATGTTCAAATTTGTTGCCCGAGAGTTCTTTGAACTAGACGACGCTGAGCAAAAAGCAGCCGAAAAACCAACCGAAGTAAAATTCTAAGAATTGGTTGATTAATAGATGTACAAATCAATTGCTGCCAACAAACGCAATACCATCTTTATTATGATGGTATTTGTGGCGTTAATCGGTGGCATTGGCTGGGCGGTTAGTTATTTTTACGGCGATACGTCGATTGCATATTGGGTAGTTGGTATCGCGGCCGTATATGCACTGATACAATATTTTGCAGCGGCCAAAATTGCAGTGGCAATAACTGGTGCGCGTCAGATTGAAAAACGTGACAACCCCAGGTTTTATCGAATAGTTGAAAACCTGGCGATTACTACGGGTATGCCTACGCCAAAGGTATATATTATCGATGATCCGGCACCTAACGCATTTGCAACTGGGCGCAATCCCCAGACTGCAATCGTGGCAGCAACTTCAGGGTTGATTGATATGATGGACGATAACGAACTTGAGGCTGTTATGGCACACGAGATGGGGCATATTCAAAATTATGATATTCGCCTTAGTATGATTACTTTTGGTCTGGTCAGCGCGATTGGGCTGATTGCTGATTTAGTGTTACGTATAGTTTTGTTTGGTGAAAGTGACAACGATAACAAATCGCCAATTATCATGATGATCGGCTTTGTTTTTATAGTTGTGGCCGCGCCGATCGTAGCGATATTAATCCAGATGGCTGCTAGCCGTCAGCGTGAATATTTGGCCGATGCAACCAGCGCTATGACGACACGTAACCCAGATTCGATGATATCGGCGCTGGAAAAACTAAAAGCTCAAGGTCGTCCGATGCAAAAACAAAATACAGCGGTTGCACAGCTTTTCTTTGCCAGCCCTTTGAAAGCTGGGTTTGTTAATAAATTATTTAGCACACACCCACCACTACAAGAACGAATTAACAAATTGCGCGAAAGTGCAGGTAAGTTTTAATATGTCAGCCGCAAAAAAGCCTGTAAATAAACCCAATACTAAAAAATCCCAAAAATTTGGCGCCATCATAAAAATAATAGCCATTTTATTAGTGCCTTTTTTGGCGATCAAGAATAGGATGACTAAATATTTATCTCGTCGCCCTCATCGCAGTTTTCGACCGACTAGGCGTCGTGATTATGTTCGAACATTGAAACTTCCTGGTTATTTTGCATTTACAAAACATGTTCGTCAGACGCTATGGAAAAACCGCAAGACCTTTCTGATCTTGGCGCTAGTCTATATTATATTGACTGCCTTGATGGTAGGTATTGCGTCTCAGGATGTGTATGGCAACCTAGTGGATACATTTAATGCGACTAGCGGAGATGGTTTCGGCGGCATTTTAGGCGAAGTAGGCAAGGCTGGGCTACTATTTGTCAGTACTGCTACAGGTGGCTTAAGTGGGTCTCTGTCCGAGGCGCAGCAAATCTTCGGAGGCCTTATTATATTAATGGCTTGGCTGACTAGCGTTTGGTTGCTGCGTAATATTTTGGCTGGTCACAAAGTGAAATTTCGTGATGGGTTATATAATGCTGGCGCTCCAATATTGCCTACCTTACTTGTGGCACTGATTTTGATTATTCAATTAATACCGGCAGCCTTGGCTTTGATTGGTTTTGGCGCCGCTTCTTCGACTGGATTCTTGAATGGTGGCATCGAGGCAATGTTGTTCTGGGTTGTGGCTGGGTTGTTATTGATGATTTCGCTATATTTTATCACCAGCACTATTTTTGCCTTGATTATCGTGACATTACCAGGCACATATCCATTTGCGGCGATTAAAATGGCCGGTGATTTGATGATCGGTCGTCGAATAAAGATTTTGTTGAGGTTGTTGTGGCTTATTGTAGGCGTTGTTTTTACTTGGGCAATAATTATGATTCCAATTATTATATTCGATGGTTGGCTAAAACTGACATTCTCGGCTATTGATTGGTTGCCGATTATACCTGTGTTTATTTTGGCGCTTGGTTCCCTTACCGTCATCTGGGCCTCCAGCTACGTATATTTGTTGTATCGCAAGGTGATCGAAGATGAATCAGACCCAGCCTAAGTATCGCGCCATAGAACTTCGCGCGTTGATTGATCAATATAGTTACGAATATCACGCGTTAGATAATTCGTCTGTTAGTGATGAGATTTATGACAGTTTGTTTGCCGAGCTGAAGCACATCGAGGCTGAATATCCAGATTTGATTACGCCAGACAGCCCAACTCAACGCGTAGGTAATAAATTACTAGACGGTTTTGAAAAGGTGCCTCACCAGAAAAGGATGATTAGCCTAAACGATGTGTTTGACAAGGCAGATGTGCAAGCATGGGTTAAACGTATTGATAAACTTTTGCCAAATGTAAAACACGAGTTTTTTACAGATATTAAAATGGATGGGTTGGCTTGTTCGTTGATTTATATTGACGGTTTTTTTGATCAGGCGGTTACACGTGGTGATGGTTTTGTGGGGGAGGATGTGACTGAAAATGTTAGAACTATTCGCAATATTCCACTGCGATTACGTAGTGAATCAGGTTTTGAACAATTCTTAGTTGGTCGTACCGAGGTCCGCGGTGAAATTGTGATGTTGAAAAAAGATTTTAACGCGCTAAACAAACAGCGAGTTGCAGCTGGTGAGCCAGAATTTGCTAATCCTCGTAATCTAGCGGCAGGTACCATCCGTCAATTGGACCCTAGTATTGTTACATCTAGGCCACTACAATTTCGAGCATATGATGTTATCCGAGATGATGTGTCTCAGATCCCCAGTTGGATATATGCATATCAGGCTGCCAGTGCATTAGGTATTAGTCGTAATAAACAAGCCAGTGTTTTTGGTGATCTGGAAGGTGTCATGAAATTCATTGATGAATGGGATAAAAAACGCGATGATCTGCCGTTTGGTACAGACGGTTTGGTAGTAAAAGTAAATAATCGCAGTCAATATGACCAATTGGGTATCGTTGGCAAACAGCCACGTGCAGCCGTAGCTTATAAATATGCCCCAGAACAAGTTACAACTGTCGTTCGCGATATTGTTATCAGTATTGGTCGCACAGGTGCTGCAACGCCGGTAGCAGTCTTTGACCCAGTTATATTGGCTGGTAGTACGGTTCGGCATGCCAGTTTGCATAATGCCGACGAAATAGCACGCAAGGATGTGCGGGTAGGTGACACAGTAGTTATATTCAAAGCTGGTGATATTATTCCGCAGGTTGAATCAGTTGTGCTAGCGATTCGTCCTAAAATTTCGGTCCCATTCAATTTTGAGTCAGTTCTAAAATCACAATATCCCGAACTAGAATTCGAACGCCCGGATGGCGAGGTTGTTTATCGTGTCCGCGGCGCAACCGGTCCGATATTGCTAAAACGGGCAGTGGAACACTTCGCTAGCAAGGGTGCACTAGATATTGATACATTGGGTGAAAAAAACGTCATTGCATTGGTTGATGCTGGATTGATACATGATTTAGCTGACATTTATAACCTCAAATTTGAGCAAGTTGTAAAATTAGACCGATTCGCAGATATTTCGGCACACAAATTAGTTGATGCTATTGCGGCTGCTAAAAAGCCAAAAATAGAGCGTTTTCTATTCGGCCTAGGTATCCGTCACGTCGGCATACAAACAGCCATAGATTTGATTGGTAAATTCGAATCAATAGCGACTCTGCAAACAGCAACTATCGATGAACTTAGGTCCGTCGAAGGTGTTGGGGAGGTTGTAGCTGAAAGTATATTAGCTTGGTTTGCCGACCCAGATAACGAAGAGCTATTAGAAAAATTTGAGAAACTAGGCGTAAAACCATACTTTACAAAAAAGACAGGCAAATTAGTTGGTAAAAACTTTGTCGTCACTGGAACATTAGAATCAATGTCGCGCGATATCGTTGCTGATAAGGTTCGCGAACTAGGTGGTGGCTTCCAAACTGCGATTGCGCGTGACAGTACATATCTAGTGGTTGGTAAAAATGTCGGTGCATCCAAATTGGCCAAAGCTAAAAAATACGGCATACAGTTCATAGATGAGGAAGAGCTAGTCTCGATATTAGAAAAGTAATTTTAATTGATTTTTGACATTTGTCGATATTTTATATATTATCTAGATAGTTATAAAGAAAAATAAAAAAGGATGTAAAAAATTAACCCAGAACAACAAGCGCCACAGGAGCTACAGGAACAGCCATCCGCACCGGTTGCACCAACTCAAACGCAGCAACCGATTCCGCAGATAGACCATAGGATTCAGAGAGCTATATTTTTATTTAGATTCCTCACAATCTTGTTTCCCTGGACTGATAATCACGATAACCCATTAATCTTACCTCGTGGCAGTGAGAATCTCGAAGAAATATCAAATAACCCAGATTATATAAATGAACTAAATACATGCACTATCCGGCAAATTTTAAAGGCGAGGGTTATAGGTGCCATAATGACGTTTGTAGTTTTGGGCTTATTCTTTGCGATGGGTGTCTTTAGGCTGGGTTTTGATGTGGTTGCCGTATTGTTCTCGGCGCTTGTATCAATTATTATCGGCTTGTTTACCTATTGCTCGATTGTTTTCTTCTCTTATTCGCATTATGTTAAAAAACTAAATATTAAATATGCAACTTCTCCCGAAAAGAAAAAAACAAGCAACAAAACCAAAGTTATAATTGCAGTTAGTTTGATAATGTTAGCACTGATAGCTTTGTTGTTGTATGTATTATCTAATTAAAATTTTAAGAAAATCATTTTATAACTAGTTATAAAAAATACCTCACCGTTTAACAGGTGAGGTATTTGATTGTTTTAGGTAACGAATTACCAGCTGCGTTGGCGGAATGAACCACCGCCGTTGCCGCCACGATCACCAGAATCACGACGAGGTCGGTCTTCTTTTGGTCGAGCTAAGCCAACGCTGATTGCGCGTCCGTCTAGTTCTTTGCCATCAAGCTGATCAACAGCTTTTTGGTTGTTTGCTTCGTCTTTGAATTCAACAAAGCCGAAGCCTTTTGAACGGCCGCTGTCGCGGTCTGTGATTACTCGTGCGCTTTCAACTTCGCCGATTTGGGCGAAATGTGCTGCTAGTGTTTCGTCAGTAGTAGCATATGCTAGGCTACCGATAAATAGATTTTGTGCCATAATTGTAGGTACTCTTTTCTTCTTATACGATTATAATTATCGTCAGATCGACCGCTCTTGCGATTGTACAGAGAAGAGAGTTTACCTATTAGAGGTAAGCGCCCGCCTTTTGCCTTGATACGCGTGTGCTTCTGAACATCATTATTTAATCATAGTTTGTTAAAAAATACTAGCATAAACGTTAATAATGAGATATTATGGTATTGAGCTGGTGCGCATAAGGGGTGACCTTTATGCGTATTAATATAAAAAACAAAAATATATTAAAAACGAAAAAAGTGCCCCGGGTGGGCGCGCAACAGTGCAAGAAATTGCTTCCGTCATTGGAAGCAATTTTTTGTATATTTTTTTGCTTGTGCTTGTGCTTGTGATAATATTTATTAGTAAATAGTGTGGGTTTTTAAAAATAAAAATATTTTCAAAGGGGGTTTTGGTGTCAATAACTAAAATTGTTATTACTGGTGGTCCGTGTTCGGGCAAAACTACAGGTATGAGCTATTTGGTTGAAAAACTACGCGATCTGGGATTTGCGGTATTTATAGTGCCAGAAATCGCAACCGAGTTGATATTAGGAGGCTTTAATCCTAAAACAGCTACTAGAAAAGAAATAATAAAGTTTGAAAAGTTGATTATCAAAAGCCAACTTTATCATGAAGATATAATTTCTGAGTTTGCAAAAGACGCATCCGAAAAGAGCGACAAAGTGGTTATATTGTTCGATCGCGGAGTTATGGACGTTCGCGCCTATGTTGATAGTGATGAGTTTCAGGCGATTTTGGACAATATGCAGAAAACAATAGTGGGGCTGCGCGACAGGCGATATGATGCAGTCTTGCATATGGTTACGGCAGCGGAAGGCGCAGCAGATTTTTATACATTAGACAATAATCCGGCCAGGTTGGAGACTAACCCAAAGGACGCAATTGAGGCTTGCAAAAAGACAAAAAATGCCTGGGTCGGTCATCCTCACTTGAGGATTATAGACAATTCTACAAATTTTGAAGAAAAAATACGCCGGGTCCTAAGTGAAGCTTGTCAGGTTCTAGGTGTGCCTTCTCCGATAGAAAAAGAGCGCAAATTCTTGGTATCCGGATTTAAATTGCCTGCAAATCTGGCGGTCCAAAAAATCGATATTGAACAGGTATATCTGAACCCTGCTCGGTCTGGCGTTGAAGAACGTGTTAGGCGCCGTGGCCAAAACGGCAATTTTGTTTATTATCGAACTTGTAAATTAACGACGGCTGAATCGGACACTAGACTGGAAACCGAGAACCAAATCAGTGGCTATGAATATCTGCACGCTTTGCGACACGACGCTGATGCCAGGTGTCAAAAAATCGTCAAAAAACGATATTGTTTTTTGTGGCAAAACACATATTATGAGCTGGATGTAATAGTTAGCCCTAAAAAGCACAAGGGGCTGACGCTGTTGGAAATCGAATCAACTGACAGAAACAATAATCTGTTGATACCAAAATTTGTGAAAGTTCAGCGCGAAGTTACTGGCGACCCAGATTACAGTAATTTTGGCTTGTCGTTAAAATAACTCCACGCAGATGTGCATATAAGGTATAATCGTAAGTATGTTAAAAATGTATGTCCGTCAAAAACTAGAATCCTATGTAAAAAAGTATTTCAAAAAGCATCCAGAGGTAAAATTAGTTGCCGTGGCAGGTAGCGTCGGCAAGACTACTACCAAACTTGCCATTGCAACTGTGTTGGCTGAAAAATATCGTGTTCGCATGCAAAACGGTAACCATAATACACATATAAGTTCGCCATTGGCGATATTGGGGATTGATTTTCCCGAGAACGTGAAGGGTATCCGGGCATGGTTCGAGGTTTTTCGAGCGGCAAAAATTCGGATAAGCCAGCCGACTGATGTAGATGTGATTATCCAGGAACTGGGGACCGATAAAATTGGTGAAATCCCACATTTTGGTAAATATTTAAAGCCCGATATAGGTATTGTTACGGCTGTCGCCCCAGAGCATATGGAGTTTTTTGGCAATCTTGATAATGTGGCGCGTGAAGAATTATCGGTGGCTAACTTTAGTAAGCTGGCGCTGATTAATCGTGATGATATTGACGGCAAATACGCTGAAGATTTGACGAATGCCGGGATTGATACTTATGGCACTAGTGCCCCAGCCGAATATTATTTTATTAATGATGATTTTTCGGTAAAAGACGGCTACAAGGGAAAGTTCTTTGCATTGGAATTGAAAAAGCCGCTAGATGTTCAAATAAAAGTCTTTGGCGAGCATAATATTAGACCTGCTGTTGTAGCCGGGGCTGTGGCTTTGAAGTTGGGCTTAAATGATGACGAAATCGCTAGAGGATTTTCAAAAATTGTTCCCGTGCCTGGACGTATGAATGTACTACGTGGGCTACGAGAGATAACGATTATTGATGATACTTATAACTCTAGTCCATTGGCAGTTCAGTGCGCCTTGAGGGCGCTGTATGGGCTGTCTGTGCCGCAAAGAATTGCAGTGTTAGGTAGTATGAACGAAATGGGCGATAGTTCGGTGATCGAACATCAGGCTGTTGGGGCATTATGCGACCCGGCTCAATTGGCTTGGGTGGTGACAGTTGGCGATGATGCCAATGAATATATTGCCGAATCGGCTAAATCAAAGGGTTGCCAGGTGAAAACCTGCAAGAACGCCATCGAGGCTGGGGCCTTTGTTAATCGTGTAGCCGAAGAGGGCGCAGCAGTGTTGTTCAAGGGCTCTCAAGGCGGAGTTTTTCTTGAAGAGGCTGTCAAGATAATCTTGCACGCCACCGAAGAAGAATCTCAATTGGTCCGTCAATCTGCCAAATGGATGCAGATTAAAAACGATTTTTTCCAAAAATAATATATTGATTATGTTAAAATTTAATAAAAGGGGAATAATATGCCACCAAATTAGCCAATAAATCCACAACAACCAACTGCTGAGCCAGTGCCGACTACACCTGCGCCATCAATGCAATAACCAGTAAATAGTACGCAGGTTTTTGCGCCAAATCCCGTTACCGACAACCCAGTGGCTGCAGCTGAGACAGTTGCTGACCCAGCGCTAAAATCTGAGCCTAAAAATGGCAAAAAAGGCTTAATTATCGGGATTATAATCGCAGGGATTGTCATTTTATTGGCTGTTGATGCCTTTTTCGTATATGTTAATTTTATAAACTGAGCCGATTGCCAATAGCCAATTTTTCACCCCTGTAGCGATATGGGGGTGAATTTGTTATACTGTAATACATTATGAAACGATATAATCCTGTCGAGATAGAGAAAAAATGGCAAGCAGTCTGGGAGAAAAATGAAACCTACAAGGTTGATTTTTCTGACAAGACAAAACCTAAGTATTACGGTTTTAGTATGCTGGCAGGGATTACTGGTGCAGGGATACATGTTGGACATGGGCGAACTTATCAATTCAGCGATATAAAATTGCGCGCAAAACGTCAGCAAGGCTATAATACTTATCACCCTGTTGGTTGGGATTCTTTCGGCCTACCAGTTGAAAATTATGCTATCAAAATCGGCAAAACCCCACGAGTCGCGCATGATGAAGCGCGAGTTATATTCAAAAATCAGTTGAAACGATTAGGCTATAGTTACGATTGGTCCAAAGAAATAAGCACCGCTGACCCGTCTTATTATCGATGGACTCAATGGATTTTTAACCAATTATTTACAAATGGTCTGGCCTATCAAAAACAAAGCCCGCAGTGGTGGTGCGAGACTGACCAAACGGTTCTGGCTAATGAACAGGTAGAAGGTGGTAAATGTTGGCGTTGTGGTAATCAGGTCAGTAAACGCAATCTAAAACAATGGTTTTTTAAGATTACAGATTATGCTGACGAGATATTAGAGGCGACAGATGATCTGGATTGGACGCCAATGGTCAAAACCATGCAGAAAAACTGGATTGGCAAATCTCAAGGTGCTGAAGTCGAATTCAAGGTTGAAGGCCGTGATGATGTTTTGACGGTATTTACAACTCGCCCAGATACATTATTTGGTGCAACTTTTGTCGTATTGGCGCCAGAACATGAATTGGTGAATAGTTTAATGACAGATGAGACTCGTGATGCTGTTAAAGAATATGTAGCCGAGGCAGCACGCAAATCCGAAATCGAACGCATGAACGAAACTCGTGAAAAAACTGGTGTGTTTACAGGTAGTTATGCCATCAACCCAGTCAATGGCGGCAAGGTGCCGATTTGGGTAGCAGATTACGTATTGTCTGGTTACGGGACTGGTGCGATTATGGCCGTGCCGGCACATGACGAACGCGACTATGAGTTTGCACAGAAATTTGGCATTGAGATTATAGAAGTTGTGCTGCCTTATAGAATAGACAAGAAAAACCCCCCGGTTGCTGGCAAAAAGACAGTCGAGCGCCAGACGGTGCACGGGATTGTTTTTGACCCAAAGACCAACAAATACCTATGTCTAAAATGGAAGCAATTTGGTTGGACTACATTTATAACCGGTGGCGTTGAGAGTGATGATGGTGATTTGATAGCTTCCGCAAAACGTGAGATTACTGAGGAAACTGGGTATAAAAACTTACAGCCAATTAGAGTTATAGGTGGTCAGGTTGCGTCAGAATACTTTGCGACTCATAAAGATGAAAATCGTAAAGCATTCGCAAGCGCCGTGTTATTCGAATTGATTGATGAAGAAAAAACTGATGTTTCTAACGAAGAAGCTTCAAAATATGACTCAATCTGGCTAGATCTGGCAGATATTACGGCTGATACTATGACCTGTGCGGAATTAGATGTTTGGCTATCTAGGTTAGAAACTGAAGGTAATTTATTTACCGATGAAGGCATATTAACTAACAGCGGTAAATTTGACGGGATGAAATCGTCTGATGCTCGCGAACAAATTGTTGCTTGGTTAGAATCTGAAGGTACTGGTCGTAACAAAATTACCTACAAAATGCGTGATTGGCTGATTTCTCGTCAACGATATTGGGGTGCGCCGATTCCTATAATTCATTGTGACGATTGTGGTGCCGTGCCTGTTCCTGATTATCAACTGCCGGTTATATTGCCAGATATTGAAGATTTTAAACCCAAAGACGGTAATACTTCGGCATTAGCTGCGGTCACTGATTGGGTTAATGTTCCATGTCCAAAATGCGGTAAACCTGCAAAACGTGAAACCGATACTATGGATGGCTATGCCTGTAGTAGTTGGTATCAGTTGCGTTACCTAGATCCATTTAATGACAAACAAGCTTGGGACCCTGCGGTAGAAGCCCATTGGGGACCAGTTGATTATTATAATGGCGCTGACCATGCGGTGGCCCATTTATTGTATGCACGATTCTGGCAACGATTTTTCTACAAATTAGGCCTAGTATCACACCCAGAACCATTCAAACGAATGATGTATAACGCATATATCGTAGCAGCAGATGGCACTAAAATGAGCAAATCACGCGGCAATACAGTTGATCCATTGGAATTAATGGACAGCGGTTACGGCGCCGATAGTTTGCGCGTTTACGAAATATTTATTGCGCCGTATGACATGGAAGCGCCTTGGGATACTCGTGGTGTTCCTGGGACATACCGATTCTTGAACCGTATTTGGACGTTAGCCCAAGAATATATTGAAGCCGGTTCGGTAGAATTAAGTGAGGCTGATAGCAAAGAAATCCTAGCGGTTGCACATTACACTGCCAAAAAGGTCACGGCTGATATCGAAGATGAAAAATTTAATACTTCAATCTCGGCAATGATGGAAGCAGTTAATAATTACTATAAATTTAAAGCAAAATTGCCAATCGGCAAATGCGCTGCGTGGGATTTTGCAATTGAAAGCCTATTGCAAATATTATCGCCATTTGCACCGCACATTACCGAAGAATTATGGGAACAAATCAGTCATAAAACGACAATCCATATCGATTGTTGGCCACAGTGGGATGACAAATATTTACAAACTGACACAATCACAATTGTAGCGTCGGTCAATGGTAAAGTTCGTGCCAAATTAGAAGTAGCTAGCGATATATCCGAGGAAGAAGCCAAAAAATTAGCACTAGAAAACAAAAATGTTCAGGCATTTATCGGTGATAAAAAACCGACCAAGGTGATTTATGTCCCTGGTCGATTAGTTAATATCGTTGTTTAGGTTAATTATTAGTTGATTGCTTCATCTTTGGCTATTGGTTCTGTGTCTGTAGGCTCAGTGTCTTCTATTGGATTATCACCCGGGAGTTCACGATAACCAGCCCAATTTCCAGGCTGTAAACCTTGTAAATATTTAGTATTGTCGGGTATCGTTTGAATTGCGTCGATTATATCGCTAGGGTTGTAATTATTGTAATTTTTTAATAATTTTGCCACGGTGGTCCAACTTTCACCAGGCTGAATCTGATAATATTTAACTTCACCTTCAAATTTATGTTCTAATTTATTAGATTCTTGCATTTGCTCAATAGACTTAGCTATATTTTCTCCACCAACAGCCGCGCCAGTTCCAATTGCCGTGCCTATTAATAACATAGCCAAAACTCTCTTGCCGACATGAATAAAACGATCTTTGACACTCTTTTGTCGCCTTTCGGGGGCTGTCAATGGGGCCGTAACTTGGTTTATTGTGTCGATTGCATCTTCTTTGTGTTTATTGTCATCATTCATACATCTATTACACCACGAACTTTAACCCAAAGCAATAGCTTTTTACCCCCTTGAGTAAATGTCGGGGATTTGGTATAATCAATTCAAGTTTTAATATAATAACCTACAAAGGAGCACTTTTTATGGGACAACCAAAAAAACAAACGAGTCCACGAAAAACTGGCTTGCGCCGCAGTCATTTGCGACTTGAACTAGCACGTCGTGTCAACAAAAAATCACCAGTCAAGGCGTTTACAACCGCTAAAGAATCTGGTAAAGCACTCGCTAAATAATTGCGAAACTGTTAAACATACCTTAAAACATAATAAAGAAAGAATTAAACGCTATGGCATCTAATCGCCACCTCGGTCGCATCGTTGCACTGCAAACATTGTACGAATTTGAATTTCGCACACAATCCGCAGATGCATCTGTTGATGTTGATGAAATCTTGGATCGTAACCTGTCTAGGTACGAATCTGCGATTGACGATAAAGGGTTCGTTGGGACAATAGTTCACGGTGTAATCGATCAGCAAGCTGATTTGGACGCCAAAATACAACCTATGGCACCAGAATGGCCAATCGATCAGATTGCCCGAATTGACCGTAATATATTGCGAATTGGTTTGTATGAATTGTTACACCAGTCGGCAGTTGTGCCGCCAAAGGTCGCAATTAACGAAGCCGTTGAACTGGCAAAAGCGTTTGGTTCTGATAATTCAAGCAAGTTTATAAACGGAGTATTAGGCACTGCCTACCGCACACTTATAGAGGACACCACCGATGAATCCAAATCAACCGATCGAAAAGATTAAAAAATATTTTAGTCGCAAAAAACATACAATCCAGGAAATAGTCCGTGAACCGACATCAGGTGGGATTATTTTTCGACGTGACGGGGATGGTGGGGTAGAGATTTTATTGATCCAAGATGGTAAAAACCGCTGGACTATCCCCAAAGGCCATATTGAACCGGGTGAAACCGCACAGGAAACCGCAAAACGCGAAATCGGCGAAGAAGCCGGCTTAAAAGACGTCGAAATATTGGGTTGGTTGGGTAAAATCCATTTTCGCTACCGCCGATTAGACCGATTAGTATTGATGACAACTCAAATATACCTGGTGCGCGCGCTGGGCGACACTGATGCTACGCAAAAAGAAGAATGGATGAACGATATCAAATGGTTCAAATTCCAAGACGCAATTGACGTTATCGAGTACGAAGATATTGGGAAATTAATGCTTCTTGCGATGAAGCGGATAAGACAGGAGCAGTTATGAGCGGAATGCAAACAGCACCATATCAAGATTTTGCCAAGGAAAAACTGGGCTTTGAATTTAGCGATATTCAATTGCTGATTACAGCACTAACTCACCGTAGCTATGTCAACGAACATAAAAAAAGTGTTAGCGAACACAACGAACGCCTAGAATTTCTGGGTGATGCCGTGTTGGAATTGGTTGTGACGGAATACTTGTACAAAAATCACTCTGAACCAGAAGGTATATTGACTAGCTGGCGTGCATCATTGGTCCGCACCGAAAGTATCGGTGCAGCTGGTGTTGCGTTGGACTATGAGCCATTGGTCCGAATGAGCCGAGGTGAAAAACAGGGTAGTGAACGCGCCAGACAACAGATATTGGCAAATGCTTTTGAAGCTGTGACAGGTGCAATTTACCTGGAACGTGGCTATGATGACGCCGCAAAATTTATTGCTGACAATATTATCGTAAAATTAGACGACATATTACAAACCGGCAGCTGGCGTGATGCCAAATCTCATTTGCAGGAAGTTTCCCAGCGTGTTGATGGCCAAACTCCACAATACCGTGTAATGGAAGAAGTCGGTCCCGATCATGACAAAATTTTTACCTTGGGCGTATACGTCAACGGTGAATTACTAGGCACCGGTAGCGGTCCTAGTAAACAAGTCGCCCAACAAGGTGCGGCACAGGCAGCATTAGAGACTTACGCTAAACGTAGCGCTAAATAATTTTTGGCAATTTAAAAACGCCGTAAGATAAATATCTACGACGTTTTGTTTTTTAATAGATTGGGGGTGTTATGTAATAATTTTTTAAGGCATTCTACGATAGACGTTGCTTAAAATATCGTAGATGTTATCTAGCCTACCCTTGATGGTTCCGTCTTTTAAAAAACCTAGTAACTCCCTATACCTATACTGCTGGGCTGTGTGTTCGCTGTCAACGATTGACAAGATTTTTTTGGTATTCGTTTCCATCTTGTAAAAGCTTTATAATCTTTTCTTGATTTGCAATCATGACTTGGTAACTATAATCTGACATTTTTTTCACCACCCTATAAAAAAATTATTTATAACTACAGGGTCATGTATGACCTCGAATTTTAACCCAATTTGTAAAATAACTTACAGAGAATTTAGATAAACTCAATCTGTAATCATTATATAAATTATAGCATAATATACTATATTATGCTATAATTTCCAAGGTTCAACCTTGGAAATTAGCGATTCGTTTTAAATTTTTAATCTTGAATAATGATTTTTTATTAAAATTATTCAAAAAAGGTTGTGTTTATTTGATGACTAGTTGTATAATTATAATAATAATTTACGAAAGGGTATATCGTGGGCGTAAAACAATCTAATCCAACAATATCAATAATTTTAGCAGTAGCTTTGGTGGCTGCAATAGGTGTAGTAATCTATCAAGGTATGTCTGGAGGCAAAACAGCAGCTTCCGATGCTAAGGCACTATCTATCTCTCAATGGGGAGTAAAGGGTGGCTATTTTGGCAAGAATGAACTGAAAACATCTATAGATGGTAAGGATTTGACTCTAAAGTCTGATGCTTCAACAAAAAATAGCTGTGACCCAGATAGCTTCAGCAAAATTACTAAATATGAGGCTAGTGATATGATTGATGACGGTTCTGGCAGCGCAACTAAAAAAGTGTCAGATGTGTTTAATGAAGGAAGTAGCGCGGGTGAAATTAAACAAATTGGCGACTTCTACTACATCTATACCGAAGCAGCAAGTCCTTGTGTTGAAGGTGAAGATACAGACCAAGCTAACGTAGACCAAACGGTTGTTGTAAATGACACCAAAGAGTTCTTTACGAGCCTAGAAGCTCTGTAGACTGTAAAACAATTTAAAAAGCCACAGATAATACCTGTGGCTTTTTATTTGATACCTGAGATTTATTCCAAAATCCAAAATTATTCGACAGGCTCATAACTTTTAGTTCATAATCTAAAATCTGCTGACTTTATATGATTGCAAATCCTGAGCTTGTCGAATGATTGACACCAGATATAAAACAGTGTAAAATTGTCAAAGTATTAAATAATAAATAACCAGCGAAAAGGAAATAATAAATAATGCTAGCAATTCGTTTGCAACGCGTCGGCCGCACAGGCTACGCAACCTACCGTGTGGTCGTTCAAGAGGCACAAAAACACCCAACTAGTGGTCGTGTTGTGGCTTTTGTCGGTTCATACAATCCTCATACCAAAGAAACTAAGATTCAGGCAGAGGACGCTCAAAAATATCTAAATAACGGCGCACAGCCATCACCACGAGTTGCCAAAATATTGGCTGACAACGGTGTTAAACTGCCAAAATGGGTAGTAAAATCTGCAGACAAGGCAAAAACTGTCAAACACTCTGACAAACTTCGCAAAAACCAACCAGCAAAACCAGTTGAAGAAACTGTAGCCGAAGAAGTTGCTGTTGAAGAGCCAGCCGAGGAAATCACTGTAGCCGAAGAAGTTACAGAAGAACCAGCTGCCGAAGAAGTAGCCGAAGTCGCTGAACCAGCTGCTGAAATTACTGAACAAGCGTAAACGTGTTACAATAAAATTACATAATAGTTTTGGCCGCACAGGCAAGGGGGCAGTATGCCAACAATAGAACAACAGTTCATAGAATACACCGTCAAATCACTTGTAGGACATCCAGATGACGTCGTTTGTGACCGAATTGTCGATGAAAAAGGTGTTTTATTGACACTAACAGTTAATCCAGAAGATCTAGGTCGAGTTATCGGCAAACGTGGCGTAACCGCACAAAGTTTGCGCACACTGCTACGCGCATTGGGTACCAAAAACGATGCTCGTTACAACCTAAAGATTGTTAATACCGACGAACCACAAGGTGAACGCGAAAACGTTGCAACACCATCAGATGAACAAACAAGCGAGCCTGTGAACAACCCAACAGATGAAGCTGTGGAAAACGAATCTGATTACGCAAAAAACACTCGCGAAGAGCTTGCGGAACTAGACGACCTCGATATATAATCATAAACAGTTACAGACGAATTGTCTGAACTGCGAGAAGAATAAAGCTCTATGCGAGCAACAATATAATTGTTGAGAGATTTATATGTCAATTAAACCACCTATATTGGGTGGTTTTTTTGTTTACCCTGTTTAGTTATTCTAATGAAAAACTATAACAGGGTGGTAATCAGATATGGGTTAGATGAAATTTAATTAATAAACAGGTATAATGTTATGAGAATGAGAAAAATACAAGTAATTACATTATTTCCCGAAATGTTCGATGGTGTGTTAGGCAATTCGATGATGTGGAAAGCGCAAGATAAACAGGCGGTTGAATTTCGCATGATAAATTTGCGAGATTTTGGTTTGGGCCTGCGTAAACGCGTAGATGATACACCTTATGGTGGTGGTGATGGTATGTTATTAATGGCCGAACCCCTGTCCGCGGCAATTGCAGATGGTAAAAAATACGACCCGGATGCACAGGTAGTATTAATGACGCCCCGTGGGCAACGCTGGGTGCAGGCTACGGCACAGCAATGGGCCGACAGTGACAATGGATATATTTTTGTCTGTGGTCGCTACGAGGGCGTAGACGAACGCATACTGACATTGGTTGATGAACAGGTCAGTGTAGGTGATTATGTATTGACGGGCGGCGAACTGCCGGCGATGACGATTATTGACAGCATTGTCCGTCTAATCCCAGGGGTCTTGGGTGGCGAGAACAGTGCCGCGATCGAAAGCTTCAGCGACGGTGAAACCCTAGAATTCCCACAATATACCCGCCCAGAGGTGTTTAATGGATTGTCTGTGCCAAAAGTATTGCTAAATGGCAACCATGCTGAAATTGCGAAGTGGCGAGCCAAGAACTCGCTAAAAGCGAGTAAGTAGATTATAGATTTTAGATTATAGATTATAGTATAATTTCAAATCTAAAAAAATAGTTATTATAAAATAAAAAGTCCATTTGCAAGGTTCAACCTCGCAAAGGAGATTTTGAGATTTGGCAAATGACAGCCGTAGGTAGCGGATTCATTCCGCGCGTGGCGCGATGAGAAAAACCCGTGGGTTTGTCTCATGAGATTAAGGAACCCCGCCATAGGCGGGGGTTGTGGTGGATGTCGTATAGCGATACATTACATTTTTGTGGTGTACGTGTTTGTTTTTGTAACTTCGCTTATAGATACTTTAGACCTAAATTTTTAAAAGCGCAAGCATAATGATAAAAATAACAACATTAATTTAATTCTTGACGTATGGGAGTATAATGAAGTTATTAAATAGGAGTGAACTGTATCATGAAAAATATTAACAAAATCGAAAATATGATTGAGGGGTGGCTAAAGCCATTGCCACATATCCCAGCAAAATGGACTAAAATGATCGCCGAAAACCTTTGGTGGATTGTAGGTATAGGAATTATCTTATCTGTAATCGGCATTTTTTCTATGATCGGAGTATTGTCGACAGCGGCAGTTTTCTTGGAGCGAGCTGCACGTATGTCTGGATATTATAACGGTTCTATTAATGATGGATGGTTTGTCGCCGCTACTGTCGTTTCTCTTGCAATGATGATTGCGAGCGCTGTTTTGTTGATTATGGCGTTTAATCCATTGAAAACTATGCATAAAAAAGGTTGGGATTTGCTTTTTATCATAGCCCTAGTATCGGCTGGAGCTCAAGTTTTAAGCTTGGCATTAAATTTTAACATTTATAATATGTTTGCTGGTTTATTGAGTGCATTGGTCGGCATTGCTATCGGTATGTATCTGCTGTTCGAAATCAAATCATACTTCAAATCCGGCAAAATCGCTGCAGTTGAAGAAAAGAAATAGATTTTTAGATAAACAAAATAGAGCTCCACGCGGGGCTCTATTTTATTGTCATAGTTTAAACTATTTTTTAGCAGCTTTTAGCTTTTTCTTTAGCGCGCGTTTGATATCGGCGCCGTGTCGGTTTCGGTTCTTCATTTTTTTATTCCTTAACTTTTTATAATTTATCTGATTATAGCATTTTTATTGGGGTAGGGGTAGGGCAAACTGCAGGTAAATTATTTTGTGAATCGACCATCAGGAGTAAAGATAAAGGCATCCCCGGTATATGCGGATAATTTTACCAAACTGATGATGAAGTCAACTAACCACCAAATACCAAATGTCAGCCAGCCGAACAAAATCATAATAACGCCCAGTCCAACTTGTCCGCGCATAAATCTATGAACACCAATACCACCCAAGAAAAAAGTTAGAAGTACGTAGGCAACCTTATTAATCTTGCGACGATCACCGTCGTTTGTGACAATTTCACCCACGGTAGAATCTTCCCGTTTTACAATATATATTTCGCCGTCTTTATAAACACGGACCTTATCGCCAACTTTCGGATTAGAAAAATGAAGTGTCGCTATTGGTATCTCAACCATACTACCATCATCTTTGCTGATTTTGACTGTGCCTCCATTAATTTCTAGTATTTCGCTCATAAAGCTTCTCCTTGTTGATTTAACTACATTCTATAATATACTTTTTATTTAATCTATCTGAATTTATTATACTACTATTTGGTTAGGTATGGATTGACCATAATCCCCGTTCCTTGTTTGTGCAAAATTGTCGATTATGATTGTGTGTGCCATAATATTGATAATGACCATCGGAATTATAGATTTTAACCCTGATCAAAACCCAGATCGCAGCCAATACGTAAAACGTATTAGCGCTTTGTTGCCCGAGGGTACTGCATACAAGGGTGTATTTTTTAGGGATATTAATAATCTAGATCAATATGATGCGATTATCTTATCTGGATCAAAGTTTTTTGCGACTCAATATCAACGGGATGTTAGATCTGGCGCCGAGCTGTCTGGTGAATCCGCGGATGTTGATGTGGCAGTCAAGAAAATAATGGGCTATAAAGGGCCAATTTTTGGCATATGTTTTGGGGCGCAAATTTTGGCGCATATTCACGGCGCCGAATTGGGTAGGTTACCAATTACTGAAGCCGGCTATTTAACTCATCAATTAACAGAGATTGGGGCAAACGACCCAGTTTTCAGCGGATTAGACCAAACATTTTGGGGCGCGCAGTTACATATGAATTTTGTCCAGACATTGCTCGAAGATACTGATGAAAAATCAGACATTATTGCTACTAGGAACGGCTACATACACGCTTTTAGAATAATTTAACCGTCAGGTGTGACGCATTATGGCATACAACCTCATCCGGAAATGTCGAACCCTGATGATGCAAATTATCCAGTTAGAGTTAATGTAGGTTGGTTAAAAAATGAGATTGGCGCCGAAGCCTACGAAAAAGCAGTCGAGATTCCAGACGATGCTACTTTCCAATTGGGGTCAGTGATTAGCAAGTTTATTAGAGGGCTTAAGGCAAAATAATGCTCCGCATTCGGGGCCACAAATCCCGACAATTGCAGTCAATAAAAAAGCCGACCAATCAGGTCGACGTTTTTATTGGCTGGGATGGAGGGACTCGGTCACGTTCCGCGGATTCTAATATAGGGGATCGGTCATACCAGTACCACCATGATGGGCGTGGTGGAATGGAGGGATATCCGCCAGCAAGCTGGCTCCTCCGTTTGCTTATAAAAACATGTAAACACGTTTTTATTTCGCTGCACTATGCCGACCCCCGACTTTTTCTTCGAAAAAGCTTCGGGGATTCGGACCCCGACCAGCTCGGTCATGAAAAATAGAGCCCAAAAGGACTCTATTATTCATGGCTGGGATGGAGGGGATCGAACCCCCGAATGCATGGACCAAAACCATGTGCCTTACCACTTGGCGACATCCCAATAATTTGTGAAATATTCTAGCTTTTTAAAGTCAGCCGACTGTTTTGGTCCATCATGGACTATTGATGATTTTTGTTGCCTTGAGAGTCAACGGCCATGTGCCAATATCTATCTGGCGACATCCCAATAACACTCCAACATTATACACTAGTTAACTGCGCTACTCAAGATAAAAACAGTCGCAAAACTTGACTATACAATGATAGTATGCTATTATATGAATATAGTCACATCTTGTTTTTTAAATCAATTTGCTGATGTACATTTAGATTGATGACGTTTTTTATATAATTTATCGTCTTTGCGGTACATTTCTTGGTTTATTTATTAATAGGTCAAGAAATGTATCGTTAATTCGATGCAAATATAAAAAAAGGAAGTGTTAGTATGAATTCACAAGACACGAATTTGTTGGATTATGTCGGCAAGGCAAAATTACGGCAGGTTGTGATTGTGCAATGCGATGCCAGTGGCATCGAGCATGATTGTCAGTTAGATTCAAAAGTTTTATCCAGGTATGGCAAGGAGATGAATCAACGGTTGTTGGAGTTTATCTCTCCGCTAATGGGATGGAACTTGGGAGATGAAGTTTATGTAATATCGGCTCACGGGTCGGTAAATTACAAGACTGCCATCATGGTCGAGGAATATTTCTACAAGAAACTGTTTGTCCGCCTGAGGACTAGCGACAAGCTAGTTCAAGATAAACAGTCTGCTTATCGCAAGGTAGTAAAACTGGTCAAGGACTATATGCCCAAGACTGAAATATTAGTCTTAGTTGCTGATCATGGCTTTTGGTTTGAGTTTTTAACTCAGACTAGTTTGGTCAGTTTTGGCCCAAATGATAACATCACAGACGGCAAGGCGACAGCGGTTTGTCTTGATATCAAGGTGTTCGATGGCAAAATAGTCGTCGATAATTCAAAGGTATTAAAGGCGCCGATAGAGCTAACACCTCCAAATCCGCCAATAACAGTGCGGTAATTGTCGGTAAAATCAGTCTAAAAGCAGGTTGTAATGACCTGCTTTTTAATTTGTCGGTTTTTTATTGGTGTTATAATTAAATCATGAAAAACATATCTCTGAAAAAATCATCACATTAGGGGCGATATTTATGATCGTCGCTGGTTCGTTATTACATTTTACCTATGAGTGGTCGGGTTTGAACCCGATTGTTGGCGTGTTTTCGGCAGCGAGCGAAAGTGTTTGGGAACACAGCAAATTGTTTCTGTTGCCACTGGCCATCGTTTCGGTTATCGAGTATATGAAAGTTAAAAATCTACCAAAAATATTATGGACAACATTAGTTCAGTTGCTGTTTATGATCGGGTTCATCACGTTATTTTTCTATACCTATACCGGCGCATTCGGGTTTGAGAACGTTATTATCGACATCGGTTCATTTATGGTTGCAGTTGTATTAGGCCAGATGATTGCTCTGCGTATGTTGCAATCCAAATCTCAGCCACCTGTAGGCAAATATATTTGCGCGGCAGCATTGGTGGCGATATTTACCATGTTCGCAGTATTCACATTTAACCCACCAGCATTACCTATATTTACACAGCACGACCCAGCAGCACAAACCAAGTAGTGTTATAATTAGCACAAGCATGAAGTATCAAAAATCTGAACAAAATTGGGTTAATTCCAACAGTCGGATTAATCTGAACAAACAAGAAAATCGCTTGCGGGCGGCAGTGTTGGGGGCTAATGACGGTATTGTGTCAATTGCTGGTTTGGTTATTGGCGTGGCCGAGGCGACTCAATCCAAAACGGCTATATTAACAGCGGGGCTGGCGGGTATAATCGCAGGGGCGATGTCGATGGCGGTGGGTGAATATGTATCAGTTAGCACACAGCGCGACACCGAAGAAGCGATGTTGAACAAGGAGCGTAAAGACCTGCGTAATCATCCACAGGAAGAATTAGAAGACTTGGCAAATATCTATCAATCCGAAGGCCTCAGTCGTAAAACTGCCGAAAACGTGGCGCGTGAATTATCAGTCAAACATGCATTAGAGGCTCACGCCGATGTTGATCTGCATATCGATATTAAAAATCTAACCAACCCATGGAGCTCGATGCTGGCCAGTGCGGGTTCATTCGTGTTGGGATCGGTCATACCGCTAGCTGCAATTATGTTACCGGTTGGTAATCTGACTACACCTGTGACTTTTGGCGCGGTTATCGTGGCGCTGATTGTCGCGGGCATTTTAAGCGCCAAAGCCAGCGGTGCGAATATCCGTCGATCAACTTTGCGAGTTGTCGCAGGCGGAATTATTGCTATGGTTGTAACCTATGTGATTGGTAATATATTCAAAGTCGCTGGTGTCTAGAACTATTCGGTAATTGTTATTTTATCCATACGGTCGATTAAGGTCCATTTACTGTCGGGGCTTCTGAGGTAAACGTCGATTCGATAATCGCCAGTTCCATGCAAATAATTGCCACCGTGCAGATAGTGCGTTGATGCAACTGTGTTCTCACTGGCAACGTTGTCATTGTTAGCAGTGGCATATGCGCTAGATGTCATATTATTATTGTCACAGACTTCCATCGTCGTGCCGTAGCCTGTAATATACGAACTGTCTGATTTTTCAATTCTGGAATACAGGCTGTTGGCGTCGGTCTTGGATTTGATACTAGCATATGAGAAAGTTCGGACATTGTTTGCGGCGCTGATATCTGGTGAAGTTGGACCCATAGCGCCAGAATAAATAGTGGATTTCCATCCGGTCGGCATTTGCGGTTTGCTATTGGCAGTGCTGGTGCACGGGACGATAGTGATACCATTAGATTTCTGAGTGCTGCTACTAGGATTCGATCCAAAAATCTTGATGATATTAAACGATACTAGTATCGAGAAAACGACTGCTAATATCAGGACGGCCCGTAACATAAAGACCATTTTAAATATCACACGCACAAAGAACAATACGAATATCAATATCCATATGCCTAAAATTAACCAAAAACTCAGACTAAATCCCAGTTTCCATAATGCCAATATAATACATATCGCGACCGCTATAATGAATATCGGTAGTTTTTTATGATGAACCTTGTTACTATCTGATTATTCCATCTTTAACCCTCCATTTATAATTTTATTATACTCTTTTTGGTAAAATAAATACCCCCTTCGATAACGAAAGAGGTAAGTACTGAAAAATGATAGATTAGACTTCGCAAATCCGTTTTGTGGTGGTTTTCAGCGTGCTGTTGTTTCTGGACTGGTGATATAAATCAATTTTGTCTAGGCCGTTCTGGAGCTTTACGTATTCAGCGATTTTAAGCCAATCCTCCATTGAGCCTTTGGGCAAGCTATCACCATATACTTGCATCACAGTGACTGAGTCGACGCCATTTTTGACATTAACCACATAACTTATTGACGCATGCTTTATGGGGTAGCTGTGGTTGCCGCTAAGCTTCTTTTTTGCCATGCAAATCACATCCTTTTTTATATGCTCTATCAATTCTCAAAGTACTGCATATATTATAGGCATAGGTTTGCAAATTAGGCAATGTTGTTGAGATGGGCGTTATTTTATGGTAATATACAGTCATAGGTGTCAAGTGGTAGTTTAATAATTTGTGGCTAGTGTATCGTATTCTATTTTGAGAGGTGGTGATACGTATGTTTAGGGCAGAAAATTTTGTCTTTGGAAGTGGTTCGGGTTTTAGTACAGAGTGCCAGATAACCTGTGAGTGGTGTGGCAGGGTGCATAACAAAGGAATGGGCCTTGATGACGAAGAAGAAACGAGAGGCGTTACTGTGCGCAGCATCAGATTTGGCGGTTTGGAAATCGCAGAATGTTGTTTTGAAAAGTTGGAAAATGCAGTGCTTGCTCGGGCTCCAGATATTGCCAAATGGTTTAAGGATAAAGCAGGCTTACATTTGGAAAGATCAAAAGAATTAGAAGATGCATCCAGTAAAATTGCGGAAGCATCTGAAGTATTGGGTTGACACCTAACCCGTAACGGAAAAAATCTGTGGCATAATGCCATACCCGGTTTTTCTGGTGCGGGTTTTTTCTATGGGTTTTATCATTTACGATTCAATGATCAGCTATCCGCGCCGTGGGTGCGATAAAAAATGAGGTATTGGACAAATATTTTGTAGTGTATATATTGATTAGGGGTTAATTTTAAATACCAATCGGCAGTATTTTGTATTCAAATTTGTAACCTGAATCTTGGGCGATTGATTCGATTTTTTGTCGAATAGCCTCATATTTAAAATCATAATTATATTGTTGACCAAATAAATTAGACTGTTCTGTAATGGACCCCGATATGCCAGATTTGCTGGTGCTATAGGTAGTAGTTTTGAATCCAAAACCAGTACTCATACCACCGTCAAAATCGCCACCAGATGACAAACCAGAACCTTTTTCGGCTAGATACTCACTGAATACTATAGTTTTATTTGTTTTATCAATGCGAAATTTGGCCGTGTAGGTTAACTTTTTCTTGCTGAGGAATGCTTTGCGCTCGGCAATTGTCAGTGATAATTCCCATAGCCCTTTTTTATCTTTGATATCTGCCCCTATTTCTACGGCATAGCCCCGGATTGCTTCTTCCATAAAACTCTCCTTATATTATAAATAGAGTGTATTACCGGGATAAGTTATTTGCAAGTTTTACAGATTAGACGAATTGGATGACCATCTCGGCGATGATGACCAGGGCGATTGTTAACCAGATGAATGTATCTGAATTATCTGTGATTAATTTGTCGATGAATTTGCGAGCTGATTTGTTGATGGGTAAATCTTTATGGTTGATTCGTAACCAAGCAAAGCTGATGCTTAAAACTGCAGCGTAGCAGAACAAACAGAATATACAAAGGCTGCCGATATTAAAGATGCCTTGCCATAGATACCAGAATCCGAATCCGACGAAGAATAGTGTCATTGCTTGTAGTACTAGGCGTAAGTTTTTGTGCATCGTGCCACCAGTCCATCCGATAACACCAGCGGTCATCATAATCGCAAAGAAAGTGATACACATCAAGGCATTTGGGAACCCAAAGACTGAGCTTTGCCAGACATTTAATACATTTGAACAGCTAAAAATAGGGTTAATGTCGCATATTAATGGCGAGCCGGGGCTTTTAAGCAGTGCGACCTTTTCGACCATCTGTAAAAAGCTGGCAACAAAGCCGACTATGCCGGCCAGGGTTACGGTTGCGTATAATAATTTTGTCTTGTCGTGTTTTTGAAATAATTTAATCATATCTAATATTATAGCAAACAAAATTAGCGGTTATGTTATTATAAAAATATGAGTAAACAAATAACTATGAACGGGTTAAAACGATTTAATCTTGTTATGGCAGGATTACATTTTGTGCAGGGTATCGCAATATTAATTTTAAGCAAGGTGTTTTCACTGGGAATCACCGGTACATATTTGAAATTTAATGAACAAACATCCAGTCTGGAACCAACGACAAAGGCACTGTTTGATTTGTCATTGCCAATACTGATTGCAATTTTCTTCTTTATTTGTAGCGCGGCACATCTGATAATAGCCACAGTTTATAACAAAAAATATAATGAGAACCTGGCAAAAGGTATTAACAAGGCTCGTTGGATTGAATACGCACTTTCGGCTAGTTTTATGATGGTTGCAATTGCACTGCTGGTTGGTGTTTATGATTTGATGAGTCTGATAATGATCTTCGCATTAACATCAGTCATGAATTTGATGGGACTGGTAATGGAAGTTCATAACCAGACAACTAAAAAAACAAATTGGCTCAGTTATATTATCGGTTGTATTGCCGGTGCAATTCCATGGGTTGTGATTGCGTTTAATTTTTGGCTGAGTGCTGATAACGGACGTGCGGCACCGACCTTTGTTTATTGGATATTCGTTTCAATATTCGTTTTCTTTAACTGTTTTGCGTTTAATATGATATTGCAATACAAAAAAATCGGTAATTGGAAGAATTACCTATATGGGGAATTGGCATATATCGTGCTAAGTCTAGTTGCCAAATCATTATTGGCATGGCAGGTATTTGCTGGCACATTGCGCCCGTAATTATTTGTAGATATGATAAAGGCCTCGGGTATTAACCACGAGGCCTTTTTCGGATATTTTTTTTAGTATTTTTTGGCTGCGCGGATATTCCAGCCATTTCTGCGGCTCATACGAGCCAACATCTTTTCTTGTCGGGCTGGTTTAGCCGTTGCGATGCGGTTTAGTGCATGTATCGCGGCTTCCACTGTTGGATAGGTTCTTTTTGGCATTGCTTTTCACCTCCTTTTTTTCTGGGCTTTTTTGGGCCTAGATTATTTCTTTTCAAGCTTTTCTTGGCTCTGTAACCAATGTTCGTGCGGACGCCTTTCTTTTAGGCGCTGTTTGAAAAACTTTCTAATGCCTGAACATATATTAAATATGTTAAACAAACCAATCACTTCCTATCTATACTAAAATTTTAATGTCCTAAATTATATTATAGCACAAAGAACGGTAAAAAGCAAGCATTTGCGATATTTTATAGACAACAAGTAGTATAATGATACTGAAAGGTGTTTAATATGGCAAAGATTATTAGTACCAGCACAGATACAGGTGTGGGGAATATATCATATTCTGCTTGGAAGATAGCTATTATTGGTGCGGCGTTGGGTGCGATTTTTTGGGGCTTGGTTGTTGTTGGGCGCGTTTTCTTACCACTGGCGACGGCTAGTAATATCGCTACAGTCGCAGTGGCTGTTATCGGTGTTGCATTAATGTTGTTGATGCGGATGCCGCAGCCTTTGATAACAGCCGTGGCAGCGGCAGCAGCTTTGTGGGGGTTGGCAGTTTGGTCTGATGGGTTAAGTTGGGCCGAGATAGTTGTCTGGAGTGTGGCTTTATATTGTTTATCTTATGTTATGTTCTCTTGGATCGCCAGATATGCAAAGGTTGTGCCAGTGTTGTTGTTTGTAACCATTGTTATTATATTGGCGCGTGTGGCTATCAGCCTGTAGTGTTATAATAGTGCTTATGGAAGTCATCGTGATATTTATTTTAGTCATCGGTTTCGGCATAATATTATTTATTTTGAACCAGCGTTTGCGCGACCTAAAGGGCGGTGGGTCGGTTGACTTACTGAAAAGCGATTTGGTTGAATTGTCGCGCAATATTGGCAATTTGCAACAAACCGTTGGTGAAAAATTGGATAATAATAACAATTCGATGCAAGCATCAATGCAAAAACAATTGTCCGAAAGTGCCAAATTGGTGACCGATGTGACTCAGCGGCTGGCAAAATTGGACGAAACAAACAAACGGGTGATTGATGTGGCAGATGAATTAAAAACCTTGCAAAACGTATTACAAAACCCTAAACAGCGCGGCGTGTTCGGTGAATATTATCTGGAATCGGTATTAGATAATATATTGCCGTCGAAAAACTACCAGATGCAATATCGTTTTAAAGACGGCGAGATTGTTGATGCGGCCGTGTTCCTAGATAAAGGTCAAATACTACCAATCGACAGCAAATTTAGCCTGGAAAATTATAATCGTATGGTTGGTGAACCCAGCAAACCTGAACGCGAGAAATTATTAGCCAAAGTCCGCACCGATTTGAAAAACCGCATAGATGAAACCAGCAAATATATCCGACCGTCTGAGAAAACAATGGATTTTGCATTTATGTTCATCCCCAGCGAATCGTTATATTACGATTTGTTGATTGGTAATGTCGGCACAGGGTCTAGCGCGCGTGATTTGATTGAATACGCATTCCGTGACAAACGGGTGATTATTGTCAGCCCAACTAGTTTTATGGCGTATTTACAAACGGTATTACAGGGCCTACGCAGTCTGCAAATTGAAGAACAAGCCAAGGATATCCAGATCCGTGTCGGTCAGCTGGGCAAACATATCGGTAAATTTGATGAGTTTATGGGTAAATTAGGCAAATCACTGGGGCAGACGGTTGGACATTATAACGATGCCCACAAAGAATTAGGCAAAGTTGACAAAGACGTTATCAAAATCGCCGGCACCGACGCTGGCGTCGACCCATTGTTATTAGACAAACCACGTAACGACTAATAAAAAAAGACCTGCTAAGGGTTCAACCCTTAGCAACTTGGCAGGGAGGTTGGTAATATAAAATACCCCGCCGGGGCGGAGTATTTTATATTAGGATAACTAATTATTTACAAGTACATTTACCGTCTGCACAGTCACATGTGTCAGCTGATAGTAGGTCGTTCAATGCGAATCCAGCGATACCACCAACGATTGGGGCAACGATGTAAATTGCGATTGGCCATACGTCCCATTTGATAGCATCGGCCGCGATAGCCATTGCAGGGTTTAGAAACGTCAATGACGTTGCAGATTCTGTCAGTAGTAATGATGTAATTGAACCGATGATAATCAGGGCTATTAGTGTCGCAAGTCCGTAGGTTATTGCATATACGGCTTTTGCTGATTTGATAGCCTTGGCGACGCCTAGGGCAATAATAAATGCGCCTAGAAGTTCGGCAAACAGTATTACCATTTCTTTGCCTGGTGTAATTGTTGCTGCGTGGAACATTGCAGGTGCTGAGCCTAGTCCTTCAATAGTAGCTGCTTTGGTATTTTCCAAAAATGCGCTAATTGTCAGAAAAGCTGCGGTTGCGCCAATTGCTTGGGCTGCTAAAAAGCCGATTGCACAAAGTGAACACATCTTGCGAGTAACCCATGCACCAATTGTGACGATTGGGTTGATGTGTGCGCTAGATACACCGGCGATTATTAATACTATGCCGATCAAAGCAAAAGCTACAAATAGTGGCTGGCCTTGAACCGAGAATATCGATGCTACTAGTAAGAATGTGCCGACAAATTCAGCCACCAATGAACCGATTGATGGTTTTTTGGCTGCTTTGAAGGTCTTACTTATATTTGTAATTATTGAGCTAGCGGTTATTGTCGCTGCTGCTTTTGTGGTTTTTTTAGCCGCTACGGGCTTTTTGACGGTCGTTTTTTTGACAGTCTTGGTGGCTTTTTTAGTTGCCATAATTGATTTCCCTCCTTACAGTGAAATATAATTTTAGTATAACATAGTATTTTAAAATAAACGCAAGTGCTATAAGTGATATAATGTGTATATGGCGTTATTTATCAAACAAGACCTAGATGAAAGAAGTGAATTGCAGAATAATATCGCGGCCGAATTAAACCGTCGCGCGCGCGAAACTTCACAATTACAGGATCAACCTGATGGAGTTAATGATTCTCAATATATTAAAGATACAAAAAACACGACTAGCCTGGCGTGGGTCTGGATTATCATATTGTTTTTAGTGGTTGGTATATCTATATGGCTAATCGTTAATAGTATGGCGCGCTAGTGTTTTAATAAGGTATAATAATTAACAGTCATGCAAAACATTGAACAGATAAAACAAAAACTTTTAGAACAGATAGAATCTGGCGATAACCCTCGTGAGATATTAAAATCTATTGAATTAAAGAAATTATACGGCGCAATTGCCGATTTGCCGCCCGAACAGCGTGGCGCATACGGCCGAGCGGTTAATGAATTAAAAGTTGCATTAGAAACAGCTATTGCCGAGCGTGAAGCGTCGGTCGAAGACTCAACCATCGAACAAATCGATGTAACGGCGCCATTTGATGTGAATTCTAGTTTGTTCGATTTATTACCAACTGAAAACGGGTCTCAACACCCGTTAACCCGCGAATTAGAAAACGTGATAGATATTTTTACGCGCATGGGTTTTGAGGCGATTGAATCGCGTCAGATTGATGATGATGAACATATGTTTAGCATGCTAAATTTTCCAGACAATCATCCAGCACGTGACGGTTATGATACTTTCCGAACTGAAGAAGGTTTTATCCCGCCAGCACATACATCGACGATGCAAAACCGTATTCTAAAAGCCGGCAAGGCAAAATTAGAAGCAGGTGGTAATATTGCGGCGGTTAGTTGCGGGCGAACATTTCGTAATGAAGATATTGACGCAACTCACGAACACACCTTTCATCAATATGAAGGCGTTTTTGTTAGTGACAGTGCAACTTTGGGGCAGATGTTAGGCACATTGCAAAGCTTTTTTGAAGTTTATTATGGACAGAAATTAAAAATTAAAACTCAACCAGCATATTTCCCATTTGTTGAACCGGGTTTGGAATTTGCAATCGAACGACCAGCGGCTCTGGGTGGCAAGGATGGCGAGTGGTTAGAAATGTTGGGTTGCGGAATGATCCATCCAAATGTTTTGCGCGCTGCAGATATTGACCCAGAAAAATATCGAGGTTTTGCATGGGGCGGCGGTATTGAACGTTTAGTGATGTTAAAATACGGCATTGAAGATATTCGTCATTTTCACGCTGGTAAATTAGCTTTTTTGAGGAAATTCGCATGATTATATCGCTAAATTGGTTGAAGAAATTTACTGACATTGATATGCCAGTCGATAAATTAGTTGAATTGATTGGTGCGCGATTAGTTGAAGTTGAATCAGTCACAGATCTAGGCAAAAAATACGAAAGCGTTCTTATTGTTAAAGTTATCGATGCAAAACCACTGGAAGGTTCGGATCATCTCAGCTTGGTCAAAATTAATGATGGCGGAAAAGTTGATGGGTTGGAGCGAGACGATGATGACTATGTTCAAGTTGTTTGTGGTGCGCCAAATATTGCGACTGGTCAAAATGTTGTTTGGTTGCCACCAAAATCTATTGTGCCGTCAACTTTTGACACCGCCGAACCGTTTAAATTAGATACCCGCAATCTGCGGGGAGTTACCAGTAATGGAATGATTGCTAGTGCCAAAGAATTAGATTTGTTTTATGAACATACAGGTATATTAGTTATCGACGAAGAAGTCGCGCCAGGGACTGAATTTGCAAAACAATATGAATTTGATGACAGCTTGTTAGATATTGAGAACAAATCATTAACTCATAGGCCTGATTGTTTTGGTATCATTGGCTTTGCTCGCGAAATTGCTGCAATTACTGGCAAACAATTTACCAGCCCTGATTGGGTGTTGAATCTGGCGCCACACTTAGGTGAAGCTGCCGGTTCCATTAGTGTTCAGATTGATGATCCAGAATTATCTGATCGATATCAGGCAATTGTCATGAGTGAAGGTGACAGTAAAAAACAATCGCCGATGATGATTCAAACCTATCTATCACGGGTTGGTGTTCGACCAATCAGTTCGGTTGTTGACGTTACAAATTACCTAATGATGTTAACCGGCCAGCCACTGCATGCCTTTGACTTTGATAAGGTCAAGAAAATTGCCGGCGATAATGTCGAGATTCATGTTCGTGCAGGTCGTGATGGTGAAAAACTAGCTTTACTGGATGGCCGTGAAATTAAACTAACAGTTGATGATATTGTAATTGCGGCTGGTGACACGGCGATTGCATTAGCTGGTGCTATGGGCGGTAGTGCTACTGAAATTGACGAGAATACCAAATCGATTATTATTGAAAGTGCCACATTTAATTTATACAAATTACGTTCAACTCAAATGCGACACGGTATTTTTAGTGAAGCTATTACTAGGTTTACCAAAGGCCAACCAGCGCAGTTGACAGCTCCAGTTTTGGGCGAAGCTGTTAGATTAGTTGGTGATTGGGCTGGAATGCAAGTATCAACATCTGTTGCAGATGCATATCCGGGCAAAAAGCAAGGTATGACTATATCGGCACCTTTGCAGCGGGTTAATAATATTTTGGGGACAGATATCAATATTGCTGATGCCACTGATTTGATTGGTCGCGCCGAGTTTGGCGTCAATGTTGCGGACCAATTAACTATGGATGTGACAGTGCCTTATTGGCGCAATGACATACACATAATTGAAGATATAGTGGAAGAAATTGGACGTCTGAATGGGTTTGATAATATCAAGCCAACATTACCAATGCGCGATTTCACAGCCGTGACGATTAGTGATTTTGATGTATTTAGAACTGATATTCGTAAAATATTAGTTCGTTCAGGTGCAAATGAAGTCTTGAATTATAGCTTCGTCCATGGAGATATGTTAGAAAAGGCCGCACTGGATCCCAAAGATTCTTACAAGATTGTTAATTCTATCAGCCCCGACCTGCAATATTACCGCCAAAGTTTAACTCCTAATTTACTGGGATTGATTCATCCAAATATCAAACAGGGCTTTGATAAGTTTGCATTATTTGAAATTAACAAATGTCATCGTAAATCTGAAGGTGTCACTGATGAAGGTGTTCCAGTAGAAATTGACAGGTTATCGGCTGTTGGCGTCAGCAAGTCTAATGTTTCGGGCGCGGCTTATTACCGAGCAAAGCGATTTTTGAACTATCTGTGTAAATCATTTAATCTAGAACTAGATTACAAAAAACTAGAAGTTGTTGATGATTCGATAACGCTACCATTTGAACCTCGGCGCAGCGCGCTAGTGGTTGATAATGATGGCAATATTATCGGTGTTGTTGGTGAATACAAAAAATTAGTCGCCAAAGGTTTCAAATTGCCAGAATATGTGGCCGGTTTTGAAATCGATACTCGTGCATTATTTGCAGCTGTAAAAAAAGTCGGCAAAACTTATGTTCCTGCCAGCCGTTTCCCTGCGACAGAACGTGATATTTGCTTTAAGGTTGCCGTGGAAGTAAGTGTTGGTAATATAATCAAAGCAGCAAAACTGGCTTTAGCAACGATAGACCTGCAAACTTCTGTAAATGTAATTGATATTTATCAGTCAGAAAACGACGAGACCAAGAATATAACGATTCGTATTAAATTGGTCGCATTTGACCATACATTGACTGGTGACGAGGTTAGTGGGGTTATAAAAACTGTTGTAGATTCCGTCGTTGTTCTCACCAAAGCAATAGTTATTTGATACAATAAAAGATATAGTAAATTAAGAGAGGTATGGTTTTTTATGGCGACACCACGTTCACAGCGTATAGGTATTTGGGTTATAGCAATAGTATTAACAGTAGGGACATTGGGTTCATTCCTAGTAATGGGTCTGAGTGTGAATAATCAAAAGATTGATCAAGCCGAGTTGCAAAAGCAACAAGATCAGTTGTTGGCAGACCAAAAATCAGGCGCTCAAACTAATGCTGATAATTCTGAAGGTTTCGGTGGCTATCAGCCAAGGACTTTTGATGCTGCAGCTGTAAGGGAATTGAAAGTTGAAACCCTGTCACAGGGTGATGGCCAGGCAATAGTTGCTACAGATTCCATTAACGCCAGTTATTTTGGCTGGGCATCTGACGGTAAAATTTTTGATAGTAGCAAGAAAAAAGGTTCAGATGATTCGCCTGTAACTTTCTCGCTTAGTGGCGTGATAGCTGGCTGGACTGAGGGTTTGACCGGTGTCAAAGTAGGTAGTATCGTTAGGCTGACGATTCCGGCAGTTAAAGCTTATGGCGAAGGTGGATCGGGTGCTATTACTGCGAACTCCCCACTTGAATTTATAGTGCAAGTTCATAGTATTGATAATAGTGCTGCGGCCTAGGGGGTAATATGTCACAAAAAATTTATGATGTAGTAATGATTGGTGCCGGCCCTAGTGCGTTAACGGCGGCTATTTATACTACTCGCGAAGACCTAGACACGGTTTTGTATGAAAAAGCAGTTGTTGGCGGTATGGCTGCGATTACTGATCGCGTTGATAATTATCCAGGCTTCTCAGACGGTGTTGAGGGCATGGTACTGACTGAGCAGATGCAAAAACAAGCCGAAAATTTCGGTGCCAAAATTGAAATGGGTGATGTCGGCGCGCTGCGTCATGAAAACGGGATTAATATCGTAACGGTTAACGGCGGCGAAGTATTGGCAAAGACCATATTGATTGCAACCGGCAGCGACTATAACAAAATCGGCGCACCTGGTGAGGCTGAGTTTTACGGCCGTGGTGTCCATTATTGTGCGACTTGTGATGGAGCTTTTTATCGTGGCAAAAAACTAGTTGTAGTCGGCGGTGGTAATTCGGCCGTCCAAGAAGCGATATTCCTGACCAGGTTTTCTAGCCATATTGACCTGTTGGTCCGCAGTACCGTCAAAGCTAGTGATGTATTGCAAAAAGAATTACAAAAAATGGTGGACGATGGTAAAATCACAGTTCACATCGGCACTACAACTGATGCAATCATCGGGGATAATGGTCGTGTTGTGTCGGTCCGCGTTACACATGACGGCAAGTCACGTTTAATTGAAACTGATGGCGTATTTGTATTCGCAGGACTACGACCAAATACTGGGTTTTTGGATGGTAGCGGCGTGAAATTGGATGATGATAAATTTATCAAAACTGACTGTAACCTGCATACCAATATTCCAGGTGTATTTGCCAGCGGCGATGTCCGCAGCGGCGCAACAATGCAAGTCGCCAGCGCAGTTGGTGAAGGTGCTACCGCAGCACTGAGTATTCGTGAATATCTGGGCAGCTTGTAAGTGTTAATTTATAAAAATCTGTGTTATTATTGTTACTCAACTAAAAAAACAAAAGGAGACATTAATGGCAGATTTTAACCAAATTATAACACCTGGCGATGTAGCAGGCGGTTTTGTTAATGTTGTCGTTGAGATACCAGCAGGCAGCAAAAATAAAATTGAATGGAATCGTGAAAAGGCAGTCATGCAATTAAATCGCGTAGAACCAGCGATATTTGCAAAACCAACTAACTACGGTTTTATACCGCAGACATTGGACGAAGACGGCGATGAATTGGATGCTTTGATTATTACAGATGAACCATTGCCAACTGGCGTTGTTGTTCGTGCCAAGATTATTGGTGTTATGAAATTTGAAGACGATGGCGAAGTTGATGATAAGATAGTCGCAGTCCCAGATGACAGTATAGGTATGGATGGCGAGATTAATACGTTGGAATGTATTTCCAATCAAAAAATTGATCAAATCGCGCACCATTTTAATAATTATAAAAACCTACAAAAACCCGGATCAACAATAGTCAAAGGCTGGGCTGGCAAAGAAGAAGCTCAGGACATTATTTACAAATCAATCGAACGCTGGAACGATAAAAAAGATTAATTTTTCTTGGATTGCTTCTTGCCGAATATGCCGTTGCTGGCTCGGGCGATTGTTCCCAGTAAATTAGTTTGACGCAAATAGCTGCGTAATTTGTTACGGGCATGGGTGGTTGTAACCAACTCTTTCCAGTCTGACTTAGGATGTGATAACGCGCGCGTTATGACTTCGACGATGTCGCCGTTTTGCAATGGCTTGTCCATCGGATGTATTTTGTTATTAACTCGAAATCCATAGGCATGATTAGCAATGTCACTGTGCACTAGATATGCAAAATCCAATGGCAAGGCGCCTTCGGGTAGGTTATAAATGTCACCCTTGGGCGAATAAACGAAAATACGATTTGCAAACAGGTCAATATTTAATTGATCCTTTGATATTTCTTCGCCGTCTTTGAGTTTTGCAGCAATTTCTTGTAGGCGGTTAATCCATTGCAGTCTAGTTGGTAATTTGGTTGTTTCTTGGCGTTTTGCATAGTGGCTAGAATCTTTTTGGTCATGATAATGGAAGCTGGCCGCCAACCCGCGCTCGGCATACTCGTGCATTTCGTGAGTGCGAATCTGGAATTCGACGATTTGCTTGGCTGGCGTCAGGACGGTCGTGTGTAAAGACTGGTATCCATTGGGTTTTGGTGTGGCAATGTAATCTTTGATGCGATTGATCATCGGCGTATAAAGCCCGTGTATTGCGCCTAATACCAGATAGCAATCTTCTTTTTTGTCGACTAATATCCGCAGCGCCATCAGGTCATATATGTCATCAATGTTTCCGCTAACTTTCCCAAGTTTTTTATATAAGCTGTAAACACTTTTGACACGGCCGTTGATATCAAATTTGATATTTTGTTTTTTCAGTGTAGTTTCGACTTCATCGCGAATTTTACCTAATTTGCGCGTGCTACGGCCTAGTCTTTTATTCATTAAGCCTTGGGTTTTTTTGAATTCGGTCGGGTTTAGAAAATTAAATGCTAATTCTTCGATTTGAGTCCGGACTCGCCCCATGCCTAGGCGGTCGGCAATTGGTCCAAAGACTTCTAACGATTCGCGAGCAATTTTAGTTTGTTTCTCGCGGGATAAATATTGTAATGTTGAAAGGTTATGCAATCGGTCAGCCAATTTGATAATAATAACGCGTATATCTTGACCGACGGCAATTAACAGTTTTGATAAATTGTCCTTTGTTTGGTCAGAATAATTAACCAGGTCACTCATACCGGCGCGAGCTTTAGATACCTTGGTCACACCATCAACTAAAAAAGCCGCATCGTTGCCAAAAAGATTTTTGATCTGATCCAGAGTAACTCCAGTGTCTTCGACGGTATCGTGTAATAACCCAGCAATCACGCTGTCAATACCCATACCCCAATCAATCAGGGTTTCGGCCACTGCAATCGGATGGGTGATGTATGGGTCGCCGCTTTTGCGCTTTTGGTCAGAATGGGATTCGGTGGCAAAATCAATAGCACTTGTCAGTTCAAGAATTTGGTCCTCATTGTAATGAGGGCGGGCGTGGTCGATTAGTTCTAGCTTTCCCATATAACAATTATACTTTATATAGGGACACTTTACTTGATAATTGATTTCAAAACGCTTATACTTTATGGTGTAAGGATTTTATAAAAATGAAAATATATATTGGTAGTGATCATCAAGGATTTCATCTAAAAGAAAAAGTTTTTGCATATTTAGCAAAGCGTGGTTATGACATTGATGATGTCGGCGATCAGATATTGGACCCAAATGATGATTTCCCAGAATTTGCCCAGATGGCAGCACTCCAGGTTATTGGCAGTACTGATAGCGACCCTCGTGCAATTTTATTGTGTGGTGGCGGTCAAGGTATGGCAATGGCTGCCAACCGTTTTCGCGGAATTCGCGCCAGCGTTATATGGGATGCATTTGAGGCTAAAATGACGCGTAATGACAACGACAGCAACGTGCTGTGTTTGCCGTCTAGAATACTAGATTCTGACGATGGTGCCTGGGAGGGTATTATCGAAACTTGGCTGTCAACTTCATTTGCCGACGCACCCAGGTTCAAGCGCCGTAACGCGCAGATTGACAGTATATAATGAGCATAATAGTCCCAAGTATTATGGCAACAACGCCAGATCAATTGAAGGCTTCCGTAGAAAAGTTTCAACCTCTTGTTACGCATATCCATCTGGATGTTAGTGACGGCCAATTCGCGTCAACGACTTTGTTGGCACCAGAACAATTGTGGTGGCCTAGAGGCTGGATGGCGGACATACACGCTATGGTCAAAAATCCGATTGATTATGTTGATAGACTTATTGCGTTAAAGCCAGATTTAATTATTTTCCACGCCGAGACAGGAGTTGATTTGTTACCAATATTTGACAGGATCAAGCATGCTGGCATTAGGGCTGGAATAGCCTTACTAAAACCTACTGTACCCTCAGATGTAGCAGGTTTTATTAATGCAGCCGATCATGTGTTGGTATTTTCGGGTGACTTGGGTCATTACGGTGGCACTGCCAGCCTAATGCAGCTAGAAAAAATTCGCTTGATTCGTGCGATCAACCCCAAGGTTGAGATTGGGTGGGATGGTGGCGTTGCCATAGATAATGTTTTTACTTTGACTCAAGGAGGAGTTAATATCTTAAACGCAGGCGGAGTTTTAGACAAGGCCATTAATGTGTCAGGAGTTTATGCTGAGTTGACAAAAGAAATAACTAAACAGGGAGTTATATAAAAGGTGGGCATAAAACTAACGTTGTCACAGTTACAACATAAGGCAAATACTATCCGTGAGGATATTATATCGATGCTAAATATAGCTGGCAGTGGTCATACTGCTGGGTCATTGGGCTTGGCTGATATTGTTGCGGCGTTGTATTTTGATGTGCTAAAGATTAATCCTGAAAAACCTGATTGGGCGGATCGTGATATATTTTTACTAAGTAATGGTCATACTGTGCCAGTGCAATATGCTACAATGGCCGAAGCTGGTTTTTTCCCAGTCGCAGAGCTAAAGACTTTGCGCAAACTAGGTAGCCGCCTACAAGGTCATCCTGAACGAACAAAATTACCAGGCCTGGAAAATACTAGCGGTCCCCTAGGCAGCGGATTGTCACAGGCTTCTGGTATGGCGTATTCTTTTCAATATCTAGATGACGCCAAACACAGATTTGTTTATGTAATTATGGGGGATGGAGAATTAGACGAAGGCAATAATTGGGAAGCGGCAATGTTTGCTGGCAAATATAAATTGTCTCAGTTAATCGCGGTCGTTGATCGTAATAATATCCAGATTGATGGTAATACAGAGGACGTCATGCCGCTAGAAGATTTACGAGGCAAATGGGAATCGTTTGGTTGGCACGTGATTGAAATTGATGGCCATAATATGGAATCGATACTAGACGCATTCAGTATGGCGCGGGCAATTACTAACCGACCCAGTGTAATTATTGCACACACAATCCCGGGTAAAGGCGTAGACTTTATGGAATATGATTACAAATGGCATGGTGTTGCGCCAAATAGTCAGCAGGCGGCTGATGCATTAAAAAAATTGCATACGCTAGATGGCAAGATTAATACTGGAGATAACGCGCGATGAGCGATTACCAATTAAACCCAAAATTATATGACGCAGATGTACAGCAGGAGCCGATTAGGGCTGGTTTTGGACGTGGGTTAAAGGCTGCAGGCGAGGCTGATAAAAATATAGTTGCATTATGTGCTGATTTGACCGAAAGTACACAAACGCACTTGTTCGCCGAGGCGTTCCCGGATAGATTTATCCAGGTTGGCATTGCCGAACAAAATCTAGTTGCAGTTGCCAGTGGCCTAGCTGCTGTTGGCAAAATTCCATTTGCCGCTGCCTATGCTGCATTCAGCCCAGGGCGTAACTGGGAGCAAATCAAAACTACGATTGCACTAAATGATCAACCGGTCAAAATAATATCTTCACACGCAGGTGTTGGTGTTGGCCCGGATGGTGCAACTCACCAGATGTTGGAAGATATTGCAATGATGCGCGTAATGCCTAATATGATCGTTATAGTCCCAGGTGACAGCATCGAGGCGGAAAAGGCAACGATGGCAATTGCAAAAAATGGCAAACCAAGTTATTTGCGATTGGCGCGTCCCAAGACTCCAATTTTTAGCACGGTAGATTCACCTTTCAAGATTGGTCACGCTTACAAGCTGCTAGATGGCGACGACGTAACGCTATGTGGCACGGGTGCGACGACGTATCAATTATTGGTTACGGCAAAAATTTTAGAGCAGAATGGTATTAGTGCAGAAGTGTTACATATTCCTACTATAAAACCTTTGGACACGGTAACGATTTTGGCTAGCGCTCGAAAGACTGGACGTCTTGTTACGGCAGAAGAAGCGCAAATCGCTGGCGGTCTAGGCGGTGCTATCGCGGAGCTGATGGGTGATCATATGCCAACGCCTATTTTGCGAATTGGGATTAATGATCGTTATGGTGAAAGTGGTGAGCCTGATGAGTTATTTGACCATTTTGGATTGACGGCCGAGCATATTGCCAAAAAAGTCGAGGCTTTTGTGCAAGATAAGCCACAATATCATAGGGTTAAATAAGGGGGAATATGGGACTAACTATAAATCAGATTCGAGATAACATTGTCAGGGCGCGTCACCTAATGCAACGTAGTAAAAACCAGCATTTTGCTGTTGGCTCGTTCAATATTGATAACCAAGAAACATTGATTGCTATTGCCCGGGCAGCACAGAAATTAAATGCACCAGTTATGGTTGAACTTAGCAAAAATGAAGTTAATTCAATGGGACTACAAAACGTTCGTGATATGGTTGATAATTACAAAGCCGAATATGGCATTGAAATGTATATTAACCTGGACCACAGCCCGACAGTTGAGGATTGCAAACGCGCTATTGATGCTGGTTACGAATTTATTCATATTGACATTAGCCAGGGTGACCACAATGCTACCGATGAGGAAATTATTGCAAAAACAATTGAGGTTGTTGAGTATGCCAAATTTACAGGTGCAGTCGTCGAGGCTGAACCGCATTATTTTGGTGGTAGTTCAGATGTATTTACCGAAGCAATTGATTATGAAGCAATCAAAAAGACATTTAGCACACCGGAAGGATCAAAAAAGTTCTGTGAGGCTACAGGTATAGACACATTTGCGGCAGCAATAGGTAATTTGCACGGTAAATACCCAGTCCCCAAGATTTTGGATTTAGAACTGTTGCAAAAGATTCGTGACGCGGTTGATTCGCGTGTGATGATTAGCTTGCATGGTGGCAGTGATACCCCATTGCACTATTTTAAAGAAGCGGCCAAGATCGGCGTCGCTAAAATTAATATCAACAGTGATCTACGTTATACTTTCCGCACTACGCTGGACAAAGTATTAAAAGATAACCCAGATGAATATGCAGTCGTAAAACTAATGCCACAAGTTTATGACGCCGTCCAGGCGGTGGTTGAAGAAAAAATTAATGCATTTGGCAGTGCGGGCAAGGCGGTAATATGACAGTTAAAATTTTATCAATTGGCGCAGCGGTTCAGGATGTTTTTCTGAGCCACAGTATTGAATTTAAAGCCGTAACTGATGTCCCATCACATGAAGTTTTTATGAAATTAGATTTGGGTGCTAAAGCGGATGTAAACAACATCGATTTTAGTACTGGTGGCGGCGCAACAAATGCATCAGTGACCTTTGCTCGTCAAGGTTTGCACGCAAAGTTTATGGGTACAATTGGGCACGACCCAGCAGGCGAAGCGGTATTGGCAGATATGGATCGCGAAGGTGTCGATACGACGCATATTAGTTATTCGGATAAATACAATACTGGTTATTCAACGCTGTTATTGGCACCAAATGGTGAGCGCACGATTTTGACTTATCGCGGAGCTTCTACTCATTATGAATTAAAAAATTTTGATTTAGACCCAGCCGAGGCTGACTGGATTTATTTGTCCAGTTTGGCTGGCAATGTTGAATTGTTGGACAAATTATTGCGCCAAGCAAAGCAAAAAGGCATTAAAGTTTTCTTTAATCCCGGCAAGGGCGAACTGAAGAATATAAAACAGCTAAAATCTTTGCTGGAAGATGTCGATGTGTTGTCAGTCAACAAAGAAGAAGCTCAGCAGATAGTGGACGGTCATACACTAGAAGAACTAACTCGCCGATTGTTGAATTATGTGCCACTAGCGATTGTTAGCGATGGACCAGACGGTGTGGTGGCGAGTGACAGGCAGACCGTAGTTCGAGCTGGTATGTATGAGGATGTGCCTGTGATCGACAGGACAGGGGCTGGGGATGCTTTTGGGTCGGGATTTTTGGCATATCATGTGCAAGGCAAATCTTTGAAAGATTCGATAGTCTTTGCCAGCGCTAACTCGACATCGGTGGTGACTAAAATTGGTGCCAAGGCAGGAATATTACATAAAGGTGTAAAATTACACGCAATGCCACTACACGAAAAACCATTTTAACTATATAATAAGCATAAGAATTAATTAGGGGGCAATCAGTGCGATATCAAATTTGCGTATCAGGAGCGGCAGCGGGTGAGACGGTAAGTGCCGCCCATCAGTTAGCTTATGACCTGGGCAAAGAGATTGCCAAGGCTGGTAAAACACTAACTACTGGTGCGACAGTTGGGTTGCCATGGTTTGCAGCACAAGGCTTTTTCAGTGTTGAGGATAGCAAAGGCTCATCGATTGGATTTTCGCCAGCAGCTAATTTTCGTGAACACGTTACGATTTATAAATTGCCAACAGTAGAATTTAATTACATTAATTTTACCAGTATGGACTATGTTGGTCGTGATATCTACCTGGTCCGCAGCAGTGATGCTGTGATTACAGTTGGTGGTCGTATGGGCAGTTTGCATGAGTTTTCAACCGCACTAGAGATGCAAAAGACAGTGGGAGTCCTGCTGGGCAGTGGCGGGTTGGCGGATTTTATACCAAAATTGCTGGAAAATATTGAATCACCTGGTTCTAAAAACATTATTTATGATACTGATCCGGCCAGGTTGGTTAAAAAAGTCATTGACGCATTGGATAAAAAATACGCCGATTTTCATCATGACGGCACGGACAAAAACGTCAAACGTCGTCTGTCAAAAAATGGCTAGATGAACATAAAGTAGTATAATAATCTAGATGAGTCAAAAATTTCGTTTAGAAACCAAATATCAGCCAACTGGTGATCAGCCGCGAGCAATCAAACAATTGATTGATGGTTTAAATGCGGGCGAAAAAGAACAGGTTTTGTTGGGCGTGACTGGTAGCGGCAAGACTTTTACAATGGCCAATATTATTGCCGATCGTAACGTGCCGACGCTAGTTTTAGCGCACAACAAGACATTGGCCGCGCAATTATATAGCGAGTTCAAATCATTTTTCCCAGATAACGAAGTTCATTATTTTGTTAGTTATTTTGATTATTATCAGCCTGAAGCTTATATGGCCAGTAGCGATACTTATATTGAAAAAGATAGCAAGATTAATGATGAGATTGACCGGTTGCGCCACGCCGCGACTATGGCGCTGCTAACCAGGCGCGACACAATTATCGTTGCCAGTGTTAGTTGTATTTACGGTATCGGTTCGCCAGAAGATTATTCGGCGATGTCAATTACGATTACAAAAGGCGAGCGCCGGTTGCAGGATAAATTTGTCAGGTTGTTAACCGACATTCAATATCATCGCAATGACATCGATTTCCATCGTGGCACGTTCCGTGTCCGTGGCGATATAGTTGATGTTTTCCCAGCCGGTAGTGACAGCGCTTTTCGAATTGAGTTCTATGGCGATATTGTTGAACGCCTAACGCGAATTGATCCATTGACTGGCGAGATATTATCCGAGCCCGAAACGGCATCGATTTTTCCAAGCAGTCACTATGTTACGCCAAAGGAAAAATTAGAACATGCTATCGAGGGGATCAAAAAAGAATTTGCCGAGCGCCTAGAATATTTTGAGAAAAACGACAAATTATTAGAAGCCCAACGATTATCTCAGCGGACTAAATTTGATATTGAGATGTTAGAAGAAACGGGTTTTGTCAAAGGTATCGAAAACTACAGCAGGTATCTAACTAATCGCGAACCGGGTGAGCAGCCGGCAACTTTGATGGATTATTTTGATGATGATTTTCTGCTATTAGTTGATGAATCGCATATGACATTGCCCCAAGTCCGTGGGATGTATAACGGTGACCGTGCGCGCAAAGAGGTGTTAGTAGATTACGGGTTCCGTATGCCTAGTGCGCTAGACAACCGTCCCTTAACTTTTGCTGAATTTGACCGACACATTAACCAGGCGATTTATGTTTCCGCTACGCCTAGTGAATATGAATTGTCGCACAGCCCACCGCCAGCTCAGCAGATTATCCGTCCAACCGGATTGGTCGACCCCGATATTATTATCCGTCCAACCACTGGCCAGATTGACGATCTGATATCTGAAATCAACAAACGCGTCGCAAAACATCAGAGGGTATTAGTAACAACATTGACCAAACGAATGGCCGAAGACCTATCGACATATCTGCAAGAAATGGGTGTCAAAACTGCCTATATCCACAGCGAAGTTGATACATTAGACCGTGGAGATATATTAAAGGACCTACGAACTGGCGTTTATGACGTGTTAGTCGGTATTAATCTACTTCGCGAAGGGCTAGACCTGCCAGAAGTCAGCATGGTGGCGATTATGGATGCCGACAAAGAAGGTTTCCTGCGCAGTGCTGGTGCGTTGATCCAGACTAGCGGTCGCGCTGCTCGGCATATTGATGGACAGGTGTATATGTATGCCGATAACATGACCGAATCAATGCGCAAAGCCATTAGCGAAATGGATCGTCGCCGAACAGTACAATTGGCATATAACACCGAACATGGTATTACGCCCGAAGGTATAATTAGGGCAGTTGATGAAGGTTTGCGAGCATTGATACCGAAAAAAGATGATGGCTCGTCGCGATTGAATTTGAAAAAGATTCCGAAGGATGAATATCCAATGCTAATCCGTGAACTAACAGGTCAAATGGAACTAGCCAGCGCCAACCTAGAATTTGAAAAAGCCGCCGAGTTGCGTGACCAAATCGCCGAGATAAAATCTAAGTTGTAAGTTTGATTTTAATTTCAAAATTGCTTATACTTATAGATAATCATGGGCAAAGTATCTAAGAATAACAGGCATAAGGCCCTGAGCTTGTCAAAGGGCTTTACGATAGTAGAACTATTGGTCGTAATTGTCGTTATCGGTATCTTGGCAGCGATAACAATAGTATCCTATACGGGTATATCACAGCGGGCGACAGACTCATCTGTTATTTCAGACTTGGATAACACGGCTAAAAAACTAAAACTTCATGCAATAGCAAATAATGATGATTATCCTGCCAATCTAACGTCAGTTGATGGCGGGGCAATCAAATTTAGCCCAGGTAATGATACAAATTATAAATATCTGCCGAATAATTATACCAATCCCAAGACATTCCGCATAGAAATCAAAAATGGTAACAGTAAATATCATATAACCGAGAGCACAGCCCCGACACCGGATATAACCTGCCCAAGTGGGTTTATAGTTGTTCCGGGCAGCACGACTTACGGAACTAGTGACTTTTGTGTTATGAAATATGAAGCCAAAAATGTGGGGGGCATCGCGACTAGTCAGGCATCTGGGACACCGTGGGTGAATATCACGCGAGCAACTGCTATCGCAAAATCTAACAGTTCATGTAACGGGTGTCACATGGTTACAGAACCTGAATGGCTGACTATTGCCCAGAATGTTGCTACGGTAAGTGATAACTGGAGCGGCGGGGCGGTTGGAAATGGGTCCATTTATATTGGGCATACCGATAGCAGCCCAGGCAGCGTCATTGAAGCTGCGAACCCTAACGATGGGTATTCGGGGACTGGGCAAAATAGTGGCAACCAAAAACGGACGCTTAAACTATCTAATGATGAAATTATTTGGGATCTTTCCGGTAACGCTGCAGAATGGTCGATGGCTACCATAAAGGGTACCGATGCCCCAGGATTGGCCACTCAGACGCATTTTATATACGATATGTTCCCTGTAGAATGGAATAACCCGTTGCTTTTGATGGGTGGCTTGGCCGATAACGTGTCGCCAAAGTATGCGATACCTATAGCTCAAAATTGGAACGGTGCGACTGGTATTGGAGCGGTATATACCAATAAGGCATTTAGCTATTATGGGAACCAAGATTTGCATTTTCGCAGGGGCGGGGCATTCAACGGCTCGGCGGACCCTAACTTTGTGACACAGGGAGTTTTCCATATTCGAATTGACCCTGATGTCAATGGTGCCTCGTCTGCCGACAATGGCGGCTTCCGCGTTGCAAAATAGGATATTAGGCTTGCAAATTCGCACAAAGTGTGCTATTATTGTGTTATTGCATTCGATGAAATGCTAGGGCCTCTTTCAAAGACGAGCGCACCCTTTACTGGAATCAGGTAAATAACCTAGGCGCTACCACCGAATTAATCTCTTGTATTCAATATTTTGCAAAAATATTACACACTAAATGAAAGGCTATTAAATATGGCATATCAACAAAGAAGTGGCTCACGCCCTAATGGTGGACGACCTAGTCGCCCAGGTACCGGCGGACGCCCAAGTTTTAATCGTGGACGATCAGGTGGTCGCCCAGGCGGATCACGCGGTCCAGCTAAAAAATATATCCACCCTAGCAAATTTATTAATGAGGCCGTCGCCAAAGCTGACGAGGTGCCTTATATTTCCGAACATAAATTCTCGGATTTTAAATTCTGCGAACAATTACGTAACAACATTATTAAAAAAGGTTATGAAACAACCACATCTATCCAGGACCAGGCGATTCAGCCGATATTGGATGGCCGTGATGTTATCGGCCTAGCTAACACTGGTACTGGTAAAACAGCAGCGTTCCTATTGCCGATTATCGATCACCAAATCCGTGTCCAAGACCGACCAAGTGTGCTAATTATTGCACCTACTCGTGAATTGGCTCAACAAATTGACGAACAATTTCGTGAATTTAGTAACGGTTTGAATCTGTATTCTGCGATAGTTGTTGGTGGTGTACCTGCCGAACGACAAATTCGTGACCTTAAACGCCGACCGCATTTTATTATCGGTACCCCTGGCCGTTTAAAGGATATGATTACTCGTCGTTATATTGACCTGCGTAATATCAATACATTGGTACTAGACGAAGCTGACCGAATGCTAGATATGGGCTTTTTGCCTGACATCCGTTCAATTGTTGGCCAAACTCCAGAAGACCGCCAAACATTGTTTTTCAGTGCGACTATTACGCCTGAGATTACAGCACTGACCAGCACGTTCTTACGTGATCCAGTGACGATTTCGGTTCGTACTAGTGAAACTAGCGAACATGTGCAGCAAGATGTTATTGAAGCTCGTGATAAAGCTCATAAAATAGAGCTATTGACTGAAATGTTACGTGGCAAAGATTATGATAAAGTTCTAGTCTTTGGCGAAACTAAATTCGGCGTTCAACGATTATCTGATCACTTGGACAACAGTGGCATCCCATCAATTGCGATTCATGGTAACAAGAATCAATCTCAACGCGCCCGCGCATTGAAACAATTCAAAGATGGCCGTGTTCGTGTCATGGTCGCAACCGACGTTGCGGCTCGTGGCCTAGATATTCCAAATGTATCTCACGTTATTAACTTTGATACGCCACAGAATTACGAAGATTATATTCACCGTATCGGCCGAACTGGTCGCGCAGGTGCATCTGGTCACGCACACACCTTTATCGACGCCCGTCGCTAAAGATAACCATTCACAAACAAGGGGCTATAATGGCCCCTTGTTTTGTTGTATAATGTTTTACATATGACACAGATAACTCGCGAGGATGTGCTACATTTAGCACAATTATCTAGTTTAAAATTAGACGATTCTGAAGTTGATGGCTTGCAGGCTAATATCAGCGATATTTTGGGTTATGTTGAAAATCTGAACAAACTAGATACTACTGGTGTCGAGCCGACTTACCAGGTGACGGGATTATCGAATGTCTGGCGAGAAGACACGGTCATTGATTACGGCCTATCGCGTGAGGCATTGCTAAATCTAGCGCCCGAATCGACTGACAACCAAGTGAAAGTTCCAAAGGTATTATAGATATGACAATCTCAGAGATTAAGCAACAGATTAGTGATGGCTCGGCACGGGCAGTTATTGAGGCTACACTAAAATTAGCTGAAGATAATTCAGATTATCACGCATTGCTGAGCCTGACTGCGCAGCGTGCGTTGCAACGGGCTGATGATGTTGACAGTGGTAAAATTACAGGTCCGCTAGCCGGTGTCACATTCGTAGTCAAAGACAACTTCCTAGCATTTGGCGCACCAACGACCGCCGCTAGTAAGATGTTGGAAAATTTCAACGCACCGCTGCAAGCAACCGCAGTTGAGAAACTAGAAGCAGCCGGCGCAATCTGTATCGGCAAAGCCAATCTAGATGCATTTGCCCATGGCGGTAGCACCGAGAATTCGTATTTTGGCCCAACCAAAAATGCAGTTGATAAATCCAAAGTCGCTGGTGGTAGTAGCGGTGGTTCAGCTGTTGTTATGGCACTGAATATTGTTCCATTCGCACTGGGCAGTGATACGGGCGGTTCTATTCGTCAGCCTGCTAGTTTCAACGGTGTAGTTGGTATCAAGCCGACTTATGGCATGATCAGTCGCTATGGCGTAGTTGCAATGGCTAGTAGTACTGATGTTATCGGTTGTTTTGCAGCCAATATGGCTGACGTTGAATTAGTAACATCTATCATGGCGGGTCGTGATGGTCGAGATATGACGACTTTACCGGATTACCTTGAGATTAAATCTAATGCAAAACCGGGTCAAAAAATTGGCCTAATTCGTGATTTTATGACAGATGGCGTAGATAGTGATGTTCGTGATGCGGTTAACCAATATGCTGATAAACTGCGAGCCGCAGGCCACACGGTTGAAGAAGTCAGCCTGCCAATGGCCGAATATGCACTAGCCATGTATTACATTATCGTTCCAGCCGAAGTCAGCAGCAACTTGGCCCGATATGATGGAATTCGCTACGGCCATAGAGCTGAAAATGTAGGCACACTAGCAGAATTATATGGCAGAACTCGTGACAAAGGATTCGTAACCGAAAACAAACGCCGAATTATGATTGGTAGTTTTGTGTTATCTAGTGGATTCTTTGACGCCTATTACCTGCAAGCTCAAAAAGCCCGAACATTATTAATTGATGAGTTCAACAAACTATTTGAAACCTACGATGCATTAATCGGTCCAACTGCACCAACAACTGCATTTGGTTTGGGCGAGAATACATCTGATCCAATCAAAATGTATCTAAACGATATTATGACTGTGCCGATGTCACTAGCTGGTATCCCAGCAATTAGCGTGCCGGCAGGTGTCGATAAAAATGGGCTGCCAATCGGCGTTCAATTAGTCGGTCCTATGTGCGGTGACGGTGAATTAATGGCGTTAGCTAAATCTATGGAGAAAATTTAATGGACCAAAATATGATATTTTTCTTTGCGGCGGTTATAATAATTGGTGCTTTGTTGCTGGGATTGATTTGCTTGACCAAAAAAGGCAAAAAACACCTAAATGTTGAATATTATCGTACCAAAGTATTAGAAGTCGAACATCAATTAAAGCGTGAAGAATTTTCTAGTTATCATCTGTCAGTTCTAAACGGCGACAAATTAGTTGACAAGGCATTAATGGAACGTGGATTTGCCGGCAAGACAATGGGTGACCGTATGAAGGATGCTGCCAAAGTTTTTAGCGATCGTAACGGCATTTGGAACGCACACAAATTACGTAACAAAATCGCACACGAACCAGACGTATACGTTACTTATGATCAGGCACGTTATGCATTGGCGAGTTTTCGTAAAGCATTGAAAGACCTGGGGGCGATTTAATATGGACAATGAAATTATGGATAAATATGAGATGACAGTTGGTATTGAATGTCACGTTCAATTAGCTACGACTACAAAATTATTTAGTGGTGCTGATAATGACGCCCGCGATAAATCACCAAACAGTGTCGTCAGCCCGATTGATTATGCATTACCTGGTATGTTACCGGTATTGAACAAACGTGCAATTGATTTTGCAGTGCGCGCAGGCAAGGCACTAAATAGTGCGATTGCACCGATTAGTCGTTTTGATCGCAAACATTATTTTTACCCTGACCTACCAAAAGGCTACCAAACGACCCAGATGTATCAACCAATTATTTTGGCAGGTTTAGTCAATGTTCCACTAGAAGATGGCAGTTCAATTAATGTTCGTATCAATCACGCGCACCTAGAAGAAGACGCCGGCAAATTAACTCACCATGGTGATCATAGCTTGGTTGATTTGAACCGTGCCGGCACTCCATTAATTGAAATTGTGTCCGAACCAGATATTCATTCGGCAGCCCAAGCTAAATCTTACGCTATAGAATTATATCGATTGATGACATATGCGGGCGTGACTAACGGTGACCTATATCACGGTAATATGCGTTTTGACGTTAACGTGTCGGCAGCGCTAAAAGGTTCTGATAAAATGGGCACGCGTAGCGAAACCAAGAACCTGAATTCATTCCGTAGCGTTGAACGAGCCGCTGAATATGAATTCCGTCGCCAAATTGAGTTATTAGAATCAGGCGAAACGGTTGTCCAAGAAACTCGTGGTTGGGATGAAGTTGGTATGAAAACAACTAGCCAGCGCAGCAAAGAAGATGCTCAGGACTATCGATATATGCCCGATGCAGATATTCCACCAATTGTTTTGTCTGAATCTGATATCAATGAAATTCAATCCAAAATGCCAGAACTGCCACCGTTCTATCGTGCGCAATGGGCAGAATTTGGCCTGGATAGCACAGTTATAAACGCATTGTTGTTATCACAAAATATGGCACAATTATTGCAACGCATTTACGAAAAATCTGGGGACAAATCTACAGCCAGGCGTGTTGCATTGTGGTTGTCGATGATAGTCGGCGAACAATCAGATGTTGACGGTAACACAACTAATAATCAGATTACAATTACTGACGACCAATTCATTGGTTTGTCGCAAATGATTGAGGCAAATGAATTAAACTCGACTGCCGCAAAAGATGTGCTAAACGAGATGAGCAGCAGCGACAAAGATGCCAAGACGATTGCAACCGAAAAAAATCTAATTCAAGTTAGTGACGAAGGCGCAATTAGCGAGATTGTTGATGAAGTGCTGTCTGACCCAGCTTGCGCGCAAGCAGTTGCCGACCTAAAAGCCGGTAGCGACAAAGTCATTGGGTTCCTAGTCGGTAACGTTATGAAAAAATCTGCCGGTAAGGCCAACCCATCACTGGCGCAAAAACTGATTCGTGAAAAAATAGCAAATCTGTAATATTTGCTTTATCTGATAAACAAGTTTATTATAGATACATAGAGAACCTGATTAATGGGTCCTCATGAAAGGGTAGCATGAGCGCAGCAGCAGAAGTTTTGGTTATAATCTTGTCGATAGTTTTATCAGTATTTTTGGTATTCGCAATTATATTAACAGTTTATTTGATTGGCTTGACTCGTCAAATTCGTCGCGTTACGGATTCAGCTGAACGAACAGTAGACAGCGTGGAACGTGCAGTTTCTAACGCCAGTAAACTGATTTCACCAATGGTTTTTGCGGATATGATAAATAAAGTTATCAATAAATTCAAGAAAAATGTTAATAAAAAAGGAGAAAAATAGTTATGAAAAAAGGTAAATTCGCATTAGGTGCCGTTATTGGTGCAGCAGTAGGACTAGTAGCAGGAATTCTAACTGCCCCAAAAAGCGGCAAAGAAACTCGTGCCGAAGTTAAAGCCAAGGCTGGTGAGGTTGCTGACAAAGCCGTCGCCGAAGCTACAGTTATAGCCGCTAAGGCTGACAAGGTTGCAGGGGAAGTAAAGGCAACCGCCAAAGAAGTTGTCAAAGAAGTTGAACTAAACGCAGCCGACCTAAAAGAACGCGCAGATTTAGCCGTAAAAGGTGCCAAAAAAGGTTTTCTAGAAAAGAAATAATAAACCATAGGTAGTTTCTACTACAGACAAAACTAGTATGCATTAGGTATACTAGTTTTGTATATGGGGGTAAAAAACAACACGTCGGTTGGCGGTGGGTCGCAATTGAAACCGTCAGATTATGTGCATTTGCACAATCATACACATCACAGTTTGTTGGATGGTTTAACAAAGATACCTAATCTGATTGATAAAGTAAAAGAATTAGGCATGGAGGCAGTGGCAATCACTGACCATGGGACTATGTCTGGTGCGGTTGAGTTTTATAAAACGGCGACCGAGGCCGGTATCAAACCTATTATTGGATTGGAAGTTTATGTTGCGGCGCGAACTAGACATGACCGTGACCCAGCCAAGGATAAAGAACGTTATCATTTGACATTACTAGCAATGAATAACAAAGGCTATCAGAACCTGATGCAGCTGAGTACATTGGCAAATCTAGAGGGTATGTATTATAAACCCCGTATCGACCGCGAGCTATTAGAAAAGTATAATGAGGGGATTATCGCATTATCTGGCTGCGCTGGTGGTGAAGTTAGCGAATGTATTACGGCTGGCAACATCGAAGTGGCCAAAAAAGTCGCTTTGTGGTACAAAAATCTGTTCGGTGACCGATATTATCTGGAAATGCAAGATCATGGTCACCCGGATAACCCTAACAGTTGGGCGGTTCAGCGCAAGATTAATGAGACGCTGTCTAAGATGTCAGCTGAACTGAATATCCCATTGATTGTCAGTAACGATGGTCATTATCTGTTACATAATGATAAAGAAGCTCATGAAATATTGTTATGCGTTGGTACGGCCGCCTATCTTAGTGATGAAAAGCGTATGAGTTTTGCCGATTTTGATCTGCATGTGACCGAACCGAATGATATTATTGCTCACTGGGGCGAATCTCATCCGCAGGCAATTACAAATACAAAATTAATTGCTGACCGTTGTAACGTCACATTAGAACTTGGTGGTATTTTGATTCCTAAATTCCCAGTTCCAGCAGGCGAGAGTGAAAAATCATATCTAGAAGAATTAGTTTATCGCGGATTGGCTTGGCGTTATGGCGGTCAAACTCGAGAATCAGTTCGAGATATTAGTATTGCAGCAGCTAAGAAATTTATCCCCGAAGAAGTTTTACAACGAGCCGAATATGAATTAGGCGTTATTGAGGGCATGGGATTCAACGGTTATTTTCTAATTGTCCAAGATTTTATTAATTGGGGAAAAGACCAAGGTATTATATTTGGGCCAGGGCGTGGTAGTGGTGCAGGTTCAATATTAGCTTACGCACTGCGTATTACGGAATTAGACCCATTGCCATATGGGTTGCTATTCGAGCGATTTTTGAACCCGGACCGTATTAGTATGCCCGATTTTGATATCGATATTCAAGATACACGTCGTGATGAGGTGATTGTATATTGTACTGAAAAATATGGTGCTGCGCGCGTTGCCAATATTGTTACTTTCGGTAAAATGGCAGCCCGGGCCGCAGTCCGTGACGTAGCTAGGGTTTTGCAAGTTCCGTATTCAGAAGCTGATAGATTCTCAAAAATGATTCCACCCCCAATTCAGGGAAAACACGTAAAATTAAGTGATAGTGTCCGTGATGATGCCGATCTAAAACGCGAATACGAAACTAATCCGACTGCCAAAAAAGTGTTTGATTTTGCCATCCAGCTAGAAGGCACGATTCGTTCGCATGGCGTTCATGCTGCTGGTGTTGTGATTGCGCCGGATGATATTGTCAAATATATTCCACTGGAAATGGCGCAAAAAGGGGTAATTGCAACTCAGTATCCAATGGGTCCGGTCGAGGACCTGGGGTTACTCAAAATGGACTTTTTGGGACTGTCAAACTTGACCACTATTAATAATGCGCTGCGTATTATTAAAAAAGTTTATAAAAACAAAATCGACCTAGACACTTTGCCATTGGACGATAAAGAAACTTATGAATTATTACAGCGCGGCGATACCACAGGTGTATTCCAGTTGGAATCCGCTGGCATGAAGCGATATTTGCGTGAATTAAAGCCAACTGCGTTTGAAGATATTATTGCCATGGTAGCGTTGTATCGCCCAGGCCCAATGCAGTTCATCGACAGTTTTATTAAACGCAAGCACGGTCAAGAGGCAATAACTTATCTGCATCCAAAATTTGAAAATGCACTAAAAGGCACATATGGAATTTTGGTTTATCAGGAACAGTTTATGCAGATATCCAAAGATTTTGCTGGGTTTACTGGTGGTCAAGCCGACACATTGCGTAAGGCCGTAGGTAAAAAGAAGATTGACTTGATGCGCAAAGTTAAAGTTGATTTCGTTGAAGGTGCAGTCAAATTTAGCGGTGCTGACCCCGCATTGGCCGAGAAATTTTGGACACAGTTGGAGGAATTCGCTAATTACTGCTTTAACAAGTCACATGCGGCGTGCTACGGTCTAATCTCGTATTGGACAGCATATCTTAAAGCACACTACCCAGACGCCTTTATGGCGGCCCTGATGACTAGTGACCATGACAATATTGATCGATTAGCAATTGAAATTAATGAATGCAAAAAAATGGGGCTGACCGTTATGCCGCCTGACGTAAATGAAGGTTTCGTCGAATTTGCGGTTGTGCCCGAGCGAAAACAAATTCGTTTTGGTATGGAGGCTGTCAAAGGCGTAGGGACAGGCGCTGTCGAAGAAATTTTGCGTGCACGTAAGGAAGGCGGTAAATTCGCCAGTATCGAAGATTTTGCAAAACGCGTTAGCACAACTAAATTTAATAAAAAAGCTTGGGATTCGTTAATAAAATCTGGTGGTTTTGATAGCCTGGGCGACCGTTCTGATTTATTATTTAACCTAGAAACCATTCAGGCATTTGCTAGTAAGGTTCAAAAGGAAGCTCTCAGCGGTCAGACGGATTTATTTGGCGGGCTGACTGGTGCCAGTAATATTCAACCAACAATTACACTGCAAGATGCGCCAATTAAACATTCCAACAAAGATAGATTGGCTTGGGAGCGCGAATTAATGGGATTGTATATTAGCGCCCATCCGCTAGATAATTACGATAAATATTTTGAAGAACAGACGATTCCATTGTCGCAAATCAAACCAGATGTAGATGGCCGCAAAGCAACAGTTGGTGGAATTATATCAACAGTACGCACGATTGTGACCAAGACTGGGTCCAAAATGGCCTTTGTGGCAATTGAAGATAAAACAGGTGAAGGCGAGATAATTGTATTCCCAAATCTATATGAGTTGGTCGGTGCAAAATTGGTCCAAGACGCGGTTATTCGCGCCACTGGTAAGGTTAGCGCTCGCGACCGAGACGGTAACATCGGCACGGATGCCAAAATTATTGCTGATGAAATCCAGTTCGTATCAGATAGCGAATTGGATAATTATGAAACGACTGGTCGCAAAATGGACAAGCCAAAACCAGGCGCCGCTAGTCGGTTCAAGAAAAAAGAGCCAACCGTAAAAGCTACGCGAGTATCAGCCGAACCAATAAAATTAGAAGTTCCAGATATCAAAAAACTATATATTCACATCAAAGACCCAGATGACTATGATTCATTGTTATCGTTAAAGCAAATTTGCAGTGGGTTTCCTGGTGAATCGGACGTCGTTTTGGTTCTAGGCGATGGTAAAAAATCAGCTATCAAATTACCGTTCCGGGTCGAAACTGGCGAGACGCTAATAAAACAACTGACCAAAATACTAGGTGAGAACAGCGTTATTTTGAAATAGTTAATCCGTATAATGCGATTCCGGTAGCAACACTGACGTTGAACGATTCTTTTTTGCCAACCATTGGGATTTCTATTAGGTCGTCACAATTGTCGCGCATCTCATCTGTTATCCCGTAGACTTCTTCGCCTAGTAATAATGCAACTTTGTCTGGGGTTTTATAATCGTTTAGCATCACGCTGCGTTTGTCTTGTTCTAGTCCGACGATTCGGTAGCCTTGTTGGCGCAGCATATCTAGGTCAGGTAATTCTGTGTATTCAAACGGCACCATTGCCTCGGCCCCCAGTGCAGTTTTGTGAATCTGGTCGGTTAGTTTTTCGGATAGATGCGGTAGGCGAGTATCGCCAATTGGCAGTTTAGGATATGGGCTGTAGCCACTGATAATGATCTTTGATACCCCAAAACCTTCCGAGCTACGAAAAATCGCCCCAATATTATGGGTTGAACGAATATTATGTGCAATTACAATTATCTCTGGCATTTGCACTATTGTAACATCTGCATATGTAAAAAACACAAGCAGTTTGGTATAGTAGTAACCAATGGACGAAGACAGAATTCAGCGCGATCGTCGCGAACAGGATGAACAATCTACCTCACAACGTGCGGTTATATTGGGTATGCGATATTTGGACACTCGTCCGATTGAGCAGACGATTAGCCTGGTCAATGACGTTATAGATATCCCAACTATGCATCAAAATCGTCTGGTCCCACTTGTGTTGGGTAATGAGTCTCAGTCTTGGCAATTTGGGGCGACGACCCAAACCCCGCAATCTTACATCCGCGATATGACCAAACAATACAATGAGGTCGGCAAAAATATTCAATTTTTCTTGATCAGTAACAGTGGTTATCGCCAGCTCATGGGTCGTTATGACCCAGTGGTCAAAATAATCCATGATGATATTACGATTGCCAAAGAAGGCGACAGTGATACGATAGCACAGGTAAGCAAGACCCTTAATTCAGTCGGTAGTGATGAAGTTTTTGACTATTTAATTGATCAAGCCGATCGCTTAAACGCCAGTGATATTCATATCGAAAATCAGCGGACCCATATGCGTGTCCGGATGCGTATTGATGGTGTATTACATCCAGTCGCAGACTTAGAAAATGACAGATATCGTATTATTTTAGGCACATTAGCGTCACGAGCAAACATTTCGACCGCGTCCAAAGAAGCCCAATCTGGTCATATCCAAAAAGAAATTACACGAGACAGCGCTACGCATTTACTAAATATTCGTGTCGAGACTGTGCCGACGATGTATGGCCAAGATTCAGTTTTGCGTTTGTTTAACTTTGACGAGTCTATGTTAAACCTAGACAGGCTGGGCATCGGAAAGACTGAGCGCGCCGAGTTGGACGAGGTTGTCCGGCATCCTCGTGGAATGGTATTAATGGTTGGTCCGACGGGTAGCGGTAAATCAACGACGCTTTATAGTTTGATCAATGCTCTTAATACTACCGAGCGCAAGATTATTACACTGGAAGACCCTATCGAATACGGCATTACTGGGATCACCCAAATTCCGATTGATACTACTGGCGGACAGAGTTTTGCCGATGGTCTGCGATCGGTTTTGCGTTTGGACCCCGACGTGGTAATGATTGGTGAGATTCGCGATGCTGACACTGCCAAGACTGCTATTCAGGCGTCAATTACTGGGCATCTTGTGCTTTCAAGCTTTCATGCTAATTCTACCTCGGCGGCGTTTAGTCGTATGATTGATATGATTGGCGTTAACCCAATATTCAGCTCGGCAATTCGTATGGTGATTGCTCAGCGCTTAGTGCGCAAGCTAGATGATGAGACCAAACAAGAATACGAGCCCGATACGGCGACTCGTCAATGGGTCAAAGACCAGCTGAAGGACCTGCCGGCGCATATCGAAAAGCCAAATCTGGATACTTTCAAGCTTTGGAAGCCGGTTATTAGTGAGAGTTCTCCATTTGGTTTCAAGAGCCGCATCATCATTATGGAACAAATGGTAGTAAACGAAAGTATCCAAGCGTTTTTGCGTGGCGATGAAGCCAGCGTTCATACTGAAGTTATAGAGAAAACTGCTCGACGTGAGGGTATGGTTACGTTGATGGAACAGGGTATTTTGGCTGCACTTAGGGGCGAGACGACACTAGACGAAGTTAATCAGGCGATTTAATAATTTTTGTTGGTCCTACCTCTTTTAATTTATGAAAAGCTGTGGTATAGTTAATAGCTGATTGTAATATAAATTATAAAAGTGAGTAAATATGAGTTTTGAATTAATCAAAAAAGTTAATGATGCACAGAAAAAAACCAGCATAGTTGATGCCCGCAGTGGTGACACTGTTCGCGTACACCAAAAAATCAAAGAAGGTACCAAGGAACGTATTCAGATTTTTGAAGGCGTTGTTATACGTACTGATCGCCGTAATTCACATACTTCCCGCATTACTGTTCGTAAAATTGCTAGCGGTGTAGGTGTTGAAAAGAGTTTCTTGATCCACAGCCCATTAGTTGAAAAAATTGAAATCGTACGTCGCAGCAAGGTTCGCCGTAATTTTCTAAGTTTCTTACGTAACCGTAGTGGTAAGGGCGCTCGTCTAAAAGGCGTTAACTTTGACCGTGAAGGTGTTAACGATGTTCGTGACGAAGCTGCCGAAGCCGAAGAGCACCGTTTGAAAGAACAAGCTCACCTAGATGCTGAAGCAAAGCTAGCAGAAAAAGCTGCCGAACAAGCTGAGCTAGAAGCTAAACAAGCTGAAGTTGAAGCCCGCCACGCCGAGCAACAATAAAATATATTATAAATAAAAAACGCCCACACGGGCGTTTTTTATTTATCCAATATATTAAATTTCAAGTAGTTTAACGCATTCAATAAAATCACTAGCATATTTTTTGGGATTGTTCGTTAGATCATTCTTGAATTCTGCAACGGGCATCCATAATGCTTCCTCAACTTCTTCTTCCTGAATCTCTAATTCAGAGACGTCTTTGTCTATACATGTCGTGTACCATTGAACAAAAACAGAATATGTTTCTGTTTGCAAAAACTGTTTTGGGCCAATTTGGATTTTAATATCATTAAGGCCGAGTTCCTCGGCTGCCTCGCGAATAATAGTGTCTTCGTAGCTATCATGGCCCTCAACTGTTCCTCCAACCGCTTCGCCCCATTTTCCAGCGTCAACTTTTTTCGTAAACTTTCGTTGGGTTAGCAAAACGTCGCCATTGCTTTTTGTTATCCATAAAGACGCAGCACGAAAAATGTCTTTATCATAATCAATATCTGCGCGTTCTTTATAGCAAATAACGTTATCATCTCTGTCTACAATAGGTGTTTTCATATGCTTGTCATTATATCAAATTAAACGCAAAAGTTATCTGTCTATTAGTATATTATAGATATATGATATTAGGGATTGACGAAGTTGGGCGGGGGCCATGGGCTGGGCCGTTGGTTGTTGGCGCGGTTGTGTTGGGTGGTGTCCAAATTGACGGATTGACCGATAGTAAAAAACTATCTAAAAAACGTCGCGAGGAATTAGACATTGCCATTCGTGAGCAAGCGGCTGGTTTCGGGCTGGGTTGGGTTGAGGCGAGCGAGATTGATGATATTGGTTTATCTGCTGCGCTGGTATTGGCAACTAAACGGGCAGTTGAGCAGGTAAAGGCGGCTTATCACGAAATTATTATTGACGGTACGGTTAATTTTTTAGCTGGCACCAATAAGGGTCAGTATGTTAAAACGATGAAAAAGGCCGACTTATTAGTCCCCAGTGTTTCAGCGGCTTCAATCATAGCTAAAGTCGCGCGTGATAGATTTATGGAACAACAAGATATCAAACACCCAGGTTATGGGTTTGGCAAACACGTTGGCTATGGAACAGCGATTCATAATAAAGCTATCAACAAATTAGGTGTAACACCACTGCATCGTCTGTCTTTTGCGCCACTGAAAAAATATGCCAAGACTAAAAAACTTGCGGATGGGGTGACCACCAAGCAAATAGGTGACAGTGCCGAAGACGTAGCTAGTTACTATCTGATGCGACAGAAACACAAAATTTTAGATCGTAACTGGAAGACCAAATATTGCGAAATTGATATTGTTTCACAACTAAAAGATATTATTTACTTTACGGAAGTTAAATATCGCAAAACTGGCGATCAAGGTGGAGGGTTGGCGGCGATAACAAAGAAGAAATTAAATCAAATGAAGTTTGCTGCCAGGTTCTATGCGATTAGTAATAATATGTCAGATACAAATTTACGTTTGGCCGTAATATCACTGACCGGAGTCGTGCCCGAAGTTTTAGACTTTTTAGAGGTGTAGTTACCAAATATGAGAACGTTTATCGGGCGGCAGATACATCTGGTCATTCGGGCTAATGTTATAAGTATCATAGAAATCATTGATATGACTCATTGTGCAATTGACCCTAAACTTTGCTGGTGGATGTGGGTCGGTTTTGATTCGCTCGATTGCTGCTTCGTCACGTATGGCACCGCACTCAACGATGGCTGCGTTTATAAACAGTTGCTTTAATGTCTTGGTGTTGTGTATATTTTTTGATTTTAGGACTTCAATCGCCAGCTCTATACCGCCAATATCCGCTATGACTTCACCGATTACCAATTTGCCTTTTAAAAACATTCCCGGCAACGCTTCGTAATTATCAGCTTGTTTAATAATAGGGTTAGATAGTAACTTAAACTGTTCAAGTTCGGCATCACTTATCCATTGTCGGACGTTGCCCAGCTCGTCAAATTGCGAACCTTGGTCATCAAATCCGTGTGTTAGCTCGTGTGCCACCACCGCTCCTATGCCTCCAAGGTTTGTGGCTATCGAAGCTTGGGGGTTAAAAAAGGGCGGCTGCAATATAGCTGCCGGAAAACATATCAAGGATTGGTTGGGGTCATAATAAGCATTGACCGTATGCGCATTCATCTGCCAATCTTCGGCTGGCGGTTTAGCCCCAATCTTTCGCATCTCGATATCCGAACTGAATCGTCTGGCCGATATTATATTTTGCAGATGGTTATCGTCGCAAAATTTTAGCTTGGATATATCTTGCCACAAAGATGGGTATCCTATTAGCGCCTTGATGTTATCTAGTTTGATATGAGCTTTTTGTTTAGTCGTTTCGGTCATCCACTTGTTTGTTTCGATTTTGCTGTGATAGGCCCCTCGAACATCTTCGACAATCTGCAGGACCGCTTGCTTTGATAATTCTGGAAAAAACCTAGCGGCATATTCTTTGCCTAAAGCTTCGCCAATAATCAAATGATCGGCTTGATCGACAACACGTTTCCATATGGGTTTGTCGCTTGTTTTGCCACCTATAACTTTGCCATAAAAGTCAAAGGCCACCTTGGCGGATTTCTTGTCTATCCAGCGTATCAAGTTGTCTATGATTGACCAGCGTAGATAATCCTTTAATGCTTCCAGCGATGAGTTATTAATTGTCATCAAACAATCTGCCAGGAAAGAGGGTTGAGAAACGACGATATTGTCGGTTGGGTTGTCCCAATGTTGGGCTTTGAAATAGTTATCCCAATCAAACTGAGTAAATTTTGAGCTAAGATCAGATAGGCTAAAATGATTATAGTTTTTTTCAACGTCACGCAGAGCTACATTGGTCCAGGATGATTTAGCTAGGGCCAGTTCTATCTGCCATACATTATCCCAGCTAATATTAATACTTTTTGTCAGCAGGTTAGTTGCTTGTTTAAAATATTGCTTATATTCGGTTCTGATGTTTGCGATTTTTTCGTCTTTATCTAGGTAATAATCTCGATTAGGTAAAGTAATTCCGCCTTGGTAAAAGCAAAATACTTGTATCTCGCTGTTTTTATCATCAAGCCCTACAAAATTATTCCAAAAAACACTAAAGCCATCGCGTTGGAGTTGTCCGATATATTGAGACAGATGATTTTTATCAGTTATTTTATCTATTTCTTGCAGTTTGTCATATAAGGTTTTTTTATGAATGTCTCTGAACTGATCGTATTTGAGTGCGGTATCAAAAAACTGTTTAATCAACTTTTGATCAGCGGTTATCAGGTCGACTGGCTTGGAATTAATATCTTGTAATATTGATTTTATGGCGCGTGATGAACGGTCTCGTAATGTATAAAAAGTTCCCCAGACGCTTTCATCGTCGGGTATAGGGTTGTTTGTGGTCCAATCATTATTCACGTATCCGAAAAAGTCATCTTGCGGTCGGATATTTAGGTCAAATTTATGAGCTTTCATTGTCCTTTATTGTAACACTTGTTTATTGGTGCATAATAGACATATGGAAGTTGCGCATCAAAAGCGTCGGACCGTTGTTGCATTTTTTGTGCTGGTTTTTTTCGCCGTGATTGTTTTTGTTAATATTCCTAAATCGGTTGACAATGCACCATCGCCACAAGTCAAGGGCGCTTCTGCGTTGACTAGCTCTGCAATCAGTGCTCTGGGCAAAATATTAATCAAAGGGCGAGCACCGAAAACAGATTATGCTCGCGAGAAGTTCGGTGCAGATTGGACCTCAACGGCCGGTTGTGATACCCGTAATATTATATTAAATCGTGATCTGATGGATGTCGTGGTGGGTGACGGGTGCAATGTTATTAGTGGTGCTCTAAACGACCCATATACTGGCAAATTAATTAATTTTGTTCGTGGTAAAACTACTAGTGGCGATGTTCAAATTGATCACGTTGTGGCAATGTCTGATGCCTGGCAAACTGGCGCTCAGCAATTCACGCAGGCTCAGCGGGTTAAATTAGCCAATGACCCATTAGAGTTGTTAGCAGTTGATGGCAAGGCGAATATGGAAAAAAGCGACAGTGATGCTGCCAGCTGGCTGCCCCCCAATAAACCTTTCCGATGTCAGTACGTTGCCAGGCAAATTGCAGTAAAACAAAAGTATGGTTTATGGGTGACGCAGTCCGAATATGATGCGATTAATAATATATTACAAAATTGCCCTAATCAAATGTTGCCAAGTCCGTGAGCGGGGTGTATAATTATAAATGTTAAATCGTACATTGCAATCGTCGGCCGGCAGGTCGGCTTTTTTAAATAAAGAACAAGGAGAAACAACAATGGAGGAAATTAATATCAAACAATTAACCCTAGCAGTTCGAACAATTGCCGAGGAAAAGAACCTACCAGAAGAAACAGTTTTGTCTGTCATAGAACAGGCGATTGCTGCTGCATGGCGCCGTGATAATGGCGAACGCGATCAAGAAGTTCGCAGTGAGTTAAATGTCAACGACGGCACCGCAAGCGTATATGTTGCCCGTGAAGTTGTTGAACTAGTCGGTTCTGATGCTGTCGAAATTAGCCTAGAGGATGCTAAAAAAATCAAAAAAGATGCTGCCATTGGTGACATCATTGAAGATAAACACGAAGTCACGTCATTTGGCCGTGTCGCAGCTCAAACTGCAAAGCAAGTTGTATTGCAACGATTACGTGAAGCTGAACGTGAAGTAGTATTAACTGAATATGAAGATAAAATTGGCACAGTTGTTAACGGGCTGGTTCAGCGAATCGAACCGCGCGTTATTCGTGTCGATCTAGGTAAAGCTACGGGTATCATCCCGCAAAGCGAACAAATCCAAGGCGAGTTCTATAATGTTGGCTCTAGGATTAAAGTTTTCATCAAAGAAATCGAACGCGATAATCGTGGTCCACAATTGATTCTAAGTCGTGGTAATGAGCAATTCGTTGAATATCTATTCCGCCAAGAAGTTCCAGAAATCGATACTGGTGCAGTTGAAATCAAAGGCATCGCTCGTGAAGCTGGTCGTCGAACTAAAATCGCAGTTGCCAGCACCGTTCCTGGAATTGACCCAGTCGGTACATTCGTTGGTGGCCACGGAACTCGTGTCCAGGCAGTTATGAACGAAATCGGTGATCAAGAAAAAATAGATATCATCTCTTATGATAAAAATATTGAACAATTTATTAAAAATGCTTTGAGCCCAGCTGAGATTACCAAGGTTACAATTGATGAAGCCACAAAGCGCGCAACCGTCTCTGTCGCCGAAGACCAACAATCTATTGCTATTGGTCGTGCTGGTCAAAATGTTCGCCTAGCTAGTCGATTGACCGGTTATGAACTGGACATCGAGCAAGCTTCACCTACAGAGTCCAAGACAGCAAAACCAGCTGCAAAGCATAAAAATATTGAAGACAGTTTACTGGACGCCGTTGCTGCAACTACAGAGGAATAATATAAAACCTAATTGATAGGGGGCTATCAGTGGCACAACATAAACAAGCTCGTAGGACTGGCATAAAGGTAAGCTCTGCTTTGGGATTTGTTGTCGTCTTGGCATTGGTTACGGGTTATTTTAACAGGCAATATATTTGGGACCAAATAACAGTTAGCCAGTATCAACCAGCAAAAGGCGCTGTAGAGCTTACAACACGTGCCGGGGTGGGAGAATACGGTAAGTTTCTTTATCTTGCCAGTCGTCCAGTTTTGGAATCAACTCAAAACTTTAATTCAGTTTGTAGTCGCACGGAGGTCATAACTTCGATTCTAGGTTGTTATGCTGATGGTCGCATCTATTTATACGATGTATCCGATCCACAACTTGATGGCGTGCGCGAAGTTACTGCCACTCATGAGATGTTGCACGCGGCTTATGTTAGGTTGTCGTCTGATGAGCAATCAAAGCTAGACGATATGTTAGAGGCCGAATACAGTAAATTGAAATCAGATAAAGGTCTCCAAGAAAAAATGGCTTTTTATGAACGCACCGAGCCAGGGCAGAGGGATAACGAGCTGCATTCGGTGATTGGCACGGAAGTTGCGAATATTAGCCCGGCACTGGAAAAATATTATGATAAATATTTTGATCATCGTGATTATGCAGTGAAACTTAACGCCCAATATATCACAGTTTTCAAAAATATAGAGTTCAAAGCAGATAATTTAAAGAAACAGTTAGATTCAATATCGGCTGATGTCGAGAGTAAGTCAAAAAAATATAATATTGATGTTGGTGTGATTGATGCCGACATACGGTCTTTTAATTTACGTGCTAGTAGCGGTGATTTTAGCTCTCAGGATCAATTTAATTACGAAAGATATTTATTGGTTAGACGTACTAACGAATTGGGATCGGACAAGATTTATATTAATAATCAGATTGATTTGTATAATAAATTGGTTTTGGATTATAACGCACTGGCAACTCAGTCACAAAAATTATATAACAGCTTGGATAGCACTTTGGCGCCCGCCCCATCGATATAGGCTATAATAGAACCAATGGCAAAATCACGAACTCAATTAATATGTCAAAATTGTGGCGCTAGCTATCCTAAATGGGTTGGCAAATGTGATAATTGCGGGGAATGGAATACACTTGTCGAACAGGAAGCTGCATCTAGCGGTAAGTCTGTAGTTTCTCGTAGTGGCAACTCTGGAAAAGTTTTGACAGTCCAGACTATGGGGTCTATATCAACCGAGGAAAACAATAAACGTCTGGCAACAGGGTTTAAGGACCTAGATGACGTTATGGGTGGTGGCGTATTGCCCGGCAGCGTTATTCTGGTGGCTGGTCAGCCTGGTATAGGTAAAAGCACGCTACTTCTTCAGGTTTCGGCCTACATTGCCCGTACAAACGCTGTGCTATACGCCAGTGGTGAAGAGTCAGCCAGTCAAGTCAAATTACGCGCCGAGAGGCTTGGTGCTGACAAACATGAGCAGTTGAGTTTTGCATCTAGCACCAGTGCAGATGATATTGCCGCAACAATTCGTTCGGGTGGGTATAAATTAGTTATTATTGATTCGATTCAGACACTATCACTGGATGAGATAACTTCCGCACCCGGCACCGTCAGCCAGATTACAAATAGTAGTAATGTGGTCATTCGGGCGGCCAAACAATCTGGTGCGGCAGTCGTGCTAGTAGGGCATGTTACCAAAGAAGGTAGTATTGCCGGTCCAAAGGTTTTAGAGCATTTGGTTGATGTTGTTTTGCAGTTTGAAGGTGATAGATATGGTGGATTCAAGATTGTTCGGGCAATCAAAAACCGTTTTGGTTCAACCAGCGAAGCGGCTATATTCGAGATGAATAAAGAGGGATTAAAACTAGTTGAAAATCCTTCAGCTGCACTTTTGGCCGAACGTCAAAATGCCGACGGATCAGTAGTGCTGGCGACAATTGAAGGGACGCGGCCACTATTAGTTGAAATTCAAGCACTTGTTAATCCGACCAGTTTCGGTTATCCTAAACGCACTGCTAGTGGATTTGATTTGAACCGCCTCAATCTATTAATCGCAGTGCTAGAACGACGTACAAAACTGAATTTATCTGATAAAGACATCTATATCAATGTAGTTGGCGGACTAAAATTAAATGACCAAGCAGCAGACCTGGCAATATGTATGGCAATAGCTAGCGCTGCGGCCAAACGCCGAATTGACGATGGCATTGTCGTGTTTGGCGAAGTTGGGCTAGGTGGAGAAATCAGATCAGTTGTTTCGGCCGACAGGCGTGTCGCCGAAGCAAAAAAATTAGGCTTTACGGAGGCTATTGCTCCGAAAGGTGCTTCGAAGAACTCATTTATCAAAGGGGTTAGTGACCTACGCACAGCACTGATTGATTACCTACAAAAATAAAGGAGAAAAAATGGAAAATATTATTAATTTTGGGCTGTTGGCTACTATATTGGCGCAAGTCACATATCTAGTTGCGGTAAACACAAAAAAACTATCACATAAGAAAGAAGTCAGGCCAATATTTGTTGACACATCAGTATTAATTGATGGTCGCATAATTGCAGTTGCTGGTTCAGGTTTTATTAGCGGCAAACTTAGCATTCCGCGCAGTGTAATCGGAGAATTACAATTTTTGGCTGATAACGCTGATGCCGAAAAACGCAGTCGTGCTCGTCACGGTCTAGATGTTGTTTCGGAACTTCAAAAAATGCCGAATGTATCAGTTGAGATATTTCAGGATGGTAGTCGCGCCGAAGAGGGTGTCGACGAGCGCTTACTTAAACTTGCCAAAAAATATCATGGCTCGATTTGCACGATTGACTATAATTTAAACAAAGTAGCAATCGTAGAAGATATTAAGGTATTGAATGTTAACGATTTGGCAATGAGTTTGCGCATGGCGTATTTGCCGGGCGAGAAGATAATGTTGGAATTAACTCAAAAAGGTCAGGATGGGCACCAGGCGGTTGGACACTTAACAGATGGCACAATGGTTGTTGTCGAGCATGCCAATAATCAAATCGGTAAAACTGTTGAGATTGAGTTTATTCGTAGCCTGCAGACTGCTGCCGGCAAGATGATGTTTGCGAAGCTTGTTACCAGCGTTAATAGCGCCAAAAAACCATACCAGCCACGTTCAAAAAGCAAACCTACAAAAATTAATCAGCCAGTGCCAAAGAATAATTATAGGCGACAATACGCCAAACCAAAGCCTAATCAAGCCGAGCAAAATATTATTAATCTAGTTAATAGTCAAGATAAATAAAACAAATCAAATACTGTTGCTGTATGCTGGGATTTTTTCTGATGAAATAATTGGTGCCGATGAATAAAACCCACTATCCGTTACTGTAATAGATACATCGCTGGGCAGTGTGCTGGTTTTTGGTATTGTATAGACATACAAGCCAGAGGCTGACATGGTCGTTTCCTCTTTGCCATTGATTTTAATCGAGGCACTGGTAATAGGGAATTTACCGGCAGCTAGAACTACATTAACTTTTGAGGTATTTTTGACAGACCCTTCAGTAATGTTTATTGTTGCAGAAGGTAGTATGTCTGATATCAAATGCACATCATCATCTGCCGAAGCATCATAACCGTCTGGTGCCATGAATATATCCTTTTTTGTTACAGGATCTATCATTTTTATGACATCCATTTCTATATGGGCAGCTTCTGGTGTTAGGTTGGTAGCTTTCTTTTTAGAAACTTTATCGAATGTCATTTTGATAGTTGTTTGGCCTTGAGCTTTATTCCACCAAGAAGGGAATAACTCATTGCCGATACGTTGGATCCCTGAGGGCTGAGTATACCAATCGCCTGATTTCCATAATCCATCGGAAGTGTATATATCTTTATGAACGTATTCCATTATTTTAGCGACTATTGGTCCAGGCATCGATGAAATGCCATAGTTGAGGATTGTTGTGTCTGGGTTTCCTAGCCATACGCCCATTGCGATTACAGGGCTATATGTCATCATCCATAAGTCTTTTGCTTTTCCGCCTTTGTCTGATGTGCCGGTCTTTGTTGCTGTTTTTACACCCGGTATATACATTCCTTTTGTGTGGCTACCATATAGCGGGGTCCTGGCTACATCGTCTGATAATATGTCGCCTATTATGTATGCGGTTTGTGGGTCGATTATTTGATCGCCAGCAACATCGGCCCATTTTTGTAAAACTTCACCATTAGTGTTTTTTACCTCTAATATAGATGATTGTGGTTTATAGACACCTTGTCTAGATAGGGATGCATAGGCATTAACGAGCTCCATTTGTTTAATGCCACAACCACCAATAGAAGCTGCTAGCGCTACAGTTTTGTCATTACCGTCATCACAATAGCTAGGTGCTCCCATCTTATGGATTAAGTCAATTGTAGGCTGAACGCCAGATATAAACATTGCTTTTACTGCTGGTATGTTGCGTGATGTTGCTAGGGATGCCCTTATGGTTATATCTCCGAGGAATCTCTTATCCCAGTTTTGTAACTGTGCTCCATATAAGCCGTCTATGTTTTCGTCTTTTATTATGCTACCACTTCCGTAGTTAATCTGCCCAGCCGGTTTTTTCTCTATAAGACTCGAGAATACCAACGGCTTAATACTTGACCCAGGCTGTATATAAGAATTAGCTGCGTTATCTTGCCCAAAGCCTGGGTAATTAAAGTCTCTACTGCCTAATAGTGCTATGATTTGGCCCGTTTTTGTGTCCTCTACCACAGAAGATCCGTTTGAGAATCCGGCTTGTTTTGGTAGTGAGGATGTAAACATATCGTTCATTGCTTCTTCTAGCTTTGACTGGACTCTAATATCCAAGGTTGTTTTAATTGTCAGCCCACCTTTGCCGACTGTCGCTTTGCCAAGCGTTTTTTCCAGTTCAGCTTGCACCATTTGGACAAAATGTGGCGCACGTATATTCTCATACTGGGTCGATTCTGGGTTAATGTGGTCAATAATTGGGTATTTTTTGGCCTCTTCTGCTTGGTCGCGCGTGATATAACCAAGTTCGGCCATATTATCCAGGACGGTGTGCTGCCTGTTCAACAGGGACTCGTGACCGGCTACGTTATAAGGGTTGAACACAGATGGATTTTGTGGGATAGAGGCTAGCAATGCGGCTTCTGGCAATGTTAAATCTTTGGATGCTTTGCCAAAATATGTTTGGGACCCAGACTCGACTCCATTGCGACGCCCACCATATGGAGACTCGTTTAGATATAGGTTTAATATCTGTTCTTTGTTGTACATTCTCTCTACTTCAATTGATAAGACTAGCTCTTTAATTTTGCGGGGGATACCAGCAAAACCACGTTCTTGCGCTTCGTCGGCAAAGAAAACTTGCTTGACTAGCTGTTGGGTTAACGTCGAGCCACCTTGGGTGCTGCCGCCACCAAGATTATTAAAGAATGCCCTGGTGATACCCTGCAGACTTACACCATTATGTTTATAAAAGTCACGGTCTTCGATAGATACAGTAGCATCTTTGATAAATTGGCTTATTTGGTCGCCTTCAACTACTAATTTGTAGTTGCCGCTGCCTTTGTCTTCCCATAATACTTGGCCGTTTCGGTCCAGATATGTATTGACGGTGCTTTGGACACTCTTGTTTAGTTCGCCTGGACGGATAGCATCAAGGTCTTTACGAAAATACACAAACAAACCACCAACAAATAGACATAATACTAGTATCGTTATCCCTAGTATTTTTGCCGCCATTATTAGCCCGCGTTTACTAAACCAATATTTGAAGAAGTTTTTTGGGTGTAGGTGATGCAATAGTCTTTTGATAGGGTTTTTTGGCAAAGACGCTAGATACGCAGCGTATTTGGCTATTTTCGCTGATTTTTTGGGATTTTTGGATTTGGACAAGTTTGAGTACAGGTTTAATTTACCTGGTTTCTTGAATTTCTTGAATTTTTTCATTATACCCTTTACCACGGTTACACCCCCATAAGCATTAATGTATTTATTATATCACTAACCAGGCGACAACTGGCAAATATTTTTGATTATATTAATTATGCATACAGTGCAAAACTTTGATATACTTGCAGATAGAAATACTTAAACATTGATAGGGACAAGATTATATGAAACTTTCAGAAGAATTAACTTGGCGCGGTTTTGTCGGTCAGACGACATTCGATAATATATCAAAACTCGACGGAGAGCCGATTTCATTTTATTTTGGTGTTGACCCTAGCTCTAATAGTATGACGATTGGTAATTTAGCTGCAACGATGATGGTGCGTCATTTTATTGATGCCGGTCACAAGGCCCATCTATTGGTTGGTGGTGCGACTGGTATGATTGGCGACCCAGATGGTAAAGCCAATGAGCGTAATCTAAAAACATTAGAAGAAATAGCCAAAAACAAAGCTGGTATCGCGTTTGAATACGATAAATTATTCGCCGGCAAAGATTACAAGATGGTAGATAATTACGACTGGTTCAAGGATATCACTTTCTTGGATTTTCTACGTGATGTTGGTAAACGTGTTCCGTTGAATCAGATGTTGGGTCGCGAATTTGTCCAATCCCGTTTGGGTGCAGAAGGCGACGGTATGAGTTATGCCGAATTTAGCTATGCGCTGATCCAAGGCTATGATTTTGTTCATTTGTTCCGTGAATACGGTGTGACGCTACAGATATGTGGTTCTGATCAATGGGGCAATGCTATTGCCGGAGTTGATTTGATTCGTCGCATGGAAGGCGCCGAGGCTGATATATATTCAATCCCGCTGGTTATGAATAAAGCCACTGGTGCAAAATTTGGTAAATCCGAAGAAGGTGCTGTTTGGTTGAATCCAGATAAAACTAGCGTCTACAAATTTTACCAATTTTGGTTGAATGTTGATGATGGCGGCGCGATTGATTATATGAAAATATACACATTATTAGATCAAGATACAGTCAAAGGTTTTGAAGCTAAAACGGCTGAAAACCCAGGTGAACGAGCAGCTCAGAAAGCCCTAGCTTATGAAGTTACAAAATTGGTCCACGGTCAGGAACGCACCGAATCAGTTATGCGCGTAACAGATGTATTATTCGGTGATGCAGATTTCAAAGCTTTGACCACCGATGATTTGGACGCACTGTCAGTCGAAATACCAGTTGCTGCTGTAGGCAAATCTGTCATTGGTGCATTAGTCGAATCTGGATTGGCTGGCAGTAATGGCGAAGCTCGTCGCCTAATTGATGGTAATGCCGTGTCGGTAAATGGTGAAAAGATTACAGTTGATTTTGAAATAGATACTGTGTCATTGATTAAAAAAGGCAAAAACAGTTTTATTTTAGTTCGATAGGCGTTTACTGTTAAACTATAGTTATGAATCTAGTGTCTCCATTGGAGAATGTAAAGGGAATCGGCGCCAAAACTGGCGAGCAGTTTGCATTGGCCGGGATTCATACAGTCGGCGATTTAATTAATTTTCTGCCCCGAAATTACGAGGATTTTTCGCAAATTGTTCAGATAATGTCAGTAAAACCTGGCAAAACTACGATTCGCGCCAGATGTGAAAAGATAGCTACGCGCCCAGTTCGCCGAGGGCTACGCATTACGACGGCGACATTATATGACGACAGTGGCAAAATTCAGGCAGTTTGGTTCAATCAGCCGTATCGTGAAACGCAGTTAAAATCGGGCGAAGAATTCTTTTTCTCAGGTGAATTCGAATTCAATTATAATCGCTACCAATTAACTAATCCTGGTGCTGAGCTAGTCAAAGATATGCCAGTCCAAACAGATAGAATATTGCCGATTTATCGTTTAATCAAAGGCCTCAAAACACCGTTGGTTCGCAAGATATTATCAGAATTGCGCCCATTAATTACGATGCTGCCCGAGACTTTGCCAGCCGATATTGTAAAAATTGAAAAATTAATGTCGCGCAGTGATGCGATATTGACCATGCATTTTCCGACAGATATTGGTGATGTTGATTTGGCGCGCGAACGATTGGCGTTCGAAGAATTATTCCAATTATTATTAGCCAGTCAATTGAACCGTCAAGAAAACGCAAAATTGCAGGGTTGGCATATCCCATTTCAACAACCAGTTGTGGCAGATTTTGTTAAACGTCTGCCGTTCAAATTAACGAATGCTCAGCGAATCGCAGCGTGGGAGATTATTCAGGATTTGGAAAAACAAACGCCAATGAATCGGTTGTTGCAGGGTGATGTTGGCTCGGGTAAAACAGTTGTGGCCGGTTTAGTAGCGGCCCAGGTATCGCATTTTGGGTTTCAGACGGCGATTATGGCGCCGACCGAAATATTGGCGTCGCAACATGCAGAGACTTTATCGAAATTATTAATGCCACTGGGTGTGAATGTTGGTTTACTAACGGGTAGCGTCAAGGGCAAAGCTCGTAAAACATTGTACGAACAGATAACCAACGGCGCAGTTGCGGTAGTTGTTGGTACGCATGCGCTGATTCAGAAATCAGTTAATTTTAATAAACTAGGCTTTGTTGTGATTGATGAACAACATCGGTTTGGCGTAGATCAGCGGCAGCAATTATTAAAGAAGTCACAGCACATGCCTCATTTATTAGCGATGACAGCAACGCCGATTCCTCGCAGTTTGGCGCTGACGGTTTACGGCGAATTAGATGTCAGTATATTGAACGAATTGCCAGCTGGTCGTTTGCCGATAAAAACCAAGACCTGGTCACCGAACAGTCGGGCGCAGCTGTATGAGAAAATCGATGTCGAATTGGCGGCTAGGCGTCAAGCCTATGTTATTTGCAGTTTAATCGATGATAATCCTGAAAATGAGATTAAAAGTGTCAACGAAGAATTCAAAAAACTACAAAATTCGATATTCAAACACCGCAAAATTGGGTTACTGCATGGCAAATTAAAATCGGACGACAAAGACGCTGTTATGCAGCGATTCGCCAGCGGCGAATTAGATATATTAGTTAGCACGACTGTGGTTGAAGTTGGTGTAGATGTTCCGAATGCGACCGTGATGTTGATTGAGAACGCCGATAGATTTGGGTTATCGCAATTGCACCAATTGCGTGGTCGGGTCGGGCGTAGTGTCCACCAAAGTTATTGTTATCTAGTAACTAGTACTAGTGCCAAACCTACCGAACGTCTGCGCGAGATTGAAAAATCTAACGACGGATTCTATCTGGCCGAAGTTGACCTGAAACTACGTGGTCCAGGTGAAATCTATGGTCGCGCACAACACGGCGCATTGAACCTGCAGATTGCGACGCTAGGGGATACAAAACTGATTCATCGGGCGCAGATTCGTGCCAAAGAATTCGTCGCCAGCGGCGCTAATCTGTTAGAATATAAAGAGTTAGCGCGCCAGGTTCAATATTACCAGCGATTAACTACACTAAACTAGGAATATATGAATTTACGAATTATATCAGGCAAATTTGGCGGGCGCACGATTGCGGCACCAGATGGACGGATTACTCATCCGATGGGTGATCGTATTCGCGGGTCGCTGTTTAATATCATTGGCGATGAGTTTATTGATGCTGAAGTATTAGATACTTTTGCAGGTACTGGTGCGCTAGGGCTAGAAGCTATTAGCCGCGGTGCTAAATCTGCGACGTTCATCGAACGCGACAGGGTAGCTGGACGAATATTAGCTGAGAATATTGCTGCGCTAGGCATTGATGATAAAACTACAACATTTAATATGGGTGTTAGCACCTGGATTGATAAAAATCAAGGTAGTTCTTACAACATTATTTTTGCTGACCCACCCTATAATAATCTACAGTTATCCACAGTTGCTCGCCTAGGGGGTCTATTGAAACCGAATGGGCTTATGGTATTATCATACCCAGGTACTGGTGAGGTGCCGCCCGTTGATGGAATTGTTGTGGTGGACAATCGTAGTTACGGAACCGCGTCCCTCGCTTTTTACCGAAGAAAATAGCGGTTTTAAAGCCGCTATTTTTGATATTTTATGATATCCTTTAATATATGCGCGCGTGGTGGAATGGTAGACACGCTAGATTCAGGTTCTAGTGCCCTCGCGGGTGTGGAAGTTCGACTCTTCTCGCGCGTACCAAATAAATAAGATTACCTTCCGGTAGTCTTATTTATTTGGTAATTGCTGTGAGCAGATTCGAACTTCCACCCGGGTTTGGAAGTGAGAACTGCAAGTCTGCAGTTCGCAAGGCCGGAAGCTGGATGACAACTTGTTGTCACCAACTGAGGCGGGGTCGAGAAATTCGCTGGAAGCGAATTATCGTGACCGACTCTTCTCGCGCGTACCAAATAAAAAAGACTGTCTTTTGGCAGCCTCTTTTATTTGAGATTAATACTATAATCTAAAATCTACTTAAATTCGTGGTGAATATTTAGCAAAATCAGCCAAGCTGTAATCTGGGTTCATTTGAGATACTAGGGTTTTTAGGTCGGCAATCTGTTTAACGCCTGGGTTCATGGTGCCGAATGGGTCGAATGCTTCACGGATTTGTTTGTATACACCTAGTAATTCGTCGTCTAATTGAGCATAGATTGCAGTTGCTTTGGTGCGGCCTTCGCCGGCGTTGCCAGTTAAGCTGCCGCCAAATCGGGCGACTAATTCGGCGTAATCACCAATCAGTTTGAAAACTTTTTGTTTGTCGCTAATGACATGTAACTTTAGCGTATCGCGTGTATTTATTATTCCTGTTAGCCAGTCAATTTGAGTAGGTAAGGTTGTATGATGCTTAGTCGCTAATTCGTCTAGTGCTGTTAGGAATTCTGTGCGGCGTTCGGCTGGTATGGATGCGCCGTCAATCAGTGGTGGCAGTGATTCGTCAGCTGTTTCGGGTTGTAATATTACTGAGCTGACTTCGCGTATGGTGTATAGCTCTTCGGCTGGGTATTCGTTACTGTTAAATATGTTGGCAGTTGGGTCGATTTTGGATAGTTTTTTGACGATTTGTTTCATTTTGTGGCGGCGAGCACCATCGTTAAAATCATTGAAACTGACATATATGACGGCACCGACAGTTTTCATGTCATCTGTAAATACATAGTGTTTGCCTACGCTTTCAGCTTTGCTAAATATTCGGCCATCAATTATATCTAATTGGTTAGGTTTTAATAGGGTAATCGTATCAGCTGCAGTGTGGGCTGCGCTGGCGTTTTCGAAAGTTATAACAGCGATTGATTCATCAGCACCGTAAAACTCGGTTTTTAATACGATTTCAGATATGAAACCTAGTGTGCCTTGGCTGCCGATTATCAGTGGTGACAGATCAAAAGATCCATCGCGGGCTTTGACGCGAGAGATGCTTGAATAACCAGTGTTGGAAGTTTTGTTATTGCTAGCTTGGTCGGCTATTAATTTCTCGTTATCTTCGATAATGCCGTCGATTTTGCGGTAGATTTCGCCTTCGAATGTCTGTAGGCCTTTTTTCTTGTCCAGTTCATGACGGGATATTCGACTAGTTTCGATTAAATCACCATTAGCCAGCACAACTTCCATGCGCGTTACGTAGTCGCCAACACCGCTTTGGTTATTCGCGACAACACCACCGACGGTGCTATAAGATGGCAGGTCGCCGGGGATATTCATACCATGAGATTTTAGAACTTCATTTAACATACCAATTACTATCCCTGGTTGGACGTGGATAAACTGGTTTTTGTTTTTTAGGCTGACAAAAATAATATTGTTTAGATGGGCTAGGGTATTGATGATGATACCTTTGCCGATTGCACCACCTGTGCGGTCAGAGCCGCTACCACGGGCAGTTATGGGCATTATGTGGCCTTTTTCGGCTAGTTGCCAGGTGAATCGGGCAACTTTGCGGATATCGTTGGTTGTGCGTGGGCTGACAACTAATTCAGGCTTGATATTTAATATGCTGCCGTCGCGCGAGAATTGTTCCAATACAGATTTGTTACTGGTGACTTCGCCCAGAATATGTTCGTTCAGATATTGTGTGATTTTGCTCATCGATATTCCCCCAAGAATTAACTATATTTATAGTAGCATAAACAAGATACGAAGGTATAGCCTAATGGGGTCATTTTTGATATAATACAGACATATCAATTATGCGCGAGTGGTGGAATTGGTAGACACGCTAGCCTTAGGAGCTAGTGCCGCAAGGTGTGGAGGTTCGAGTCCTCTCTCGCGTACCATAGAAAAAAGACGGTTTTATCCGTCTTTTTTCTATGGTTAATTATTATCATCCGCAAGCTGGGTATTGGGCGCTGGTTGCGTAGTGTTGGTTAGATACAGGTATTGTCGTTTTTTATTAGCCCTTGTGTTACTTGAAGCGTTGAGGTATAATATTTTTCAAACCTCGTTTTTTGATTGAGGTTTAGCATATTGTAGATGGCGGTTTGGTTTTTAAATTGAATTTTCCAGGCCGTCAACTAAAAGCAGTTTGAAATAACATTTATGAGTCATACCCGTGAGGTGCATGTCGGTGCGATTAGTCGCATAAACCCGTAACTTCCTTAGTGGTTCATATGGTATTGTATTTAACAATTGTCTTTTAAAACTAAAACTTTAAAACTGAATAGTAACACCAGCCACAGTTTTCTGCGGCGCGTTCAACAGTTAAAAGTTATGGGGATTATTGTCACCTCAATGCGAGGTATACCAAAATGTTATTTCTGCAAGTCTTGCAGTTCAGCATCTATGACTGGCCGTTTCGTTATCGATCGGCTAGTCGCTGGATTTGCATAAACCTGTTTACAGACCTCATCAAAAGTGAGGTTTGCAAAACGATAATATCGCACCTCGGTGTTATCGTTATATAGGCTATGCTGGCTGCTGAAGTTCTACGCCGGCCTCTAGCCATTTGGTAATTACTGGCGAAAGTCAGTTTTTATAAAGGCCATACTACCTTCCGGCGGTCAAGCTGTTGCGCTCCTAAAAAGTGTGATTAACTCAGCAGCTTGACCCAACCACTAATTTCGCTGGTGAAAATCAGCTTGAGATAGGAGAAAGCACGCATTGTGTGCCCAACCATAGTAGTTAGTAGTAAAAAAGGGGTGAGAAATCTAAACGGTTTCTCGGAAAAATTCATTACCTCGGTATTTTTATACCGAGGTTTTTTCTTTGTTGAGATATAATGATTTTATGGACAAAACAGATATAGGCGTTCCGCCACATTCAAAACCATGGCCAACTGGGGATCAATATGACCCAGAATTATTAGCCAATGGCGATAAATTTAATGTTATCGACAAATACAGATATTGGAAGGTGGACGCGATAAAAGCAGATTTGGACAAAACCCGCGTACCATTACATATCGCAATCGAGAATTGGCAGCACGATTTTAATATCGGGACGATTGTTCGCTGTGCCAATGCCTTTAATGTCGGGGCAGTACATATTATTGGGCGCCGTCATTGGAATCGCCGTGGGGCGATGGTGACAGACAGATATATGAATATTATCAACCACGCGACGGTTGATGAATTTGTTGATGCAATGAAATCCGAGTCTCGCGAGATTATCGCGGTTGATATAGTTCCAGGTGCAGTTAAATTATCCGAAACTAAATTACCAGCCAATTGTGTATTAGTGTTTGGTGGCGAAGGCCCGGGCTTGAGCGAACAGATGCAACGGGCCGCATCAAAAACAGTCATGATAGAGCAATTCGGCTCGACACGATCAGTCAACGTCGGCGTGGCAGCCGGTATCGCGATGTATGTTTGGATGCAACAAAATAAACTGTAAATAAAATTTTTTTGGCTCTTTGTCAAAAGAAAGAACAGAGACTAACACTTGCATTAAACAGATAAAAATGTAAATATTGATATAGTCTTCACAATGCAAATTGTTGGGATTTGAGACGTAAATCTATGAGTTATAAAACTTGTCTTCTTTGGACGAGGTATATCTATAGATACGTCGAGTGCAAAAAGCAAGTTTTTAACCAGAGAGAACGGTTCAAATCGTAATGATTTGTATCGTGGAGACTATAAACATGGCGAATTTATCATCACAACCATACAAAGGCACACGGGATTTTTATCCCGAGGATAAACAATTACAAAACTATATCTTTTCAACCTGGCGCAGCGCCACTGAATCTTTTGGTTACGAAGAATACGGTGCACCAGTTCTGGAACCGCTGGAAATTTACACCGCTAAAAGTGGTGCCGAATTGGCCAACGAACAAACTTATACATTCACCGACCGTGGCGGCCGTACAGTCGCTATCCGTCCCGAAATGACTCCAACCGTCTGTCGTATGGTAGCGGCCAGGCGCCAAGAATTGGCTTATCCTGCACGATTATACTCAATTGCCAATTTCATGCGCTATGAACGCCCACAACGCGGCCGTGAGCGAGAATTCTGGCAATTAAATGTTGATATATTCGGCGATGACGGCGTATCGGCCGAAGCTGAGGTCATTATGATGTCTGACGCTATAATGAAAAAATTCGGCGCTAAGCCCGAGGATTACATCATCCGCGTTAATAATCGCAAACTGATTAATTTTATGATGGCGCAATACTTAGCGCTAGACGCAGCTGATGCTATAGCAATGACCAAATTATTTGATCGCAAAGGCAAAGTTAGCGACTCTGACTTTATTGAACAGGCAGCCGAGATATTCGGTGAAAACTCAGCTGAAGGTATGAAGAAAATTGAGGCATTATTAGCCGCTAAATCTATGGCCGACCTGCCGGTTGAAATCCGCGAAAGCAGTGCTGTCCGTGAAGTCCAGCAACTGTTTACAATCCTAGAGCGTGCTGATATTAAAAACTTGACATTTGATACCACCCTGATGCGTGGCCTAGATTATTACACTGGTATGGTGTTTGAAGTTGGTGACACTCACCCTGAAAATAATCGTTCAATGTTTGGCGGTGGTCGTTATGATGGCCTGGTTGGTATGTTTGGTGTCGAGCCGATATCTGCAGTTGGATTTGCCCCTGGTGGCACAACTATGGAAAATTTCCTACAAACTCACGACCTGGTGCCAAAATTCAAATCTACAACCGATGTTTTTATGATTACCATGGGCGACGTTGCGCGCGAGGCTATTCAGCTGGCTACTGACCTGCGAGCCGAAGGTATCAACACAGAACTAAACTTGTCTGATCGCAAATTTGATAAACAATTGAAAACTGCGCTGAAAAAAAACGTTCCATATATCCTGTTTATCGGTGAAGATGAAGTCAAATCTGGTATTTATACCATTAAAAACATTGCCAAATCCGTCGAACACAAGGTAAACTTTACAGAGCTAATTAAATTAATAAAGGAAAAATAATGAAAATATCCGTCAAAAATATATCCGATACTCGGGTCGAATTAACTATCACCCTGGACGCCGAAGCGCTAGCCATTGCCGAACAGGTCGCTGTTAACAAATTAGCCCGCGATGTCAAAGTGCCAGGATTTCGTAAAGGTAAAACTCCTGCGTCCGTAGCTGCCAAAAATATCAATCCGATAACTTTGCAGGAAGAAACCATCAACAATGCCATCAGTAAATCTGTTGCCGAAGCGTTTATGGAAAAAGAGTTACGTGCGTTGGATCGCCCAGCGGTTGAAATCAAAAAACTGGTTCCAGGTGAGATGTTAGAATTTACCGCCGAAGTTGATATATTACCAAAAGTTAAACTGGGTAATTACAAAAAACTCAAAGTAAAAACTGAGAAGATTGTTGTGACCGATGCTGAAATTGACGAGATTGTTGAGCGAATGCGCAAAGGTTTCGCCGAGAAAAAAGATGTTAAGCGCGTCGCTGTAATGGGTGACGAAACTGTTATTAATTTCGTCGGCAAACGCGATGGCGTGGCATTTGATGGTGGCACAGGCAATGACTATCCACTGACTCTAGGTTCTAATCAGTTTATCCCAGGGTTCGAAGAGGGTATTGTCGGGCACAAGGCTGGCGAGACTTTTGACCTAGAGCTAACTTTCCCGGCCGATTACGGCTCGGCCGAGTTAAAAGGTACCAAGGTTACTTTCACAACCACAATTGTATCTATCAAGGAAGTTAAATTGCCAGAATTAGACGATAAACTAGCTGCCAAAGCCGGTCCGTTCAAAACTATCGTGGAACTGCGTGATGATATCAAACGTGAATTGATTGCTCAAAAAGAGCGTGAAATGACTGACAAATTAAAAGACGATTTAGTCGCCCAATTAATTGCCTCTAGCCACGTGCCGGTACCCGAAATCTTAGTCGCCGACCAATCTAAATCAATCGAGCAAGATTTCGTCAGCAGTCTGACGTACCAGGGTTTGTCATTAGAACAATATCTAGAAAACAAAGGCTTTGAATCGAAAGAAAAATGGCTAGAAACCGAAGTTGCTGCCGTTGCCAAAAAACGCGTCCAGGCAGGTTTGGTATTAGCTGAACTGAGCAAGGCCGAGAAAATCGAAGCCACAACTGATGAACTAGACGCTCACGTTAACATGTATCGCCAACAATATGGAAAAAACCCCGAGGCGTTGAAACAATTCGAACAACCCGAAGTCCGCCAGGACATCGCTAATCGGTTGTTGACTGAAAAAACTGTTGATAGGTTGGTTGAATTAAACAAATAGTAAAATTTTAACAACGAAAAAGAGCCTAGCGTAATGCTGGGCTCTTTTCGTTGATAGAATTTAGATTAGGTAAACGATTTGATTAAATCTTCAAATTTTTCTTCCGATTTAACATAATAATGGAGCATGTCGTCCATGCTACCTTCTAATTCGATCTCTTCCTCAATTCGTTCGAGGGTGGAACTTATAGCAGCTTTAACATCATTGATGTCAAACGGTGGCGTGTAATCTTCCTTCTCGGATAAAGACTCCATGTCCTCTTTGCCAATTTTTAACTCCTGTTTCTTCATAAAGAATTTTGTTGCTCTGTCGACAAATTTTTCCACGTTTTCTTCATTGATTTCGTATGAGCTGACTATCTCTTTTACGGCTTCTTTTACTACGAATTCATTTAATAGCATTTTTAATCCTCCTCGTGATTGCCTTTCGGCGCTGTTTTGGAAAAAATCGCGCTTGTTGCAAAACCAAGGGCGATAGTTGGATGGTTCAGCCGAACCAACCAACAACCGCCCCTGTTACGGGAGTATTCTAACCTAATCTTTCAACGAACATATACTGAATTTTTATCAAACTCAAAGTATCCATAAATCTATTATAGCACAAACTCTATAAAAAGTAAATAACCCCATCATTCGATAGGGCGATTCTTGGATTTTTTAAATCGGATTATTACAATAGCGCACATTGGCCCCAAGTCTACCGGTCGGATTGACGCGGTAGGCCTGGGTGGCGGGTAAAATAGAGCGATGGTTAGCGTGGGGGAATAAAGCCTGGCTTGTGGATACTGTATACCATTACATCTTGTGCTTTATAGCGATCAATCAGGCCCTTGGTCCTAGATTCGGGGCTTGTTGCGGCTTGTATCCAAGCTTCCTCAGCCTCTTTGTCCGAGGTGGTTATTATGCAAAGACGCGTCGTCTCCATCGCACATTTGAGTTTTTCGATGTCATTGATGTCGAGCCCTGCTAATTCGCCGATGGCTTCGAATCTTTCTTCTAGCGTCAAGCCTTCCAATTGATCCTCTTTTATTTTATTGCGAAGATCTTCAATTTTCATTTAAATCAACTCCCGTTTTCATATTTTTCAGTCGCAAATCATCAATATGCGCTGTAATAAACCGATTTGTTAATGCGCGGTATTTCAAATCAGACTATTACAATAGCGCATAACCAGCCGCTACTGTATTTGGTATTTAACCTTTCAGGGCGATTGCGCCGATAACCAGCAGTGAATACACTATTGTTGCCAATAGTATCTTTTTGCTGACAATCTCATGCTTTGGATTGAACCAATTAATGATTCCAATTATGCCAGCCAAACTTACAAGAGCCGCGGTCATTAGCCAGCCTAGCAGGGCTACACTAATGATTGAGCTTGTTGCAAAGAACAAGACGGATATGAAATCCACCACGACCCATTGCCATTTGCGTGGCTTTCTGCGAGGTTTAACATTTCGGCCATAACCGCCATCGGTTAGTATCTCAAAATTAATTGGTAACATCTTTTTCACCGACCTTCCGTTTCTTTTTCATTAAGATATGCATAGGAATAAGCCACAGCGTCTTCGTAAGCTTCGCGGATTGCGTCTAACTTGTTTTTGATAGTGCGATACTGAGCCGCGTTTAGGCGAACGACGCCTTTTTCATGGCTCTCTATAGATTCTGCTATCGCTCGAATTTCTAGTGCTAATTCTTGTTGATGGTCGCCTTTCAACATATATTCTTTGTCTTTGAAATCATCTTTCATATCAATTCCTCCTTTGTCCCATTAGGGTCGTTCTGTCTATATTTTTAATGCATTTAAAAAGGTATTAAATCTATATAAAACTGCCCGATGGACAGAGGTGAGCGTTGGTTATGCGCTGTAATAGTCTGATTTGTAAATAAACTTCACTCGCAATTTTTGAGTGATGCCATAAAGATATAACAACCACCACCAAACGTCAAGATTATTACACCATAAAATTTTATTTCCAAGGTCGAACCTTGGAAATAAAAAATGGGGCGAAAAGGTATTGACTATTGGGGCGGCGTCGGGCACAATAGGTGACAAGAAGTAGTGTAGCTGTGGTTACCTATGTCTTTTTGTGTGGATGGCACCATACAGATAGATCACCACAGTTAAGGGAATCTTCGGCGCCAAAGAAACCCCTTGCTATTCGCTGCCCAGCGAAGGCAAAAATAACTAATACTAAATCCAAACTCTTAAGGAGTAGCATCACCTTATGGTAAAAACCAAATCTGATAGCGCGAAACGAGTCTTTTTTACAAAAGACGACATCGCTGTAGCATTACCAAACTTAATAGCACATCAGCGCGATAGCTGGCGTGAATTCGTCGAAACGGGCCTGTCTGAAATCTTTTCAGAACTAAACCCAATCGATGATTACACCGGACAAAAACTATCACTGCGATTTAATAAATATGAGTTCCAGGAACCAAAGACTAGCGAAAAAGACGCCAAAGAAAACAATCTGACATTTGATGCGCCATTGCACGTTGATGTTGAATTGACCAACAAAGTTACAGGCGAAGTCAAAAACCAACAGATCTACCTGGGTGATTATCCATGGATGACCGACCGCGGAACTTTCATTGTTAATGGGACTGAACGTGTTGTTGTCTCTCAATTGACACGTAGTGCTGGTGTATTCTTTACAACAGAAAAAACTGCCACCAAAAATTATTATGGTGCAAAATTAATCCCTGGCCGTGGCGTATGGCTAGAGATTGAAACCGCTGCCAGCGGTGCATTGTATGTCAAAATCGACCGTCGTCGTAAAATGCCAATTACGACTTTATTCCGCGCACTCGGTTACAGCAAAACATCTGAAATCAAAAGTTTATTTGAAAAGGTTGATACCGGTGAAGTTAAATACATCGATGCAACATTAGAAAAAGACGCAGCTAGGGGTTCAAACGAAGCCCTAATCGAAGTTTACCGACGTATTCGTCCGGGTGACTTGGCGACTGTAGATAACGCTCGTTCAATGATCGAGAAAATGTTCTTTGATTTTAAACGATTTGACTACAGCCGAGTTGGTCGTTACAAATTGAACCAGCGCCTAGGTATGAAATTGCCTAATACAACCGAAAACCGCGTATTCCAGCTAAATGACCTTGTTGCTATCGTCAGCGAAGTTATCCGATTGAATAATACTCAAGAACGAGCCGATGATATTGACTCACTAGCAAACCGCCGCATTAAATTGGTCGGTGAATTAGTTTCTCGCCAGTTCCGCGTAGGTATGTTGCGTATGCAACGTAACGCTATGGACCGAATGAGTGTTAGCGATATCGAAAACATCACTCCGTCTCAGTTAATTAATGCCCGTCCAGTTGTTGCAGCTGTTCGCGAATTCTTTGCCAGCAGCCAATTGTCACAATTGATGGATGATTGTAATCCACTATCAGAATTGTCACACAAACGACGTCTAAGCTCGATGGGGCCAGGTGGCTTGTCGCGCGAACGTGCCGGATTTGATGTTCGTGACGCGCACCCAACTCATTATGGTCGTATCTGTGTAGTTGAGACTCCAGAAGGCGCCAATGTCGGTCTGGTGTTAAACTTAGCATCTTATGCCCGTGTCAACGAATACGGATTTATTGAGACTCCTTATCTGAAGGTTGAAAACGGCAAGGTTACTGACAAGATTGTCTACCTGGATTCAACACAAGAAAGCACTGAAGTTATTGCCGACGCTAGCGTCAAGCTTAATGATGACCGCACATTTGCCGAAGACCGCGTCAGCGCTCGAAACGGTATTTTGCCAGAACAAGTTGATTCATCTATCGTTACCTATATCGATGCAGCCAACAAGCAAATCTTGGGTGTATCTGCAGGTTTGATTCCATTTATCGAGAAAAACCGTGTTGACCGCTCATTAACTGGTTCGGCCATGCAAAAACAAGCCGTGCCTTTATTGACACCATCCGCTCCTGTTGTCGGGACTGGCATTGAGTCTGAATTGGCCAAAAATACTAGCCAATTAGTCACAGCGCTAGCAGACGGCGAGGTTATCAAGTCTGATGCTGATGAAATTCAAATTAAATACAAAGACGGCGTCAAGTCTTACAAGCCAACACATTTTGGTAAAAGCAATGATGACCGCTGTATCAACCAAAAAGTCCGCGTTGTTCGTGGTCAGATGGTCAAAAAAGGCGATATATTAATCGAAGGCGCATCAGTCGCTAATGGCGAGTTGTCACTGGGTTCTGATTTATTGGTCGCATTTATGCCATGGGGTGGATACAATATGGACGATGCTATCGTTCTGTCACAACGTGTTGTCAGTGATGACACATTGACCAGTATTAATATCAAAGATTTCACAGTCGAAGTCCGCGAAACCAAATTGGGTAATGAAATTGTAACTCGAGATATTCCAAATGTTAGTGAAGAATCTTTGCGCCACCTAGATATTGATGGTATTGTCCAAGTCGGATCAGAGGTTAAATCTGGCGACGTATTGGTTGGTAAAATTACTCCAAAAGGCGAACAAGAGCTTTCTAGCGAAGAACGATTGCTACGTGCAATCTTTGGTGAAAAAGCCAAAGATGTTCGTGATACATCGCTGCGTATGAATAGTGCCAGCGGCGGTAAAGTTGTCGGCGTCAAGGTATTTAGCCGCGAAAACGGCAATGAATTAAAAGCTGGCGTATTGATGCAGGTTCAAATCTTTGTTGCTCAATTCCGAAAAATCAGCGTAGGCGACAAATTGGCTGGACGTCATGGTAACAAGGGTGTTGTCGCCAAGATCTTACCTGTCGAAGATATGCCGTTTATGGCAGACGGAACACCTATAGATGTAGTCTTAAACCCACTCGGTGTGCCATCTCGTATGAACATCGGTCAGTTGTTTGAAACTCACCTTGGTATGGCTGCACGCGCATTAGGTTACAGAGTTGCCACACCTCCATTTAACGGTGTGCCAGACAGTATAATCAGCGATCAGCTAGAAAAAGCCGGTTTTGCCCGCAATGGTAAATTCCAACTATTTGACGGTCGCGACGGACAAGCATTTGAAGAGCATACAACGGTCGGCGTAATGCATATGATCAAGCTACATCACATGGTTAGCGACAAGATTCACGCTCGCTCAACTGGTCCATACACTATGGTTACTCAACAGCCATTGGGTGGTAAAGCCCAAAACGGTGGTCAGCGCTTCGGAGAAATGGAAGTCTGGGCACTAGAAGCCTACGGTGCAGCCGCAACATTGCAGGAAATGATCACAATCAAATCTGACGATGTTTACGGACGTGCAAAAGCTTACGAATCAATCATCAAAGATGAAGCAATCGTTGGTCCAAAATTACCTGAATCATTCAACGTGTTAGTCAAAGAACTTCAAGGCTTGGGTCTAAAAGTTGACTTGTTAGACGAAGAAGCAGAAGCAATAATTGATGCTGGCCAAGTAACCAGCGGCCGCAGCGAAGTAGTTGCAATGCCCGAAGAAGAAATCCCTGAAATTCAAGAAATTTCAATCGATGATGAAGATATGGATGGGTTTGATATCAAAACAATAGACGACGTAGAGGAGGAGGCGTAATATGCCAAGAATAACTGCAAACACCGGAATCGCTGACTTTAATGCAATTCGTTTAACGGTTGCTAGTCCCGAAGATATTCTGAAATGGAGTAATGGTGAAGTCACAAAGCCTGAAACGATTAACTATCGCACTCAAAAACCTGAACGTGACGGTCTGTTCTGTGAAAAAATCTTTGGACCAGTAAAAGATATCAACCCACACGATAACAAACTAAAAGGTGTTCGATCACGCGAAGCATCAGTCGACAAAAACGGCGATATGGTTACCAAATCTATCGTTCGTCGCGAACGAATGGGCCACATTACGTTGGCAGCGCCTGTTGCACACATTTGGTTCCTACGTGGCACTCCTAGCGCGATGAGCTTGTTGCTGGGCATTACTGTCCGAAACCTAGAGCGTATCGCATATTTTGCGACATACGTTATTTTGAAGGTAGATGAAGTCAAGCGCGACCAATACCTAGCAGATTTGGAAGCTGAAACCGAAGCCGGTCGAATGGCTATCAAAATGCGTTATGAAGCTGAAGCTGGGGCCGAAGGTGCTGACGTTAAAGCATTGGCTACGGCTCAGTCTGCCGAGATTGAAGAGTTAAACGAACGCTACTTGGCTAAAAAATCCCAACTAGAAAGCCTAGTAAAAAGTGCGATGATCAACGAAGTTGACTTCCGCAACTTGCCAGAAGAATACGAAGAATTGGCCGAAGTCAGTATGGGCGGCACAGCCCTAAAGGCGTTGCTAGATGAGATTAACTTGTCTGAGTTAATTGCCACGCTGTCTGAAGAAGTCGCTGGTGCCAAAGGTCAACGTGAAAAGAAATTGCTTAAACGCCTAAAGATGCTAGAAGGTATGCAAGCTGCTGGTATTAAACCAAACAGCCTAGCTATGACCATATTGCCTGTTATTCCTCCAGATCTACGCCCAATGGTCGTATTAGCTGGTGGACGATTTGCAACTTCGGATCTAAATGACCTATATCGCCGCGTTATTAACCGTAATAACCGATTGAAAAAATTGATTGCATTGAACGCGCCCGAAGTTATTCGCCGCAATGAAATGCGTATGTTACAAGAAGCCGTTGATGCATTGATCGACAATAACGCAGCCAAAGGTAACCGTGCAGTTAATGCAACTGGTGGCCGTCGCCGTCTAAAATCAATCAGCGATATGCTAAAAGGTAAACAAGGTCGTTTCCGCCAAAACCTATTGGGTAAGCGCGTTGACTACTCTGGCCGTTCAGTAATCGTTATTGGACCAAAATTGAAAATCAACGAATGTGGTCTGCCAAAACAAATGGCGCTAGAACTGTTCAAACCATTTATTATCAGCTGGTTAATCCGTGGTGATCACGCCTACAATATTCGTAGCGCGACGCGTCTGATTGAATCTGGCGATACATTGGTATGGGACGCACTGGACGCAGTTATCGAAGGTAAATATGTATTACTAAACCGTGCTCCATCACTACACAGATTGTCTATTCAATCTTTCCAACCAGTGTTGGTTGAAGGTAAAGCAATTCAACTACATCCACTTGTTGCAAACGGCTTTAACGCTGACTATGACGGTGACCAGATGGCAGTCCACTTGCCGTTGTCCAAGGATGCGCAACGTGAGGCTCGTGAACTGATGAGCGCTGCTAATAACTTGCTAAAACCTGCTGATGGTGCTCCTGTGCTAAGTATTGGCCAAGATATTGTCCTGGGTAACTATTACTTGACTTATGACAAGCCTAGTGCCAAGACAAAAGAAGTCAAGGCCTATAGCTCTATCTATGAAGCCGAAATGGCATACGATGATGGCCACTTGCAACTGCAAAGCCCAATTCGTGTTCATTACCGAGGCGAAATGCGCGAGACAACACTTGGGCGTGTATTCTTTAACGATATTTTGCCGGAAGAATTCCCATACGACAACTCTATCCAGACCAAAAAACAACTTAAAAAGGTGTTGGCAAAGATTTTCAATGATTATGGCGCGCAGGCAACTGCATCTACAGCCGACAAGATGAAAGGTCTGGCATTCCGATTTGCTACAATAGCCGCAGTATCTACCAGTAAGGATGATTACGTTCAATTCCCTGAAACTCACGAGTTTGTGAAAAGTGGAGATAAAAATACGGCTTTGATATCAGAGCAGTTTAACCAAGGTTTAATTACTGAAGACGAACGCTACAATCTGACAATTGCTGCATGGCGTGGTGTTGACCGTAAGATTGTTGATTTCTTGAACGAACGAATGAAAGATATGGACACTAGTGTTAGTGTGATGGTCAACTCTGGTGCTCGTGGCGATATCAGTAACGTTAAATGGGCGTCAGCAATGATCGGTATCATGGTGGATTCAAACAACCGTGAAATAGAGCTAGCTATTCGCTCAAACTATAAGGATGGTCTAAGTTCACTAGAACAATTCGTCGCTACTCGTGGTGCCCGCAAAGGTTCTATTGATACGGCGCTAAAGACTGCCGATGCAGGCTATCTAACTCGTCGTCTAGTTGATGTATCTCAAGATGTGTTTACTGTCGAAGATACTGAAGCCGAAGATGAAGGTTTTGCAATTTGCCGTAGCGAATCGGAAATCACTATGATTGCATTTGCAAACCGATTAATTGGTCGTTATACTGCCGAAGAAGTAAAGGGTTATATCAAAGCGGACGAATTAATCACTCGCGACATTGCACTAGCAATTGAAGCCGATGAAAAAATCGAATCTGTCAAAATCCAATCTGTATTATCAACCAAAAACCTACTGGGCATCCCTCGTAAGAGCTATGGTATTGATATGTCTACAGGTCACCTTGTTGATAAGGCGCAGCCAGTTGGCGTTATCGCTGCTCAATCTGTCGGTGAGCCTGGTACACAGTTGACATTGAAAACCTTCCATAAGGGTGGTGAAGCTGGTGGAGACATCACACAAGGTCTTCCACGCGTTGAAGAGTTATTCGAAGCTCGTACACCTAAAGGTCAGGCAACTATTACGACAGTTACAGGCACAGTGGATGTCTGGGAAGATGGCAAAAAATACATTGTTCAGGTTACTCCAGAAGCTGGTCATACCGAACGAATCGCTATGGAAGGCCGCACAGCCGTTGTCAAATCTGGCAGCAATGTCAAAGTTGGCGATGTGTTAGCAACTGGCGAAAGTGAATCTAAGCCACTAACTGCACCATTTGACGGCGTTGTTGAAGTAGTAAAAGGCCACCTGGTCATCGCTGCAAACGCTGGCAGTCCAGTCCGTTACGAAGTCCCTGGAACAATGCAATTAGTCGTCAAAGCCGGCGATAAAGTCACAGCAGGTGACAGGTTGACGTTTGGTTCACTAAGTCTACACGATTTGATGCGCCTAAAGGGTACCGAGGCGACTCAACGCTACATCATCAACGAAGTATTGCGTATCTACGCAGCACAGGGTCAAGATGTCGCCGACAAGCACCTTGAGATCATCGTCCGCCAGATGTTCAGCCGTGTTCAGATCGAAGACCCAGGTGACGGTATATTCGTTACTGGTGACATCGTATCCAAAGCATTAGTTGTCGAGGCTAACGCCAAATTGGCAGCCGAAGGCAAAGAATTGGTAGGCTACACTCAATTGTTGCTAGGTATTACCAAAGTTTCTATCTGGTCAGACAGCTTCCTGTCAGCCGCATCATTCCAAGACACAACTCGTGTATTGATTAATGCAGCTATCAGCGGACGAATTGACCGATTGAACGGTTTGAAAGAAAACGTCATCATTGGCCGCAAGATTCCAGTCGGAACCGGCGCCAAAGATTACGCGCACATTGACGATATCAGCGAAATCGAACAAGAGATTGCTGAAAATATCGAACTAGCAGTCTAATTCAACTAGACAAACAAAAACCCTCCGTCTAAGGAGGGTTTTTGTTTTGTGTCAAATCAGATTATTACAAAACCCTACCGTCCACTTATAGTGAATGGTAGGGTGGTTAGTGCGCATCAATAAAATCTATTCAAACTAATGAATAGGTCAATAAGGCACATTGTGTATTGAGTCGCTTGGGGGCGGCTTAATGTTACCGAATTTTCATACCATTTAATTCCAAACCATGCCCCAATAAATAATTATTGAAAGCTCCGATATAGTCTTCCCACATGATTAGACGCAAGTAATACTCGCGTTCTGACCAGTCTGCTAGCAACTTTTCGATTGCCGTGAGTGCAGATTCTCGGTCATCCGAGCTAGAATCACATTTCTCATGCGTACGTAATAATTCTAACATTTCTGTCCTTAGATTCTCTTTATTTGATTCAATATCTTTCTCTTTAAAACACACAGACATAGCAAAACCCCCATTATTTAATTGCCCCCCAGCAAATTGTTTGGAAAGCTAATCCAAGACAACGGTCGACCAGCCTTATGGTTGACTGACCGTTGTCTTGGGAATATGGTAGTCGTATCTACTAAATATAGTTATTTTAAGATAAAGATTTAGATGCGCACTGTAATAATCTGATTTGTAAATGATCCACCTCTCACGCTAGGGGTTAACCTAAGGTGATTGATATTCCTATACTAGCATAAACACGATGAAAAGTCAATACTTTATAACATAAAACTCTAAAATGCAAGGACGGACCTTGCAAGGGTTGTTGGGGCGGTTGCTATTTATGAGGGTTTTTGTTATAATCATCGATGAGTTTACACTTGTCGGGTTAACAGATAAATTGAATGTGTACGTATCTGTTATCGTCGACCAGGATGACACGATGAGGAAATGCTGAATCCAAATCGTAAAATATGGCTATCGGAATATGGCTATTGGAATATGGCAAATTGCCATGTCTGATACCTATGCCAATAGCTAGTAGCCAAATTCTAATAGCTAAAAATCGGAGATTTTTAAAATATGCCAACAATTAATCAATTGGTGCGCAAACCCCGCAAGACGGCCCTAAAAAAGTCAAAATGTCCTGCGCTGGGCAAGATTCACAACGCACTAAAAACTCGTTATTACGAGCAAAATGCACCCCTAAAACGCGGTGTATGTATTCGTGTTACTACAAAAACACCTAAAAAGCCTAACTCGGCGCTACGTAAAGTTGCCCGTGTTCGTCTAACTAACCAACAAGAAGTTTGGGCTTATATCGGTGGCGAAGGTCACAACCTACAAGAACATGCCGTCGTGCTAGTTCGTGGTGGTCGTGTGCCCGATCTTCCAGGTGTTCGTTATCACATTGTCCGTGGCGCATTAGACCTGCAAGGTGTTGCAAAACGCCAACAAGGCCGTTCTAAATACGGTGCCAAGAAAGAGAGTAAATAATGCCACGTAAAACTACTGTATCCCTACAACGTAAAATCAATCCTGATCGCAAATACCAAAGTGTTATGGTTCAACGCCTAATCAACAAATCTATGCTAAATGGCAAGAAATTGCTAGCAGAACGAGCTGTTTATGACGCGCTAGAAATCGCTGCAAAGAAATTGAACAGTGAAAACCCACTAGAAGTATTCGAAAAAGCTTTGAAAAACGTATCTCCAGCGTTCGAGGTTAAATCTCGTCGTGTTGGTGGTGCTAACTATCAAATTCCATTCCCAATCCAGGGACACCGCCAATTACACTTTGCCTTCAGCTGGCTAGTTAAATGTGCGCGTCTACGCAAAGGTTTGTCATATTCTAATCGCCTAGCGATGGAAATCATTGACGCCTGCAACGAAACTGGTGGCGCATTCAAGAAAAAAGAAGATACACATCGTATGGCCGAAGCAAACCGTGCCTTTGCACACTTTGCTCGCGCTTAACACTAAAAATATATTAAAATTTAGGAGTATAAATCTATGGCAGAAAAACATTTTGCATTAGAAAAACTGCGTAATATCGGTATTATTGCCCATATTGACGCTGGTAAAACCACCACAACAGAGGCGATTTTGTATCGCACAGGTTTGTCGCACAAAATCGGTTTGGTTCACGAAGGTGCAACCACAACTGACTGGATGGAACAAGAACGTGAACGCGGTATTACGATTACATCGGCCGCTGTTACCGCTTTTTGGAAAGATTGCAAGATTAATATCATCGATACCCCTGGTCACATCGACTTTACAGCCGAAGTAGAACGCTCACTACGCGTCCTAGACGGCGCTGTAACAGTGTTTGACGGCAAAATGGGTGTAGAGGCTCAATCTGAGACTGTTTGGCGTCAAGCTAACAAATATCATGTGCCTCGTATCTGTTTTATTAACAAGATTAATCAAATCGGTGGCGATTTCTATAAATCGCTAGATTCAATTCATCGTCGTTTGACTAAAAACGCATTACCAATTCACTTGCCAATTGGCTTTGAAAAGGAGATTAACGGTGTTGTCGACCTAGTTGAAATGAAATCTTACACCTATACCGATTTTACAGATCATCAACTAGTCGTTGGTGAAATCCCAGCCGATATGCTAGAAAAGTCAAAGAATGCTCGCAGTCTATTGATTGAAGCAGCCGTTGAAGCCGATGACGAGTTATTTGAACGATTCTTGGAAAAAGGTGAAGAATCAATTACGATTCCAGAACTAAAATCAGCACTACGTAAACGCGTTTTGGCTGGTGATTTCTATCTAGTAACAGGTGGCGATGGCCGCGGTGTTATGGTTGAAAAGGTTTTGGACCTAGCAGTTGATTACCTACCATCTCCAATCGATGTTGGCGGTGTTTGGGGCAAAAACCCTAAAACTGGCGACGAAATTGAACGAAAACCAGATGTCAAAGAGCCTTTGGCAGGTCTAGCATTCAAAATCGCAACCGACCCATTTGTTGGCCGATTGATTTTCGTCCGTGTTTACAGTGGTAAAATGGAAGCCGGTTCATACGTTATCAACACCACAACTGGTGACAAAGAACGTATCGGCCGTATCGTCCGTATGCACGCTGACAAGCGCGAAGACATCGATTTCATTGAAGCTGGCGATATTGCCGCTGTTGTGGGCCTAAAAGACACATTTACAGGTCATACGTTATCGGATATTGCACATCCAATTACACTAGAGTCAATTACTTTCCCAGACCCACCTGTATCTATTGCAGTTGAGCCAAAGACTAAATCTGACCAAGAAAAAATGGGTATCGCCCTGCAACGATTGGCCGAAGAAGACCCAACTTTCCGCATCCACACAGATGACGACACTGGTCAAACGATCATGTCAGGAATGGGTGAGTTGCACCTAGATATTCTAATCGACCGTATGAAGCGCGAATTCAAGGTTGAAGCGAACATTGGTGAACCACAAGTTGCATTCCGTGAATCTATCAAAGGCACATCTGATGTCCAAGGTAAACACGCCAAACAATCTGGTGGTCGTGGTCAATATGGTGATGTTTGGATCAAATTTGAACCGAACGAACCAGGTAAAGGCTTTGAATTCATTGATGCTATCAAAGGTGGCGTTGTTCCTCAAGAATACCGCAAACCTGTTGAAGCTGGTATTCGTGAAACATTGGAAGGCGGTGTTATTGCCGGTTACCCAGTTGTAGACGTCAAAGCGACACTATACGACGGTAGTTATCACGATGTTGACTCCAGTGAATTGGCCTTTAAACTGGCTGGTGCACTAGCAACCCGTGAAGGTATCAAACAGGCTAAACCAATCATTTTGGAACCTGTTATGCACGTTGAAGTTACAACCCCTGAAGAATTCATGGGTGACGTAATCGGAGACCTTAACGGTCGTCGTGGACGAATTGAAGCTATGGAAGACCTGAGCGCCGGTGCCAAATTGGTCATCGCTGCGGTGCCACTAGCTAATATGTTCGGCTATACCGGTGATATTCGTTCTATGAGCCAAGGTCGTGCAGCCAGCACGATGGAATTGGCGCAATACGAGGAAGTACCACCAAATGTTGCTCAAGAGATCATTACAAAACGATCTAGCAAATAATAGATAAAACCCTTGTCGTTATACAGTTCACCCTGTATAATGACAAGCATACGCTGTAAGGTGGTATCATCTTTATGCAAAAATTTAATCAATAAGGAGAACTAACAAAATGGCAGATTTCGATCGAACCAAACCACATGTTAACGTCGGTACTATGGGCCACGTTGACCACGGTAAAACAACATTAACCTCAGCAATTACATCTGTACTTGCAAAACGTCTACCAAGCGCAGTTAACAAAAAAGTTGACTATGCGATGATTGACAACGCTCCAGAAGAGCGCGCTCGTGGTATTACTATTGCTTCATCTCACCAAGAGTATGAATCAGAAAAACGCCACTACGCACACGTTGACATGCCAGGACACGCTGACTATGTTAAAAACATGATCACAGGTGCTGCACAAATCGACGGCGCAATCCTAGTGGTTGCTGCAAACGATGGTCCATTGCCACAAACTCGTGAACACGTATTGTTGGCAAAACAAGTTGGTGTCCCAAAGATTTTGGTCTACCTAAACAAAATGGACTTGGCTGACCCAGAACTAGTTGAATTAGTTGAAATGGATATTCGTGAACTATTGGCTAAAAACGGCTTTGACGAAGACGCTCCAATCATCAAAGGTTCTGCTACAAAGGCACTAGAAGGTGACAAGGAAGCCGAAGATTCAATCATGGAACTAGTTGACGCGCTAGACAGCTACGTCCCAGAACCAGTTCGTGACCTAGACAAACCTTTCCTAATGCCAATTGAGGATGTTTTCTCAATCAAAGGCCGTGGAACAGTTGCTACCGGTCGTATTGAACAAGGTATCGTCAAAATCAACGATCCAGTTGAAATTGTCGGTATCCGTGCCACTCAGACATCAGTTGTTACTGGCATCGAAGCTTTCAAAAAGAACCTAAACCAAGGTCAAGCAGGCGACAACGCTGGTATCTTGCTGCGTGGTATTGAACGCGAACAAATCGAACGCGGTCAAGTTGTAGTAAAACCAGGCAGCCTAACTCCACACACAGAGTTTGACGCTGAAGTTTATATCTTGAAAAAAGAAGAAGGTGGACGTCATACTCCATTTAGCAAGGGTTACAAACCACAATTCTACTTCCGGACAACGGATGTTACTGGTGAAGTTGAATTACCAGCTGACAAAGAATTGGTTATCCCTGGCGACACATTGACATTCAAAGTTAAATTACTTGCTCCAATCGCTATGGAACAAGGCCTAAACTTCGCAATCCGCGAAGGTGGCAAAACTGTTGGTGCCGGTGTTGTAACCAAAATCGTAAAATAATTAGATTCTAATTAACAAAAACCCCGTCGTTATGGCGGGGTTTTTGATTGACCAGTTATTTGTTAGATGTTACAGTATAGGTGTTATAGTGATAGTTCATTTGTAGATTTACAATAATTTTTAGGAGGTGATTTCTTTGAGTAAGAAATCAAAGAAGAATATGTCGCTAGCCGAGATGAACGAGTTGGCAATTATGATGGCAAAGAATATCGAAGCGGCAGACAGAGATCCAAAGCAGATTATTGCAAGGATGGAACGGAAATAAAAATTAGACGAAGAATTTCGTCGGTCACAGCACAGAGCATCCTTGCATTTTAGGGGGCGTCATATACCTTACAAAAGCTTTGCCTAAAATCACGTAACAAACAAGTTGTAATCTTACAACTTGCGGGCTGTCGTTTACGACAGCCCTTCTTTCATTGCAAAATAAAGTCATAAGTGATATAATGAAGATATAAAACAATTTTAATCATATCGACAACTTGTTAGTAGCAGAACAAAACTGGTCTATCATCAAGGTTACGATATACAACCAAAAGGAGCCTTAAATGGCAGACAAACAAGAAGCAGCCCTGCGAATTCGTATTCGCCTAAAAGCCTATGATCATAAGGTTATTGATCAATCAGCAAAACAAATTATCGACACAGCAATCCGAACTGGCGCTAGTATCGCCGGTCCAGTGCCACTGCCTACGCGCCGGAGCACATTTACTGTCGTCAAATCACCACATGTCTACAAACAGGGTGGTGAAGCGTTCGAGATGCGTGTACACAAACGCCTAATCGATATTACTGACGCTACTCCAAAGACAATTGATAGCTTGCAAAATCTATCATTGCCAGCTGGTGTCGACGCCGAAATTCGAATGTAATCATAGGGTTACTACTAACAAGACGCTTTCTTTTGAAGGCGTCTTCTAGTTAATACTATGTGATTATGCTAAAATAAATCATAAGAAAAATTAAACGAGGGTAAGTCTAGATGTTTAACGAAAAATTCAAATTAATTTTACAAGAACAAGAAAAAATACAATGGAGCGGTAATGTGAACGTCGGCGCTAATATCATGAAGGGATTAATTCCGTTTATGACCTCGATGATATTATTAGGCGCATTCTTTGGTGTTGGCGGTGGCGGTATTTGGTATGGAGCTAATTATGGGAAAGGTCAAATTAATGTAGTTAATGATGTTTTGTTAATTTTAATCCCAATCTGGATAATACTTCTGGCTGCATACTTTATAGTTAATTTCCTAAACTCTAAAAATACATTCTTTTGTATTACTGACAAGAGAATAATTAAAAGGTCTGGTGCATTTGGTGATAAATTTATACATTACTCACTAAAAAATGTTGGTACTGTTAGTGTTGCTGGGAGTATGTTTGATAATAAGGGCGAGGATGGTAGCGCAAATCTATTAGTTGTAATTAAAGATTTTTATAACAATACTGCCAGTATGAATAGTCTTAGAGTTAAGTCATTACAGGGCGCCTACGAAGCATACAAGATGCTAAGTAAAACGGTTGAAGGAAACAATGAGTTTCTGAGGATTAAAAGCGAAAAGTAAGAGTAATTTAATATCTAAAAAAGCCCCATCACGGGGGCTTTTTGATTAGTAACTGAATTAAATAGCGTTGATAACGTCTAGCGCGCGGATGGTGTCAATCTGGATGTTCAATACCCAGATGCCTAGACCTAGAATCAAACCTAGCAGGATTGTCCAATAGACAGTCTGTTTGGTTATTTTCATTGTCATGAAAGGAGATGGGTTCTTGCTGACCTTAAAAGATTCCATCTGTGGTGCTTTTTTAGTTGATCGTTTTTTTGCAGTTGCCATCTGGCCCCCCCTTGATAATACTTAATGTTCATATTATCGCACGCGCTGATTGTAAACACAAGTAATATGGCCGTTTTTTTGGTATAATGTTAGGTATGATAATAAAAAGATACGGAAAACAACCGACTCACAAAAAAAATATCATCAAACTATCAATAATATTGGTCATTTTAGCGGCATTAATAACCGTTGGGGTATATTTTTTTATATCATCAGTTAACCCTTTTGTTATTAAAAAGCCGCTAGACTCAGCTCAGGTTCCAGCGCAGGTTAATAAAAGTGGCAAACTCCATATGGCCGCCATGGGTGATATGTTAGCCCATGATACGATTATTGCGAACGCAAAAAACGGCAATGAATATAATTTTGCAAAATTTTTCCAAAACATCAGGCATAGTTATCAGAATGCGGACCTGGTTTTTTGTAACCAAGAAGGTTTGGTATCGGGCGAGAATTACGGAATTAGTGGATATCCGTCATTTAACGCACCGACTAAATTTGCGACTGATTTGCAGTCTGGCGCTGGTTGTAACATGGTCAATCTGGCCAATAATCATATGGGAGACAAAGGCGTAGATGCGACGAATGCGACAATTGATAATTGGGCCGCCTTGAAGCCATTGGCTGTCAGTGGCGCCAATAAGAGTGCTGCCGATCAAGAAAAGGTCAGTTTTGCTGAAGTAAACGGTATAAGGATTGGTTTTGTCGCATTTGCTGATTTTAATAATAACAAAAATACTCCGGGTTATAGTGTTAATGACTATCACAACGAGGCACTTGTTAGGCGATTGGTTGGTCAGGCTCGTGAAAATGCCGACGCAGTTATTGTTTCTATGCACTGGGGGGTGGAAGATTCGACGGCTGTTAGTGCAGAGCAGGCCAGTGAGGCAAAATTACTAAGTGATCTGGGCGTAGATTTGATAATAGGCACTGGCCCGCACGTTTTGCAGCGAGAATCCACAATTGCCAGACCTGATGGTGGTCAGACTGTAGTCTGGTATTCTCTGGGCAATATGTTGTCCTCTCAACTGCTGACAAAAGAGTTGATTGGCGGTATTGCCGAATTTGACATCACAAAAAAAGGCGACAAAAAGGTGGCAATAGATAATTTGTCATTTGACCCAACCTATATGCACTATGAATGGACTGCAGCACAGGCGGCAAGGGAAGATTTATTAGCCAGAAAGAATGCTATGATTTATTTATTGAATAACGCTGAGGAACCATTATCGCGATCATTGCTGAATACAAATGTGAGCGAACAGCGTCAATACGTAGTCGACATTATGGGTAGTGGCGTTACTATACGCTAATTGCGCCATTGTCTATAAGTGTATTTTTGGCCGTTTGGATATAGGGCCATGCTTCATCTAGTGTTAGCCCGCTATCGTGTAGCGCTGTTGCCAATTCTATGCCTACATATCTAAAATGCCACGGTTCATATTGATATTGAGTTATAGCAACCTTACCCTTGGGATACCGGACTATAAACCCGAATTTGTATGAGTTATTTGCTAGCCATTGGCCATTGCCAGTGTCGGCAAAACAATCATTCAAATAACACTCTAGGCTTACATTGCTGATATCAATGGTCAATCCCAACTGGTGCTCGCTTTGGCCTGGTTTTGCTATAGATTGATTGGCTGCTTCGGCACCAACGCTGTTTGCCAAATTATTGAAGTAGTATGCTTGCAACTCAGCGGATCTGTAGCCGCTGTCGATCATCAAATTATGTCCCGCGCTAGCCGCGGCATCAAACATCGTTTTGATCGGGCCTATAATATCCGAACGGACGGATTGTTCTTCTTTGCTTTTGTCTGTTTTTGTAGCCACATTAGGTACGGCTATAGGGGCTGGTATATAACCTAAGGGTAATGAATGCGTCTTGTTGACCAAGACCCATATACTGCTGTTTGTGTTGGAATCTTCCACTAGTGCGCGCACTGGTTGCGCTCCAGGTAATTGTATATATACGGGCTCTTTACGCTTTGCCTCTTTGGCGGCTACTATTGCTGCCTCTGCGGCTGCTTTTTCGGTAGCGGCCTGTTTCGTATAAAAGTCATTTACTAGCGTAAAACCGCCATAAGCAATAGATCCCAAAATAATTAGTATCATTAAAGATGTGATAATTCTTTTAGGTGCTTTGTTTTTTTTAATAAAGTTGCGCCTATTAGGCCTTCGTCTTGTATTGTAATTTTGTATAATCATAACTTTGATAATTATATCACAACAATACGGTTTTATGATTGACTCCTAACAGATAGTGTGCTAATATCAGACGGTAACTTATTACGAAATATAAAACGATTCTTGGTAAATTGGTAAGTCCAACAGATATGGATACTGCCTTCTACCAAGAATTTTAAGTGGGAGTAAAAGCGCTATGAAAGCACTTCTCGGTACCAAAATTGGTATGACCCAAATCATCGGCAAAGACGGTGTTGCAGTTCCTGTAACATTGATTCAAGCCGGCCCTGTGACTGTGACTCAGGTCAAGACCGTCGATTCAGACGGCTACACCGCAGTTCAAGTGGCATATGGTGAGGGTAAGAACCTGAGCAAGGCCGTGGCTGGACATACAAAACCAGCCGGAAGTACCCCGAAACATATTCGGGAATTTCGTGTTAAACAACTACCAGAAGGCCTCTCGGTAGGAAGCACGATCGATGTAACAACTTTTGAATTGGGAGACGTTGTTGACGCAACTGGCACCAGCAAAGGTAAGGGTTTTGCAGGTACTGTAAAACGACATAACTTTAATACCAGCCGTCACACGCACGGTGGTTTCGGCGATGTCCGTAAACCAGGTTCAATCGGATCAATGTATCCACAAAAAGTTTTCAAAGGTAAACGAATGGCAGGACGCATGGGGTCAGACCGAGTAACGGTCAAAAACCTAGTTGTTGCTTATATCGACCCAGTTGATAACTTGATTGGCCTACGTGGTGCTGTTCCAGGTCCTAAAAAAGGCCTGATTATCATCGGAGGAAAAGCGTAATGACTGAAACTACTAAAACAGCTACAAAGACTACGCTGCCAAAAGAAATTTTCGCCGTTGAAGTCAAAAACCACGAGCTATTAAAACTAGCTTATGATAGTTACTTGGCACAATCCCGAACTGCTAGCGCAACCACTAAACAACGTGGCGAAGTCAGTGGTGGTGGTAAAAAACCATGGAAGCAAAAAGGTACCGGTCGTGCACGTTTCGGATCATCTCGTAACCCAATTTGGCGCGGTGGTGGTGTTGTATTCGGACCACGTGGTAACGAAAACTATACTAAAAAACTGACAACGACCAGCAAACGTGTAGCATTACGCCAAGCATTATCGCTAGCTAACGCTGCTAAACAGATTGTTGTGTTGGATTTCAAACCAACTGGCAAAACTACTGATGCTGTCAAATTCCTATCTGATAACAAATTAGACCGCAAGGTATTGATTGTAGTAGACGAAAAAACTCCAGAAGTTTTGCGTTCAACTAACAACATCCAAAATATCTTGTTAGTACGTGCTAATTACCTAAGCGTTTACCACATATTAAACGCCGACAAAATCGTAATAACCCCTAAATCAGTCGCTGTCATTGCAGAGTGGCTAGGCAAGGAGGATAAATAATATGAATATTTACCCCCGCAAAACAGAAAAAGCTTACGGACAATCATTGAATAACATCTATGTATTTGATGTTCCGACTAGCGCTAACAAACAGCAAATTTTGGCTGCAGTTCAGTCACAATTTAACGTAAAACCAATTAACATCAAAACTTTAGTTCAATCTGGCAAGACAATTCGTGTTTCCAGAGGCAAACGAGCTCATCCTGGTGTAACTACACGTAAAGACTTGAAAAAGGCTTACGTGACACTAGCTGCCGGCGATAGCATTAAAGTATTTGACGAAGTTGCTGCTGCCGAGCCTGAAACAAAGGCTACCAAAAAGGAGAAGAAGTAATGGCTATTAAACAATACAACCCAACTACTCCAGCTCGTCGTGGTATGACTACTCAGGATACCAGTGAAATTACAGCTAAAAAACCGCTAAAAAGCTTGATCAAAAGCAAAAAGCAGAATGCTGGCCGTAATAACACCGGTCGAATCACAGTTCGTCACCGCGGTGGTGGTGTCAAACGACATTACCGTCTGTTGAACCACAAACTAGCACCTGGTACTACCGCTGTTATCGAAGAAATCGAATATGACCCGAACCGTAGTGCTCGAATTGCTCGTATCAAAGACCAAAACGGTGTATATCACTATGTTTTGGCTGACACATCAATGACCAAAGGTAAACAAATTGCCAGCGGCGTTGATGCTCCAATTGAATCATCTAACCGTATGCCGCTATCGCAAATCCCAGTTGGTTCACAAATCTACGCTATTGAAATCACAGCCGGTCGCGGAGCCCAAATGGTTCGTGCAGCTGGTGCGAAAGCCCAGTTAATGGCCAAAGAAGGTGATTATGCCCAGGTGCGCTTACCATCTGGTGAAGTTCGTCGTTTCCGTATGGAAGCAACAGCTGCAATCGGTATGGTTGGCAATATCCAGCACCAGAACATCAAAATCGGTTCTGCTGGTCGCAATCGTCGTAAATCTATCCGACCAGGTGTACGTGGTGTCGTAATGAACGCAGTAGATCACCCACACGGTGGTGGTGACGGTGGTCGTCACGGTACTGGTAAACCGCCAGTAACACCATGGGGTCAATTGACCCTTGGATATCGTACTCGCCGTCGTAAAGACGTCAGTAAGTTGATCGTAAAGTCTCGCCATGATGCGAAGAGGAAGAAATAAACTATGAGTCGCTCACTTAAAAAAGGTCCATTTGTAGATTTCAAGCTAGCAAAAAAAGTTGCAGCTTTGGGATCAGACGACCGCACAGTTATCAAAACCTGGGCACGTGCCAGTACAATCAGCCCAGAAATGGTCGGACGTACTATCGCTGTTCACAATGGCAAGGTTCACGTTCCAGTATTAGTTTCAGAAAATATGGTTGGTCACAAACTTGGTGAATTTAGCCCAACTCGTAAATTCCGCAAACACGGTGGAAAGGACAAAAAATAATGAGTAAATCTGTTGTTGTCCGTTCATACATCGAAGGTGTCGATCAATCTAACCGCAAGGTAGCATTGGTTGCCAGCCTGGTGCGACGCCGAACAGTCGCTGACGCGTTGGTCATATTGAGCCACGTGCCAAAACGCGCTGCATTGCCTGTTATCAAAGCGATCAACAGTGCCAAAGCAAACGCTATCAATAATCATGAACTAGACGGTAAAACTTTAATCATTTCAACAATATCAGTAACATCTGGGACTCGTTTGAAGCGATTTGTGCCTGCCAGCAAAGGCCGCGCATTACCATTTGAGAAAAAGACATCTAATATCCTAGTTGAAGTAACTGGTGATCTAAAAGCCAAAAAAGTTGCCTCAGCCGATAAAACTACTAAGACTACAGTGAAAACTGCTGGCAAGAAAGAGGTAAAATAATATGGGCCAAAAAGTAAACCCAATTAGCTTCCGCCTTCAAGTTCACAAAAACTGGACCTCTAGATGGTTTGCCAGCAAAAAAGATTTTGCAAAATGGCTAATCGAAGATGTCAGGATTCGTGATTTGATCGAAAAACGATATGAAGCTCGACCAACTATCAATTTGATTGAAATCGAACGATCAGCTAACCTGATCACAGTTACAATCCATACTGCCAAAGCTGGTGTTGTCATCGGCCGTGGTGGCGTAGGTGTAACCGAACTAAAAGGTCTAATCGAGAAAATCGCTTGCCTACCAGTTCGATTGAACATTGAAGAAGTTAAACGACCAGAACTAGCAGCTAAATTAGTTGCTGAGAATATTGCTAGACAATTGGAGCGCCGTGTTAATTTCCGCCGAGCTATCAAAATGACTGCTCAAAACGTTATGTCAGCAGGTGCCAAAGGTGTTCGCATCCAAGTTGCCGGCCGATTAAACAATGCTGAAATGGCTCGTAGCGAAAAAGTTATCGAAGGTTCAGTGCCGCTACACACATTGCGTGCCGACATCGATTTCCACGTTGCGCGTGCTAAAACTCCTGCAGGTATCATTGGCGTAAAAGTCTGGATCTACAAGGGCGAAAGGATTTAATATATGTTATTACCTAAGAAAACAGCACACCGAAAAGTCCGCAAAGGCAAAAACAATGGCATCGCTACGCGTGGTCAATATGTTGCATTCGGTGACTATGGTCTGCAATCACAAGAAAATGAATGTATTACTGGACGCCAAATCGAAGCCGCTCGTCAAGCTATGACTCGTCATATCTCTCGTGGTGGTAAAATCTGGATCCGAATTTTCCCTCATACTCCTGTTACTCGTAAACCCCAAGACGTAAAAATGGGTAGCGGTAAAGGAAATCCTGAATTTTTCGTAGCCAAGGTTAAAGCCGGAACAGTATTATTCGAAATGAAAGGCGTTGAGGAATCAGTTGCACGCGAAGCAATGCGACTAGCATCCCACAAATTGCCTGTTAAAACTAAGTTTATATTAAAGGAGCAAGCATAATGGCTAAAAAAACTACCAAGCAAGCGACTGAGATTAAAACTATCGATCAAATGCGTGCTGATATTATCACCGCACAAAATGATATGAATGAAGCAAAACGCGGACACAAGATGGGTGAATTAACCAATCCTCGTGTTATAACAAGTACCCGTAAGAAAATCGCCCGACTACACACTGCTATCCGAGCAGCGCAGATAGCCGAGCAAAAGGAGAGTAAATAATATGGCCAAGACATTGACAGGTATCGTTACATCGGATGTAGCGGACAAAACAATCACCGTCACTGTTACTAGTCGTGAAACGCATCCTATTTATGGCAAACAATATACTGTTAGCCGCAAATATGCCGCACATGACGAAGACAACAGTGCAAAAAAAGGCGACAAAGTTACGATTATCGAAACTCGCCCAATTTCTAAACGAAAAGCTTTTAAATTAGATGTAATCATCGATAAATCTCGTGGTTCAATCGAACTAAAAGACGAAGTAGTAGAGGTAGAGGCATAATATGATACAACAAGAAACTCGTCTAAAAGTCTGTGACAATTCAGGGGCAAAGGAAATCCTTTGTATCCGTGTTTTGGGCGGCACAAAACGACGTTATGCTCGTGTTGGTGACGTTATTGTTGCCAGCGTCAAACAAGCTACTAGCGTTGGTGTTGTAAAACGCAAATCAGTTATCAAGGCTGTAATCGTCCGAACTCGTGATCAAATTCAACGTAAAGATGGCTCGACTATCGTTTTTGACGATAACGCAGCTGTTATTATCGGCGATGATAAAAATCCGAAGGGAACTCGCGTATTTGGTCCAGTCCCACGCGAACTTCGTGATATGGGCTATTCAAAAATTATCAGCTTAGCTCCGGAGGTACTATAATATGACAACTATCAAACGCATCATCAAGGGCGACCTAGTTAAATTAATCAGCGGTGCCAACAAAGGCACAACTGGTAAAGTCATGGCTGTATTACCAAAGAAAAATGCAGTTTTGGTCGAAGGCATCGGCAATATCAGCCGTAAAGTTAAACCTAGTCGCCAAAACCCACAAGGTGGTCAGCGCGATATTCACGTTCCGACTCCAATTCACAAAGTTGCACTAGTAGTTGATGAAAAAACTACTAAAACTAGTCGAGTTGGATTGGTCAAAGACGAAGCTGGTAAAAAAGCTCGTGTTGCCCGACAAATTAAAAATAAGGAGATCAAGTAATGGTTAAAGTAGCAACAGCAACCACAACTCCTCGCCTGAAAGCCTTGTATAAGTCTACTTATACCAAGGAACTACAAGCCGAATTAAAATTAGCTAATATCCATCAAGTTCCAAAACTTGAAAAGATTGTAGTCAGCGTAGGAATTGGTAAAAACAAAGATGACAAACGTCATTACGAAGCAGTTCGTAACACGATTGTTAAAATCACTGGCCAAGCCCCAGTTGACCGTATGGCTAAAAAATCAATTGCAACATTCAAAATCCGTGCCAAACTGAACCGTGTCGGTATCAGCGTAACACTACGCGGAGCTCGTATGTATGAATTCTTGGACCGATTAGTCAACGTATCTTTGCCACGTGTTCGTGACTTTCACGGTGTTAGCGCCAAAGCTTTTGACAAATCAGGTAATTTCAATCTAGGTATAGTTGAACAATCAATTTTCCCTGAACTAACCTTTGAAGAAACACAAATTCTTCATGGTTTACAGGTAACTATGGTTATTTCTGGTGGCAGTGCTGTTTACAGCCGCGCCCTATTAGAAAAATTTGGTATACCGTTTGAAAAAGGAGATAGAAAATAATGGCTAAAACATCTGCTGTCGTCCGCGACGAAAAACGTAAGAAAATGATTATTAAATACGCTGCAAAACGTGCAGAATTGAAAGAATTAGGCGACCAAGAAGGTTTGGCAGCATTGCCACGTAACAGTTCCCCAACTCGTTGGAAGAACCGTGACGCATTACATGGCCGACCACGAGGCTTTATGCGTCGTTTTGGCCTAAGCCGCATCAATTTTCGCGATAAAGCATCCAAAGGGGAAATCCCTGGCGTAACAAAGAGTAGTTGGTAGGAAAGGAATAAATATATGTCATTACAAACAACTGATCCAATCGCCGACCTACTAACTCGTATTCGTAACGCTGTTATGGTTGGCAAAAACGAAATCCGTGTTCCTTCAAGCAAATTGAAGGTAACCGTAGCCAAAGAGCTTAGAAAAGCTAACTATTTGACCAATGTAAAGGTTGAAAGTACAAAACCACGCGACACATTAGTAATCACAATCAATAATCTAGGTGAAAACCCAACGATTAACGAGATTACTCGTCTGTCAAAACCAGGTCGACGTGTATACGTTGGCGCCGGTGAAATTCCAAAGGTCAAAAACGGCCGCGGAATGGTTCTAGTTAGCACCAGCAAGGGCGTTATGCCCGGCCACAGCGCCATCAAGCAGCGCCTAGGTGGTGAATTAATATTAAAGGTATACTAAATGGCGTATGGAATATAGAATATGGAATATGGCAAATCTCAACGAATTGCCAATAGCCAAATTCCAATAGCCAATAGCCAACAAAAGGAGAATAATATGAGTCGAATCGGAAAACTACCCATCGCTATCCCTGCCGGTGTGACAATCACGGTCGAATCAGATGTTATCTCAGTTACTGGTCCAAAAGGCCAATTAACTGTTCCACATCTGAGCGACGTGACTGTAGCATTGGTAGACAATCAAGCGGTCGTCACACGCAAAGATGACGAATTTATAGCAAAAGCCCAACACGGTTTACAGCGTGCATTATTAAATAATGCCGTCGTAGGCGTAACTGCTGGCTTTGAGAAAAAACTAGAACTAAACGGTGTCGGTTATCGCCTGAGCGGCGGTGGTCGTGAAATTGATATGTCACTAGGTTTTTCTCACCCTGTTAAATACAATGCCCCAGAAGGTATTAATCTAGCAGTTGATAAAATGACAATTACCGTCAGTGGTATCGACAAACAATCTGTTGGTCAGGTTGCCGCTGAAATTCGTTCAATTAAAAAACCTGAACCCTACAAGGGCAAAGGTATCAAGTATGTCGATGAAGTTGTTCGTCGCAAAGCTGGAAAGGCTGGTAAATAATATGGCTAACCTAGTTAAAAAAGCATTAAATGTGGGACTACGCAAAATGCGTGTCCGCGCAAAAGTTTCTGGGACTGCCGTTCGCCCACGTCTAAGTGTTACAATCAGTAACAAACATGTCAGCGCACAGTTGATTGATGATGCCACGGCCAAGACACTAGCAGCCGCTACGACGGTTGGAACCAAACAAACTGGCACAATTACGCAGCAATGTGCATTTGTAGGCTTAGAAATCGCTAAAAAGGCTAAAAAAGCTAAAATTAACGCAGTTGTATTTGATCGCAACGGTCGCCAGTATGCTGGCCGACTAGCTGCGCTAGCAGATGCTGCTCGCAAGGAAGGTTTGGAGTTCTAATATGGCTGAAAATAACCAACGTAACAATTCTGGCCGACGCGACCAAGCGCCAGCCGAACCAAAGCAATTTGAAGAATTAGTATTGAATGTTGACCGCGTTTCTCGCGTCGTCAAAGGTGGCCGACGCTTCCGTTTCAAAGCCCTAGTCGCTGTTGGCGATGGTAAAACCAAGATTGGTGTAGGTGTTGCAAAAGGCGCCGACGTCCAAGCCGCAGTTGCCAAAGCAACCAACGTTGCCAAAAAACAAATGGTTACAATTGCTGTATCCGGCGGCACAATCGCCCATGAAGCCGAAGTTCGCTACACTGGTGCTCAGGTTCTATTGAAACCGGCTGCCCCAGGTACTGGTATTATCGCTGGTGGTGTTATCCGATCAATCATCGGTTTGACTGGAATCCGTGATTTGTTGACCAAATCACTAGGTTCAACCAACAAAGTTAACATTGCGTATGCAACCATCAAAGCATTAGTCAGTATTGTTCCAAAAGATCAATGGCTAAATACCAAGAAAAAATCTGTCAAAACTGAAGTAGTAGCTGAAACTGTAGTTATTGAAGCTCCAGTAGTAACCGAACCAAAAGCTAAGACAGTTAAAAAAGCCGTAGCTAAAAAACCAGCTGCAAAAAAAGTTAAGGAGACAAAGTAATGAAGTATAACGAATTATCAGTCATCGCTAACAAAAAAATCAAACGAGTTGGTCGTGGTATCGCTGCTGGTCAGGGTAAAACCGCTGGTCGTGGCACAAAAGGTCAAAAAGCTCGTACAGGTAAAAAATTGAATGCAACTTTCCAAGGTGGTTCACGTTCACTTGTCACAGCTACTCCAAAAGGTAGCGGTTTCAAGTCACTACGTACACCTGCTCAAATCGTATATTTGGATCATCTAAATGTCTTTGCTGGCAAAACTGCTGACCATTTTACATTGTTTGAAGCTGGTTACATCAATACGCCTTATCACGCTGTTAAAGTCATCGCACGCGGTGAGTTGACAGTACCTGTAACTTTGCACGTATCTGGTGCTAGCGCCAGCGTCAAGGCTGCAGTCGTGGCTGCGGGTGGTACTTTTACCAAAACTGCGGTACCATTGAAAAAGAGCGAAAAAGCAATTAAAAAATCTGATAAATAATTTATTGCATCAATCATGGCGTTGAATTTCAGCGCCATGGACGGTAGTAATAACCGCCAACATCAAATAAAAGAGGGTAGACGATGAACTGGAAAACAATCTTTAAATCATTAAAAAACCGCGATATGCTCAGGCGTATCTTGGCGCTACTAGGCATTATTGTCGCTTGCCGATTTCTAGCGCATATTCCAGTACCTCTGGCTGAACCTACTCAATTAAAGGAAGTTATTAATAGTGTTATTAGCGGTTCGGATTTTGGTGGGTTCCTCAATCTGTTATCTGGTGGTGCGTTGACTAGTTTTTCAATAATTCTGGTGGGTATGAGTCCGTTCATTACGTCTTCGATCATTACGCAATTGTTAACCAAAGCTATTCCAAAACTAGAAGAACTACACAAAGACGGCGAATCTGGCCGACGCAAAATCAACCAATGGACGCGTATGATTGCAGTACCGCTATCTATTGTTCAATCTATTGCATTCATCTATATCTTGCGCCAGACGGTGTTAGCGGGAAATACAACGTTACTAGCTGATTCATCGATAATTGTCTGGGTTGTTGCAGTTGCAGCCATGAGCGCTGGTTCAATATTACTGATGTGGCTGGGTGAGTTAATCACCGAACAGGGTATCGGCAACGGTATCAGTTTGATTATTTTTGCTGGTATTGTTAGCCAATTACCACAGATGATTGGTAACCTAGGTACGTCGCTATTTAACACCACTAATGGTAGTTTGAATGTGTTTGGTTGGTTCACCATCCCAGTTGATCCAATGTCGGCAGCGATAGCTGTAGCGCTATTGGTAGCGTTTATTATCGTGTTATATATCCTGGTCAAGATTAACGAGGCACAGCGCATTATTACGATTAACTATGCCAAACGCGTCCATGGCAACAGCAGTTATGGTGGTATCAAAAGTATTTTACCAGTCAAATTAATCGCTGCCAATGTCATCCCAATTATCTTTGCGGTTGCATTCCTGTCACTACCAGCATTCGTCGGACAATTACTCAAAGCTACCGGTAACGCCGATTATCTAGGCCTAGCAAACAATTTGATTGCTTGGTTTCAATCGCCAACCCCAGGATCATTCACGGGTGAGACTATGCAGGCTTTCATCTATCCAGCAGCTTATTTTGTACTGGTAATCATGTTTACGTATTTTTACACTGGAATCGTTTTTAATTCCAATGAGATATCTGAGAATTTGCAAAAACAAGGTGGTTTCATCGAAGGCGTACGACCGGGCATACAGACCGAGAAATATCTAACCCGAACAATGAATCGATTGACTCTATTCGGCTCGCTAGCTCTGGGTACAATCGCTATCATGCCGTTTATTGGTGAATATCTGATGTACAACATCGCTGGTGTTACTGGTAGTAAATTAGCAATAGGTGGTACGGGGTTGTTAATCGTTGTATCTGTTGCTCTAGAAGCACTACGTCAAATCAACTCCCGTGCGTTGATGGTCACTTACGACGACTATAAATAGCCAGTAGATTATAGATTATAGTATAAATCTCGGGGCAGTCAGTCCGGTTATTGTATTTACCACGTTTTTGTGCTATAATTATAGTATAGCTAGTTTGTTGATGGGCCGATGCCCCGACGAATTCGCACATTTATAGGTTGGTTTATTCGAAAACTTCCCCTCATCGGGTCAATGTATTAGTTAATCTAACAGGTTAATTGGTATGTTGACCTAAATCTATCTAGGTTCGCAGTATTATGCCCTAGATGGGCTATTTTAGGAGGGGTTAGTATGTTCGATTCGCATCATTACACCGTTACGGAAGAAACGTTAGAAGAAAGGCAAATTGCCAAACAACAAGATATTGACAGTAAGTTTGATGAGTATAGTGCCAAGCTATACGAAATAAAGCAGCGCAACAATAAGCTGGATCGAGTAGTTGTCCTGGTGGCGGGGTTGTTAGTCTTAGTTGTAGTTGCAATAATATTAGGCTTCCCCAGGGGCCTCTACGATCTCAGCTGGGATATGACATTTGGAATTTACACTACAGTCACGTTCGTGAGTTGCATTTTACTATTTCTCAGTGTTTATTTACTTGTTTCCATTAGGAAACAGAGATGGCTCGAAGAAATATTGGTCTTCATCGGTCAATGGCGGTCAGACTCAGGCAATTAATAACCAACCTAAAGACCCCTGAATTATAGGGGTCTTTTAATTTGACTAAAAACTAACTAAATAGTATACTCATATCAATCATCTGGGGTGTTATTGCATCTAGGATTGGTTGTATCTTTAACAAATTTATCCGCCAAAGTTTCTATTAGAAAATTAGGTGGATTAGGTCAAAAAAACTCGACCCCCAATACTTTGTTGGGTGGTTTTTATATAGAATTATTATTTTTCAATAGTAAGACAAATATATTAAAATACCGCCAGCGAGCGAAATATAGAGGGGAGAGATTAGTATGAGCAGGAAAATGCAGTACCCGATTGGAATTGCAAAAGTTTTACTCTTAGGTATAGGTGCAATCTTTTTTGTGCTATGTGTGTCCAATATGATTCAGTCCGACGTCCGTTTTAACCCAGGACTATCGATTGAGATAATAGCTTGGCACGTATTGATGGCAATTGGCTGTTTTGTAGCCGCTGTTGCAACGTTAGCCGTTTTTCTTAAGTTATCTTGGGATATACGGCATGAACCAATAAATGATGTGTATCAAGGCGATTACAATTATCGTTCTTGCTGCAAACATTGTGGTCAGAAAATATGGAAATCGCGTGGTGGCTATAGAATCGAATCGCTTCATAATGCCAGACCTTGGATTGGTGAAGTATTCTGCAAAAAAGGCGGTGAAAAAAATGCTAGCTAAAATCAAAGTCGAGATACTCAGTATCAACGAAAAAGAAGCGTCTCATTATGGCCCAGAAGGCGAGTTAATAGATTTTGTCGTGAATAACGGCGTGATTATAGCGATGGTCGTCCTACCAAAAGGCACGCTTGTTGCATTGCCGTATACTTACATCCGAATTAAAGGCGGTGATTGATATGAACGCATGGGAACAACTGGCATTTTTTATAGGCGTGCCTGGGACACTGTTTCTGATTTCATTCTTTTCAATGAAGATTTCAAAATGGGTATCTGTCCCGGCCAATTCAATCGCAATTGAACGGATGAAAAAAGCAAGAAAGTTAATTCCAGCATTGGCCGTCATAGTAACAATTTTAGACTTACTTGTCTTTGTATTATTATTTTTGGCATTTTTCCAATCGTCTTCAGCCCCAACGCATGTATTGCTTTTTGGTTGGTTCGTTTCAATAGCTATTATATTGATGCTTACCTTGAGCTCTAATTTCTTTTTGACCGATAGGATAGGTAATAGTGAAAAACTATTGAAATGACCTAGATTTGTTAAACAACGCTCCGCAAGGGGCGTTTTTTATTTGACACAAAATCCCCACCCGCGATATAATATAGGTATAAAACAACTCGAATGAAAAGCGTTTGTTTCTATCGCATTTTACCCTTTACTCTGCCACCTCTGTGGTGTATAATCATATATTGTAACTTATGGTCAGTCAAAAAGAAGTAATTAAATTGCAAGGTAAGGTGGTGGAATCACTGCCTAATACTCAATTTAAGGTCGAATTAGAGAATGGCCACAGTATTATCGCCCACATTTCGGGTAAAATGCGCAAGCATTACATCCGTCTTGTCCCAGGCGATAAGGTAGAAGTCGAGTTGACCCCTTACGATCTTAGTAAGGGCAGAATCGCCTTCCGCCTAAAAGATTAATTAATAATAACTAAAGGTAAGAGGAGTTTTTTAACGCTTATGAAAGTTCGTGCAAGTGTCAAAAAAATTAGTCCCGATGATCAGTTGGTTCGCCGCAAAGGCATCCTACGGATTATTAACAAGAAAAAACCTAAAAACAAGCAAAGGCAGGGTTAAGAATGGCTCGAATTTCTGGGGTAACAATCCCATCAGAAAAGCAAGTCGAGGTCGCTTTGACGTATATTTACGGCATTGGACCAACACATGCAAAGAGTATCCTTGCGGCGGCTAAAATCGAGCCGACCACTCGGGTGAAAGATCTCACCGAGGCTGAAGAACAGCGTTTACGCGAAGTAATTGATACCAATTACACCGTCGAAGGCGACTTACAGCGTCAGGTAACAAATAATATCAAACGCCTAAAAGAAGTTAACTCATACCGAGGACTACGCCACAAAGCTGGTCTACCGGTTCGCGGTCAACGAACTCGAACGAATGCACGGACTCGCAAGGGTAAAGGTGTCGCAGTAGGCGGAACTCAAAAGAAAGCGGCGTCCAAGACGTAGAAAGGAATTAATATGGCAGAAGCAAAAACTACAACTACAGCAAAGAAAAAGCAACGCCGATCAGTTCCTTCTGGTCAGCTTCACATTCAAGCAACTTTCAACAACACTATCGTCACTTTTACCGATAAAAAAGGTAATGTATTGACAACTGGTAGTGCTGGTGCATGTGGCTTCCGTGGTAGCAAAAAGGGCACGGCATACGCATCTCAGATTGCAGCCGAAAAAGTTGCCGAATTAGCAAAAACTCAATTTGGTGCAAAATCAGTTGATGTATTCGTCAAAGGCGTAGGCCTAGGACGAGACGCAGCGATTCGCGCAATGAGCAGCTATGAAATTTCAGTCGACAGTATCAAAGATGTAACAGGGGTGCCACATGGTGGCGTCCGTCCGCGTAAAGCGAGAAGGGCATAATATGGCACGAGATACTTCTCCTATTGTCAAACAAAGCCGACGCGAAGGGTATGCATTGCATCCCAAAGCTCACAAAATCATGGCTAAAAAGACCGGTATTCCTGGTCAACACGCTCACGGACGACAAGGCAAAGGTAGTTTATACCTGACCCAGTTGCGTGAAAAACAAAAAGTTCGCCGAACTTATGGATTGCTAGAAAAACAATTTGCAAAACTGATGGATGAAGCCAGTCGCTCAAGCGGTCATGGTCAACTGCCAGGTGAATTATTACTACAATTGCTAGAACGACGAATCGATAACGCAGTTTATCGTGCTGGTTTTGCAACTAGCCGACGTGCTGCCCGACAATTAGTTAGTCACGGACATTTAATGCTAAATGGTCGCCGAGTCAATATCCCATCAATCCGCCTAAAAGCCGGTGATGAGATTGTGGTTCGTCCAAAAAGCACCAAATCCGGTTATTTCAGCCAAATGGACGAAATCGCAAAGAATTCTTTCCAACAACCACTAAGCTGGTTAAAAGCTGACGACAAAAAACTAACTATCACTATTACTGGACTACCACAGCGAACAGAAGCTGAAGTAGATATTAAAGAACAATTAATCGTTGAGTATTACTCACGCTAAGGGTAAGGAGCCTAAACTATGACAAAAGTTATTCACAACCCCGCATTATCAAACATTGAAGAGCACAGTGCTACTAGTGCAACATTTAATATCGAACCGCTACACGCTGGATATGGTAACACCCTAGGGAACAGTCTACGACGCGTATTGCTATCTAGTATCGAAGGTGCAGCAGTTGTTGCATTCAAGATTGAAGGCGCAACACACGAGTTCACAACTGTTCCTGGTGTCCGTGAAGATGTAGTCGATATCATGTTGAACATCAAAAACATTCGTTTGAACGTCCACAGCGACGAACAAATCGAAGTTCGCCTAGAGAAAAAAGGTGCCGGCCCTGTAACTGCTGGTGATATCAAAACAACTGCCGACGTAGAAGTCGTCAACCCAGACCAAGTTATCTGTAACATTGATGATCCTAAAAAATCTATCATTATCGATTTCGTAGTCGAATCTGGCCGTGGCTACCAAACTATTGAAACCAGCAGCACAAAACGCCTACACAGCGATATGATTGCCGTTGACGCTATCTTTAGCCCAGTACTACGTGTCCGTTACAAAGTTGAAGGCACTCGTGTCGGTCAAGAAACAAACCTAGACAAATTGATTCTAAATGTTGAAACTGATGGTTCATTGTCACCTCGTGACGCTTTCGAACAATCATCTGCAATATTAGTCAATCAATATACTGCACTAGCCGGTTCAACTATCGTTGAAGCTGCTCCTGCATTAGGCCAAGAAGACGCTGACGAAGCTAGCGAATTGAATACTCCAATCGAGGAATTGAATTTAACAGCCCGCACAGCAAACGCATTGATCAACAACGATATCCGCACAGTCCACGATCTAGTCACGTTAAGTGAACAAGACCTACGTGAATTGAAAGGTTTCGGATCAAAGGCATTAGACGAAGTCAAAGAAAAATTGGCGGAATTGGAAATTTAATATGCATAGACACGGATATATAGGACGCAAGTTTGGTCGCGAGCGCGATCAGCGACGCGCGCTAATCAAAGGCTTGGCAACAAGCTTGGTTATGCATACCAAAATCGAAACGACTTTTCCAAAAGCCAAGGAATTAGTTCGTTATATTGAAAAACTGATTACAAAAGCAAAAAAAGGTGGTCTAGCCAACCGTCGTATGGTTATTGCAGGGTTATCAACTCAAGAAGCAGCTTTCAGGTTGTTTGATGTTATTGCCCCACAATTAACTGGACGCACCAGTGGTCATGTTCGTGTTGAACGAACAGAACTACGTATCGGTGACGGTACTCAGATGGCAACTATTGCTTTTGTTGATGAGATTAAAGAAGTTGAAGCCAAAGCGGCCGAAACTGTTGCAGTCGAAGCTGTTAAAGCTCCAAAAACTGTCAAGAAAGCGAGCAAGTAATGATTGTTAATTCAAAAACCTATTCACAAAAACCAACCGAAGTTAATCGTCGTTGGATTCTGATTGACGCTTCATCTGCCACTTTGGGTCGCGTAGCAACTGCTATCGCCAAATACCTAATCGGCAAATACAAACCTACATACACCCCGCACATTGATGCAGGTGACTATGTAGTTGTTATTAACGCTGAAAAGGTCAAAGTAACTGGCGCCAAAGAAACTGACAAGATGTATTACAAACACTCAGGTTTCCCAGGTGGTCTAACCGAGGCAACATTGGCTGAAATGCGAATCAAATTTCCAACCCGTGTTATCGAAGAAGCTGTCAAAGGTATGATTCCACGCAACAAACTAGCTGCCGAGCGTCTAAAACGCCTACGCATCTTTGTTGGCGAGAACCATGACCACACTGCACAGACTCCAGAGAAAGTAGAGATAAACTAATATGGCTGAATCAAAAGAAAAGTACCTTTACGGTCTAGGACGACGCAAAAGCGCAACTGCTACTGCACGTCTATACGCTGGTAAAGGTAAAATTACAATCAATGACAAACCTGCTGCTGAATATCTAAATGGCAACAAAACTCAGTTAGCTGAAATCACCGACCCATTGGCGTTGGTCAGCAAACAATCTGATTTTGACGTCACTATATTGGTAAAAGGTGGTGGATTGTCAGGTCAAGTCGATGCTATTAAATTAGCAATCGCCAAAGCATTGACTGTCGGTTTCGCCGATCTACGCACAGTGTTGAAAAAAGCCGAGTTCCTAAAACGCGATTCTCGCGAAAAAGAACGCAAAAAATACGGCTTGCGAAGTGCTCGCAAACGCGAACAGTTTAGCAAACGCTAAAATCAAACCAAAAATTAAGCCCTGGATTTATCCAGGGCTTTTTGGTGTGCAAACCAGATTATTAAATTATTCAATCGCCAAATAAGCCGATTGCGCCCGAACCACCCATAACCAGATCAGCCATAGATTTTTTAGCGTCGTTCATAACTTCCGAATAGTCGTAACCCCATTCTAACAACTCGATAGCTGAATCCACAAAATATTTCTTTGGGACATTGTAATTTGACCCGTCAACAAATTCGTTGATGTCTGTTTTTACTTTTTCTTTAATATCCAAAGAAAGTTCTACCTTGCCCATAACAACCCCTCCTAATTTTCGCCTCTAGGGCATCCTATAATTTCACTATTGGGTTATTTATACGGGGCTGTAATGTTTTAGAAACATATCAACCGTGTATTGGATCGTTTTTGCCAGACATTCAGGGTATATCTCATTAAAATGACTCCTGTTTGGTATGGCCCCATCTACCAAATGAATGGTTTGTGCGACTTTATAGGTCTTATGTATTTGCCCTTTTTCTATTCGATAAAGCGTAGAATAAAGCTCCGCGACTTGACGCATCTCTTTGTTATCTAGTTCACAATATATATAACCAGGTAAGACGCTTCTGAGCTCCTTAATGACCAACATTAGATTTGACGTATTAGCCATAAATTTTACCTTGTCATAATATGGGCTACCTAATACATTAGCAATTAATTCAGTACCTTCGATTCTAGTACAGCTCAATTTCTTCACCTCCTCAAATTCGCCTCTAGGGCGTTTTATAATATCTATATAAAACCGCCCGAAACAATTTCGGAGGTGTGATTGTTTGTAATAATCTGATTTGTAAATGTCCTAACACCTCAGCTCAAAACCAAATTTGAACTTAATTTATGTTTAAATTATGGCACAAGATACACAAAAAGTAAATGAATAACCCTGCCAATTACGGCAGGGTTATTTGTTTATAAACATTTAGGCGATATAGTCTCTCTGGCGAGGTAGTTCAATATCTCAACCTGAGATAATACCATAGCGCTTTATCTTTAGTCCGCACCACCCAAAAGGGCAGTAAACGGTATGCACCCAAATGGGTGGTTCTCTTTAGCCCGTTACGCCCCAAGGCATCAAAACGGTTATCAGCATCCCACTGGATGCGCTATTTTATACGGTAATTTATAAATGGTTCGACATATTAGTTCAATTTGGTTAGAACTAATCTGTATCTTGATTATAGCATAAGCATCATAAAAAGTCAATAGACCCTAGGGCTAGGGGATATATTTAATAGAGTTAACTCGAATCATTGTGATGTGCACGTCAAGGCATATAGCCTTACAAGGAGATAATTAAATCTCAACTTGGAATACATTTGGTTTGGCTCCCACGCACAGCCTCACAAGAGAGGCTGTGCGGGACACCGAACTTTTAAATGGGTTTGCCCTAATCTGTTAGGATTGGGGTTATCTTTGGCCCGCCCTATATTTGGCGGAATTATGTGAACGCTCCAGTGAGCGCTTAGTTCAAAATACTAGAAAAGGGACAGACAGCGCCAATGTTGCAACAGCAGATACAAAAACTCTACCCCATGCAACCCAATGCCTACGAATGCCCAATCCCAAAAAGAATGCTATATACATAAACCCAAACGCCGGATAAAACCAAAAGGGGATACGAAATACAATTCCCATTGTTAGTGCTAATACACTGACACAGGCCAGTATTAGCACACATTCAACACAAACATTGACAGGACTTTTATGGATGACAAATGCCATCGCTACAGCTACGATAACTAATAAAACTATACCCAACAACATACTAACACCTCCCACAGGGAACTTCGATTTGCTAATTTATAATAAATTAAAATAAAATTCCCAGAGATATCAGGAAAAAGTTGATACCAAAAAGCTTTTGAAAGGAGCAGATTTTTTGTATCACCACGAATTCCCGAACTGGAGAGTTAGCCTGATCAGGCAACCCAAAATATATATTCAGACATGCACCATAATAATTCGATTTATCGATTTGTTAAATAACTATTGTTTTGTTTGTTTTAACTGAACAACTCATAACCTAAACATATACCCCTAATGCTTGTTTTACAATACACAAATCATCCAATAAATTACATTTATATCAACCGTTATAATCCCAGTGACCACTTAAAAACACACGAGTTATCCTCTGTTAAGATAAACTCCAGCTAGTTGTATTTCCTACATCACCAACGAAAAATAGAATAAAGATTATAGATTATGGATTATAGAGGAGCCGCAAAATACAACGAGATTAAAGATTGAGATTTATACTATAATCTATAATCCAAAATCTATAATCTACTTTGGTAACTCTGCTATAATAGATAATAACTATGACAAAGCCAATTATTCTAACTGGGATACGATCGAACGAAGAGCCGACTATCGCTCATTACCTAGGGCCGATGTTGCCGATTGTTCAGATGCAGCGCGAATTTGCTGGTGAGTATCAGATTAATATGTTCGTGCCTGATCTGCATAGTTTCACAACACCGATTGACCACGATGCTCTATATCGTAATACCCTAAACAATTTAAAGTATTTCATTGCAGCCGGACTAGATATGGACGACCCTGATACATACATCTACCGCCAAAGTTATATTCCTGCACACAGCGAATTAACCTGGATATTAGACTGTTTTACCGGTTTTGGTGAAATGAGCCGTATGACACAGTTCAAAGAGAAATCAGCCGAAATTAATGGTCCGGTGACAGTCGGATTGTTTAATTATCCTGTTCTGATGGCGGCCGATATCTTGTTATACAACGCCAAATACGTTCCAGTTGGCGAAGATCAATTCCAACACCTAGAGATTACTCGAGATATCGCTATGCGAATGAATAGCAAATTTAACGATATATTCACCGTGCCACTGGCAACATCTGAACAATCCAAATTTATCAAACGCGACAGTGGTCTGCGTATTCGTAGCCTAACCGACCCAACGAAAAAAATGAGCAAAAGTGACACCAATGAAAAATCCAAGATTCTATTAATAGATAATCCTGACGTTGCGGCCAAGAAAATCATGAGCGCTACAACTGACAGTATCGGTGTTATTAATTTTGACTGGGATAACCAACCTGGAATTACTAGTATGTTAAAAATGCTGGCATTATTAACCAATCGTGATCAAGAGGATGTGAATAAGGAATGGCATGGCAAAACCAGCTATGGTGAGTTCAAAACTGCCGTTGCTGACGCTGTAAGAGCGTTTCTGATCGATTTCCAGGCAAAACTGGCTGCTATTTCCGATGAACAGTTACTAGCCAAACTAGAGCAATCTGAACGCGATTTGACCCCAATAGCCAATGCGACATTATTACGAGCTCAACAGGCCGTCGGTTTGCGACCAAAGGCATAAATCGTGGTTAAAGTATCCAGTCGTGACATATTAGACATCCTACGCCGATTTGAATTGGCGGGTGATGATAATGTGCCGCGTAATGTTGAGAATGTAAAGATTACGCATCCCAACCCGATTAGCACATTGGCTTCATTTAGATTTAATAAATACCAATTATATGCATTATTTGATGATACGGCCGAAGATGACGTTAATTACGTAATGTCACAGATTAAAACCGCCAAAAGCACCGTTCAAGGCGAATTATTGAAAAACCCGCGTGATACCACGACCACCTATGCAATGCCGTTCAAGGGCAAAGAATGCTATCTATTCAGCGTTATTTCCGAAAAACACCGCCTGGACAGCGAATTAGCTAACAGATATCCGGCCAATTCTCGCAGCACTTGGCAGAAATACATCAAATCAGGATTCGTCAGTGTCAATGGCACAGTTATTACTTCGTCTAAATACGATGTGGCCGATATAGACCAAATCGCCATTAATATACCCGAAACAGCTGACCATAGCGCCGATGAATTACCAATAATCTATATTGATGATAATGTCGTCGTGGTCAACAAACCCGTAGGAGTATTATCACACGCCAAAGGTGTTATTAATGAAGAATTCACCGTGGCCGATTTCTTCCGCCGATACAGTTCGTACAACGCCGATACTAATCGCCCAGGCATAATTCACCGCCTAGACCGCGACACCAGCGGCGTAATGATAGGTGCTCGTAATGCCGAAACTGCTGAGTTGTTGCAAAAACAGTTTGCTGATCGTCGCACCAAAAAGACGTATTATGCGGTGTTAGATGGCGTGCCAAAACTGGGCAAGGCCAATATTGACCTGCCAATTGGCCGTAATCCATCCGCACCCAGCACTTTCCGCGTTGACAGCAAGGGCAAATCTGCTGTTACTAAATACGAAGTTATTGCCAGCAACGACAAACATTCACTGGTTAAACTACAACCACAAACCGGCCGAACACACCAATTACGCGTCCATATGAAATATATTGGTACACCAATTCGCGGTGACAAGGTGTATGGCAAGGCAGCTGATAGGTTGTATTTACACGCATTTAGCCTAGAAATCACTATTCCTAGTGGCAATCGCACGACATTCACAGCCCCAGTGCCAGCTGAATTTGCAGATCAATTCCCAGGAACGAAACTGTAATGAAACCGATTCTAAACTTAGCAAGCGAAAAGACAATCCTTGCTACTGTTGCTAATATGCCGCAATCACTGTTAATTACAGGCGACAGCGGAGTTGGGCTATCTACAGCGGCTAAATATATCGCTCAGCTGCTGAATATTAAACCAATAGTTATATTGCCCGAAAAGGATGAGAAAATCGACCTAGACCGCGGTATGATTACCGTTGATATAATGCGACGGGTTTTTGACGACACCAGGACAAAAAACGCCACTGACCGCATAGTTATCATTGACTACGCCCAGCGGATGACAACCCAGGCCCAAAATGCCTTTCTAAAGCTGTTAGAAGAGCCAGGACAGGGGTTACACTTCATTTTGGTATCAAATACCGCTGGCAAATTACTGCCCACTATACTGTCGCGTGTAAAGAAAATTGAGCTAAAACCCATAACTATCGCCCAAACCGAGCAATTATTGGATGATTTAGGGGTAAAGGATGCGACGAAACGGTCACAGCTGATGTTTATGGCGTCAGGTTTACCGGCAGAATTGACGAGACTAGCAACAGATAGCGAATATTTTGATCAACGTAGCGCCACAGTCCGCGATGCGAGAGAGTTATTACAGGGGAAACTGTATCAAAAACTACTAATTGCGCAAAAATATAAAGACGACCGGGGTAGGGCACTGAAATTATTGCTAGATTCTACTAAAATCTTACAACACAGTATCACTGCTAATCCTCAAATTGATACTATTCGACATATTGATATTATCCTAAAGACTTACGAACGCATCGACGCCGGCGGTAATATACGGCTGTGCCTAGCGGCGATGGCGATTTGAAGGCTAGAATAAAGATTATGGATTACGGATTATAGAATAGTCTCAAATATGCAACCTGGGATTTGCGCCTTATTCTATAATCTATAATCTTGTTTCTGTATTCTGTTATAATAACTGTATGTTAGGACTATTATTAATTATTGCGCTGGGGGCCTGGGTTATATACCAGAAACAGACCGTCGATGAGGCCGAAGCCGACCTACCAGTAAAACTATCTGAAAAACTGGATCAATTATGGGGTATCGCACACGAATCAATCCAGACAAAAAAATACCTACGAGCTGAAAAGGCATTACTAACCATATTGCGTGTAGATGAGAAAAACGCCAGTGCATATAACCGTCTGGGTATTTTGTACGCTAAACAAAAATCATTAAAAGACGCGATCGAATGTTTTGAAATCGCCCAATCGTTGGAGCCAAGTGCCAGCAGCTTGCACAATGTCGGGTTAATCTATTACGAAACAGGTAATTATGACAAAGCCGCACTAGCGTTCGAACAAGCTATCGCCATTGACGGTGAATTACCAGCCCGCCACATTGCATATGCCAAAGTCCAGGAAAAACTGGGTCACGAAGAAAAAATGATTGAATCATTAGAAAAAGCGATGGAATTAGAACCAATTCCACAGACATTGAACCTGTTAGCCGATGCTTATGAACGCACAGGTAGGGCAGAACTGGCCACTAGTTTACGCGACAAGGCGACTAAAATGATAGCACCACAGGTTCAACAACAACGGGTCAAGCAACCTCGACGAGTAATGTAGATATAAAAAAAGATAATAATGCACCCATTTCTTCGAGTTCGCGCATGGTTTCTTCATTTGCATCATATTCTTCCTCAATGGGGACAGAATCTTCATCAATGTTATATTCGTCAACTATTAGAATACAGTCGACGGCATATTTGAGTTTTTCGCCACCTCGAAGTTCTTTGGATAGATTATCTAGTATTGGACGGTCACCAGATTTAATTGGTGATTCATGAGCTGCAACGCCAATTGTGATGTTGGACTTTAATTCCCTGGATAAAAGAATAGCTAAACCAGATAAATATTCCACATTCTCATAACTACTAGGTATTAACAATAACCTGTCATCAGATGTAAAATCTAGTGCAAAACTATAGATATAATCCAATCTTTCAGATTGTTTTACATCCGTGCCACTTTCTGGAAAAACTTCAATAATTAAACCACTGGAAATGCCGATTACATGCCTGCCATATTTGTTCGCTTTTTCTAACAAAAATTTTAAGACAGCTACAGAATCTGTGCCCAAGTGATTTAAATCGAATAAATCAGTTTTTTTCAAAGCTTCATCTTTCATACAAATTCCTCCTAATAATTCAAAGTTTTTAGATTTTTCACCGGTTAGGGTGAACACTTTGAATGTTTGCTCTTTACTAGCAGCATCCCAGGTATATAGATGCCCAGAATGCTGCCAGTAAGATAGGAGGTTGATACTCTCGTAATGTAAAACTACATCAGATAGTTAGCGGATAAAAAATCTACGCTAAATTATCTTGATTAACTATATTCTACCATAAATACTATAATTATACAATTTTAAAAAGGCCCTTCAGTATGAAGAGCCTTTTTTGACAATTAAATATGAGAGGTTAAATCCAACCGCTACGGTCAGAGGCGTCCTGTCCCTTGATTTCATCTTCTACCCGAGCTTTTTCAGCCAGGTATCTAGATTTGGCGTCAGGCACCCCGTCATTGGGTTCGATTACTATTGAATACCCCTCAAATTCAAAGTCAATGTTTTGCCGGCTGTCGTCCGCCTCAAGGATTGCGGTTTTTAAGGCTTCTTCTAAATCATCGAATATGAAAGTCATACCCAACACCTCCTTTTTGCAAATTTTTCAGGCCTCTTCTTTGATAGACTCACAGATTTCGGGAAAATTTTTACCTAAAACACCAGCTACCGAGTCGCTAGGGCCAACATTAAATACTTTTTCGCCAATCTCTATACGATATACCAAGCTTTTGGATTTTGCCTGAGTGACCGCATCTTTTACTTTTAAAAAAATACTATCGCCTGTGTACCTAGGAACGAATTTCGTCGCCATTTTAACCACTCCCAAATGTCAAATTTCTAAAAACCAGCGCTAGGCTCGCTTAGATTATCAAATATTACCACATAATTTGGTTTTGGGCAATGTAGGGGTTGATATCGATACGCACAAATGCCATAATATACCCAATCGGAGTTCGTGTAAGCCGATAGCATATCGTAGCAATACGATAATTTTTATTAAAGGTGGTGGCAAGTATGATCAAGCAAGACGTAAAATCATACAAAATAGTCCTAGAATCAGAGGATATTATGTATGAAAAACTACTAAGAATAGTCAGTCAGGACCCGTGGTTAAGACTAATATACGACAAGTTGTTGCATAGGGCTGGCGAAGAAATAACTGTCGAGGATACTATAAAACTAGTATCCAGGGCTATAGCTGAACTGGTTGCAGGAGTCCAACCGGGCGTCCAGATGGTGACTTGGTTGCGTGCGCCAGATATCTTTCGAGCGATTACGCCTTGTAACGGCGATCTGCTAAGAATCGCAGAAAAGATGCTGGAGTATAAAAACACTAATTTCTAACCACAAAACGAACTACGATAAGGACTGCCCACAGGTGGTCCTTATTTATTTTACGACATCAATATATTTGAAGGTTTTGGGGTATCTGGTTGGGTTGAGATAATAAAACTAGATTGTTATGGCTTTATGTAACAATTGCCGACAGCTACGGTCTTGAATCCGGCCTTTTGCCAAATGACTTCGTTGACAGAGTCTTTTTCGGTAGACAAAAGCACAAATCTGTCACCAACATTCGATAGTAATTTATTAGTTAAATCTTTAGCAACACCCATTTTCCTAAATCTAGGCGAAACAGCAGCATTCATCAAAAATGCATATTCATCATCAAATAAAGCTGTTGCTACTCCAACTGGCTGATTATCTATATACGCCACTAGGTCAAGTCGGTTACCTGCAGGGTATGACCTGAAATAATCTTCAACGTTTTTTACATAGCCATCAGATAATCCGCTATATATATCATCACCCGCGCTGGCGTAGACTAATCTATAAACCTCTAGGAAATCTTTTTCAATTTTATCATCTGATACCTTTTTAATCTCAAATTTTTGAGTTGTAGCTAATGGCTTCTGGTCTAATACCATGATTGCATCACTAAATCCTAGGTTAAACCCAGCATCTTTGATCTTTTGCTCCAGTACGTCATTTTCTAACAGGTATATGGCAGGGGGCAGGCCTAGATTTTTGAAATAATCTTCTATACTAGCTGCATCAAAGTTTTCATTCTGTACATAGGCATAATTCCAATAATTATCATCTACTAGTTTATTAGTAACGAATATGACATCACCTTTGTATTGGCAATCAGTTATATATAAGCCCTGATTAAGTTCTATGACTTTTAGTGGCAATTCAGATATATTCATAGGTAGATTATAGCATGCAAGCCTAAACAATATAGACGTGCCATTATAATCCACGCCAAGTATTGAAAAAACTATGCTTATCAGATAGAATAGTCTAGTTATATTAACAATTTACGCCGCCTTAGCTCAGCTGGTTAGAGCAGCTGTTTTGTAAACAGCAGGTCCTCGGTTCGAATCCGAGAGGTGGCTCCACATTTATTTTTTTTGATATTTTGATAACAGCAATATACTCTGCTATAATTATTACATGAAACCAAAAGACAAAGGTGACCTGGCGGTCGCTAATGCTATATCATATTTTATGTCTAATAATTATGAGGTTTGTCTGCCGATAGGCGACAAAAAGCCCTATGATCTAGTTGTGGAGCAAGATGGGACACTTCAGCGCGTACAGATTAAATATGCTGGCTATTACACGGGGGTTGGTAGGCACAAAGCTGCACTTCGCACTATGGGAGGTAATCAAAGTTTCTATACAGCCAAAAAATACAAGAAAACTGACTTTGACCTACTATTTGTTTTTGTGGCTAATGGGCGAAAGTTTTTGCTGCCATGGGATCAAATTGATAACACAAATTCGCTATCAATCGAGGCTAGCAAATTTTCCAAATATGAGGTAAAATAATGAACATAAAAGTAATTTGCTGGAGTTGAGCAATTGGTTGGCTCGCTTGACTGTAAATCAAGTCCCTTACGGGCGTATAGGTTCGAGTCCTATCTCCAGCACCAAAATAAATAATTCATCCCTCGGGGTGGATTATTTATTTTGGTGCTGCGAACTAGGGCTCGAACCTATGCTTTTCGCTTCAGCGAAAAGGCGTATAGGTCGGCGAAGTGAAGTGAAATAAAAATGTGTTTACATATTTTTATAAACAAACAGAGGAGCGTAACAAAGTGAAGCGATGTACTACCTTAAAAAATATTTACATTTTTTCGTGAATGAGCGGAAAAGGCGGAGCCGATGTCCTATCTCCAATAAATTATTGACTAACATGCAGTAAAGTGCTATAGTCTAATTAGTTGTGTGAGTTGTATTTACCACTCCGTAACCCTTATCACGAAGGTGTCGTGGTAGTAATTTTGAAAATTCGGGGAGGTAGTTTTATGAAAAACCAAGAAATGAAGATTTTGATTGAAAAAGTCAAAGAAGGCGATGTTTTAAAGATAAGATTTAGTGACAGCGACCTCGGAGGAGATCTGTCAATTTATCTTGGCAACTTGCTCGCAAACGAAGCAATAATTTTTCACGGCGACGATGAAAATATTCTTGATCACGTTGCTAATGAATGCAACTGGGGACTGTCACAGCGGGATTATGAAATAATCGTCTGTGAAAGATTCGACCCTAGTTCGTTTGACAACGTAATAGACCACGGTCTATTTGAATCTATCGAAATCTGCTAACCACCAACCCAGAGCCTGCGTATATTTACGCGGGCTCTAATAATATCGAGAAATATTCCATTATACCCCTGAATTTGTTACAATATTCAAGTGCCGCGACTACGTCATTCGACATAGTTAGCGGGTTACACGCCGCGATAGCTCAGTTGGTAGAGCGCATCCATGGTAAGGATGAGGTCCTGGGTTCAAATCCCAGTCGTGGCTCCAAATTCGCATTCAACTGCCCATCTAGGGCAGTTTTTGTTATAATAACAATATGGCAACATTTAGTTTTGATATAGTTTCCGAATACAACAAGGCCGAGATGAATAATGTATTGGCGATGGTGGTCAAAGAAATAGCGAATCGCTATGATTTTAAAGGTACGCCGGCCGAAATTGATTGGCTGGGCGACAAAGATGGCTTCAAGGTCACAGGCGCCAATGAATGGCAGATTGAAAGCATCATTGATATTATCCGTAAAAAACTGGTCAGTCGCGAACAAAGCAGCAAATCACTAGACCTAACCAAGACAATCGTAACTAGCAATATGAAAGCCACTCAGGAAATACCATTTATAGCTGGCCTAGATCAGGACAAGGCCAAACAAATTACAAAACTGATTCGTGAACAATTACCCAAACTAAAGCCACAAATCCAAGGCGAAGCCGTACGAGTTGTCGGTAATAGTAAAGATGAGCTACAGGCCGCCATGACATTAATCAGGTCAGCCGACCTAGATTTCCCCGTCAGTTTTAACAATTATCGATAAAACCTTGATTAATACCCCTTATCTTGCTATAATCTAGTTTAATCGTTTCACAAATTTTAAAAGGAAGAATATGGCAAAAAGTAATACAAAACGCAAATTAATCGGAATGGTCAGTGACTTGTCAGGTCATAGGACTTATTACACGACCAAAAATACCCAAAACACTCCTGACAAAATCGTATTGAAAAAATTTGATCCAATCGCTCGCAAACACGCGACATATACCGAAACCAAGAAAAACCTTGGCCGCAACGAAGTTAAAGAGCGCAAGGGATAAAAAGTAGAATAAAGATTATAGATTATAGTATTAATCTCAAATCTCAAAAAATTGCAAAATCAAATAGGCTACCAATCGGTGGCTTATTTTTTAATCATGTCTAGCAAGGTCGAAACATATTCTGCATGCGTCCAGGTCAGTGGAGCGGGTGATACAATCTCATTTGTAACTGGGTCTAATTGTTCACCCATCATGCCAGTATTCAATGAATGCGATTTGGTCCAATCTAAAATTTCAGTCGCCTTGGCGCTATCCCCAGTATCAACACAGTATTGAGCCAACCATAACGAAGTAACAAACCAATAATTACCAGTGATAGATTTATTAGCACGGCGATAATCATCGTTTTCATATCTAGGCAGCCCCAGAACGCCATCATTTACGCCAAACATCTGCTTTATAGTATCAATAGAATTGATAATCTCATCACTTTTAGGTTCAAACAACCCAAACATATAGGCACCGAATACAGCCGAACAATCTACTACATCATCAGCCACAACCTTACCATTCACTATATTAATCCCGCGATAAAACACTTTCTTGTCGGGGTTATACAGATATTTATGTGCTGCGGCCTGTATATCATCAGCCACCGAACGCCACCTGACGCCGTTTTTATGGTCATCGGCCGCTACGGCCAAATCTGACGCCGCCAGTAACGCAGCATAGGTAACGGCAGTTGTGTATGTACTGGTGGTAAATATTTGTTCCCATAAATCATAGCTAGCGCGTGGCATCCCAGTTAGCTTGTCTACAAACCCAGCCAGAAAATCCGCCATTGGCACAACCATATCACGATAAAATTCACGAATCAGCTTGGGGTCGGGATTTTTTTGATAAAACTGAGCAAAAACATACAGCGGCAGCGCAGTCTCATCTTCTTGGATTGGTGGTGTAATCACTCCGTCATGGATATATGAATGCCAGCTGCTACCTAGCGCACCGTCCGCACGGTATTTATGCATCATATAACCATCCATATGAAGTCCGCGCTTGATAAACTCAAAAAACCTACAGGCTTCGTCACGATAACCCATACGGATTAATGGCCACAATGTAAATGCACCATCACGAGGCCAACAATACCCATAAGCATCTCGCGAATAATTTAACATCGAGGTGTCGGTACTGGCGATAATAGCACCACGTTTATCTATTTGGGATTTCATTATCATAACAGATTGCAAAAATGGAACGCGATGAGCAGGCAAAACCTTGTCAATAACCGCGTATGTAGGCTTTAGCCACTCGTGCCACCAATCAGCTGTTCGCTTCATATGATACAGCGCACCTTCGTGTTGCATCTGACGATGAATATAGATAGCTTCGCGGTTAGATTTGCCGGCAGCTATCCAATATTGAACCCTTTGTGAGCTATTAGGGTCGACATTAACTTTGAAACGTATAGTCGAATCAACTCGTCCGTGTTCGACATCATTCATCGTCAATTCTCCGTCCAAGGCATCACAATACGTCCCTTGCCTACCTTCAATCCCAAAAAGTCCAACAGTATGCTGATCAAAAGGTCGTTTGTCATATTCGCCAGACACTACAAATGCTCGACGACCACGATAATGTAAAACTGCGTTATCGTTGGGTAGGTATTGTGCCGTGTCAGTATTACTGCGCGAATCGCCGATAACAAATGCTTGATGCATAAATAAACGTATTTCACGTTGCTCGGGCAACAGATTCACAACCTGGATATTACGAACAAAAACACTCATCTGTGCATCGACAAAATCATCAAATTCCAATACCACACCCAGGGCATCATTTTTAGCAATAACATGACCAATCAGTGCCGTGTGTGGGTAGCGAAAAGTAAATGTCCATTCACCAGGGTTATCAAGCCAACTTAATATTCCACCAATCCAAACTCCAACTTTGTGACGTAGGTTGTTACCAGCCGAATGATTTTCAAATCCAACGTATGGGTAATAAAAATCATGAACCATACCAAACCCGTTTAACCCGACATGCATCTCGCCGTTACTGAGAACTATCGGCCTAGCCATTCAAGCCTCCAGTATGGTGGTCTTGATGTAATCGCCAGCGCAAATCACGAATAACATTTAGATAATATAAAAATGCGTCATAAGGTGAATCATACGGGCTGAAATATGCGTGAACATCGCCATCAGCAAACCATTTAGTGCACATATAGTAAAAATTGTCCGATGTCTGCAGTTTGCGCCAATCGGCTATTAACTGGGTATCGTTTGTCCGCAATATATCATCTTCCATGGCGTAGATATAACGCAAAGCTTCTTGTTGCATACTATTACCAGTCCAGGCCGTCAAATCACGCTCTGTATCTGCCCACGTTACGGTCACGGGCATACTAATTTCAGCAACAGGTGGGAATACATCAATTGCGCCTGATACAGTATAGAATGTATTGTTTGGCGCGCCCAACCATTTGCCAACAAAGTTTTCGTAAAAATCAAATATACCTGTATCGTGCCACTGGTGTTCGCCGAATGTCTCATAATCCATAAATAAGTTAACAATTGAATGACCCTCGGCTGACATACCAACCCAATCATTATATGTATCAGCGTCTAGTGGCCAATCATTCCAATCGCGGTCACTGAAACGAAAGGCAACATCATCACTGAGTTTATAGTTTTTCATCAATAACGATATATCTGTCGTTCCGGCTGGGCGATACATCTGGTTTGGGCTGCGCCATTGTAGTACCGGATCCCAGCCTTCGGCCAAGATACCGCTGAATCCATAATCCTCGGCCCATTTGGCCAGTTTGTCGTTATACGCCAATTCGGTATTACGGAAAACTTTCGTTTCCACACCAAACAATTCACGAATCTTATCCTGATGTAATTTCACCTGATATTCAAATTCGCTACGGCTGTAGAAAAAGGCTAGTGAGTGGTTATAAGTTTCGGCCACGATTTCAACTCGACCGCTAGCAACCAGTTTTTTAAATGAATCTATTACATCCGGTGCCCACTTTTCGGCTTGCTCGATAAAAGTTCCGGTAATACTGAGAGATAATCTAAAATCCGGGTGTTTGTCTAATAGTTTTTGCAGCAAGGCATTCATTGGACGATAAGATTTGTCAGCGACCTTTTCAAAGACCTGTTTGTTGGCAATGTCATCAAAATAATCATGATTGGTAGCAGTATCAAACACACTGTAATTACGCACCCGATAAGGTTGATGGACATGTAGATACAGGACTATGCCGCGCTTTTTATCAATACTCATACAACAATGCCTTTCTGCGCCAGGCCATAGATACGACTGCAAGACGACGCAACATCATCCCAGGATAATTTGGTATATTCTTTTTTGACATTATTTTGCAAAGAAGTTCGCAGTGCATCAGACGTAGCAATACCAATAATTTGGTTGGCCAGCACGTCTTCTTGCCAGAAATCGTATCGAAATATATTATTTAAAACTTCACCAACACCTGATTGTTTGGTAATTATTAACGCGTTGCCGTGGTGGGCAGCCTCTAGCGCCGTCAATCCAAAAGGTTCGCTGACCGAACTCATCACAAATATATCCGATACGCTGTATGCGTCACGCCATTGTTTTCCACGGACGAATCCAGTGAAAAATACTCGATCGGCAATACCTAAATCTGCCGCTAGTTTAATCAATTCGTCGCGCTGTTCGCCATCACCAGCCAGCAGAAATACTAGTTTGTTATATTTTTCGCAGGCGCGGGCAGCTGCACGGATGAAATGGAACAGGCCTTTTTGAATAGTAAACCTGGTGATAGTTGAAACAACTGTATAGCCTTCGGATTTTAATGCTTCTAAATATCTATAGGTTCGGTCATTATAAACATAGCCGTCGTTTAACTCAGATACGTCAATTGCATTATGGACGACTTCTATTTTGTCGGCTGGGATTTTATATTTGTCGATAATGATGTTTTTAGTAATTCCACTGACCGCAATCACACGATCTGCCATCATTAGACCATTATATTCAATCTCGTGAACCAATTGGTTGCCGCGGTGGTTGCCTGACCTGTCAAATTCGGTAGCGTGGATGTGCGCTACCAGTGGGACACCAGTCAATTCCTTGGCTCGCATACCAGCTTCCATCGTCAGCCAATCGTGACAGTGAATGATATCAGGTTTTGTTATTTTGATTAGTTTTTCAACGAATTTAGTATATCTTTGCTGAACGGCGCGCATACTATCCAGACCGCTAATATCTTTACTGGTGTAGATGTCGTATGCGCCTAGATTAAACCGCTGTAGCGGTGACAAATTGACCGCACCATGAACGGTCATAAAATTAATTTCGGTATGTTCAGCCTGGTAGGGGACGACGAAATCAATTACAGCGCCGTCTAAAGCCAGTGCTTTGGACATATTGTAACAAGCTACGCCCAGCCCGCCACTGTTATGAGGAGGGAGCTCCCACCCGAGCATCAGTATATTCATATCTCTTTAATTATAAGATTATGCTTGTGTTTTTACAACACCTTAAAAAAGTTTATTTTGAATGTAAAAATAAGTGGTATAATTGTTGTATGAGCGAAGACCAATTTATGAAAATGTTTAAGTATATGGAAAAACGTTTTGACAATGTCGATAAACGTTTTGAACAGATGGAAACTAAATTTGATAAAAGATTTGATTTATTAACCAATGTCGTTGATGGGTATGCGGGGAAAATAGATACATATGCCCAGGAAATGGCCGCAATGGACCATAAATTGCGCCGATTAGAAAAATATATACAAGTTATAGCTGAGAAAACTGGTATCGACCTTGACGTTATTCATGTCTAATCTGTTATAATATTACTGTTAATCAATACAGGGGTACCCGTTCGCATGCATGCGACGGGCAACGGTTAGTACATGGGTCTCCAACCCGTCGCTTGCATGCGACGGGCGATTCCGTCATAATTAATAGGTGTGGTATGTATATGTGCTTGAATCAAACGATCAAAAATGGCACTATTACGGATATACCTCAGACCTAAAGAAACGATACGGCGAACATTGCGAAGGCGCAGTGGCATCAACAAAACATCATAGGCCATTTAAATTAAGATACTACGAAGCCTACGATTTTGAGAGTTTAGCCCGAAGACGAGAGCAGATGTTAAAACAAAGCCGTTCAGCAACAAAAGCGATATTATCGCGAATTAACAATAAAGGGGCATAGTACAACGGTTAGTATGCGGGTTTCCAAAACCTGAGATCATGGTTCGATTCCGTGTGCCCCTGCCAATTTAGACGGACAGCCTCTTCGGAGGCTTTTTGTATCTGTTGAGGTAAGGTTCTAACCATATCAAGTTGTTCTCGTATCGACTTTATGTTCAGTCTCACTGGCTCAAGCCACTCGAAAGGTGTTATTTGCAGTTTTCCTTCTAATAATATCGGGTTCTGACCAATTGAGAGCAGTATGTGCTTTTTATCCAAAATACCGCCAGCGACAAAATTATCATTTGCATTAGTGAGCCGTTCAAACGTCTTAGTGGCAAATTCGTACCAATTCTCAGCACGATTTGCTGTATCAGCCTGGCCTTCGTGTATTTCTTTCAACTCTGCCTTTAATTGTTTACTTTTGCGTTCGTATTCATTATTGTCAATCAGTTTTTTACTAGCCATATCAAGGAGGTTATCGAGTTGGCTCTCGACACTTATAGCTGTAGCACTCTGCATGATATTGACGCTTTTTCTATCCTTAGATTCTTCATCAGCCATCTCACGAAAAGACTGCATTGCCCATTCTTCAAGTTGTGGCGTAAGTTCGTAGCTATCTAGTAACACATTTAATTCGTCGTATAGATCATCTTCCTTTTTATAACTGTAGGTCTTTACCTGCGAGCATCCGCCCCGTTTGCCGGTACAGTGATAGTAGCGATGTACCGTCTCACCGCCATCCTTAAGCTTCTTGGTCTTCGCTTGTGCGGTAATCATGCAACCACACTCACCACAGCGCATAAAGCCTCTAAGCGCGAATTCCTTACGCGTAGCTAAGTGCGGGTACCCACGGGTGCCGAGTATAGTCTGAACCTTGTCATATTCATCCTGCGTAATCATTGCGGGGAACTCCGCAGAGTAGAACCTATATTGATCGTATGGATCAGGCACCAAGCCCGCATAACGTACATTTCTGAATATCTGATATAAGGTTGATCTTGAAAGTGGTTTATTACCACTTTTACTGCGTTCAACCGTACGATATTTCCAGTCATTATTCATTGTGCGCATAATATCCTGCACACTATGTTCACCCGTCAAAAATAGATCAAAGGCCTGACGGATAAGAGGGAATCGCACCGGATCCTTTATTACACGCTTTGTAATAAGGTCGTTTAAATAGCCTTGTGGAGCCACTCCTGTTAAGCCACCGTTCTTGCGCTTTGTTTCATTACCGCGTTTAACATCTTTACTTAACTTCGAAGAAAAATATTGAGACTGGCTCATAGTCATTTGCAACATCATAATTCCCTCGGGCGAATTATCAAATGTAAAACTGGCAAACTTTAGATCTTTCAATACACCTTTGCGGATGCGGTAGGTGATAGCCGAAGCATCCATTTCGTTTCGTGAAAGCCTATCTGGGTGCCATGCAACTATACCGTCAATCTTGCCATTATCAATCATCTTGAGGATTGAAGCAAATACTGGTCGCTTGTCTGGCTCGGCCGCACTTTTACTCTCATCAAGTACATCTACAATATTTAAGTCACTGAATCGTTCGCTTATCTTATCGCGCTGCGCTTCTTTTGATAATACTTGTCGTTCCTCGTCTTCTGTAGATTTACGAACGTATCCGATATAACGTAATTTATTCATTTATTTCTCCTTACAAAAAGGGCGACTCGGTTGTTGACACAGTACGTAGCAAGAAGCTATTTCCTGATACCGAGCCGCCCTTATAGGTCGGGAAAATATATACTTCCTGCTTATTTACGTATTGTGCCAACTCTTTAATTATACCATTTTTTGCCTCACCATTGTAGGTCTAAGGGTTTTTTCTCCACCCTATACGTTCCTATATACTTTTTGTTTTCATCTGTTAGGACCATTGGAAAAATATGTCGGCTTCGCTTATCCTCATCATCCGTCTGTGGCTTCTCCCATTCGATCAAGCCAGCATTTGCTAGCTGCGGAAGGATTTCATGACGTAGCTGTTCGCCGTTTAATGATGTCGACTCAGCTTCGCGATAGAAATTACTCAATTCTTGATGTGATAATCCTGTACGATTTAATCGCATTTCTTCCCCTAATTCTCGATTGTTTCTATTAGCTTTTGCAAATTTTTCAACATAAGCCGGCACAATATACTTTTTGTAAAATTTCAGTACAACCGGAGACACGTTTAAATTTTGGCTCTCAAAAAACTCTTGCCACAACTTAAAAGCTTCATCTATATCGGATTGATTAGCCATAACACGCCCACTAGCATCTCTTCGATGCCAAACATTTAGTAATGCTATCACCTTAATTAGCTCCATTAAATGCGCAATATCACGTTGATGACGTGGCTTAAGGGTACCAATGATTTCTAGAAATCTTCTTTCAATCTCTTCGCCATTAGGCACGATGATATGATCAATTTTTGCGTTGCGAATCGATACAATTCGAGACATCAACATCTGACGATCATAATTCCAAAAGACCTCTTCATCGAACTTTTTCGCATCAACACCACGCTTAACACGCAATCTAATCGCCTCTAGTATCTTAGCGCGAGTAGCCTCCGGACTAAGTAGGATTGCACGGGTGGCCTCTTGTTCGTCGAGTCTGAGCCCAGCAGAACAGAAAATAGTAGCAGAATAGCCGCGAACAATAATCTCATCCGTCTTATTTCTACCTTTATTTTTATTCGTAAGACTATAATGCAACTCTTTATCATCGTGTGACATGAGTGAGCGGAGCTTTTCCTGTAACATAGGGTTCGGCATTTCATAAAATAGTAAGATTTTCCGCTCGAGGTCGATAGTTTTTGTGCCTGTTTCTGGGTCAATCTTACCATCTCCATAAAAGAATGACGTAGGACTTGCACCACTTTTTTCAATCTTATCTTCTTTGGGAAACAATCTAGCAACTTCTTGCGCCAAATAAGTCTTACCAGTTGAGCTTGGGGCGTTTAAACTCACATTAATCTGACTATCTTCCGTATATGCCGACAACATACATAAAAACACGATTTTCTTATTACTGTCGTCATCTTTAATTGTCATAGATAGCACCTCAGCAACATCATCAAGTGTAATCTCGCCAGACTCCATTTTATGCTCTTTGTCGCTGTCAGATCTGTCACGGAACTTCTTAATTGGGTCATCATTCATGATTCGCTCCTTTCATTGTTAAATTACTTGTAATTTCTGCAATAAGAATTGTTTTTAAAAACTGCTGGAAATTTAGAGTCTGTCGTATCTCTGTCTGTGTAGAGTTTGTTAATACCCATTTAAGATATTCTGAGAAAATATCAGTTAGTGGATCCTCATATTTTTTATTATAATTTTCTGCGCCTATTTCAACTGTCAAGAATCTAGCAAGACGCTTAACAGCTATCGGATCTTTGTAGGGTGCTAATTTGTTACCCATAATAATTATTTTTCTCCTTCATTATCGTTATTCATAAATTTTCGTTGTGCCTTTACAAGTGCGAAACGCATAATAGCCAAACCAGCATCCTGGGTCTGCTCTTCGGTATAATTTAAACCGAGCTCCTTCAGAAGTAGCTGTAGACTCTTAATACGTTCCGCACTAATCTTCATAATTCGAATTTAGACGCGCGAGCACGCTTCCTTAGGTTGTCTTTATTGTCGGAATATTGACGTGCTTTCACCTTTAAAGTACCAGCCCAATATTTATCGGCTGATTTTCTTAATTTTTTTGTTCGTGCAAAAGCAAAATACATGCCATCCGCTTCGGACATGCTTGCGTTTATCATTTCGTGGCCGACGCTCACTAATGCAGCAGCAAGACTTAAGTCTGACAAATGCACTAATGGCTGATCTACGTTCATAGGCTTCCTCCTTGTATTAAATAACAAGGATCATACTAGAACATGGATGTCTGTCATTTGTCAGGAAATATGCTAAATAATTAGCTTCCAGCCCGCTTCTGACACATATTCAATAAATTCTTTATCTTTTGCTACAGCTCGTAATTTGTTATGCGCTCCAGAGATATACTTTCTTAGATTGCCATCATCATCCTCATAGTTTGAGTGTGGAAAAATTTCTGCTCGTGTATTATAAAAGTCACTGGGCCAACAGATGTTACCTTCTTTGTCTATTAGTACACGCAAGATATTTTTAAACTGTGGTCTCATTGGAATGACTTCACCTAAATAGAAAATCTGGGAATCTTCATACTTCAAACCTTTATATTCAGTCGGCGGAAGATAGCTAAAAGTCTTCTTTTGTCTGGTCTTTAACATGTTTGAAGTTGCGTAGATGCCAAGATTAACCCAATCAATGTCCGTGATCTTAAACTGAAAGTATTTTTCTACCATATCGGGTGGTAATTTCTGAAGCGAATCGTGAATTTCGCTTTCAGTAAATGCCTGCTTGGCCTTAATTTTCGGGTATAACGGCGCCATCTTGTATTTGCTAATGGTTTGTAGCATACCAAACGGATTAATTGGTTTAATCACATCTGCCCTCAATTGCAGCGTTAGATGCGTATCTTCCCATTTCAAGTATTCTTTACTAATCAACACTTCGAAATCAAACAGCCCTTCGCGACGCAGTGCGCGTAACGCTAATAACAGTTCATCAGCTGAAGTTGCACCAAAATACTGCTTCAATTCATAGAAAGACTTTAATTTGCCTTCAATTGAGCGTGGTGGTAACACTATTTTTAGTTTCATGGCCGCCTTCTTTCCAACATATATCTATATATTACAAGTTTAAGAGCTTATGGGCTAGCGTACAAAGTGATATAATTAAAAAGTCTTACTATCAAAACGCATCAGTGCGCATTATTTATGCGGTTAGCCTCTAAAAACGGCACCGTATAAACATTTTGGCTAACGCTGATGTGCGAACGGTAGTAAGACACCTGTACGGTGTCGTTTTTAATTTTAAGGAGAAAATAATGAATACAGCCGTTATTATTATAATTATCACCATCGTTGTGGTTTTTTTAATTCGCGTCTTTGGAAATGCACTTTCGTCCGTTAAGGCGAATCTTGCCGATATTAGTGGCGGCAAATTAAATAAATTAAATATTTATAGCAATCCCGCGATCAACGCATTAGATATGCAACTCAAAAGCGACAGAAAATATTACTCGGAAAAGTTTACTGATTTCGTAAATAAAGTCGTAGCTGATGAAGCGGTGCGAAAAATCGCTTACGCGTACGATGCAAGTTCAGGGCAAGACGGCTGGGATACACTGATAGACACGAAGAATACTGATGAAGAAGTGGCGGAGTTAGTACAAAATGCTACAGCCTACGCGATTGCTGTTACGTGCACGTACTATATAAAAGGTACTAAGGTTGCAAAAGGTATTGCTGACACAATGACCGACAAAAATAAATATCCATATAAGCCAACCATGAGCTGGTCTGACTATGCTAATTACATGGCAACTAACCAACCATATGCAACGGCAGTCGCTAGATCGCTAACGACTATTCTTGGCCGACAAAAAAGTGCGAATGTGATTGCAGTAATGGGGTATCTTATTGAGCAAGGAAAGCTTGAGTAGAAGCAATATACCAATTATCCATATTAATCACTAATTTTATAATTATCTTAGTTTGAATATAGCAGCCATCACACTGTAAAATATCCCATAATGCTACTTGGTTTGCAAAATCTATTGTATAGTTAGAGCAGGAATTTATCACTTATGACAAAAGTACCAGTAACGATTAGTCAACTAGCTAAATACGGGCTTGATTATGTGAGCCTGATTTCAAGCAGCGCCTCTAGAAGTCGACCAATCAAAACTGAGCAGATGGACGCTAGTCTAGTATCCGTTCCAGATCTAATCTTTAAAGACGAAGTCGATATTATAACTATCAATTTAATTACGTCACTAGATAGACAATTTGACCCAGATTTACCTAATGAAGAAAAAAGCGATGAACAGCTCAAGGCCGAGTACCGCATAGAGCGCGATAGGAACATCTTGAATAAAATTCAAGAAATCGATACCAAAATCAAGACGGATGAATATACTAAAAGAGTCGTCTTGCAAACTGGTTTTATATTATTTGAAGGAAAACGTTTTAAAGAAACTGAATTTAGTGAAGAACATGAAAGATATGAAGCGCCTTTGTTTCAGATACCAGTTACTGCCATAAATTACAAATACACTGCTGATGGGGTTAACGTTACCATTGATGTACCTGATAATTATATAGAGGTACTTAGCGGTCCTCTTAAAAACTACCTACCACAACAGTATTTTGATAAAATTTTTAAATTCATTGCCGATTCGGAAGCCGAAGACAAGACGAGTCTTCCCGTCAACGTTGAGTTTATTCAGGAATTGTGGTCCGCAATTAGAGTGCAACTTGAAAGCGTTGGTGCTAAATCAATATCTGAATTTCCTAGTTTCGAAACGAGTATAATCGGGATCACAAATAAGACAAACCACTTTTTAGCAGAAGACCTAAAAGCAATCGCCGCATTAGAAGATGAAGACTTATTGGAAACATCTTTAGGTAGTTGGGTATCAGACGATGATATGGCTATTGAACAAGTCGTGTCGGATGATGGCAGTACAGAGATATTCTTCCCATTTGATTATGATAAGTACCAGCTTAAGGTATTAGGCATAACGGCCAATAAGGCTGTCATCGTTGAAGGTCCTCCAGGCACTGGTAAATCCCAGACTATTTCAAACTTATTGGTTCATTTAGCCGCTACTGGAAAACGAGTTTTATTCGCTAGCCAAAAAGACCAGGCAATACGCGGTGTTAAGGATAAGCTAAAAACTCTAAATATACCATTCCTATACGGCTACATCCCGGACAAAACCTCCAAGCTTTATACGGCTAACGATGAGAAGGACAGCGCTGCCAATACACTCTTGGCGCTAAACCGAGAATTTCAAAAAGGTAAGGTTGGTGAATTAAAAGAACCACTCGAATTACTTGCTGGCCGTTCAAAGATTTTTGTAGACAATATCAACAATGAACGTTCGGTTTATACATTGTACGAAGAGCGTCGAAACCTTAACTATTTAGACTCTTTCGTTGCTTACGGCATGGATGTAGACCTATACAACCAATGCCTAGATTTAGAAAAAACTATCTGTACCCTAGAATCTAAGGTTAAACAGTTTGAAGAGCTGCATTCAAAATTTATAAAATCTGCCAATGCTAAATTTAAGAATCTTGAAATAGACTACGAAAATACCATAGCGTCTACTGAGAATATTAGCACTTATTTTAGGGTTAATATGCCCGAGCGATCTGGCTGGATTGGTAGCAAGGTTAATGACATCAAGCTCCGTAAAGCACTAAAAGAGCACTGTTGTAGTATCTTGCAAGAAATATATCTGGAGTTCGAAAAAATACTATTTTCTGATAATACAAAATCGGCTAGATTGCAAATGTTAGACGGCTTAAAGTCATACTTCGTATATTTTAGCTATACCGAAACATTAGCCGACACTCGTTCCAAATTGGATAAATTATTAGAGGGCAATGATATGCCATATGCCACGTTTGCTAGCCTTAAAAAGTTAGTTAAAAATTACGGCACAGCGAAAGTATTTGAAGACTTAGGCAGATATAGTAAGATTTCTAGCGAGATAGAAGAGGCTGTCTTATATTCGGCTAATGAGCTTAATCGTGAAATTACAGATATACGTAAGTTCTACAGAACGAATACTACAAACTATGTCCGCAATCGGATATTAACACGAGTTGGCGAGGCAAATAATAACAAAGAAGTTAGAGCAACCTTAGCACAAGTAGCTAGGAGTCTCACGAAAAGTAAAAAAGCAAATAAAACGTTCGATAAACTCAAACATAACGAGGAAAACTTCAGTGCTATGTCAAAAGTGCTGCCTATCTGGATGATGAGCTTGGATGATGTGAGCCGTATTGTGCCTTTAGCGATGAATGCTTTTGATTACGTTATTATCGATGAGGCCTCACAATGTAACTTTGCTTATGCGTTCCCAGCTATGTTCCGTGCAAAGCACACAATTTTCTTTGGTGATACGCTGCAGATGCGTGACGACAATATTATGTTCAAGTCAAATGACCAGCTCGGTGCCATAGCAAAGAAATATAAAATTCCTGATGTTTATCAAATCAAAGCCGAAGAAGACACAGTTAAATCGGTAATGGATATAGCTAATCTAAATGGCTTTAAAACTACTACACTAAAATATCACTATCGTTCACCTAAAGAGCTGATTGGATTTTCTAATCAGGCCTTTTATGAACCGATTGGCCGTAAACTAGAGGCTGTTAATGATAACATAGTGCCATATAAAGATACGGGTCGCGTCCTACTCAATCATTTAGTAGTTCCAAATGACGAAGAGGAGATGAGCGGCAAAACTAATATCGCAGAAGTTCGTAAAATACAGCAACTAGTTGAGGAAATTAAGAGCGACCCTGTCCTAAAAGACAAGTCTATAGCTATATTAGCCTTTTTTAATGAGCAAGCGGAGGAAATACGTAAGGCCATTAAGGACGATAACATTAAAGTTTCCATTATTGACGGTATTCAGGGCGATGAACGTGACATAGTGATTTACTCGTTTGTTATTAAAGACCCTAGCGATAAGAGGCGTTACGTAGCTTTGACGGGTGAAGGTGGCGAGATTCGTAAGGATATAGCAGCTGGACGCGTGAATGTAGCGTTTAGCCGTGCCAAGCTTCAGGTCCACTGCGTGACATCTCTTGCTACGGAATTGTGGCCCGACGGTATTTGGATTAAAAAATATTTGGAGTATGTAGACAAAAACGGGGTTATATCCCGTAGGCATAGCAAATCCGAGCAGCGATTTGACTCTCATTTTGAGGAACAAGTATTTTGCTACCTAGCTAAGGAGTTAGGTGCAGATGAGTACGCACTAGAAACGCAGACAGAATCTCTTGGATTTAAGATTGACTTAACTGTTCATCATAATGGTAGAAAACTTGCCATTGAGTGTGATGGCCCAACTCACTTCGAAGGTGGTGATGGTCAAGTTTATGTGCAGAACGACTGGGAGCGTCAAGGCGCACTGGAAATCGCTGGATGGACTTTCTATAGGATATCCTATTTTGATTGGGTTGATGACCAGGAAGAAGAAGAAAAGGCTCTAGTCGATTATATAGAACATTTCTTTAGTGAAGGCCATACTGTTAGTAAGACAGATGTCGTTAAAGAGCTTGAAAAGGAAACTGTAACTCCAGAAGATGCCCCTAAGGATACGTACATCACAGACTTCTCTGATGAAAGTGTAGATAATTTAAATACAGTAAATGCAGCACCAGCACCACGAGCCAATAAGAAGACTAAGGCTTCAGCTAAAAAAGAGTTTAGCGTTGGCGGACGTGGAGTTAACCAAGATGATTTTGGTAGATACCTACAATCTCGTGGAAGAGGGGTTATTAATATAAGATATCAAAGCCCTCGTGCGGGTAGTTCTAATTATTGGCGTAGCATAAAACTAGTTAAATACGATGGTGTATATCTTTACGCAGATGGCGACAACTATCCAGTAAGATATCGTCGAGACCGTGTAATAGAATTTAAGTAGGCCTGAAGATATATGAATATAATTAAAAAAATTGAGATTAAACATTTCCGATCTTTTCTGGGTAGTCCTAGCACATACGCAACAGAATTACTTGGGCTAGGTGATGTTAATATATTGTCCGGCGCAAACGATTCAGGTAAATCAAATGTTCTTCGGGCATTAAACCTATTTTTTAATGATCATGTTGGGTTTAATGAACCGTTACTTTTTGAGCGAGATTTTTTTATCGGCAAAAAGGAACGAGTGCAAAAAGTTATTGAGATTGGTATATCCTTCGACGTAACTAATAATAAAAAGGATGCATTTCTCCCTGATACGTTTAAAATTACAAAATATTACGATAGAAATGGATATAGAAATTCCGTATATTCTTTTTATTTAAAAGAGCTTAGTAAAAATGTGCAAATTGATTCAAGGGCTGATAAAAATAAGGGTATTAGTAAGCTATTTTTACCAAAAGGGCCATCGACTGATCAAGTTAAAAGAGCTGAAAAGCGGGAATGGATATATAGGGTTAAATTTGGAGGTTTTCTTAATCAGGCTATAACTTTTGAGTATGTTCCCGCAATTCGTGATCGTAGTTTCTTTGCTCAGCTTTTAGGGAGGGTTATTACACAGCTTAAAAATAACGAGGAAAGACATCTCGATGCCTTACAAAAAGAAGAAAATAAAATCAATAGTTGGCAAAAGACCATAACAAACAAATCAGATAAAAAAGACTTTAAGGCAAATTTATTAGATGAAGACTGGCGCAAAGCAAGATTATTAGAAATAGCATCTGATAAAAAAAGAGAGAGCAAATTAACATCTTCAATCTCAACACTCGAACAAGAGATAAATACTTACTCATCAAACCTGATCAGTTCTATTCGTTTTCTACCTGCTCAATTTAAAATAGGCAAGGATTTAAAAGATTTTTTTGAGGGATTTGAAATAGGTACAGGCGAAAATAAAACTATATCTCTAAATGAAAGAGGGGATGGGATCCAAGCAAAGTTCGTGCCAAAAATACTAGACTTTCTTTCTCAAATCGATTCACAAAATAAGTATTATATTTGGGCAATAGAGGAACCCGAAAACTCTGCTGAATATAAAAACCAGCAACAATTAGCTAAAGAGATCAAAGAGGATTTTTCGCAAACAAAACAAATTTTTCTAACGACACATTCGGAAGAATTTTTACAACTTTATGATGGTAGTGAAATAGAAAAAAACAAAAGAAGAGCTAGTTTGTATCATGTTAAAAAACTCATATCTAAAGACAAGGAAGACTATTCCCAAGTCTTCTTTTTTGATGTTGATAAAAATGAGTTTGAATTTGCTGACCAAAAAGCCGATCTAGATGACGACCTGGGACAATCTTATCTTCGTGCAAAATATTCGAAAGAGTTAAAAAATAAAGAGGATGCCTTCTTAAGTCAAATTGGTAAAATTGATATTGAAAATCAAAATCTGAAAGAGATCATTAAGGACCAATCTAAACCCATTTTGTTTGTTGAAGATAAATACACCCAGATATATAAAATTGCTTGGTTAAAGATTAACAATATAAACTGTACGGAACAAGAATTTGATACTCAATTTTCTAAATACTCACCATTTTCTATATTTTCTACAAATGGGGCGTCATCATTGGTCGGTTTTTTAAGAACACCAAACGTGGACTATTGGGTTGGCAAAAAAGTGGTAGGGTTATTTGATTTTGATGAAACTGGGGTATCGTATTTTAAAAACATTAAAGATGACACATATTGGAACACCACCGAACAAGGTGCAAAAACTAGTGGTTTATATAAGAAAAGAAGTGGGCATGATTGTTTTTATGCTATGTTGTTACCAATCCCTGATAGCTTGAAATATTTTGCGTCACTTAACTATCCTAGCTTTGTCGAAATCGAAAACCTCTTGCCTGGAGATTTTTTGGTTAGGAATAACTTTGTGAAAGAAAAGGTGACTACAGGCAACGCAAAATATCTAAAAGTAAAAGATTCAAAAAAACCAATTATATGGAAAAGTGTCTTAGATTTAGACATAAACGAATTATTTAATTTCATACCACTATATGAAACGGTCTACGTTTTGTTTGGCATAGAAGCATAGTTGTTATATATTACTAATTTCAAAAAAATAAATATTTACCGCCGCTTAACATGATGATAGTCTGAAAGCTCTCAAATTTATTACCCCCCCATAAGCCTCAAACTATATAGGAATGACCCCACAGTGCACCCCAGCTGCCCTTGTTAGGGTTAATTAAATCACTATTTGACTACAGAATAATCCATCAATAAAGTTCTAACTTCGTTCAGCACTCTCTGCCAAACTTTCGATTTAGGTCCGACTTGGACCTTTTTCTTTTGTTCCATAATAGTTTTAAAGGGGTCATTAAGTATATATGACAACTTTTTATCATTTAATTCAACGTTCGAAATTATGTAGTCCAATAACTTCTGTCTAAGTTCATTATTCGAACATTTGAACAACTCGGATGCACGTTGTGCAAGGTCTAACAGATAAGAAGCAGTTACTTGGAAACTTTTGTTATCTTTTGTTAATTTGATTAACCTATCATTCAAAACCTGCTGCCTTGCTTCTAATTCATTTGCGATTTCGTCGTGCATATTGATAGTAATCCAACCTTACCAACAGCTCGATTCTAAGTTGTCAGAAATCGGACGAATGTTGGGAGGTTGGTTAAAATCTACGAGCAGTCCCTAGGACTGGCGCCGAATAGTTCCTGTTGACATAGTCGGAATCGTTCGAGTTGAAGTTCACCTCGCGGTTGTCGGAATTCCAGTTGGAATACGGCGTACGAGAATGGCCATCGCCAGACGAAAAAAGCGTTTTTGACCATCATTTGTCACCAGATCCAGACGCATCCAAATCTTGAATTTTATACGAAACAATTAGTTTCTAGCCAAAAACACGGAGTGCTCGATAGTTTGCTTGTGCTCTTTTTGCATCAAATTTAACACAAAAACTCTGTCAGTTGCAAAATACCAGATCTGGTGATGTATATCATTGAACATACATTCATTAACCTTATCCGTAAAAATTATATCTAATACCATAAGTATTGTCGAATTTTGGGCATTTTTTTAGCCCCCAATAAATTGGGGGCTAGGGCGCGATAAGAACCAAGAGCCAAAGCTCAAGGTTTTTAAAGACCAAGAATCCAAAAATCTAGTACTCCCTAAACGAATGAAGGCCTCGCATAGCGGCGATCGACGCGGTCAGACCCGTACGAGCCGAAGTAGGCCTCGCGATCGTTGCGACGCCAGCCCGAGTACAACGCGCGAGAGCCATCATCGCCAGACCGTAGGTCAGCGATATCGAAGTATGGTAAATTTTCACCGTCTTGCGATTGATATAGCTCTGGCTTTTGGGCCGCATACGCACCAACAGCTGGTAACCCAGCTAATTTTACGCCTGCAGCTGTCGCTTGTTCGCGAGCTTTGTCTACTGAGCTCCCATTTTTAGGATCCCAGTATGATACGAGATTTATTCTGAGCCTGTAAATACCAGGCTTAGCGTACATCTCAGCATCAGCTGTTGAGTCAAGACTCAGGTTTTTGGTATCTTCCTCAAAATCAGAGAATAACCATATACCCGGCTGTGTCAACTCCATCAGTTTCAATTGATACTCGACAACTTTTTTTAGAGTACCTGGTGGCACTATAAAAAAGAACTCAAGATCTTCAATTAGCTGAATGTGGTCGCTGACGGTGTCAAGATTATCAAACCAACTATCGGGCACTTGCATCTTTTTGGGCATTTGCTTGTTGAGCCTTCGCAGCTCAATAGCTTGTTCTTCCAACGAACGCAACAAATGCGCAAATTGGGCGAACTTATCCTGAATTAAAGGATAATTACCATCCAAAATACCTTGTGTCCCGCTAAGGGCAGCCTCTATTGACAACCCTCCGTTCTTTACTCTTTTGATTACTTCGTTCTGTCTCGCGATGAGCGAATACAAATCGTTGATATTAGTAATCATAACAATCACTTCCTTTTACCGTACAAAATTTTCACCGATGTCCGCATCAGCGATTTCAACTTTCGTTGAGAACGGCACACTATGTTCATCGTTCTTACTGAACATAAAGTGCCGCTCTCAAGGGTAGTACTAAAATGTTAAGGTTCTATGTGATTATTATAGCACAACACAAACGTTTTGTAAATGGTTTTAGAATTATCCGGAGCATAATGTCTACAGCCATTTATTCATTCCTGTGTACCTTGTCATCTCTTTTACGGCATTTTTTGATTTAATTCTGCGCATTATCTCGCAACTATCATTCTGGGATAGGATGTTGAGGCTACCTTCCCATAAAATGTCATCAATAACAGCTAACTTTCTGTGATGCCCACTAGTGAACAATATATCTATGCCCATATCTTGCATTACACCGATTGCCCAAATAACTTGTTCTTTAAATACAGACTCATGTTCGTCGAATGGCTTTGTGTTAACAATAATATGCACATTTCTGGCCCTTAACTTCCGCAGGATAGAGGATATTACTTGCATCCGCTTTTTCGTTATAAATGGGCTTTCAATAATTACTAATGATTTAGCTTGGCGAAGGTCTTTCAAAAATGCATCATAAAATGTGTTCTGGTCATATAAGTGAGAAACTAAGGTGTTATTCATCTTGTCCCTCATCCGAAAAACATACTAGACCACAATAAGTTCTGCAATCGTCCGCTAGGCTCTGCCAAAAGTCCATTATTGCAATTTATTGCACGAAACAGCTCATTTACCTCTGGTAATTAAATTGCCCGATAGATAGCTTCTGTTTGTAGCCCTGATATAAGTATCGTTTTAACTTCGTCCAATATGCTCTGCCAAAATAAAAAGCCGAGCATTCATGTAGGATTATTTATTTTGCCGTGCCCCACGAATTTGCCGAATTATTTGCATAGGTTTATAATTCAAACATGGAAGAAAATACCAATCAAGAACCAGAAACAGCCAACATAAAACCCCAAAAGGCGAAGCGTAAACACAAATTACTAAAATTCATCGTAGGTCTAGTTATTGTAATTACCGCTATTTTACTAACTGCAAATTTTGCCCTTCCTGGGCTAATAACGGCCAAAGACCTTGGCGTTAAATATTCATCTAGCGATTATGATAGCGCAGCGGCAAAACTATCAACCATCAAAGAATTATTAACGAATCTATCAAATATATCTGGATATAGCTATGGCGTTCCAAAAAATATTGATGTATCTCTAAATAGCTCTGAGATAACCGCATTTATAAATACGAACAATATGGTTAAGTATGCTGCGAATAATTACCAGGTATTAGTCAATCCGGACGGGACTATCGAAACATCCGGTGCCGTAAATGTTGATTTCTTTTTGCGAGAAATACTGAACAATAAAATATCCCGAGAACAAATCGTAAAAGGAATACCAGCACTGGCATTACTGCCATCAAGTGTTAATTTGTATATGAAATTTAGCGGTGAGGTTATAGCCAATAAATCAAGTGCCGCAATCAAAGACGTTGCAGTGCAAGGCATAACCATCCCAACCAAATATGTAAACACAACTGAAGCTGTATCAACATTCACTAGCGGTATAGATAGCTTCTTGGCTAAAAATAACCCAATATCAGGCACCAGTATAGACAGTTTAACCACCAAAGATGGTCTGGTTAATCTAAAAGCTAAAATCCCAAGCATGGTAAATACCAGATAGTCCCTAACTCCTGCCGTATAAGGCATCTAAAAAATCGGTTTCCGGCACAACCCAACAAATAGGACTATACTAGTGATGTACTAAATTAATATTGGAGAAACAGTTATGTTACTAACAATAGCAGCAATCTTGGTAGTACTGTGGTTATTAGGGTTCACCCTAAGCATAGGCGGTGGACTGATACATTCACTAATCGTAATAGCGCTGATCGTCTTTATCGTCGACAGATTAACCCGCAAATAATAAATAACTTATTTTGGAAACAATAGTCAAATTAATTATCTGTTACAATATCCCTATGAATCCGATTGAAAAATACCTACAATCCTTACCAGCGCTGGAATCGGCGGAATTACGTCGTATCCGCGATATCGTGATGGCGACGGTACCCGAAGCAACCGAAACGACCAGTTACGGTATCCCAACCTTTCAATACCTAGATAAATATCTAATTGGATTCTACGTATACAAACAGCATATCAGCCTATTTCCGACGTCTGGCCCCATTGAGGCGATGAAATCCAAACTAGCAGGTTACAAGCTATCCAAGGGCGCGATACAGTTCAACCTGAACAAAATCATACCCGAACCAGTAATTAGGGGACTGATATTATACCGAATCGACCAAATCGATAAGACGGAAAATAAATAGAGCCTCGATAATCGAGACTCTATTCGCAAGTAAATTTTTAATCTGCACCATTTTCACCAGATATGCCGTAATATTCACGGCTACCGATACTCAGTTCAGTTTCACAGTTAACGCTGGGAATATTCACCAGACCAGCTGCAAAATTACTGATATCACGCACAACGCGAACAAGCGCTGGGTCATGGTTTGTGATGTGCATCAACTTTATCTCTATCAATATGTTTGCCCCATTAGTTGCATGAATTGGGGCTGACGAAACACGAAGTTTCCCTGATATAAAACAGCTGACGTTATCTAAAGAGGTAGTTATATACTGTTCTAACTTTTTGGAAAAATCGATATCCCGATCATCGATAGTTTGTAAAAGTGCTGTACTGGCATTAATCTTCACAGAAGACATACCGATCACCACCTTTGCTATTATTCATCCTTGCGAATGTATTTATAATTATACACCATATATCAATATTAGTCAATATTAAACCCTGTTATAATATAATTATGCCAAACATCCTAGCTACTATCAAAACACCTACGGAATTATTGCAATACATGCAAGATAATATTAAATATGGCTTTGTCAGCCGTGACGGAAGAGTATACCAAAATGACGATATTGACTGGGGCAGGGATTGGTACTCAACATGCACAGTACAATCGGCCAGTGGGGTACTGGCGACTAACTATGGCACTTGCTGGGATCAGGTCGAGCTAGAACGAGGCTGGTTCACAAAACATAAATATCAATTTAAAACTATATTCATTATATTTGCAATGAACAAACCCAACAATTACCCAACACACACTTTCTTGGCTTTCGTGAAAAAAGATAAATGGTATTGGTTTGAAAACTCTTTTGGAACATACCGTGGCATACATGAATATGCATCTTTGCAAGAACTAGTAGCCGATATTATTGATAAACATTTATCATATGCAATAAAAATCGGCGTAGCGTCAGAATCAGACAAAAAACTAATTAAAGCCTACGAATACACCAAACCCCGCGCTGATTGTAGCGTCCAGCAATATCTGAATCATGTTACAAAAAACCAGCTAGAAGTTATCCTTTGAACAGTCCGTTCTGTATTATTTTTATAAGAGTTGTTAATTGAATCCGCCTCTGTAGTTCTGTAATTTTCATTGAAGGCTTGTGTGCTGGGATAGATACAAAACTATATCATACGCTATTTTTTTGTGTTGAGTTAAACAGAAAATCGGCATATTATGCTGATTTTACTATCTAATACGAGCAATCTTCTTGAATTATAAAAAGCATATGTGGTATCATTATGCTAATGAATAATATCTTTAAAACTCTCAATCTAAAAGAGAATAAAAAAGCTAAGATAGTAGCCATTTCTATAGTTGGAGTTGTGGTTATTGTAATTATATTAATCTTTTTTGCCAAAGTGTTTGACCGCCATATAACAGCCGAGGATCGCGCCATTCCACCCCTGATAGCGCTAGCAGGTAAAAGCGAGATGAACATAGCAGTTGGTTCTAGTTTTAACGACCCAGGAGCATCAGCAACCGATAACCTTGATGGTGACATCACTAATAATATTAGTGTGGGCGATGATATAGATATTAACACTATTGGAACATACAAGGTCACTTATGCAATACAGGATAGCGACAATAATATATCTCAAGCCCAACGCATAGTTAATGTCATACAGCCCAACCTAGATGGCATACCAATACTTAAATATCAATCATTTTTTGACCCAGCAAATAGAGGATCGGCCAAAAATGCAGCTTCAATATCAATAAATAATTTTGAACAACAGATAAAATACCTGAAAGATAATAAGTGGACGTTTCCAACTTGGGCCGAACTTAATGATTATTTAGATGGAACAGATGTTTTACCAAATAAAAGTATAGTGCTAACAGCCGATGGCGGCGATGATTCATTGTTTAGCTTGGCGTACCCAATACTAAAAAAATATAAAATTCCAATGACAGCTTTTATTGTAACCAGCATAACATCTAAACCACACGAGCTTGGCGTCGATAAAAGGATAATCAAGTTTGAATCTAATTCTAATGACATGAACAATCTTGAATGTTCTAACAAGAAAGCAGGTCTAATAACTTGTATAGACGACCAGGCTGGATTAGACGACATATCCAAATCAAAACAAATCATAGGCAAAAATCTTGTTTTTAGTTACCCATTTGGGAGCTACAATGATCATGCAAAAAAGCTATTAAAAGCCGCTAATTACAAGATGGCTGTCACTAACGATGATGGCAAGGCAAAACCAAAGGCAGACAAGCTTGCACTACCAAGAGTACCAGCTTATACGGCCAAAACGCTAGATGAATTTGTTAGCCTGATAAAATAATAATTATCTAACCCTAACTAGTAAAAACCCTTGATTGATCTAACGCTGTCGTTTGTGCACGATAGACCTCCTTTTTATGCCAAAATAGCCCCAAGACGAGCCAATAGATAAACCTGTCATGTAAATCCGTCCCAGGATAGCAGCTAAACCCTAACCATCACCACTCTTAGGGACCATTAGGGGGAATAGGGAGTAACAAATGGAGAGTTGTCAATAGATTTTTGCTCTGTTGTTGGAAGATCTTTGTATAAAGCGGTAGAGCATGGAGCCTTGCCCTTGTTAAAGTTCGCTGTAGTACAGCGCCACTCGCTGAGGTATTTGTAGTTGACAGAATCGCCTTTAAGTTTATTGTTTGTTACTGTATTATTATTGGCCCCATTACGATATCTAATAACGTCACTTTGTATATCATTAAACGTGTTGTTCGTTACTTGATTGCCACTTGACATATGGGCTATATACAGCGCATGAATAGGGGAATCTGTGGCGGATTTGTTTTTAGCACCATCAAAGTAGGAATTTTCTATAATGTTATCACGAGAATTAGATATATTCATCACAGCCCAGGAAGATTTTTTTGATTTTGTGTAACCGTCGCCTATGTCCTTGAAATACATCCCATAAAATGAGTTGTTGCCATTATATGTAGCTTTTTGGGTTTTATTAGCCCCTAAAAACGCTGTGTTTTTGGATGAATCCGACTTAGCCTTTTCGTGACTTGTTGTATACTTAGCATCGTAATCCTTGTCAGAATAGTTTGTATTGCATTGACTTTTTTCAGTGCCCTCAAGAACGCTACAATTGGAGGCGTTATTTAGTGCTCCGTTCAACGATACGGCAATAAAATATTTTTCTACCTGAATATATCTAAATGAAAGGTTTGTATAACCACCGTCGTATTTTAAAGTGAACCAAGTGTCACTATTTCCGTCACTACCCAAAAACACGGGTCGTTTGTCGTCACAATCACACTCCCCTCTAAACAATATATATAAGTCACTGGCCGCAGTGGTCCATGTAACATTCTGTTTGTTCTTGTCGTTAACGTAGGTACCTTCTTTTATAATAACCTCTACGTTCGATACCTTATAGTTACTATTCTTCCTAAGTGCTGCTATTTTACTCTGAACAAAAGACAGGCTCGGCAATGGCGAATCCTTGCTTAACCCATTATTGGTTCTTTTGCCAACTGTTGACATATATATGCGTAGTGGTGCATCTGGTCCATAGACCTTTTGTATTATTTTCAATGTCAAAGAAGCGCTCTTATTACTGCCATCCTTAGAGATAGCAGTAATAGTAACGTCTCCAACCGACCTAGCAATTACAGTGCCGTTAGTGACGGTGGCGACAGCTTTGTTATTAGTAGACCAGGACACGGCCTTATTGGTCGCATTTTCTGGAGACGCTGTAGATTTTAGGACTGTTTTTTCACCAACAGATAGACTAGATACAGAGCCCGAGAGATCAATAGAAGTTACGGCTATTTTAGGTTCTTCAGGAGCCTTAACGTTTATCGATATGCTGTCTTTTTTACCGCTACCATCCATAGCAGTAATAGTAATAGTAGTAGTGCCTTTATTTTTAGCGACAACTTGACCGTTAGTGACGGTGGCGACATCTTTGTTGCTACTATTCCAAGATACTGCTTTGTTAGTAGCATTATCTGGTTGAATTGAATAGTCTATTGAAATCTTATCGCCTATCACTAGATTAGAAGATGAGTCAGATATATTTATACTGGATACTTGAACTGTTTGTGCTTCTGGGGTGGTTATGGTCAGCTGGAAAACGGAATATTTTTCACTTTCATCAGTGGTAGAAACTGTAATCTTAACTAAGCCGGCAGATTTGGCAGTTACTGTGCCATTGTCATCTACCGAGGCGACATCACTGTTATCGCTTTCCCAAGCTACGGCTTTATTGGTGGTTTCTGCTGGTAAGATTGAATAGCCTAGTTTTAAAGTTTTGCCAACTTCTAAGTTAGATATTGAGCTGTAAAGTGTGATGCCAGTTGCTTGGGTAACAGGTTGGGTAATAGTCAGCTGAATACTAGATTGTTTATTGCTGCCATCTGTCGTAGAAACTGTAATCTTAGCTACGCCGGCAGATTTGGCAGTCACTTTGCCATCGTCATCTACCGAGGCGACATTACTGTTGTCGCTTTCCCAAGCTACGGCTTTATTGGTGGCGTCGTCTGGCATGATTGAGTAGGTGAGTTGGAGAGTCTCTTTAATATTTAGGGTATAGTCTGTGCTGTTTAATACTATTGCGTTTGCCTCGACGGCTTTATTTTGTGCTACAGAAGATAATAGCAGGCTAGATTGTTGATTGCTGCCATCTGTCGTAGAAACTGTAATCTTAGCTACGCCGGCAGATTTGGCAGTTACTGTGCCATTGTCATCTACCGAGGCGACATCACTGTTGTTGCTTTCCCAAGCTACGTCTTTATTGGTGGTTTCTGCTGGTAAGATTGAATAGCCTAGTTTTAAAGTTTTGCCAACTTCTAATATGGTAGGTGATAAATTAGTAAGATTGATACTACTGGCCTGTGTTACTGGCACACCTGGTGCGACAATACTAAGCTGGAAGCTGTCTTGCTGACCGCTACCATCTGTCGTAGAAACTGTAATCTTAACTAAGCCAGCAGATTTGGCAGTTACTGTGCCATTGTCATCTACCGAGGCGACATCACTGTTGTTGCTTTCCCAAGCTACGTCTTTATTGGTAGTTTCTTCTGGTGTGATTGAGTAGGTGAGTTGTGTGGTTTGACCAGTATCCAGCGTTGAGATTGGGCTAGTGATAGATATGCTGGAGGAGTAGACAATTGGAGGCGTTACCATAAATTGAACACTCGACCCTTTACCGCTACCATCCATAGCAGTAATAGTAATAGTAGTAGTGCCTTTATTTTTAGCGACAACTTGACCGTTAGTGACGGTGGCGACATCTTTGTTGCTACTATTCCAAGATACTGCTTTGTTAGTAGCATTATCTGGTTGAATTGAATAGTCTATTGAAATCTTATCGCCTATCACTAGATTAGAAGATGAGTCAGATATATTTATACTGGATACTTGAACTGTTTGTGCTTCTGGGGTGGTTATGGTCAGCTGGAAAACGGAATATTTTTCACTTTCATCAGTGGTAGAAACTGTAATCTTAACTAAGCCGGCAGATTTGGCAGTTACTGTGCCATTGTCATCTACCGAGGCGACATCACTGTTATCGCTTTCCCAAGCTACGGCTTTATTGGTGGTTTCTGCTGGTAAGATTGAATAGCCTAGTTTTAAAGTTTTGCCAACTTCTAAGTTAG
>Ga0194063_10000009_pt1 | contig 185445 bp, 178 predicted proteins | sample SepL3720m_MetaG_FD_155459 | JGI IMG/M metagenome (GOLD analysis project Ga0194063, IMG submission 155459) | Anoxic zone freshwater microbial communities from boreal shield lake in IISD Experimental Lakes Area, Ontario, Canada - Sep2016-L373-20m | ecosystem: Environmental > Aquatic >... | reverse complement strand
TATAGAATATATAGCTTTCTCCATATATATAAATTACCCCTCCTGGAGCATAGATTTGTTTTATTAATTGAGTAATATCGTTTAACTGAGATAGAAATGCCAGTTCACCCAGGTCTGGTAGAGTCCTTCGTATTTTGAGAGGATTAGGTATTTTAAAGGCGAATTGAGTTGCGTTAAATTCAATAGGTTTTTTCCTCTTTACAAAATACATGAACTGTTTTGTAAACAATGTTTTAGTTTTTTTAAAACTTTCTTTATCTGCAAGTAAAAAATCACTATTCAGAAATAGTAAAAAGATCGCTTCACATATATCGGTATTTGAAACTGGTTTTTTTACTACTTTATTTGAATAGTGAAAAAGTTTGGAATGAACAAACTCAACAATGTCAAAACTAAAAGTTTTCTTTTTTGGTTTTAACAGCCTCTTATTTGAGAGTGGAATTTCATACGGATAAAACTGAGATATATATTGACTACTGTGTTTCATGATTATTATTTATATTTATAAATGGATTAGTCGCTATGAAAAATAGAGAACATCATTTGTAACTTCAGAAATACTTGGACTCGTATTAAACTCATCCTTACCTGTTAGAACTTGTATCCAAGGCTTAACGGTTACTGTCGGCCATCCACCATCATTTGGAATAAGGATTGTCTCACCGTGGGCCGGAAATGAAGGTCCTCTGTGGCTATTTGGAAACAGAACGGGTTTATTAGCCTTGGTTACCATAGTGTATTTAACGGTGTCATTTAATTTATCAAATGAGGGTAGACCTTCACGCGCATCCATTGTTACTCGATAGTTTATTGATAGTTCAAGCCCTTTTTTCCTTAGAAAATCCAAGAGAGTGTATTGTTCTCGTGAAAATGTTTCTTTTGATATACTTTCACCCATTCCCACTCCACGAACAATACTGCCAGTCTCTTGACGAAGAGCCTCATACACACTTACAATCTCAGAAACATTCATTGCTTGTGCCGCTTCACAATCAAGTGGATTAATGCAGGTAGCCATAGGATATGCGAATGTTTGAATTTCTTTTGATACCTGGTCATGTTGAGGGTGTGAATTATTTGATAATGCCTCATTTATCATTGCTAATTTTTGTTTTTTATATCTCTCAAATTCAGGTGCATTTGCTCCTGAAATATAATCATCCATTCTCGTAAGATGTATTGTTGGCGAACCCATGATTTTATTAATACCTTCTACGATTTGTTGACAATCACCATGAAATGCATCAACATACTCCTTCTTCAAATTGAAAGCTTCTGAGAAGGCGGGTATTTCGTTTACAACCTCCCACTGAAGTCCGGGTTCATAGAAGAGTGATATTGCCTTTGAAACCTCTGCAAGCCTTCTAAAAAAATCGATTTCAGCAAGTGTCACTTGTTGAGTCCTCCTTTTTAAAGGATTAGGAATTGCAATAAGTGGAGTATATTCAGAGGCTCGAATTGGCTCACCTTTTTCAATATATTGCTGAATTTTTGCTATATATTTTTCAGTTGTGGCTTCATCCATAGCGACCTCTTTCCCATTGCGATCAACAAACAATGGCGAATACAATATTTTATTCCATAGATATGTTGCCAACGCATGAGGATTGTCTCTGTCGACAATTTCCCCATTGGGGATAAGAAGCGGCTTGATTGGTAGACTGAGCCAATCCTTAACATCAAATTTTGCCATAAGCGACCTCCCAAACAATACTTCAGGTCTTTCACTTAAAGTTGCAGCAGGAATGACTGTTTCTGAATGATTTCCAAACTGTGTTTTTCCAACCTCTTTCTTTTTTCCGCTTCCTCCAACCTCCAGTTGTGTTTGTATTTCCTCATCTGTAATGACCCCCTCCATATAAGATAATGCTTTTCTTTCTGCTTTTTTTCTTGCCAACGATTCACTTACAAGCTCTCTCTGAGCAGCCTCTGGAAGAATTAAATACTTTTTTTGATATTCATCAGGTAATAAGTAATTTTTTGCAACTATATTGACATCTCTCATATCAGCACAACCCACTTCGTTTCGAGATTGTTCCAACTCTTGAAGAGTCCAAATACCCATACTCAATCCTTCTTGTTGTGCTCGTACTTCAAATGCGTTAAGTACTAATTTTTTTGTCTCACTTTGTAGTTTATGATCAACTAATGCTTCTCGTATTTCCGGCTCAGAATCATACATTTTATCTCTTGATAATGGAGGGATATTAGAATATGGTAAGGATGTATAATCCGAAAATAATTTACTAATATCGCGCTTATAAACAGTCTCAGATATGCTTACCCGACGTTGTTCTTGCCATCTTGCCAAAGATGGATTGCCTGACATTTCACGATTCAGTTGCGGTCTTTCATATAAGCTCATATGTAATAAATCAAAAATCCCGCCCTCTCAGGCGGAAAATATATAATTCCCGCTCTTATCCAAAAAAAATAAGGGTATAAATAACACTCCCTTTTCTATGGTTATAATTCATATGTTCTTCACACTAATTGATAGACTATTACAACAATGAGAACAAATAGTAAAAATTCTCCCATATAACAAAAAATCCCGCCTTTTGGGCGGGTGCTATTAAAAAGGTTTTTCCTTTTTATTACTATGCACCCGCCTCCGTAAGGAGGACGAGTTCTGTAATAATAAGTGAAAAACCAAGACTGTTCATTTCTGAGAAGAGTATAACATATGCAGAAAAAACTGCAAGTAGTATCTTAGTACACTAACACGTTACTTTTCTATCCTGTCAAATCCTGCCAAACTTTGGAGGACTTTAGGCACAAGAATAGAGCCATCTTGTTGCTGATTATTTTCCAGGAGTGCAATCAAAATACGAGGAGATGCGACTGCTGTATTATTGAAAGAATAACAATAGGCTGTTTCTCCATTTTTATTTTTGTATTTTATTTTCAATCTGCGCGTTTGAAAATCTCCCATGATGGAGTTACTCATTGTTTCACCATACCCATTTCTTGAAGGCATCCACGTTTCGATATCATACTTCTTTAGCTGAGGCTCTCCCATATCGCCCGTACACATCAAAAGTACTCGGTAGGGAAGACCTAGTTCCTCAAGGATCTCCTCAGAATTTCGTTGCAGCTCCTCATGAATCTTTCGTGCATTATCTAAATCATTAGTGCCTATAATTACCTGTTCTATTTTCCAAAATTCATGAACACGGTATAAACCTTTTGTATCTTTTCCATAGGAACCCGCCTCACTTCTAAAGCAAGGAGAAAATGCGACGAATTTTTTTGGCAGGTCTTTTTCTAGCAAGGTCTCATTACTAAAATAAGAGGTAATGGGAATTTCAGCAGTGGCCGAAAGATACATATCGTCATCCTCACCATTCAATTTATATACTTCCTTTTCACCCCAAGGGAGATGCCCCGATCCAAATAACGTAAATCTTTTTACGATGGAGGGCGCGATGACTGGAATATATCCTTTCTTTGCAAGCTTTTGAAATACGTACATAAGCAGAGCCATATGGAGAAGTGCCCCTTTATTTTTGAGGAAATAACCTCTAAATCCAGATACTTTTGCCCCCCGCTCAAAATCAATAATGTCAAGATCTACTCCTAGCTGAACATGATCTTTTATTGGAAATGAAAAAGTGGGAACTGTTCCAACTTTTCGTAATTCTTGATTGCTTTTCTCATCTGATCCAATGGGAACTTCCTCCAATGGGACACTAGGGACGAAGGAGAGAAGTCTATTCAATTTTTCCTCAATAGTGGTAAGCTCGCCCTCGACAGACTTCAACAAATCTTTTATTTTCTTGCCTCTCATTTTTGTCTCCTCAGTGAATTTCTGTTTTGCAAGTTTATTTCTTTCTTCGCGCAATACCTGTACCTCCTGGATTTTTTTTCTTCTTTCTTCATCAAGAGTAAGTAGTGAGTCTATATCAGCTTCTCTATTTTTATTCTTGAGTGCATCAAGTACTTTTTGTTTGTTCGCGCGAATATATTCGATAGATAACATAAGGTTATTGTAACAAATCCTCTTTTATGAGTGGGAGGAGGTTTTTGACAGCTCGCAATCTGTGGTTTATGTCGACATGTTCTTTATCCGTCATCTCGTCATAATATTTCTGGTATTTATCCACAATAAAAAGAGATCGATAGGGGAAACCCTTCAGTGCATTTGGGCCCATTTTTTCTGCAATTACTCCATCAAGTGAGGCTGTAGAATAGATGGTCTTCTTCGTCAGCGGATTATAATAGCAAAGAGCAATTTGAAAATGTGCAGTTCGTTTCTCAAATGGAATTCCATCTAGTCTTTGAAGTGTATTGTTGACGAGTTCTTGATCCGTAGCATCTCGTCCAAGCCATCGTTTTGCATGGATCCCAGGCTCTCCATTGAGCTTGTCGATTTCAATACCCCCATCATCGGCAACCGTGGGAAGATGGGATAGATTTGCAAAATACTTTGCTTTAAGAAGGGCATTTTCCTTAAATGTTTTTCCCGTCTCTTCCGGATCATTTGTAATATGAAGATCATCAAGAAAAAGAAGCTCAACACCAGATTGAACAAGTGGTATAAACCCACCTTTCAATTCCAGCTTTTTTGCAGGATTGTGAGTTGCGACGAGGAGCTGTTTCATTTTATAAAGACAAGTCGTTTGCAATTGCCTGCATGCTTTTTAGTACGATGTCAACGAAATCATGGATTTTAACTCCCAATTTTTCATCACACATCTGGATCTGAAGTCGGTTGACTCCAGCAGCGAATGATTTTGATGGGAATTTCTTCAATACAGATTCAATCGTTACATCCGCAATTTTTTTTGAAGGAAGGATGAGCGTCACTGCGACGATAAGCCCGGTCAGTTCATCACATGTGTAAAGTGCCCACTCCATAGGAGTAGACGGCTCACCTTCGCCATTATGATGGTGATTATGTGACAAGATTGCTTTGTGCAACTCCTCATCTGCATTTCCGACTTCTTTAAGCCATGCAACCGTTTGTTTGGTATGTTGATCTGGTGCGGATTTTGTCGCGTCCCAATCTATATCATGCAATAATCCCACCATGCCCCAACGATTTTCATCTCCTCCCAGTTGTTGTGCAAGTCCCTTCATGGCAGCCTCAACAGCGAGTGAGTGCTTTCTTAAATGAGGACTACTGAGTTTTTCATTGACAAGCTTTAGTGCCTGTTCTCGAGAAATGGTAAATGGTTTTCCCGAATCCTGCACTGGGGGAGTGGCAACATTATTTATTTCTGCTGGTTCATCGACAACCCCTATAAGCTCTACTTCACCGCCACAATATTCTCTAATAATTTCAACAAGATCTTGTAGTGTTTTTTCCACGAGCTTGCGATCAATATCATAGACGCCGTCCACATTGATCAAAAGATTTTTTGTTTCTTCAGTCACCGCTGTTCGTTTTGTATCGCGGTAGTTATAGTCCAGATTGTAGGGGCCTGTATTATCGACATAGGTCAATTCTTTTTCCCCAATCATTGTTGGCTCCTCATTTCCTAAAAGCAGAATAGAATCTTCTTGTTTTCCAAAGCGGAGGTGGGTAGGAGACTGTATTTTATCTAGATCAAATACGCCCACAGATACTCTATTCTGGAGCACGACGACATTCGCTGCATCAACACAAGTGTTGATGGTGTACAATCCTTTTTTTTGCATCACCCTTCGGAGAAGTGCCTCAGGAGAGGGTCGTCTTGAATGCCAATCGATCCCCATTTCCTTATAGAGCCTTCTGTAGCTTAAGATTTCTTTTGAATCTTTGAGGGTTTCTGGATTTATGTTTTGCAATTCATTTACAAGATTTTGAATGATGGTTTGTAGTTTTATATCCTCTTTTTTTACTGAGATATTCTTGATTACCGCGACTCCAACCTGAATGGAAGGAAATACTTTTTTTACTTCACCATCAATTGTAAGAGGGGCATTTTTTTTCAAAGTTGGCAAACTGATGTGTGTTTTTACTTTTTTTTCTACTTTAAGAGTTGGGAACAACATCACTTCACGAATTGCCCAAGTGTTCGTAAAAAACATTGTGAGCCGCTCAATACCGATACCGATACCGCCCATTGGCGGCATACCAAACTCCATTGAGGTAATGAAATCTTCATCAACCTGCTGCGCCTCAGACTTATCCTTTCGGGAGGCCTTTTGGTCATTTTCAAAACGCTGTCGCTGAATAAGAGGATCCGTCAGCTCACTCCATCCATCACAGATTTCTTTCCCGGCGATATATCCTTCAAATCGCTCTACCCAACCTTTTTTTGTTGGATGACTTTTTGAAAGAGGAGAGACATCTTCTGGATAATCGATAATCCAAATTGGTCCGATGAGTTTTTCAGGAATAGTATGTTCGAAAATAGCGAAAATAAGTTGGCCTTTTGTTTCTCCGCCAATGAGTTCGATCTTATGAGTGGAACAATATGCAAGAAGCTCTTCTTGTGTTGCAGTCTCAACTTCAAGATTTAATTCTTTTTGCATGATAGCTGCCATTGTAATGCGGGGCCACTTTCCAGAAAGATCAATTTCTTTTTCGTCAATCTTCATTTTTGGAGAACCGTTCAACTTATGCGCTAAGTGTTTAAATAATCCCTCTGTGACGTCCATTACACGATGATAATCGGCGTATGCTTCATACCATTCAATCATTGTAAATTCAGGACTGTGTGAGCGATCAAATCCTTCATTACGGAAATCGCGCCCTATTTCATAGACGCGCTCATATCCACCGGAAATAAGTCGTTTTAGGTAGAGCTCAAATGCAATGCGGAGATACATGTCTTGGCCAAGTGCATTGTAGTGAGTGGTAAATGGTTTTGCATTGGCGCCGCCATAAAGTGGATGGAAAATAGGCGTCTCTACTTCCCAAAATCCAAGACCATCAAGATATTCGCGCATAAAACGTAAGACTTTTGTCCGTATATTAAATCGTTCTCTCACTTCGGGATTCAAAAGGAGATCAAGATATCTTTGTCTAAACCTTTGTTCAGTATCTTTGATCCCAAACCATTCATGGGGAAGCTGCTGAAGAGATTTACTTAAAAGTGTATAGGATGTTGGGATGATAGATATTTCGCCTGCAGTTGTCTTAGCGACAGTTCCCTCAACACCAATATAATCACCAATATCAAGGAGTGAAAGTTGTTTATATACCTCAAGGCCTAAGGTATCTTTTTTAAAGAAAAGTTGGATCTTTCCAGACTCATCTTTAAGGTCTGCAAATGCAATATTTCCATGAGTGCGGAATGAAAAAAGCTTTCCTGCTGTTTTTACGATTTGTCCTTCCATTTTCACCGCTTCTCCAATCATCAGCTTTTTTTCAAAAGAGGATGGGTATGGATTCCACCCAATTTCTCTGATTTTTTCGAGTTTTTTCAATCGTTCGGCTCGGATGTTTTGTGCGGTAGACATATAGGTAATTATATATCCATTCCCTCTAAAAATGAAACGACATTGGAACCAAGCTCTTCCGTATTATATCCCCCCTCTTGTACAATTACAGTAGGCAGATCAAGGCTATTAATCGTTGTCGCCATTTTTTTGAAATATTCTGTTGTCAAACTGAAAAAACCAATTGGATCATCGACAAAAGTGTCAAGGCCAAGAGCGATCACTAGATAGGACGGATTGTATTTTCTGATAGATTCAACCGCACTTTCAAGTGTTTTTTGATACGCACTGTCAGTTGTTTTATTTGGGAGGGGATAGTTCTTATTGAAATTTTTTCCTGCTCCAGTTCCCACCTCTTCTGTAAATCCCGAATAATGAGGAAATTTAAACTGAGGATCTGCATGAATTGACACGGTATACACATCTGGTCTCTGATAAAAAATTTCTTGAGTTCCATTTCCATGATGGAGGTCAACATCAAGAATTGCTACTTTCCCTGATTCTGATAAATATTGTGCGGCAAGTGCACTGTTGTTGAAGTAGCAATAACCACCCATGAGTGAGGAGGTGGCATGATGGCCTGGTGGTCTGCAAAGCGCATACCCGACCCTCTTCTCTTCACTCTGTATTTTTTTTGCGACAGTATACGCAACTGAAGCTGAATCAAATGCACTTTTGAAAGTTCCTTTTCCAATAGGAGTATAAACATCTGTACTGTATGTGCCGAATTTTGTCATGATACTTGTTGCAGTTGACACCTGCAACATGTTGAATACATTTGGATAGATATATTCATCATTTTTTAATGATTCAGAGGCTTCTTTGATGAAAGAAATATATGAGGGTTTGTGGATGCTTGTAAGGAGATTCAAGGGTATCTTATTTATTGTCCGTGAGATTGTATAATCGGCCTCCAAAAGGGCAGCCTCGATAGTCTTAACTCGTGTGGGGACTTCTGAATGCGCACTTTTCTCTCCATTAAAAAGTTCAAAGAGTGGGCTATGTGATGGTTGGCTTCCTGCAGAAACGATATACATATTTATGAAAATAAACTATTAATTAGTAAACCTATCTAATATTCTCCGAACTTTTTCCGGTGAATAATCGTTGTCTATTTTTTCTTTTGTCATCATTCCGACGATAAAATTTCTCCAGAAACAATAGCGATCTCTAAAAGCATCTCTATGTCTATCTCTATCAATTGTCCCATCATTTGACATCGCCGCAAACGAAAGTCCGTTTGGTCTCCCACTGTCTAGTACAGCAACATTTCGTCTCAATACTTGAGTGGGTTCTAAGAGGCCGTCAATTCCCTCTACTCCCGCAATGGTGAAGCCTGCTTTTCTCCCGACCACATCAGAACGCGATGATTCTTCCATATTAAACTCAGCAATAATGAGAGGAGTGTGACCCTCTTCATACTCAGCTTTTTGTATTACCTGTGCAATAAGCCCCACAACGGCTGCAGTACTCAAATTTTTTCCTCGCAGGTCCATGCGTGTTCCAAACTCCGTTGCCTCGACCATATAAATTCCATCAAATACCAATGCTTCTCCCATGCACGCAGATGCGAGTTGTCCATTTTCGTCTCGTACTCCACTTATCCATAAGGCATTGTTTTCTCTATATGTTTGAAGAAATGCATCAATCTTTTTTTCCGTCCAACCGAACGGCTTCCACAGCTCAAGGAGTGTAGTACGATCTTCATTTGAAAAACTATTCGTCAATTGATATCTTGCGGGTAGATTATCAATCTGTTCGACAGGCTCTTTGTATTCTTTTGGATTCTTCCAATACTCATAGACTGGTCCCCATTCTGGGACATCTGAAAGATGAATATTATGCTCTGCAGTGACGAGCCCATCAGTTGTGGGAATGCCTAGTCTTTCCAGAGGAAGGTTGACAGAGAAATGAAGTCCACCTTCAGCCTCGACTCTTTCTATCGCTTCTCTCGTAGCTCGAGTTCTATAGACGGCCCTTCTGTCGCCATTTTCGTTCATTGCAACCAGAACTCTTTGCCATTCCGACATAAGAGTTACAGGGTTTGAAATCGGGGAGTTGGAAGTAAGATAAGTTCTTCCCGAGGGGATTCTTCTTTCAATGTCTCCTGCTTTTCCGGTACTCGATAGTAAATTATCTGCCATAGATGAAAACCAATTATAGAGGGGATGAAAAAAAATACAAATATTTGCATAATATATACAAAAATGAAATAATATGTTAAAATTCAAACATGATTACTATACCCGAAGTCGTCCAACAGCTTATAACCAAAGAGCCATTTATTGAAGAAGCTCTTCAAAAAGATATTTTAAATCTTTCCGCATATGCACGAGAAATCCGTCCAAAAATTGAAACCATTTTGATGAAGAGAGTAGAGACTGGAGCGATCATTATGGCATTGCGCAGAATGAAGTTGGTGGTTTCGGTGAAGACGAAGCTTTCTTCATTTTTTAAGATAAAACCAAATATTATTATCCGTTCCAATCTTACAGAATATACTTTGGAAAATACGCAGCAAGTTTTGGAGACAGTCACATCACTTATCAAAAAAAATTCTCATGATCATCGTCATATCGTTGCAGTGACTCAAGGAGTATATGAGACAGCACTCATTATTAATTCACAGCATAAAGCAGAGATTGAAGAAGCAATTACAAAATCATCCATCATGGATCACGTCTCAAATCTTTCAGCGATTACTCTTATTCTTCCCCCCTCAAATGTTGAGACACCTGGAGTATATTATATGATTCTTAAATCACTTGCTTGGAATGGCATCAATGTCTTTGACGTTGTATCAACAAAAAATGAATTTACTATTTTGCTTGATGATAGAGAAATAGATGGGGCATTTACAACTATTAAATCACTTTTTACTTAATTTCAATCACTTTATAAGATTTTTTTCCTGCTGGGGTCGAAATTGCAACAGTCATTCCGATTTTAGCTCCAATCAGAGCTGTCCCAATAGGTGAGGTAATAGAAATTTTCCCGTTCATTGGATCCGACTCATGCTCACCAACTATATGTAGTGTTTTTTGGACTCCATCAATATCGACAACAACGTTGTTGCCTAATTGGACAACTTCACCGTTTCCCTTTTCAACAATACTCGCATTTTTTAGGATATATTGGATTTCAAGAATACGTCCATCGATATCTCCAAGTTGTTCTCGCGCCGTGTGATAGGCATTATTTTCCTTGAGGTCTCCCATTGCTCGAGCTTTTTGGAGTTTTTCAACCGTTGCATGGCGTGTTTCTTTTTGCAAAGTAATAAGTTCTTTTTGAAGGTTATCAAACCCTTCTTGTGTTAATTGAGATTTTTTCATTTGTGTCATTATATAAGTTGTAACTGAACAAGATCTGCCTCAAGTTTTATTGCAGTGGTGAATAGTATACTTTTTATTCCAAAGTCTTGTGCCCCTGAGATATTTGCCGGCAGATCATCAATAAATATACATTCATCTGGCTTTGTATCGAGGATAGAAAGTGTTTTTTTGTAGAAATCGGGTGATGGTTTAACTTCTCGGACAAGATATGATGGAATTATTTTTGAGAGATAAGGCATAATGCCAGCACCCTCAACTCTATATTTCATCAAAAGCTTTCCTTCGTTTGTGACAAGCGCAATTTTGTATTTTTCAGCCATTTTTTTATACAGTTCGATTACTTCCTCATTAGGGATTAGATTATTTTTATACAACTCATCAAACTCCGCCACACTCAAATCCAACTTTTTTCGCGCAAGATATTTCCCCACACATTGTTCATGCGATATGAGCCCCAACATATAATGAGCATAATCTTTTGTGAGGAAAAACCCTTCAAGATCTTCTTTCCTAAAATATCTTGTTTTATATCTATACCCATCAGGGTTTGTAAACGCCAGTTGAGTCACGACGCCACCTAAATCCGATAAAATCCATTTTATTTTTTCCATATATTAAGCTTTACAATAACGAAGTTTGTCAAATACATCCTCCTTCCAGTCTATTGTATCAAATCTTTAGGCGGGATTGTCTTGTCTTGCTACAGGAGGAATGACACAGCAAGAGAATAAGTGCTAATATTACTGTATAAAGGAGGTGATTTACAATGAACAAACAAACTGCATTGATAGTAATCATAGCTGCATTTCTCTTCGGGCTTTATTTGGGGTATTTTTATGAGAAACAAAAAATGATCAAACTGATGACAATAGAAAGAGCCGATATGCAACAACAAATAAATAGTGCAAAAAGTGTTCCAACTCAACAGTCAAATATAAAGATTGGTATGGCTAATCCTGCAGCAGTATTTTGCGAAGATCAAGGTGGAAAAAGCAAAATTGTAACCGCTCGGGACGGCTCACAAGGTGGGGAGTGTATTTTTCCAGATGGAAGAACTTGTGAAGAATGGGCATTTTTTCGAACGAAGATCTGTAAATAATGTAAACAAGATCTATTTAAGCCATGTCTTTGGAGGGGTGTTGTAGTGTATTAGACATGAGGCTAAATAGTACAAAATGATACGAATAAAAAAGGAGACTTAAAATAACGTCTTATGCCGCGGGTTTTTTTCCAAGATCCTGAGAAAATCTGAGTAAGTACCCACTAGGGTCCATAACTAGAATTTCTCGGCAACCATGAAGCGTATTTTTTACTTTATACCAACTGTCTTTTACTCCTCTTTTGAGGGGATAGTTGTTTTTAGCAAGAGAATCGATAATTTTTTGTACATCATCTGTTTCAATTTGAAAGTTTATTCCGCGACCAAAAGGATATTCTGGTTTGCCATTATGCCATACCTCATCATCATCTTCCTGTTGAATCATGATCTGGCTGCCCTGGTAGGAGAGAAAGGCAAATAAGGGATTGGGTCGCTCATATTCAAGTTTAAATCCTAACATTTCTGTATAGAAATGAAGACTTTTATGAAAGTCGATAACATACAACTCGGGAAGAATATTATTAAATCTCATAGAATTGATTTTATAAAGACAATAATTCCAAATTATTGTTCTCACTTATTATATAACCACTGAGATATTTAAATGACTTAATATCAGACTCCTTAATGAATAATTTTGCTGCTGGCACCATTGTAATTTCATGAGAAACAATTAAAGCTTTTTCTTCTTCATCTATGCTACTCAAAGTTTCGTGAATTAAATCCACAAACCCATGGGCTTTTTTTACTATTTCTTCTGCAATATCTACATTATCTAAATATGCACCTACAAATCCAAATGGATGCCGCAAAGCCTCTGTGTGTATTGCCTCATTGATCTGTTGAGGAGCATTAAAGTATCCTGCACGAATATCAATTTGAGACTTTGACCCTGTTAGTAAAAAAGCGGTTTCTTGTGTTCTAGGAGCATCAGAAGTAATAATTATTTTAAATTTAGGTAGCCTATTTTGTAGTAATTTCGTATGATCCCTTCCTTCATCTGTTAAGTTGCCCAAATCATCTTTTTGAGCATGACGGAGAACATATACTTGCTTCATAGAACTATTGTATCAAGAGTTGAACACGTTATTTGATATGGTGTGAAAATAGCAAGGAGTGAATACGATATTAAACCTTTCATTTTGTAATCTATCAAAGTGAAAAATGTTGGTTTTGTTAGTGTCGAGCTTGGAACGAAGTTGGAACCTATTATTCTAAATAATGTGGAAGAGGGAAGAAATATGTCGCAACTAAAAGTTGTTATGACGTTAATTATTTGTAATAATGAGGATGTATGGATATAAACAATACAACTGAATTTTCAAGCCCTAGTGAAGTTCAAGTTCAACCTCAACCGCAACAATATCCAAAAAGTAATCAAAAAATACCCGCCTCCATCATTGTTGGGGTTGCTGTATTTATAATTTTTTTAAGTGGAGGAATATATTCTTCTTTAAAACAAAAGACATCAATATCGAATAATAAAGAAAAAAAGCAAACTATTAGTGAAGCGGCAAAAGTTACCTCTACAGTAAAGCCCAGTATAAATCCAACAGAGAATTGGAAGCCCATATTTATTGATAATATTTCTTTCAAATATCCTGCTGATTTCCAAGATCCTCAATATATTAAAACTTCATTTGGTCTATCTGCTGAAATTAAAAACGGTAACAACACTCAAAGAATCATTGTTTTGAGTGGAATAAACAAAGGATATACTGAAAAGGAACTTTCTGAGTTTCTTGATATGTTTGTTGAAGGAGGGGGGCAAAAACTATTTCTCGATAATAACATGACGGTAATAATCAAAGATGTTTCGTTGGGTAAAAAAATTGTCACAGCATACGTAAACGCTAAGGATAATAAGTCCCAATATAGTATTTCAATTGAATCGCTCGATTCTTATAGTGATAAAGAAATAAACACACTTCTCTTTCAAATATTCGAGACTTTAAAATTCGAATAATACCAAACTGAAGATGTGTGAACTAGGCCAGTTAGATCTGAGTTAATCGTAGGATAGTCTGATTTTTTTTTGCCGAAGCATGGTAAATCCCTATGGAAGTGGTTATGAAGATGGTTTGAGGTTAATTTGTGTCGCTAACGGGATTTTAGCCCAAGGGCTACTAGCTACTTCGTAGCGGCGCGTTCCTCATCCTGTTAGAATCACCAAAATGGACTCACTGAAGTGAGTCCATTGTTGTTGTGTCGCTAACGGGATTCGAACCCGTGTTTACAGAATGAGAATCTGTCGTCCTGGGCCTCTGGACGATAGCGACATGAACCCCTATTTTATCTTATCTTGACTTCATAAACAAGTAGCCTGCGAATAGGAAAAATATGAATCCCATCAAGATAAAAAAGCTTATTTGTGGAGGGAAACGCTTTTCATTTAATGGTTTTTTTGACATATCATCAGTATATATCAAAAAATAAAAATCAAAATCAACAATTGAGACAAGAACCCGTGTCGAAGTACGAGATGATACGGATGTTTAAGATATGGCATAAGTGGGCGGCAAAGAAAAAGGGGCGGCTTTCGCCACCCCTTACTTTATCGACAAAACCTTATTTGGCTGGAGTTGCTGGAGCACAGCCAGCTGCGGAATTTGTGGTCCCGCCTGTGCTTGCAGCATCATCAGTCAACGACATTGAAACCGCTACTTCTTTCGTCGAAATATCTTTTGAACAATAGCTCCCTGGTGTTTTACTTGCACCACACACAATTGTTTTTATTGCATTTGGAACACGTCCTCCAAAGTCAAATTCTGAAACAACTTGAGCATCATTGAGTACTAATGTAGGTGAACCACTTATACTTAGTTTTTTTCCTGCCTCAAAGTCTTTTTGAGCAAATGCATTCCCTCTTTTTGGATCCTCTGTACAAGCTGTCATTGTAGCTGTGTCAACGCCTACAGAAGCAAGACATTGATCAGTTTTTCCTTCTTGCATATAACAGTTTACATATGGCCAATATAGAGCTGGTTGTTCATCTCGAATACAAATCTGTCTTAAGTTTTCTTTTGCTTCTTCTTCTCCGTGCATCGATGTGATTTTTCCGTTCTCAATAGCGCCGATGTATTTTATTTTCAAATTTTGAGCTAAATCTGGTGCTTCCTCTAATACCTTTTTATATACGCGTTGAGTCTGCAATCCGTATGGGCAGTTTGCAACAATATAAGCAGTCAGCGTTGGATCATCGCTTTTTACCAAATCATTTACTGTAAGTTTTTTTGCTGCTTGCGTATTCGCTGCTGAGGCTGCTGGGTCGGCTTTCTTTGTGTCTTCAAGTTTTACTCCTGATGTGAAAAGTAGTTTTCCATCTTTTGTAATATATGATGTGTACGCTTGGTTCTCAAGTTTGAGTTGAAATTCATAGACACCATTTGTTTCTTTAACAGAGGTAATCTCAAATTTTGTTGTGGGACTATTAAGTACTTTTTTTACTGCAGCTGGAATAATCTTATTCTTAAATTCGTCGGTCTTTCCTCGGAATGTTTTAACGATGAGCAAAATACCGGCAAGAGCTGCGACGACAGCGATCATTGACCAGTTGAGTTTGGGTTGTGTAGGTTCAGAATGTTTTTTTACCATAGTGAAACTATTTAATACTATTTTTTTTCCGTTGTCAAACAGAATTGTGCCTGTATGAGTTTCAGCAAAGTATAGAACCATTGGGAGTAGCCGTTGGAAGTTCAATAAGAAGAGGGATATGGCCCGGCAAATCGACCATAAGGATAAATCCATTTGATGCTTTTCCTGCCATCTGTTTGGGCATGAGGTTGGCAATCACGGGTACTTTTTTTCCAATAAGCGTTTCAGCAGGAAAGTGTTTTGCAATGCCTGAAAGTATAGTGACAACTCCATAATCTTCTCCTAGATCGACGGTAAGCTCGAGTAATTTATTTGAATTAAGAACCGGAGTAGCAGTTTTTATTTCGCCCGCTCTGGCATCCAACTTTAAAAAATCTCCAAACTCAATTAAATCTTTCTTCATATTATTTTGCGTAAATTCTAAATAAATTACTCCCGATTTTTTCACACTTCATTATGGTAAAGCTTCCAATATCTCCCGTATTTTTTACATGAGGTCCTCCACAAAACTCTTTTGAATAATCACCTATTAGATATACTTTAACCATATCGGGATATTTTTCTCGAAAAAATGATTTTGCACCGAGTTGTTCGGCTTCTTTTTTTGGAACGATCTTGCATTCAACAGGAAGCTTACTTGTGATTTTTTCATTCACTATTGCTGCAACTTTTACTATCTGCTCGTCGGTTGGTTTGTGAAGACAGTAAAAATCAAAACGGAGACGCTCACTCGTAATGTTTGAACCCTCCTGACGAATTTCATTTCCTAATACATCAAACAATGCCTGATGGAGGAGATGAGTTGCTGTGTGATACTTCAATGTTTGCTCACCTTGGTCGGCAAGACCACCTTTGAATTTACCCGCAGAGGCAGATCTTGAAAGTTCTTTATGTTTATTAAACTCAACAGCAAATTGGGACTTATCTATATCTTGACCTTTTTCTCGATAGAGTTCTTCGGTGACTTCAAATGGAAACCCATATGATTGATACAGATCAAAAGCAATTTTTCCGTCAATGAGGGGGATTTTTTCAACAAGTTTTATTCCTTTTTCAAGACTTGCATTAAATCTTTTTATTTCATCTCCTATAATGGATTTCGTCACTGGCAAATCTTGAACGGTAGTAAAATATACTCCCTCATACATTTTTAGCACCTCTTCAGAAACTGCGGCGAGCTCTTCAGGAGAAGGGAGTTTTCCCAGGAGCTTTCTCATTTTTATCGCAAGTCGTCTAAGCAGTCGTCTCAAAACATATCCCTGTTCTTTATTCGAAGGAAGCACACCATTTTTTATGAGGAAAACGGAAGCTTTCAAATGATCAGCGATTATTCGCATAGTTGGCTTATTTTCTTCTTGTGAGTATTCTTGTTTAGTAATTATTTCTATTCGTTTGATAATTGGTTGATAGAGGGACGTTTCAAACATGTCATGCTTATTTTCCATTGCCATAATAAGTCGTTCAAGTCCACCTCCAAAGTCAACATTGAGTTTTGGGAGCGGTTCAAAACTTCCATCAGATAGCTTCTTGTACTGCATAAAGACGGAATTGCCTATTTCTAGAAATCGTCCACAATCACAGTTGGGGTGACATTTTTCCCCAAATTTTTTGTCATGTTGGATAGAGGTAAATTCATAAAATATCTCACTATCTGGACCTCCAGGTTCGCCAGGTGGCATATTTTTTGGAACTCCGGCACGAGACCACCAATTTTTTGTCGCGTCGTACATGTCTATGTGATTTCCAAGCTCGGCTTGAATACCGACCTTCCTAAACTCTTCCTTCCAAATCTCGATAGATTCATCATCTCTTGCCAACTCACCTTCACCCATAAACACAGTCGCATACAATTTGTGAGGGTCAATATGAAGTGATTGAGTAAGAAAAGAAAATAACCAGGAAAGCTGTTCTTTTTTAAAATAATCACCAAGTGACCAGTTTCCCATCATTTCAAAAAAAGAATCATGTCGATTGTCTCCCACTTCATCAATGTCTTGTACGCGAATGCATGGTTGGATATCAAAGAGTCGCGTCCCTTGTGGATGTACCTCTCCAAGAAGGTAAGGGACAAGTTGTTGCATACCCGATCCGGTAAAAAGAGTCGTTGGATCATCTTTTGGAACTAAAGGAATAGCAGGAATCTCAACATGACCATGTGAAACAAGGTGTTTGGCGAATAAATTGCGAAATGTTTTATGATCGATTTCCATGTCTAGCATTATATCAATTTATCAATTAACATGTAACATGTATGAGTAGTCAAATACCCCTTGCCGATGAGCATTTAATCCACACCTATATTCAATCTTTAACCCTTCCTGATAAGAAGTCTCATAAGGGGAATAATGGGAAAGTACTTATTATTGGAGGCTCTTCATTATTTCATGGTGCAGTACTTTGGGCAGCTGAAATAGCTTCACACATTGTTGACATGGTGCATGTTGCTTCCACGAAAGAAAATAATGAGATTATTCGTGCAATAAAGATTGCATGGCAATCGGGCATTGTCATTTCCCAAAAAGATATACCCACATATACACAAGAAGATGATGTTGTACTCGTGGGGAATGGGATGATGAGAGACAATGAGATTAAAGCTAGAAGCTTAAAGTTTAAAGCAGAAAAAATGTCATGGGAACGAGTGCTCTCCTTGGAGAATGAAGGGGAGTTTACTCGGTCCTGCGTTTATTATCTTATTACTACATTTCCAGATAAACGATTTATATTTGATGCCGGAGCTCTCCAAATGATGGATGCAGATTGGTTAGCCCAACTTCATACAAAAGCAATCCTGACGCCTCATCAAAAAGAGTTTATGTCCTTATTCGGTGTTGATGTTCGAGAAATGGATCTGGAGGAAAAAATAAAGACTGTTGAGGAAGTGGCTAGCAAGCATAATTGTGTTATTTTATTAAAAGCGATAGATGATATTATCTCCGATGGAAAAAAAACAGTCGTTGTACGTGGAGGAAATGCAGGACTTACAAAAGGTGGTACAGGCGACGTTCTTGCGGGGCTTGTCGCGGCACTTTCTGTTCATTCCGATCCTGTTCCATCTGCTGTTATTAGCTCATACCTCTTAAAAAGAATTGCAGAAAAACTATATCAGGTTAAAGGTCATTGGTATTCCATTCGCGATATTATAGGCGCCATTCCTTCATTTTTTTACACGCTCACGGAGAGAGTCCGAGATTGACATATTCATCCTTTTCCAGTAGTATAGATCATACATTCTATGAAGAAAGAAACATCACTAGCGATAGGAATGGGTATTGTGTTTGGACTAATATTTTCTTTTATCGTAATTCTTAATACGCAAAAAAATAATACCGTTTCACAAAAAAAACAGCCTCAAAAAGTACGGCTAGCCGGGACTACTGAACAACAAACGATTACTCAGCCAATTATAATAAGCGAACCTAATGATGGCGCAATAATGAATACTCCCTTAGTCACAATAAAAGGTAAAGTAGAAAAGAATAGTTTTGTCATTATTCAGTCTCCCATAAAAGATGGAAAGTTTACCTCGCCAACTGAAGATTTTAGTTATGATCTCCCTCTTTCTCTAGGAGAAAATGTTATTCATCTGAGTGCGTATCCAAAAGGAGCGCAAGGGAAAGTTCAAGAAAAAGAATTTAAGGTATATTATTTAAACTCAAAGTAATGAAAAAAAGAGATGCATTATTACTGTCAATCCTGTGTACATGTCTTTTTGTGGTCCCAGTCCTTGCCATTGATGCCACTTCATCTGCTACTCCTTCGGAAGAAAAAGGGGTTAAGCTTCTTCGAGAGAAAATCGCAAATCAAGTAGAAGAAATGAGAAAGAAAGATCAAAAAGCATATGTTGGCACGATCACAAAAATGGATGGCTCAACTATAATTATTTCAAATGTGCAGGGAACTGATGAGCGCAAGTACACAATCAAAATTGATGATACCCTCACAACGCTTTACAGAGTGGTTGGATCTACAAAAAAAGAGATAAAAAAAGCAGATCTAACCGTAGGCACATATGTTATTGTGACAGGTCAGATGCTTAGTGATGTATTGGAGGCAAATGAGATCTATATTGATGAACAGTTTCTTGTAAAAACAGCAAAAATTATTGAAATTTCCAAGTCAGATTATTATTTAAAAGTTATCACATACGACAAGGACGAGTACACCTTAGATATTCAAAGTTCAACACGTCAATTTTTATTGAATAGCAAAACAAAAGAAATTGAAAAAACTGGATTTGCAACTATCAAAGAAGGAGACACAATCCATTTCGTTGTGAGTAAAACAAACCCTGGGGCAGGGAAAGAAAAAAATAGATATGATGCAGTCCGCGTTCTTGTGGTCCCACAAGAATTTACTGCCCAATAAATCTATTTCTCTTTTCTCTACTTAAGGCATACTTATCACCTATGTTCGAATTCATCACTCGTCTTTTTGACTACAATCTAAAACAAATCAATAGATATAAAAAAATTGTTACTCAAATCAATAGTCTTGAAGATGAGATCCGAAAACTTGCAGATGCTGATTTTCCAATAAAAACTGCAGAGCTGAAACAGCAGCTTTTAGATGGAAAAACACTTGACGATATTCTCCCTTACTCTTTTGCATTAGTTCGAGAAGCGGCGAGAAGAAAGCTTGGAGAACGGCACTTTGATGTCCAAATCATGGCAGGAATTGCACTTCACGAAGGAAAAATTAGTGAACAGAGAACGGGAGAAGGAAAAACTCTATCAGCAACATCAGCACTGTATTTAAATGCGCTCGAAGGAAAAGGTGCACATTTGGTGACAGTAAATGATTATCTAGCACGAAGAGACGCAGGTTGGATGGGTGAAGTATATAATTTTCTTGGCCTTACTTCTGCTGCAATTATTTCTGATAAATCTTATATTTTTGACTCTTCATATGAAGATAGTGAGGTACAAGACTCACGCTTAAAACATCTTAAAACATGCACGCGAAGGGAAGCCTATGCAGCTGATATTACGTATGGTATTAATAGTGAATTTGGATTTGATTATCTCCGAGATAATATGGCTCTCCAATCGACAGATCTTGTTCAGCGAGGTTTTCACTACGCAATTATTGATGAGGCGGACTCTGTCCTTATTGATGAAGCGCGAACCCCCCATATTATTTCGGCTCCCTATGAAGAGGACACTTCAAAGTATTATACCTACGCAAAGATTGTTAAACAACTTTCAACGACCGATTACAAAATTGATGAAAAATCAAGAACAGCTCATCTTACAGAACAAGGGGTAGGACATGTGGAATCTCTACTTGGTGTTAAGAACATCTATGAAAAGGATTTTGATACCCTATTTCATGTTGAAGCGGGCTTGAAAGCAGAAGCTTTATTTAAAAATAATAAAGAATACATAGTAAAGGATGGAGAGATCGTAATTGTAGACGAATTCACAGGACGACTTTTACAAGGACGCCGTTTTTCTGAAGGAATTCACCAGGCAATTGAGGCGAAAGAAGGAGTTCAAATACAGCGTGAATCAAAGACTCTTGCGACCGTATCACTTCAAAACTATTTCAGAGCCTATAAAAAAATTGCTGGGATGACGGGGACTGCGGCAACCGAAGCGGAAGAGTTTCACAAAATATACAAGGCAGATGTCATCACCATACCAACGCATCGTGCGATGGTTCGTGCAGATCACCCAGACATGATTTATAAGACAGAGTCAGCAAAGTACAATGCCATTGCTGAGGATGTCGCACAACAGTACAAGACAGGAAGGCCAGTCCTTATTGGCACCACTTCTATTGAAAAAAATGAACACTTATCTCGATTGTTAGTAAAAAAAGGAGTTCCCCATGAACTTCTCAATGCAAAAAACCATGAACGAGAAGCATCTATCATTGCTAGAGCGGGAAAAAAACATGCCGTAACCGTTGCCACTAATATGGCAGGGCGAGGCGTTGATATTATTTTAGGTGGTGTAAAACCAGAAAATAAAAAAGAAATGGATCAATGGCAAAAGGAGCACAATGATGTAATGGCTGTAGGTGGGCTCTATGTTATTGGTACAGAAAGACATGAATCTCGACGTATTGATAATCAATTGAGAGGTCGTGCTGGTCGCCAAGGGGATCCTGGAGAGACAAGATTTTTTGTAGCGCTTGGCGATGACTTAATGCGTATCTTTGGAGGAGAACAAATTTCAAAACTCATGACGTTTTTCAATCTCCCTGAAGACCAACCGCTCAGCCATTCCATGGTTTCTAGGGCAATTGAACAAGCTCAGGTGAAGGTAGAAGGATTTAATTTTGACATTAGAAAACACCTTGTTGATTTTGATGATGTTCTCAACAAGCAAAGAGAAATAATTTATGCATTACGCAGAAAAATGTTGAATGCCATTGATGACCCTGAAACATTCAAAAAGACAATTAAGGATCTTTTCGATGATGAAATTGATTCAATCCTTAATACAGAGTCGATTGAAGGAGTTGAACTCGAGGACCATATGGTTGAAGATATTAAAGAAGAACTAGGTACACTTCTTCCACCCGTTTCAAAACTTGCAATTCAACCAATCGTCAAAAGTAAAGACTTTACCGAATTGAAAAAACAGCTCGTAACATTATTCGAAGATGAGTTTAAAGATCGGGAGCATCAATTTGGTCCCACAGTGTGGAAGGAGATTGTAAAATCTATATTCCTTTCTACGATCGATAAATACTGGACAGACCATCTTACAGCAATTGAAGACTTGAGAGAGGGAATAAATCTTCGAGGCTATGCACAACTTGATCCACTCGTTGAGTATAAAAATGAAGCATTTACGTTGTTTGAGGACATAATGAATAATATACCGTATGATTCAACACGGAAACTATTCAAAATACAAATGGAAGGGTTTGGAGGTGCTTCTACTCAGGCACCACAACACATTCATTTTTCCTCAGCAGGGGGAGTGAATCCATTCAATCAACAACAGGCAGAAGAAAAAAAATCGCTAATTTCACCAAGTATAGCGACGGTAAGTAAAACGAAAAAGCCGGGGCGCAATGAACCCTGTTGGTGTGGAAGTGGAAAGAAGTATAAGAAGTGTCATTTCCCAGATTAATAGCCAGCTATGATCAAATTTGTTTATTTTGATGTTGGAGGTGTTGTAATAAAAGACTTCACCAAAACTGATAAATTCAATGAATTGAAAAAAGCAATGGGTCTGAGCCCCGAAACAGAGCCTATTTTTATGGAGGAGTGGGCTCAACACAGGGGGCAGATCTGTATCGATTATGATGTAGACAATTTCCTTCCTTTTATCAAACAGAGCCTCCATATCAATCTTCCTGACACTTATTCATTATTGCAAAATTTCGTCGATAGATTCGAGAAGAATGATCCCATTTGGCCCATTCTTTCTGATATAAAAAAAATTGCAAAGACAGGCCTACTCACCAACATGTATCCACGTATGCTTAGCACAATACAAAAAAAAGGTATTTTCCCCCCAAGCGATTGGGATGTAGTCATTGACTCAAGTGTTGTTGGATATCAAAAACCTGATAAAAGATTTTTTGAAATTGCTGAAGAAAGAGCTGAGGTCAAGCATGATGAGATACTGTTTATCGACAATCAGGAAAAACATGTTGATGCAGCTCATCAGTTCGGATGGCAGATATTTTATTATGATTCTGGAGATTATAAAAAATCAAACAATGACTTAAGAAAGCTTCTTGACCATATAGGTTTGAGATAATGCATATCCTCTGTTACGATAATAATCCCGTACCCCAATGCCAGAAATTACGGCGAGTTTTTTGACTCCCTCTTTTCTCGCGATTTCCTCGACGAGTATAAGAAGCTCTTCTCCAAAACCCCTATGTTGGGAAGATTTTTTTTCATGTTCTCCGATTGGCGTTGATTTACCATACACGTGGAGCTCTCGAATGAGAGCGGCGCCATTGAGAGTGGCTATAATTGGTTTTATTGCAGCATTAAATAAATAGGATGGGAACCGAAGTCGAATAAACCCAAGGCATCTTTTTTTCGCATCGATCTTTTCGATAAAATACTCTCTTCCGCCCGATGATTCATACTTCGTTATTCGGGTTGTGATGGGGAGTGCTGGGGCGTCAAGCTGTATTTCTCGACAGCGGATGCATTGGCACTGGATGTGTTCCACGAGTTGTTTTTTTTGGATAACCTCCCTGAGGTTTGGAGGGAAAAGCTGTGCCTCCATCATATTCGTTGTGATATCTCTAGTTAGTCTCCCGATTCTGACCCATGGCGGTACGATATGCTTTTTGATATTAAGTACTACATTATTCATTTTTTCTAGGGAATAGGGTTTGTATTCTCCTTTTTTATACAGTTCTGCAAGATGAGTGAACTTTGTGACTGTTGTAGGGTATAGTTTGAGGTGGTCTGGTTTGAATCGTGCATCCTCGAATCCCATTTTCAGCATCTCCACATCTTTTTCAGGAGAAGAACCAGGGAGATTTAGCATGAAGTGATATCCAACTTTAAATCCAGCATCTTTTAATTGCAGTGTTGCCTGTACCACGTCCTCTACAGTATGTCCTCGTTTAATTTTTGTATAGATTTCATCAAATAATGTCTGTACTCCAATTTCTACATGGGTGACTCCTAACTTTCTTAGATAAATAAGCTCATCTTTATTTATATAGTCTGGACGTGTTTCAATATTTATCCCAATAATTCGAGAAGGGGCAGATTCATTTTGTTCCTGAGCATTAATCAATGTAGATTTTAATGGGGCAGTTATCCCATCCTTCAGATACTTTTTTGTATCAACATTACACGCTTGAAAAATACGAGAGACAAAAAAAGTGCGATATCGTTTAGGTAAAAAAGAAAATGTCCCACCCTTGATTATCATCTCAACTTTATCTACCGAATGGCCAGAAAGCGCAAACATAATAAGCCTGCTCTGTGTCTGAATATAGGGATCATAATGACTTCGTATAGCCCGCATGACCGCAGGTTCATCCGATAGGTAGCTTTTAGGGACATTCGGCTCCGAAGGACAATAAATACAGTTGAATGGACATGCGACTCCCTTGGTGAAAAGTGTAAGAGGGACGATTCCTGAGATAGAACGAATCTTTGTCTTGATAAGCATCGAGTTAAGATGGTGTACGAATTCTTTATCAAATTTATTGCCATGCCTCATCATCATAAACTGAAGCCACCAATAGGGAGGTGTTTTTCCTTCAAACAATGAAAACTCGTTTTGTTTTAGCGTCTCGCGAATGTGTTTATGCCATGATGGTACCGTTTGAGATTGTTTTTTCTCCCACACACTTTGCAGTTTTAAAAGGAGCGTGATAAGATGAGTCTCAAGGTGTCTGGGAAAATTGGATGGGTAATACACGAAAATAAATTTAAAATTAAAATTTTAATATGGAAATATTATTAAAGAAATATATCGATCAGGCTGATAGTATTGTATCAAATCACTGTAAACTGTATAGTGCCCATTTTGCTCATTGTGGCGCGCTATTATCCGGAGGGATTGACTCATCACTCATTACTTCATATGTCCTTAAATACTTTGCCCAACACACCCTTCTTTCCATGGGGACAGACCTAACAAAGGATAAACCGTTTGTTGATATTTTTGCCAGGCATTTTAAGACCACCTATGAATGGGTCGAGATTAGCAAAAATGATATAGAAGAATCGCTTCCTCTCGTCACGGATTTATTGGTACAAAATGGAGTTGAACCATCGGAAATGCAGAAAGCTCTTGCTGTCGGCTACTTTCTTATTTTCAAAAGAGCACATGCACTTGGTATACAAGGAATAGTGACAGGGCAGGGGCCAGACATTCTTTTTGCCGGATATCATAAATATAAAGGAATGAGTGGGAAGCTACTGAACGAAGAAATAAAAAAAGACCTCATACTTCTTGAGACGGATAAAAAAAGAGATGGAGCGATGGCAAATCATTTCGGGATCACACTACTCAATCCCTATCTTGAAGCAGATTTTGTCGCATTTTCTCTCTCAGTTCCGGTTGAACTTAAGCTGAAAGATGGGGTGGAAAAATATTTTATGCGCAAGTGGGGAGAGGAAAGAGATTTGCCAATAGAAATTGTGAACCGCCCAAAAAAAGCTTTCCAATACTCAACTGGTCTTCAAAAAAAAATACACAAAATGTAGGATTAAAATAGTTTTTTTATCTTGCTCATCCAGCCCTGAAGCGCTAATTCTATCTTATTTTTTTGCAGCGTTAATAGAAGAGAGGGAATGATTTCTTCAGTTGCTTCAATTCCAGCCCGTATACCTGCTTCCTTTTTTTCATTCTGCAACAGGTGGTTCCAATTGACATGGGCAACATGGGGACGAATGATAAAATCAGCTTTTTGTACTTCTTCATCTGCTATCTTTCTCCCAACGATATTAAATGCGAGTTCGCCAATTTCAGGTATTGAGATATTTTTTAGGTCTTCATCAGGTGCATAAAACCGATTAAGTTGAACAGCGATAACAATATCTGCACCCATTTTTTTTACCATATCGACCGGGACGGAGCTGAGAAGGCCCCCATCAAGATAAAGTTGATTATCAATTTCAACAGGTTTGAATAATATGGGTACAGCGCTACTTGCTCTAATCGCTTTGCTTAGATTTCCAGAATGCATAGTCTCTAGTCTGCCTGTCTGAATGTTCACAGCAGTTGCGTGATAGGGGATTTTTACGTCGGCAAATGTTGCACCTTTTAAATATTCTTCCAAAAATCGTTCAAACCGATTCCCCTCGATAAAGCCACCCTTCAAGGATGGATCTGCGAAAACGGACATTGTTTGAAGCCAGTTTTTATTCATGATATGTTCTTCTATTGCAACAACATCTTTTGAATATGCATAAAATCCCCCAATAAAAGAGCCGGCACTTGTGCCTGCAATAAAATCTATAGGGATATTATTTTTTTCAAGGACCTTGATGACTCCAATGTGAGCGAGGCCTTTTGGCCCGCCACCACCAAGTGCAAGTCCGATTTTTGGGCGAAACATAAGTATATTATAGCGTGTATATTACATAGAGCATAGAGCATAGAGCATAGAGCATAGAGCATAGAGCATAGAGCATAGAGCATAGAGCATAGAGCATGTAACATTTTAAATGTTTCATGTTTCATATTACATGTTACATGTAATATGTTTTGTGCTATATTTATTCCTTATGGATACACACAAAACAATTCAACCCAAGGAACAAAATATCGAAGAGGCAGAAATTGTCGATGCCCCACAAAGCTCGATGAATATAGTTGAATTAACGACACTCATCAATCGTTATGAATCAGATATGAAGAAAATGAGAGATAATCTCAAAATTCAAAGTGGTATGCTTCGCGATGCGGTTGAGGGGGATGCAGCATATCATGATCTTGATACTCAATCAAAAGACCTGAACAAAAAAAAGACAGCTATCAAACAAAATGTCATGAAGACGCCAGCGATGGAGGCAGTAGTTGCAAAAATTGAAGAATATAAAGGTGAACTGAGTGACGCAAAAGAAATGCTTTCCGGCTATCTTGAAGAATACCAAAGAGTATCAGGGACAAACATCATTGAAGGAGAAAATGGGGAAATACGAGAAATCGTCCCAGTCTACAAACTCGTCAAGCGTGGAAACGGAAATGGCTGATAAAAGATTATTGGCAGCTTTTCCAAAGTCCCTTATCGTTCACTCGTGCTTCTTCTACAGCCTGTTTGAATAGATTAACGTACACCACATCTGGCGGGAATGTGGTTTGGAGAGCATATCCTTCTCGAGCAAGATATTCATTTACGAATATGTCTCCCTGCCAAACATAACGGAGAAGGCGCTTGTATCTATCGGTCTCAGACACATCCTTTTCCATTCTAATCGTTTTTCCCTCCACCAGTTCTTTGTTTTTTTCCATCGCTTCTTTCCCAAAACATTGAACACCTTTTGTTGGATGATGAAGTTCAGGTGTATCCATACCAATGTAACGTACTTTTCTGCCATCAACAAGTTCGATCGTATCTCCGTCGACGACGCGTTTCACGAGCACAAACTCAGCTGAATGAGAGGCGACAGATTGGGTGGGGATTGCGGTGGGGGAAGGTGTTTGAAAAGATGGGAGAATGAATTTTTGCTTATCAGTTTGTATCAAATAGATTCCAAGACCAACAAAAAGAATAATGAAAAAAAGATACAGTGCAAAGGATTTCTTATTCATTTATCTATTATATAGAAAAATGGCAAGCATATTTCTTGCATCCGTCTTTTTATACCAATCAACTAAGCCAACTTTGACCCATAACTTCTCCATGGATTCGACATGGAAATGATTGGTATAAAAATCCAGATGCTTCGAAATAATTATTACCTTTTTTACTTCACCGTCACGCTTTTGGCTAAGTTTCTTGGTTTGTCTGGATCTGCTCCACGACCAATACTCAAATAGTATCCAAGGAGCTGTCCAACAATAATGTTGTAAAATGGCGAATATATTGGATCTCCGTCTGGAGTCTCAATCCATTCACTAAATGCCTCATTATTTTTTGGCCCTATTCCAATAATAAACCCACCCCTGCTTTTTAATTCAATAGCAGATGATATTACTTCTTTGAAGATAGAATCATTTGCTGTAAGAATCACACAAGGAGTATTTTTTTGAATAAGCGAAATAACTCCATGTTTGAGTTCTCCTGATGAAAATGCTTCTGCATGAATATAGCTTGTTTCTTTTAGTTTGAGTGCAAATTCAAACGTGGATGGATAGTTAAAATATTTTCCAACGACATAGATATGCTCTTCCTCAACAAGTTTTTTTGCAAGGTCAAGAATTGATTGCTGCATTTTTTTATTCTCAATCCATGTTTGAAATATGTGTGAAAAAGAGTCATTACTCCTTTTTGATATCTGAGACGCAATTGCAAGGAGTGTGCTCAACTGGGCAGTGAAAGCTTTTGTTGAGACAACAGAAATTTCTGGGCCGGCCTTTACCGGAACAACATAATCGGCAATTCTCTCAAGCGTAGATCCCTGCGCGTTTATGAGCGCAACAATCTTTGCTCCAGCTTTTTTTGCAGCACGTATTGCAATAAGGGTGTCGGCAGTTTCTCCGCTTTGAGAAATTGCAAAGACAAGGGATTTATTGTCAATAAATTGCATAAAAGGATCAAATTCATAGGCTCCAAATACCGCTGATGGAATACCTGCATCTGCAAAAAAATATGTACCTGCGAGTCCACAATAATAGGCACTTCCACATCCTACAAACACGGGTTTATAGCCTTGCTTAATCAGGCTTACTATTTCCGAAATACTTTTTACACTATTAACTAGTGCTTGTGGGATTGTTCTTTTTTGCTCAAAAATTTCTTTTATTAGGAAATGAGGATACCCATCTTTTTCAGCTTGTTCAGCTTTCCAATCAATTATTTCTGGCGTAATCTTTTTTTCTTTTTCTGTTTGTATGTCAAAAAACTGAATTTTTGCACGATTGATATGTGCTGCTTCTCCATCAAGCATGAAATGAACGCGATTTGTTTTATCCAATAGCGCCGTTGCGTCAGAGGCGATATAGGAAGAATCTACTCCATACCCAACTACAAGCGGAGATCCATTTCTGCACACTATGATTGATGAGGCGGATAGATCAAGAACAGCTATTGCATTTGATCCGGCAAGCTCCTTGAATGCTGCTAATACAGCATGAAGCATATCTGTTTTTTTGCTTTTCTCTTCGATCAAATGGGCAATAACCTCAGTATCCGTTTCCGAGATAAATGTGTGATTTGATTTCAAGAGCTCTATCTTTAGTTCTTGGTAGTTTTCAACAATGCCATTGTGAATTACAGAGATTTGTTTCGTACAGTCTAAATGTGGATGTGCGTTGACATCTGTGACTCCTCCATGAGTTGCCCAGCGAGTATGCCCAATTGCGGTCTTGCCATCAGGAAGGGAGGTAGTGGCCCCACCGATTTTACCAATGTGTTTTTCGATTTGAATTGCTTTTGCATTTTGGGACTGCAGGGCAATTCCCCACGAATCATATCCTCGATATTCCAACTTTTTTAGACCACTAAGTACAGTCTGAGCAGCTTGATTTGTTTGATCGTTTGTGACGCCAAAAATTCCACACATAAAAATAGGGAAAAAGTTATAAAGTTCAAACGATAACATGTTTGAACGGTTCGTTGATGAAGATAGAGTTGTTTTGTACGTCCTTTTCAGCCGTACCTAAAGCCGAACAACTAGTCGTCTGAGGGTTTCCGCAGATTACTCGATTGCCCACTTCTTCCGAAGTGAACCCCTCTCCTCGTTTCCCTAAGATAAACTCAGGGCCACACGCTCAATCTTATTACTAATCTATCTTATTCATCTGAGCCACTTATAGTATATCAAATTTACTTTTTTTTATGAAGAAATACTCCCGTTAAGATGAGCGTCCATCCGGCAAGCGGCATACCAAGAGGGAGAAGTTTTATAAGAACAATATTGATTACTCTGCGGACAGTATTATGCTCTTGGACAGTAATAAGGGCATTTATTGTCTGCTCTTTTAATCCATCTAAAATATGTTTTTGATATTCAAATGCAAAAAGAAGAATGATGAAGCCTAACAGAAATAATACATATGTTCTTTTCGGCTTAATAACTGCTAATACTGCAGAAGCCGCGATTCCAGCTCCATAGATAAAAACAGGCAAATTATGAGAAACCGTAAAATAAACGGTATAAAAAATATTTTGTTGGAGATCAGAGTCAAATGACATAAAAAACAAACTTAAAAATTAAAACATACTCATCTGATCTTTATTAAGTACAACCTCTTTCTTTTTTATTCTGTTTTCTGCCTTTTTTTTTGGAAAAAGTCGTCCGGCAAGCGAATACATCTCAAACTGTAACAATTTTTCTTTTAATGGCTCAATAAATCCCACCCATTTTGCATCTGGCAAGTTAAACGTAATCGGTATATCTGTTAGGATTGTTGCCAACAATTTTCCCATTTTTATATCTTCAATAGCATTCTTTACATTTTCCTTAACTCGTCCTTCGGGCAAGTCATTAACGTGTGTCAGTATATTATCCACAGTTGAATATTCGCTTAAGAGTTTCTGAGCAGTTTTTGGACCAATTCCATCTGCGCCCTTGTAATTATCTGAAGGATCTCCAGTTAACGCCTTTAAGTCTATGATCTGTTTTGGTGGCACCCCCATTTTTTCGATAACCTCTTTTTCCGTATATACTTTGGTTTTTGAAAAACCAATATCAGGAGTCACTGTTGACACATGCTCGTTAATAAGCTGCATCATGTCTTTGTCTCCAGTCAGTATAAGAACTTGAAATCCCTCTTTCTCACCGCGTTTGGTAACGGTTCCAATGACATCGTCGCCCTCATATCCATCTTTTTCTAAATGGACAATGTTGGCTGCATCAAGCGCTTCTTTGACCATTGGTATTTGTTGTATAAAGTCGTCGGCAATTTTTGGTCTTTGAGATTGATATTCTTTGTGAAGGTCATTTCGAAATGTTCTTGCCGGTGTGTCAAAACAAATGACTAAGTGAGTAGGCTGAAAGTCCATGATTGACTTGTATAAAATAGAAAAAAAACCATAAACAACATGCGTTGGGATACCTTTTGCAGTACGAAATGGAGGAAGTGCGTGATATGCACGATGCATGAGGCCATTGCCGTCAACAACAAGAAGTATATTCATATGTTATTCATTCAACATGTGGCATGTAACGCGCAACATCAAGTCAGCAAACATCAATTATAGTGCTTTATGCCACGGTGTATGTTATGCATTTTGAATTGGTCTTGCCATTTTACTCCCAACTATTGCCTCAAATTCATCTTGATCGAGACTTTCCTTTGCAAGAAGCGCCTCCGCAACCTTATTAAGGATTTCTCTTCGCTCTTTAAGCATGGCAATTGCTTGATTATATCCAGTTTCAACAATCTTTTTTGTTTCAGCATCAATTTTTGCAAGCATCTCTTGAGAAATTGACTGTTGTCCATAATATGATTTTTCATCTGGTGAAAATGACATGGGCCCTAAATCACTCATGCCAAAATCTACCACCATTGCTCGAGCAATATTTGTTGCTTGCTCAAAATCATGCGCTGCGCCTGTTGTCATCTCATCAAAAACAACTTCTTCTGCAGCACGTCCTCCCATCATAACAGCGATGCGCTGAAGTAGATGTTTTTTTGTTTCGTGAATTTTATCTTTTTGAGGTGGGATGAGGGTATACCCTAAAGCCATTCCTCGGGAAACAATAGAAATTCGATGTACTGGGTCTGTTTCGTTTTGGAAATGAGAAAGGACAGCATGTCCTGCTTCATGATAGGCAGTAAGCTTTTTGTCTTGCTCTGATTGCATTCTCTTTTTTTCAGGACCCATCTTTACTTTCATAGCTGCGTCCTCAATATCCTCAAAACAAATGTCTGTTTTTGCGTTACGAGCTGCAGTAATTGCCGCCTCGTTCAGCATATTTTCCAAATCTGCTCCTGAATAGCCAACAGTTCTTTTAGCTACTCGTTCCCAGTTTACAGCTGCGTTAAATGGTTTTCCTTTTGCATGTATCGAAAGTATGGCTTTTCTTCCCTCAAGATCAGGATAGTCAACAAGTATGCGTCTATCAAATCGGCCAGGACGAAGAAGTGCGCTATCAAGGAGATCTCCTCTATTGGTAGCTGCAATAACAACAACCTGTTCATTGGGGTTGAATCCGTCCATTTCAACAAGAATTTGGTTAAGCGTCTGCTCACGCTCATCATGAGCCGGCATCATTCCTACAGAACGTGATCGTCCAATAGCATCAACTTCATCAATAAAGATGATAGAAGGAGCACTTTTTTTTGCTGTAAGAAATAAATCTCGAACACGCGCAGCTCCAATACCTACAAGCATTTCCATAAACTCACTTCCTGCAATAGAGAAAAAAGGAACTCCTGCCTCGCCTGCAACTGCTTTAGCGAGAAGAGTCTTTCCACAACCAGCAGGTCCCACAAGCATAACTCCCTTTGGAGTACGAGCTCCTAATTTCTTATATTTCTCTGGTCTTTTTAAGAAATCGACAACTTCTTCTAATTCTTTTTTTGCATCATCCACTCCCGCAACATCATTAAATGTTGTTTTTGGCATATCTTTGTTAAATCGTTTTGCACGTGATTGTCCGAAAGAAAATACATTATCTTGAGTACCGCGGGCTTGGCGAAACAAAAAGATAAAGAATGCCACCATCAAAATGGTAGGGATAATATTGCTTAAAAAGTTTACGAGTCCAGATGATCCTTGAGTGTCTTTGATTACAATCTGTGTTTTTGATGTATTGACATTTGAATCTCTCAGAATTTTCATGAAACTGTCATTTGGCTCCTTGAATGTAGAGGCGAAGGTGTTGTCCTTATAATAGACTAATATTTTATTGTCGATAATTTCTACTTTCTTAACTTTTTGTGCACGGACATCCTCAATAATTACATTGATAGATTTTTCTGGGATGACTTGCTTCATTTCACTACCTATTGAACTAATGGCAAGATAGCCAAAAAGAAGAATAAATCCGATAACAAATACATTCTTAATGTTAAATTCTAATTTAAATTGGGTTATTTTTTTTTGGTGTTTTTTTTGTGCCATGCAAGTATTGTAGCAGATGAAAGATTTATCTGCCAAGGAATAATAAATGAGTAAAAAAATTATGTAAATACTACAAGATCTATCGTTTTTTAATTTATAATATACCTATGACAAAAAATGTTAGTTTATCGCATTGTGTCAAGATATTAAGGAAAGGTGGACTCATAGTAGCACCTTCAGATACTGTTTATGGATTGGTATGTGATGCCACAAACGAAACCGCTGTAAAAAAGCTCATTGCAGTAAAAAATAGACCATGGGGAAAGCCCATCTCTGTTTTTGCTGACGGGTTTGAAATGATTCATTCATTAGCTGAAGTGGGAACTCATAGCTCAACACTCCATACGCTACTTCCTGGTCCATTTACCATTATTTTACCCTCAAAACATATAGTTTCATCCCTACTTGAATCAGAAAAAAAAACACTTGGGGTGCGTCTTCCTTCATATCAATGGATCCAAGATTTGGTTCGAGCATTTGGAAAGCCTCTCACCGCCACTTCAGCAAATATATCTGGGAAGTCTCCCCACTATGAGGCACAGGGTTTTATAAATGAGCTATCAGAGGAAAGAAAGAAGCTCATAGACTATGTTGTAGATATCGGCAAACTCCCAAGAAACAAACCATCAACAATTGTTGATCTGACAGGGAACATTATTCAACTTCTTCGAAGGGGTGATGTTCTTCCCGTATCGAAATATGTGTTTACGACTGAGACTGCTGAAGAAACGAAAAAATGTGCATCATTTTTGGTAGGAAAATATGCACACATTGGTAGTGAAAAACCAGTGACCTTTATACTTGAAGGAGAGATGGGGGCTGGAAAGACAGTGTTTGCCCAAGGAATGGGGCAGCACCTTGGGATTGAAAATATTATTTCCCCCACCTATGTGGTTTATTATGAATATCCTTCACAAAAAGATCCGATAAGAATATTTCTTCATGCAGATCTATACAATATAGAAGATAGTGAAGAATTTGAACATTTAGGACTTGAGTCATATCTCAAAAAAAATACAATGATCTGTATAGAATGGGGAAATAGGATTGGGCCGTTGTTTGAAAAGATAAAAAAAATTACCCATGTAGTGCTCATTAAGATTGACTATGTGTCCGAGAGAAAGAGAACGATAACAGTTTCAGAAATAAAAGAATGAACATCCTTGCGATTGATACATCATGTGACGAGACTGCTGTGGCAGTTACAAATAAACGAAGAATAGTGTCAAACGTTGTCTATTCTCAAGTATTGCTCCATAAAAAATGGGGGGGTGTACTTCCTTCTCTTGCAAAGCGAGCTCATGAAGAACGAATTGATGAAGTTGTAGAACGCGCCTTAAAAAATGCTCGGCTTTCATGGGATCACATTGGTGCAATCGCAGTTACTCAAGGGCCTGGCCTTGCCATCGCGCTCGGTGTTGGAATTCAAAAAGCACAAGAATTAAGCCGACAGTTCAACAAACCGCTGATTAGCATTAATCATTTGGAGGGACATTTATATTCTGCTTTTGCAGAAAACAAAAATGGAAATCCAAAAAGAGAAATGATCTTTCCCTATCTTGGGATGATTATTTCCGGCGGGCATACTGAATTTGTTTTGTGGAAAAATCATCTTGATTACGAGCTACTTGGGGCAACTCTCGATGATGCAGCTGGCGAAGCATTAGACAAAGCAGGAAAACTTCTTGGTCTGGGATATCCCGCAGGAGCTGTAGTTGAACGTCTTGCTGAGCAGGCTGAGAATAGTGATGAATACCACTTTCCGCGGCCCATGATTAGAAGTAATGATCTCAATTTTTCATTTTCGGGCTTAAAGACAAGCTTTTACTATTTTCTTAAGACACTATCCGAAGAAGAAAAAAATAAAAAGGTAAAACAACTTGCAAGCGCATTTCAAGAGGCGGTCTTCGAGACAATTTTAATTAAGACTGAGAAAGCAATGAAGCAAACAGGGATCACCCGGCTTGTTATTGGAGGAGGAGTGACGGCAAACAAGTATTTGAGAAAAAAAATGAGGGCCCTCACAAAAAAATATAAGGGATCGGTATATTTTCCTTCAATAAAAAGTCTCACAGGTGACAATGCAGCAATGATTGGAATTGCGGCGTGGAAAAAAGCAGAACGAGGCTTTTTTTCTCGTGAGATTGATAGAATGGCGCGCATGCAGATCTCCTCTTGCAAAAGCTAAAACTATGGTCTAAACTAGTACTCATATAGTACATGTTAAAACTAAGTAAAAAATCTGATTACGGCCTTCTTATCATCTCAAAGCTTTTAGGTTCTGAGGAGTTTGTTTCATTATCCAAGCTTGTTGAACATACAAAATTACCTCTTCGATTTCTTGCCCGTATTAGTGCGGTGCTTGCACATCATGGTGTGTTGGTTAGCCGTGAAGGGAGAGTCGGTGGCTACAAAATTGGTAAGCGATTTGCTCTTCTTTCTGTCTTTGACTTTTTATCTATTTTTGAAACTGACATGATCATGACTGGCTGTCAAGGAGACGGGGCAGAATGTAAATTCGAACATATTTGTAAGCATAAGGATCCAATAAAAAAAAGACTCCATTCGGTAATTCTAAAAGAGTTACAGCAAGTAAAGTTATCAGAGTTATTTTTCTAATTCAATGTTGTCTCTCTCTCAAGTGTCAGTCTCAATTGACACTAAACAAATTCTTCACTCGATTACTACCTCTTTTGAAAAAAACAGGACGTATGCCATTATGGGGCCAAACGGATCGGGGAAATCAACTCTTGTACAAACAATTTTAGGCAATCCCATTTATAACCTTTCGAAAGAGTCATCAATTTTATTTGGGAAAAATAAAATTCACACTATTTCACCAGATAAGCGAGCCGCAAAAGGAATTGGTGTAACATTTCAGTCCCCCATTGCATTACAAGGTGTGAGTGTTTTTCAGCTGTTGCGACTTGCAAAAAAAGATGTTGATGTGTTGAAGCTCTATCAGAAAATTGAAGAATTGGCGAGTGAACTAAAGATTAATAAGGAACTTATAGACAGACCGCTTAACGAAGGAGCATCCGGTGGAGAGAGAAAAAAATTAGAGATTTTACAGATGGCAATATTAAATCCTTCGCTAATTTTTTTTGATGAGATTGACACTGGAGTAGACGTTGATAGTTTAAAGACTATATTTACATTTTTACAAAAGTTCAAAAAAAATAAAACATTTGTCTTTATCACTCACTATAATAAAATATTTTCTTACTTAAAACCTGACAGCGTAATCATTATGAAGGAAGGAAGAATTGTCATTGAAGGGGGAAATGATTTGATAGATATCGTGGACAAGAAGGGGTATGAAGCTTTCTGATTTGTCAGCCATAGAATATGAATAAGAAAAAAATCAATTTTGACTACAAATATGGTTTTTCCGTAAAGAACAAGAATGTTTTTGTGGCTGAAAAAGGAATTGATGAAAAGAAAGTTGCCATGATCTCTGGCATGAAAGCGGAGCCAGAATGGATGCTAAAAAAAAGGTTGCAAGCATATCAATTTTTTGAGAAGGAAAAAATGCCACAGTGGGGGGCAGATTTATCAAAAATAAATTTTGATGAGATTACTTATTTTATACGGTCAACAGACAAACAAGTGTCATCATGGGAGGAGCTTCCTGCGGAAATTAAAGATACCTATGATCGAATCGGTGTTCCAGAAGCTGAAAAAAAATTCCTTTCGGGAGTAAGCGCTCAATTTGAAAGTGAGGTTGTTTATGAAAAAGTCCAGGAGACCTTAAAAAAACAAGGTGTCATTTTCTGTGATATGGATACTGCTGTAAAAAAATATCCAGAATTAGTTAAAGAATATTTTGGGTCACTAATTTCATATTCTGACAATAAGTTTGCAGCACTTAATACCAGTGTTTGGTCAGGTGGTTCATTTGTATATGTCCCCAAAAATGTTAAAGCTGTGCTTCCATTACAAGCTTACTTTCGGATGAATGCACAGTCATTTGGTCAGTTTGAGCGAACTCTTATTATTGCCGAAGAGGGTTCTTATGTCCACTACATTGAAGGGTGTACTGCCCCAGTTTATGCACGCGATTCACTTCACAGTGCTGTCGTTGAAATTTTTGTCAAAGAAAATGCACGTGTGCGCTATACAACAGTCCAAAATTGGAGTAAAAACGTTTACAACTTAGTCACTAAAAGAGCCCGGGCAGATAAAAATGCAGTTATGGAATGGGTGGATTGCAATCTTGGAAGTCAGATAACAATGAAATATCCAGCGGTATATTTGATGGGTGAAGGCGCACGAGGAGAAGTCCTCTCAATTGCTTTTGCTGGGCAAGGGCAACATCAAGACGCGGGAGCAAAGATGGTTCATTTTGCACCTAATACTACATCTCGCATTGTCTCAAAGTCGCTGTCTAAAGAAGGAGGCAGAACATCATATCGAGGCTTGGTACAAATTATGCCAGCTGCGCTAAATTCAAAGACCTATGTTTCATGCGATGCATTATTGTTGGATGATGAGTCTCGTTCTGATACCTACCCAACTATGAGAATAAAAAATAATGAAAGTTTTGTCCAGCATGAAGCAACTGTTGAAAAAATTGGTGAAGAAAAATTGCTTTATATGATGTCTCGCGGGCTTACAAAAATTGATGCAGAGACAGCTCTTGTTAATGGTTTTATTAGCCCTGTAGTCAAAGAAATTCCCCTTGAGTACTCAGTTGAACTAAATAGACTCATACGATTAGAAATGGAAGGTAGTGTTGGATAATACAATGAAAACAAAATTAATCACCATTACAAAAAACATAAATCGTCTCGTCTTTAAGGACCCTGGAATACATGTTGTTTTCTTTAAAAATATTTCTGGCACGATAGCGTGTGAAATACAGTCTGAAAATGTACAACTATATATGTTTGGCCTGTATGATTTGGATAATGTTGACAATTTCAAGATTTATACAGAGCAAATACACAAAGCTCCCAATTCATTTTCAGAACTTCTCATACTTTCTGTACTCAAAGGACACGCATCACTTGCATTTACTGGATCCATCCGTATTGAAAAGGACGCACAAAAATCACATGCATATCAAAAGAATCAAAACCTTACTCTTTCAAAAGATGCCTTTATAGATTCGCGCCCCATCCTTGAAATATTAGCTGATGATGTATTTTGTACTCATGGATCAACTTCCGGTCCATTGTCAGAGGAGCAACTATTATATTTACAAATGAGAGGGGTCGATTCAGTAAGTGCTAGAAAATTATTAATAGATGGATTTAAACAGCAAATCTATAATAGAATTACTAAACTTGGAATAACAGTATGATAAACACCAAAAAAATTAAAAAGGATTTCCCCATTTTTTCTCACAATCCTCATTTAATATATCTTGATTCCACTGCTACTTCACTGAAGCCCACCTCAGTTATCAACAAAATAACGGAATATTACACACAATATTCCGCAAATATTTTCCGAGGTGTTTATAATATTTCCGAAAAAGCCACAGCGGAATATGAAGAGACGCGAGACATAGTGAAGAGCTTTATTAATGCGTCCTCTGAACGCGAAATTGTATTTACTCGAAACACTACAGAATCCATTAATTTGTTTGTAAATGGAGTGGCAGATTCACTTAACGAAGGGGATGAAATTGTAACAACAATTACAGAACATCATTCAAATTTTGTTCCGTGGCAACAGTTGTGTAAGAAAAAAAAACTGGTATTTACAGTAATGACAAACGAGGAAGTTCTAAGCCTCAACGTGCAGGTAACAAAAAATACAAAAATTCTTGCAATAACCCATGTTTCCAATGTTCTTGGAACGGTAAATCCTATAAAAAAGATTATTGCAAAGGCGAAAAAAATCAATCCAGATATCATCGTTCTCGTTGATGGAGCACAATCTGCCCCTCATATGAAGGTTGATATTTGCGATTTAGGCTGCGATGCTTTTGTATTCTCAAGTCATAAAATGACAGGGCCAACAGGTGTAGGTATATTATGGGTAAGACAGGCACTTCTTAAATGTATGTCGCCCTATCAATATGGGGGAGATATGATTAGATCTGTTTCAGTAGAAGAAACGCTTTTTGCAGATTTACCACATCGTTTTGAAGCGGGAACTCCCCATATCGCAGGAGTAATAGCACTTAAGGAGGCTATACAGTATTTATTGTCAATTGGCCTTGATGAAATCAATCTTCACGAAAAGGAGCTTGCTCAATATTGCTACAATTCATTGATTGAAGAATTCAATACTCACATTCATATAGTTGGACCTTCAAAAAGACAGTCTGGTGTCGTTGCATTTGCATTTCCTGGAGTTCATGCACATGATATTGCGTCATTATTAAATGAAGATAATATCTCGGTTCGGGCTGGGCATCATTGTGCTATGCCGTTGCATACCCATCTCGGTATCGAAGCATCAGTGAGAGCAAGTTTTTACATATATAACAATAAAGAAGATATTGATAAACTTATCATATCATTGCGAAAAGTAAGAAAAATATTTCCCCTATGAGTACTATTTATCAAGAGAGGATATTACAGCATGCAAGTACACCTCATAATTTTGGAAGACTCCCTAATGCGACTCAAAAAATAGTCCTCGACAATCCATTATGCGGAGATGTTATCCAGATGGAGGTAGAAGTCGTAAATGGTGTAGTAAAGTATGTAATGTTTACAGGAAAGGGGTGTGCAATTTCTAAGGCTTCAGCCTCTCTTCTTACAGATGAAGCAAAGGGAAAGACGATTTCTGAGTTGAGAAAATGGGACAAAACAAGTATTATAAGATTACTTGGGATCGAGCTTGGACCCAATCGTTTAAAGTGTGCACTGCTTCCACTTGAAGCTTTGCAAAAAGTTATTTAATCAAGTAAATTTAGCCATTATAAATTTTATATACACTCTATGGCAGATACATTGTTAGATTCAAAAAATCCTTCAGGTCCAGTCACAATTGGAAAATTAAAAGTCCATGTTGATAGGAATTTATGCATAGGAGCCGCAACATGTATTGCAGTTGCACCTCAAACATTTATTCTCGATGATGAAGCGAAAGCGATCATCCTTGAAACAGCACAAAAAGAAACAGCAGAAACAATTATTGAGTCAGCAAAAGCATGTCCCGTCGCAGCAATAATTATTTCTGATGAGACAGGGAAACAAGTGTTCCCTGAATAACATAATAAGCTCAAAGCTTATGGCTAAAAGTTAAAAGCTAAGAAGAAACAAATATGCAATACACGTGGAAAATTGGAGGCGAAGCAGGATTTGGAATAATGACAACGGGACTTTTGTTTGCAAAAATTGCAGCTCGAAGTGGATATAGGACTTTTGATTTTGTTGAGTATCCATCTTTGATTCGAGGAGGGCACAATGCATATGATGTGACGTTTGGGGATGAGGCTGTCACAAATCTAAAACCCTCGATTGACATTCTTATTTGTCTTAATAAAGAGACATATGATCTTCATAAAGAAAAAATGAGTCATGGTGGTCTCATCATTTTTGATCCTGATCAATTTGTACCAGAAGAACAGACAGGTGCAATTGCTGTACATTTTTTAAAAATCCTCAAAGAACTTAACGGACAAATAATCATGAAAAATATGATTGCACTTGGCGCCTCGCTTGCGCTTCTTGGAGCAGATCTTTCAGAGCTTACCGCCATATTAGGCCAGCAGTTTGGAAAAAAAGGAGATGCGATCATTGCCCTCAATCGATCTTTTGCTGAAAAAGGATTTGAAGAAGTGCAAACAACATATAAACAATTCATTCGACCAATTCTCCAAAAAAAAGAATCGCAAAAGTTAATGGTAATGACTGGAAGTGAAGCATTTTCCTACGGCGCTGTGGCCGCTGACTGCCGTTTTTATGCCGCATATCCCATGACACCTTCATCAGGTGTCCTTACTGCTCTTGCCGCATGGGGTGCTAAAACTGGCATGGTGGTCCGTCATTCAGAAGATGAAATTGCAGTTATCAACTCAGCACTTGGTGCATCATTCGCTGGAGCAAGAAGTGCAATTGGCACTTCTGGTGGGGGATTTGCACTTATGGTTGAGGCAGTTTCACTGGCTGGAATCACAGAATTACCCCTTGTCATATATATTGCTCAGAGACCTGGCCCAGCAACGGGAATGCCTACCTGGACAGAACAGGCAGACCTTCTTTTTTCAGTGCACGCAGGGCATGGAGAATTCCAAAAAATAGTACTTGCTCCAGGAGATCATCAAGAGATGATTGAAATGACAATTCGAGCCTTTGATCTAGCAGATGTTTACCAACTTCCTGTTATCGTCTTATCAGACATGCTTCTTTCAGAATCACATGCAACAGTTTCGTATCCAGAGGTAAAAAAATTAGTCGAAACATATAAACCAAACAGAGGAAAACTAACGACAACTGCGGACGCAACCTATAAACGATATTTGTTGACTCCTGACGGGATTTCTCCACGTTTAGTTCCGGGGCAGGAGGGAGTTTATTATCAAGCGAATTCTTATGAACATCTTGAGGATGGTCACACATCGGAAAGTGATGTCGTACGTGTACAACAAGTTGAAAAAAGAGCTCGTAAATGGGATCTTTATCTTGAAAAAGATTTTCAATTGCCACACATTTTTGGTGATTTAAAAACTGCAAAAACAATTTTTGTAGGATGGGGATCTACAAAGGGTGTTGCACTTGAAACAGTAAAACAAGCTAAAGTTCAGGGAAAAGAAGTTGCATATATACATTTCACTTCCCTCTACCCATTACACGAAAAGAAAATAGCAGAATTATTTGCTCCCATTGTGGACAAATGTATTCTAGTTGAGAATAATGCAACTGCTCAGCTTGGAAAGTTGCTTCGTATGGAGACGGGGGTGACTCTTGAAAAAAAGCTCGTCAGATTTGATGGTCGCCCATTAGTAGTTGAACAGTTATTGAAAAAAATATAACGTATGGCAACAACACAAGACTTTACAGGCTATAAACCAACATGGTGTCCTGGGTGTGGGAATTGGGGCATTGGCATGGGAATCAAAATGGCCCTGTCAGAACTGGGAAAAGCACCGTCATCCGTTATGGTCTCATTTGGCATTGGGTGTTCAGGAAATATGAATGATTTTCTCAATGCATATGCAATGCATGGACTTCATGGCAGAGCAATTGCTACAGCCATCGGTATGAAACTTGCAAATCATTTAATGCCAGTTCTTGCTGTTGTGGGAGATGGTGACTGTTATGGAGAAGGGGGAAATCACTTCCTTCATGCTTGTCGTGGGAATCATGACGTAAAAGTTATCATTCATGACAACAATGTCTATGGATTAACAACAGGTCAAGTCTCACCAATGGCAGAGAAGGGACAGAAATCAAAGTCCACTCCTCAAGGTACTATTGAAACCCCAATTGATCCTTTAGCTCTTGCTATTACTCAAGGTGCATCTTTTGTTGCTCAGACTTTTGCAGGGGACACAAAACATATGGTTGAGACAATAAAAAAAGCAGTCCAACACACCGGTTTTGCAGTTGTAAACGTTCTTCAGCCATGTGTGACGTTTAATAAAAAAAATACCTATACATACTATATGCAGCATGTTTATAAACTTGATGAGACGCATGACGCAACTGACAAAATGAAGGCACTTCAAGTGGCTTTTGGCGTGCAAGAAGAAAAATTTGCTCTTGGAGTATTATATGAAACAAAAAGAGAGGCGTATCATGAACTTGCCGTAAAAGATCAAAAGATAGCGCTTATACATCAAGCTCCTTTTTCTCAGATCGACGCTCTCGCTGAAGAATTTATTTAATATTTATTGACAATTAGCAAACCATTTGCTATAGTGCTAGAATATGTCATTTTTCTCACCACTCAACAAACCAGAGCTTTCAATCTATCCTATCATTGCTGTTCGTGATGGCGTTGTTTTTCCAAAGACAGAGAATGTTCTTATTTTTGGACGTTCAAAAAGTATTGCGACAATTAACGAAGCATTAAAACGGGATAAAAAAATGGTTCTCATCATGCAAAAAAATATAAATGATGAGGATCCTAAAAAAGAAGATTTACTTCAGATTGGTGTACTTGTTTCGATAGAAAAAACAATAATTGGTGAAAAAGGTGAAGTAAACGCCATGGTAAAGGGCATTGAGAAAGTAAAAATAATTGAATTTACAAAAGAGGTCCCTTATTTCGAGGCAAGTGTTGAACAGGTCCAAGATAGTACAGAGGTAGGCGATGAAATAAATGCGATGGTAAAGTATATTTCTCAGCAGATGAAAAAGGCGATTAACTATGGAAAGGCAGTTGATTTTGTCTTCCTCATGAATATTCTGAATGTATCAACCCCGGCAGACTTTTCTTATCAAATCGCCGCAGTACTTGATCTAAAAGAAGAAGAGCGACAAAAACTTCTTGAAGAAGGCAATCTAAAAAAAAGACTACAGCTTGAAGTTGAATATATGAATCGAGAGGTAAAAATTCTTGAAATAGAACAAAATATTTCTGCTAAAACCCAGAAGAAATTTGAGCGTGGTATGAAAGAGACATTTCTCAAGGAAAAGATGAAAACTATTGAAGAAGAATTGGGTGGTAATGAGGGCGGTAAAGACACTAAGGAATATGAAATTAAGATAAAAAAAGCGGGAATGCCAAAGGAAGTGGAGATAAAAGCGATGAAGGAGCTCAAGAAGCTTGCCGGCATGTCCCAATATAATCCTGAGACATCATATGTCCGCAATTATCTTGATTGGCTTGTTGATCTTCCATGGAGAAATGATGTGGGAAATGAGATAAATATTAAACTTGCAGAAAAAATTCTCGATGAAGATCATTATGGTTTGAAAAAGATTAAAGAACGTATTTTAGAATATCTTGCAGTTATTGAACTTAAGAGATCTAAAGAAAAACTACAAGAAAAACCAAAAGGGATACAAAAGAAAAATTTTCAACCAACAATCATTTGTTTTGCGGGACCTCCAGGAGTCGGTAAAACCTCTCTTGGCAGATCTATTGCACGAGCACTAGGGCGCAAATTTGTAAAGGTTTCCCTAGGTGGAGTGCGAGATGAAGCGGAAATCCGAGGGCATAGAAGAACATATGTTGGCGCAATGCCTGGACGTATCATACAGGGAATTAAACAGGCAGGCACACGAAATCCCCTTTTTATGCTTGATGAAATAGACAAGATTGGTCGTGATTATCGAGGCGATGCATCTGCTGCACTTCTTGAAGCACTAGATCCAGAACAAAACCACGCATTTTCTGATCACTATCTTGAGGTCCCCTATGATTTGTCTGATGTCTTTTTTATTACTACAGCGAACATGCTAGACACAATTCCAGATGCATTACGAGATCGTCTCGAGATCATTCATTTTCCTGGTTATACAGAAGAAGAAAAATTTCACATAGGGAAGCAATACTTGATGAAAAAACAACAAGAGGCTCATAGCATATCTGCAAAAGAGGGGACTATAAATGATGGAGCATTAAAACTTATTATTCGTCGCTATACCAGAGAGGCAGGAGTTCGTGAACTCGAAAGACAGGTTGCAACGGTATTTAGAAAACGGGCAAGAGAGATTGTTGAAAAAAAAGAAGTAGCATCTATTGTTAACTCAGCAAAACTACCTTCCTATCTTGGCCCTTATAAATATTCCGATTCAGTACTTGAAACTAAAAACACTATTGGTATGTCCACGGGCCTTGCATGGACGCAAGCAGGGGGAGATGTACTCTTTATTGAGGTTGCAATTATGCCGGGAAAAGGAACACTTACGCTTACTGGCCAATTAGGAGATGTCATGAAAGAATCATGTCAGGCGGCGCTTTCCTATGTCCGTTCTCAGTGGAGCAAGTTTAAATTAGAGAAAGATTTTTATCACACAATTGACATTCATGTTCATGTCCCAGAAGGAGCTGTTCCAAAAGATGGTCCATCTGCAGGACTTGCTATTACAACAGCAATGGTATCAGCGCTTACAAAAAATCCATTTAAGAAAGATGTCGCAATGACAGGAGAGATGACACTTCGAGGCAGAGCTCTAGAGATTGGTGGGGTAAAGGAGAAGGTAATCGCAGCTCAAAGAGCTGGAGTAAAGACAATCATCATACCAAAGGATAATAAAAAGGATCTGGAAGATATTCCAGAAAGTGTTAAAAGCAAACTCACATTCATATTTGTTGAGCAAGCAGATGAAGTTTTCCCATTCGCTCTTGAGAGGAAGATATAAAAATCGGGATTCAGGGTATAGGTGGGACTTTCCTACACTTATAATCATAAACCAGCAGTTATGGCGTATTCTTTCCTCATGTATTACGCCTTATAACATCTTTTCACGTATTTTGTGCGCAACACTATACGTTTTATAAAGGAGGGGATTTATTATCAGATCATAGCTTTGTGAGAGATGAGTGAACTCAGTTCCATATCCTTCTTTAAACCTTGTAAATCCAGCCCATGGATGGGCCTGGGAGTAATTTGGAGCTAGCGACCCCCACATATCAAATGTTTTTGCTCCAAGCTTTTTCCCAAACTTTATTGTTTCCCACATAAGAAGATTTGGCGCCATGACTTCTCTATGTTCTATTGATGAGCCTCCATATACATAATAGAGTCTTTCTTTAAAATAGTACAATTCATAGGCTCCAAGAGGAATGTCGTTGTAAAACGAAATGAGAATATGGCCTTGGGACTCTTTCATTGAATTCCAAATTTGGCTATGGTATTCAAGTGTATGTCCATGATATCGTTGCCTTTTACAAGTCTCAAAATATAGTTTTGAAAATAATACAAATCCCTCATCTGTATCCATTCGCCTTACTTGGACTCCTTTTTTTTCTGCGAGACGAATATTGTAGCGAGTCTTTGGCTTCATCTTTTTAAGGAGCTCTTCCTCAGATAAAGATATATCTAAGGTTTGTGTCCATTCGGGAAAAAGAGGGTGAGAGGAGGGCACTAATTTTAAATTTAAATTTTTAAATTTAAAATGTGCCTCATATGGGGTATATGGCTCCATTTTTATGAAGATAAGCTTATTTTTTTTACCGAATTCATACATTTTTTTTAAAATTAATTCGGTAGGAGTAACAGATCGTGGAAGATATCCGATTGAGAATGGCGTATGTAGAATAGGATGTACGGTAAGCTGGAATATTGCATCATTTTCAACGATTTTTTCAACATGTAAACCCATTTTTTGGCGGGCATCTCCCCACTCCCATGTTTGCATAGGATGGAGAGCGAGACTGTTCTGAAGGGCTTTATCTATCATAGGCTTATTTCATATTGTACTCTATTTTTGTAAATATTTTTTCCATAGATATATCCTTTTCCAATTTGAGAGGTGAAAGAATGAATGGATGCACCATAGGACCATAAAAACCTCCATGTGTGCCTTTGTGCATCTCAAAACTTGTCACTGATCCGCCAGCTACTGAGCCGAATAGCAAGAGGTCTCCATTATTATTAAAAGATGAGTACTCCTGAAAAGATTGAATTGTTTTTTGGATATCTTCTTTTGGGAGTCCTTCAAATGGATTTCCATGTATTGAGTGAGTTTCATCTATCTTAAAATCTATTGTTCCCTGCTTTCCATAGAGTGTTCGAGAGCCATCCTTGTTTCTTACAAGAACCCAACCAAATCCTTCGCACTTCAGAAGATTAGAAAGGAGATGAGGGTAGAGGAGTTTTAAATCATCACTATCAAAAGGTTTTTTTATTGATTCAGAAAAATAAAGTTGGAGAGTAGAGCCTGCGGGTACTAAATACAGTTCACGTTTTTTTTCATTTGGAATAAAATCTCCATATGTTTTTATTATAGTTCGTGCTTCATCATTAAGGGCCATTTTGATTTCTGATACACTTCTCAAGGTGTGTAAATCATAAGGAGTTGACTGTGTTTGTCCATGGTCTGAAAGAATAACAATATCATACATATTGCCAGAATTTTCAGCTGTTTTTACTATTCGATTTATATATCTATCTATCAACCTAAGAGTAGAAAGCGGAGTAGAATGTGTGGGTCCATGTTCATGCGCAAACTCATCGTAGAGGAGAAAATCAACAAAAATCTTTTGTGTGTTCCTCATGATCTCAACTTCTGTAAGAAAACATGAAAATTGGCCTAGAAAGACTGTGGACATTGTTTCTTTAGCAGTGCGCCCATCCGAACGTGTATATAAAAATAGCATTTTAATAGTAAGAATGAAGGCGCGCAGCAATTGAATTGGATAGAGAATGGTCATAAGTAAGTAATGAGCAGCTTTTATCATTGCAGTCGACCTTGAAAACGTAAGATTTCTTCCCGAGAGACTCAGTTCCGTTGCTCCTCCATTATATACGCTCATGATAGATGAGCCTCCATGGAGTAAACTTCTTTTTTTTGGGTAAATGTCCTCAAATTTAGATAGTTCATAGCTCCTATTCCCACGCACAAACTCCCCTAAATCTCGGTCGAGCCACGTAAAGCCAGGGATATTCGCTTTATTTCCATAGAGAAGAAGTGCCTCTGTTGCTGTTGTTGCTGCTGGCAAGCCGCAATAATAGGGTTGCAGCATATACCCTTTCTTTAATAGTTTTTTTATAGTGGGACATTTTTTTTTGGATATAGCATATTGAAGTGCATCAAAACTAAGGCCATCAATAAGTACAATAATCGTACCTTTTTTTATTTTGTCTTGCTTTGAGGTATTAAATCTAAATAGACGTAAGAATATTTTAAATAGCCTATCTCTCATATGTATCGATAATATGTTCATATACCTTTTCTGTTTCATCAGCAACTGTTTCCCATGAAAATGAATTTCTTTTTATACGACACCAATCTTTCAAACTATTTCGCAATTGTTCATTAGAAATAATTTTTTCTAGACCTTTTGCAAGGGCCACATCATTTTTCTCAACGAGTAACTCTTTGCCTGGGTAATCCTTCAGAATATCAGAAAAGATGGGAACTTTATACCCGACTACAGGCAGCCCTGCACTTATCGCTTCAAGAATAGAAAGAGAGGAAGCCTCATTGGTATATGGAGCACAGAAAATATCTGCAGCTTTAAAGTATTGTGCTCTTTTTTTCCCAGTGATTTCTCCAAGATATGTAATATATTTTTTTAATTTATGAATGCGAATAAACATCATATCTTCTTCTTTCTCATCCCCATCCCCAATAATAGTAAGTGAGAAATCGGTTGTTGTTTTTACTAATATGCACAGAGCTTCCAACAATCTTTTTAGTCCTTTTCTATGAACAAGCCGAGCAACAAAAAGGAGCTCGACTTTTTTATTCCTCTTTTTTTTTGGAACGAATAAATTCGTATTTACTGCATTAGGAATAATTCTCTTATAGATTCGGGAATTGCAAAGTGAGTGCCATTTTTCGTAACATATATCTGATACAAAAATAGCACCATGGGTATATGATGAATAAAGAGCGCTAAATAATGGGATGAATTGATTAAATATATTAAATAAAGACTCATTGTCCCAGACAGTATGGAATGTTCCAACAACAGGAATTTTTATCTTCTCAAGCACATTCCAAGGAGCGAATGGGACGTATGGCTCGTGAATATGAAGGATGTCAAATTTATTTTTGCTGAACAATAGCTCTGGCTTGTCTTGCTCTCTTAAGAGATGAATATTGCCATGGTTTCCATTCGGAAGTGGAAAATATACTTTTTCTCCAAGTGTTTTATAATGCGGAAATAGTGTTTTTCCCTTTGGTTCTGGGCCAAACACTGTGACAGTATGCCCTTTTTTTCGTAGTTCACTACTGAGCGAAAGCACATGTTCTTGAACGCCACCCGCAAGGCACGGATTTGAAGAGGTCATCATCGCTATGCGAAGTTTTTTCATGTTATACAGATTGGAGAAGTGCAAGCGTTTGTTCTCCTGTATTAATCCAAGAAAATAATTTTACTCGTTCATTACCTCTGTGAATTAAGTCACTTCGTATTTTTTTATCTGAAATAATAACTTCCATTTTTTCAACTAAATCATTTGTATCTTGGGGATCAAAATATAAACATGCTTCACCTCCTATTTCAGGTAGACTTGATTTATAGGATGAGATAGTTGGGCATTGGTAAGACATCGCTTCAAGAAGTGGAATCCCAAATCCTTCATATAGTGAGGGTAGAACAAATGCTGCAGCATTTTTGTACAACTTATTTTTTTCTTCAGTCGAAACATAGCCGGGGAACAAAACTGATTTTTCGATCTGTAATGATCGAATAAAAGGCTCAATATCATCAGAAAGCCATCCTTTTTTTCCAGCAATGATAAGTTGGAAGGATGGGTTTTTCTTCAAAAAATGTGAGAATGCAGCAATAAGAAGCTTTAAATTCTTTCTAGGTTGAATTGTCCCCACATAGAGGAAATAGGGGTGGTTATTAATCAATTGATCATATGAGGCGGACGGTTTGGCTGACTCATAGCCGTTGTAAATGACAGTTACTTTCGAGCTGGGTGTTAAGTATTCATGGAGAACATCTTTTTTTGTTGTTTTTGAAACAGCAATGACTTTGATGGATTTTTCAATCGCAAAGCGAGTCCAATGAGTAAGTTGATATAAATCTTTTTTTAAAAATTCACTAGGAAAATAAAGATATGAAAGGTCATGAATGGTAACCACAGTTTTATAGGGACAAAACCGCGGAATGTAATGTGCGGGAGAAAAGAACACAGAATATTTTATTCCTTTTAAAAAATGGAGATATAACCTAATCGGAAGAAATAGTTGTGACCAACCCACCTTTCCAGAGACAACTTCATACTTAAAATACTCTGTTTCTTTTGGCATGTCTATTCGTGGTTTATTTCTTAAAAAAATAGTAAACCGCGTTTGAGCATCTGCATGGCCGTGGAAATAGGACAGGAGTTTAAATGTATAGATAGATACACCCACTTTAAACTCAACATTTGCTTCATTGCCATCAACTGCAATTATCATATATAGTTAATACTATTCATTAATTCCTGGTAATATCGCTTCCAGGTAAACTGTTGAGAATACATATATCCTTTTTTTGCATTATTATTTCTCAAATTTGAGTCATCGATATATTGCACCATAGCATTTTTAATGCTCTCAACAGATTGTGGATCACATAAGAGTGCATTTCCTCCAGACACCTCTACAAGTGAAGGAATATTTGAAGTGATAACAGCTTTTTTGTGTTGCATTGCCTCAATAATGGGATGACCGAATCCCTCCCATAGAGAGGGGAGAATAAAAAAATCACTGAGTTCATAGAGTGCATGAAGTTCTTTATCTGTAACAAGCCCAGTAAAGCAGATTGCACCGTCCTTCTTTTGCTTACTTGTCATATCCCATCCTTGAGGGCCCGCAACAATTAGACTCCATGCTGGTTTTCCCATCATTTTGAAGGCATCAATAAGACGACTAATATTTTTACGTGGTTCAACTTTTCCAACTGCGAGAATAAATGGCTGTGTTATATTATATTTTTGCTTCACATCATTTATCACATCTTGTGTAGGCGATAGTGAAGAAATTCCTGTATAGATAGATGTAATTTTCTGTTCTGGAATATGAAGAAAAGAAACAATATCATTCTTTGTCGCTTGTGATGTTGCAATAATGTGGGTGGACTCTTTCTGCACCCATGACATTCTCTTTCTTTGAGTAGTAAGGATTGTTGGGTGAACTGTTTCTGGGTATCTCAAATACACTAAATCATGGACTATTGTTATTTTTTTACAGTGTGCTGGTGGCTCTGTCCAATCAGATGAAATAAATAAGTCTAATGGGCCTGTAAAGGTTTCAACGGGAACGATATGGAGTGTATTCCATAAGAATGAGAGAAATGAAGCAGGAAAAGGAATAGAAATAAATCGGTGCTTTGATGAATTAATTTTCTTTATTAACGTAGGCGAAAGTTTTGATCTGAATGAAAAGAATAAAAAAGTCCATGAATTTTTTGTGTCATAATCAAGAATAGAGTTGATAAGGCCTTTTGTATAGTTTCCTACACCAGTACCTTCATAAGCCGCTTGAGATATATCAATTCCAATATTCATGACTTTTTTATTTTTTTATAAACAATTTCGAGTTTTTCCGCAATATGTTTCCAGCTATACTTCTCAATTGCGAGTTCATAAGCTGCTTTTCGTATAGATTCATATAACGAAGGATCATTAAGAATATGAATTGTCTCTTTCACAAACTCATCTGGGGTATTTGCGATAAGCACATGCGTATTATCCTCAAGATCAAGACCTTCGACTCCTGTTTGAGACGAGATAACAGGAAGCCCGCTTGCCATAGCTGCAAGTATTTTTAATCGTGTGCCACCAGGCCCAAATATTGGAGCGATAAAAATAGTAGAAGTCTTGTAGAGCCTGAGTACCGTATCTGAATCATCTTGTGTAAGACTAATAATTTCTATGTTGTTGTGGTTTTTTAAACTAAGTTTTTTATTAGCATTTTGTCCAGCAATAACAATCTTTGCACGAGGAATTTGCTGATGAATAAGCGGAGCTATTTTATCGACAAGAATTTTTACGGCCTCAGTATTTTGTAGCCAATCAAAATTTCCAATAAATAGAATAGTGGGATTCTCTAAATCCTTTTTTGTAAGAGTATCAACAAACATTTCGTCGCCTGCACAGTTTGGAATAATGACTGGGTTAATACTTGGTTCAAGTGACCGCACTTCTTTTTTATCCGCTTCAGATACACCGCCCACGAGCAGAGCCTTTTTCCAGTAGTATTGCTCAGCTTTTTTTAGCTTCATAATGTCAAGCATAAAAAGCGGTCTGATAAAAAAAGGCAGTGAGTTGACAAAATGTTGATAGACTTTATATTCAATTGTTTGTTCCACAAGAAAGATAGGGATTGATGATGTTTCAATATGAGGCATAATATAAAATGTCTCTGCATGGATAACATCAAATTTTTCTTGTTTTAACAGCTTATCAACCGTTTGCTTTGCTTCTTCAGAATAGTTACGAACAATTAAGAAGGGGTCTGTCGAAGTAATTGCTTTCCAAATTGTCCTCAACTGCCAGGGCTTCTCAGGCCTTTTACACAAGTAAATATGTTTACAATAGGACTGAAGGGCTGGTATATATTGTTTGTCCCGCTCATTTTTGTACAGAGATACAAGTGTGATCTCATTATTTTTACTGAGATATTTAAGTAGGTTTAATGTCCGAATCTGCCCTCCTGATGCAGGAGGATAGGGAACATAGGGAGTCAACATCAAAATCTTCATAGCTTAAAAAGTGCAAATTGATTGTTTTCAAACAATTTGACATATTTTTTTTCTACCATTTGAGCAACAATTTCTTTTTTGTCTGTCAAGATATATGAGTAGCCCATTTTTTGCATTTCTTCTATTGAGCGATATAAAAGAGGAGCTCCTTTTCTGTCAGATAAATACAATAGAGTCGTATCTCCCATGCGGTCGGCAATTACCATATCAGTTGGTTTTGTAAATGTTTGGATTATTTTTGCCATAAGGAGAAGATCTTGTGGAATTACATAATATCCCTTTACTTGAAACCACGAAAACAAAAATGAAGCTGAAAACACCGCAATTATAATAGGCATGGTAAAAACAGGATGAATAAACGTTTTCGTTGTTTCAATAATAAGAGCAGCGCCTAGTCCAACAGCAAGCGCAATTCCCGGAAATGCTATGACTTGATAGTATTCGTGTTGCACATTTCCTCCCTGAAATGTAAATATATAGATAAATGAAGAAATGATAATGCTTAAAAGCAGAAAGGCCTTTTGTTTTCTAATTAATCCGAGGATAAAAAAGGCGGTTAAATAACCTCCCAAAATAAGGTTGTTAATCCGTTCAAAAAAGATCCATCTAAAGAATGCTGGTCGCATAAATATTTCTTTTGGTCCTTCAAATGTATTGACCTGAGTAAAAAGCCAACTACTTGCAGGAATGCCTTCAGGAAATTTGGTTATGTAATATCTCCATGCGGCAAATGGGAGTATAAGAAGTATAAAATAGAAAAAAACATGGAGTTTTTTTGGGAGTGAATATTTGTATTTTTGGGCAAATAACACAATGAGAGGCAACCCAAAGAAAATGACAGTGGGTTTTATCAAAAGTGCGATAGAAAAAAGAATGCAGGAAAGAGAAATAAATATAATCTGCCTACTCTTTGAATGGCTTGTTGTAAAAAAATGTAAAAAAGCAAGTGAGGCCATAGCACAGGCAATTGCCGGTGTCTCCGGAAGTATAACACGAGAGAAATAGACAAAAAAAGGCATGATTGCATATGTGATCGCAGTAAATATTGCTGTTGGCCTACTCGCTTCCATAATGGCTAAATAGTATAGAGAAGCAATACAGATAAGGGAAAAAAAGACAGCGACAATACGTCCCCATGTTTCAAGTGATAAGGCTGGAGCAGCTGTATGAAGAGCAGCAAACATTACATTATAAATGGGGAATTCTACAAATCGGTATCCCTTTGGATTATCAACTCCTGACTGAAGATTAGAAAAATCATCATATGTTGGATGTAGCACATCAAAGCCAGTTCGTTCTAAATTTCTTGCGACTGCAGCGGTGTCTGCCTGTCTCCATGAATGAAAGTCTGCAAGCGGTGCATCGATTTTATAACATCGGACAATTGCCGCGGCAATTAAGATAACTCCTAGGATTATGAGATCGATCCTTTTGAATGAATATTTTTTTTCCATTATTTCTTTGACTTTGTTTTTAACTTTGTTTTCACCTCTACCTTACTAATATTAAGATTAATGTATCCAATCGTCATACCCATCACCATCCAGAAGAGGAAGGCAATCTTTGATGCCTCAAAAATGTCTATCATTACTGCATTCGTGAGGAGGCCAACGAAGCCAGCCAATACTCCCCATAAGATCATTGAATCTGCAGTTTTCTTCCATGCTGCTTTTACTATTGTTATGAAAAGGCTTCCAAGGATTGCAAAAAATGCTAAAGTTCCAACTAAGCCAAACTCACCAAGCCATCTGAAATAATCTCCATCTGTCGCTTCAGTGATCGATGAGGGACCAGCGCCAAAGATGGGATATTTTAAAAATGCTCGTATTGCTCGAGGCCATTCAACCTGAAGACGAGTAGCTACTGAAATGTCTGGAATTGCAGTAGAGACGACCTTCATGTTTCTAAATGTTGATTCAACAAGAGCATCTAATTCTGTTGAAGTAAGAACTTTCCCCGTCTTTCTTGCCTCGTCTTGAATTTGCTCCCGAATATTATATTTTGCCTCTAAAACATCCTTTGAGCTCAAATTTATTGATGTTTCACCATCGGTATAGATATCTTTTGCGCTATTTTCAACATTTTTTTTATTTGGTATGTAATCTCCAGTTGGAAGATCATCTGGGCTTATCTTTCTTGGCACTGTTGTTTGTCCAGTTGTTTTATTAATAAAAATTTGTTTTGTTTGGAATGTTCTATTTATACGCTGTGTCAGATTGCTTGACAGTAAAGTGAGTCCAACGGTTGCTATTATAGTAATTAACAAAAGCTTCCACTTTCTATGAAAGAGGAGGAAAGGGAGGGCACTAACCAAGTATGCGCCATAGGAGACACGGGAAGCGGTAAGGACAAGGTTTGAAAGGGCAAAAAGATATATGACGTAATACCAAGGACTTACCTGTATTGTGAAAGCTAAGACAATCGGCATAAAGAAAATAAGGTACGCTGCTAGATCATAATGACCCCCAAACGTAGAAGAAATGCGTGCCCATGAATCAAGTACGAGAATATATCCTTTTGCATACTCAGGATTCATTGTCTGCACTGCAGGCCATCCAGCATATTTTTGACCCAGTCCATATGTCGTGACAATAATAATAACTGAGAGGATAAGCTTGAGATAGAAGATAAAATCCTTTCGCGATTGTATGCTCGCGGCAAATGCAAAGAACACGAACATATATTCAACTCTTCGTAGCGCGTTGAGAAAGCCAACAGTTTTAATAATAATAGTTTTTTGAACGAAAAAACCTAAGAAAAACGAAATAAAGACTGACAACCAAAAAAGAGAGAACAGAATAAGATATTTTTTATTGAGGATGACCTTTTTGCGTAAAACCTGGATGACAAAAACTAAATAAAGAAGTGCAACATACAAATCCTCAAGGCGGATAGCAATATACGTATAGTCAACCATCTTAAATGGGAACTTAGGAAAGAGTGGAATAAAAAAGATATAAAGAACCAGGAACAGTTTGAGTATATTATTGTCCAGCAACGTCAAAAGCTTCTTCATAGGTTTGCTTCAAGTAATTATTATTAATAATAAATCCAAGGAACCAGGCAAGACCTGCCTTTAAGCGTAACAGAAATCGCAAGAAAAAGAGTGATACTCTAGAGTAATGTTTTTTATAAAAGAAGAGAAATCCTTTATAAACCTGTAGGATCGGAAAAGTCTTCCCATTACTTGATGCTGAGCCAAGATGAACAATCTTGGCCTTTGGATAGAAATAAGTGGTCATTTTATTTTTTATTCCCCTATAAAGAAGGTCGACCTCTTCCATATACATAAATATTGTTTCATCAAATCCACCCAACTTTTCAAAATAGGTTTTTTTTGTCATGATTGCAGCGCCCGACACCCAATCAACTCGTTGTAATTTTTTTGGTGAGTAACGAGTAAGTCCCCAATAATCACCGCGAAGAAAAAGCGCACCAATAATGACTGGTAGTGTATAGAACGGGGCTGCCGATGGCTGAGGAGTGAGATCTTTATTGTATAGTTTCGGTCCAATAAAATGTTTGGTATTTTCGTTTTGTTTATAAAACGAAAAAAGCCTATGAATGGCATCTTTGAGAACGATTGTATCGGAGTTGAGAAGGAAAACATACTCGCCCTGTGCAAGCTTAACGCCCTGATTATTTGCCGGCCCAAAACCAGTATTTGTTTGATTCGCGACATATATGATATTGCTGTGTTTTTGAACGTAAGTAGGGAAATATGTAGCGGAGTCGTCTCGAACCGAAGCGTTATCTATAAGAATGATTTCATAACGAGGTGCAGTTTTTGATTTATAGGTTCGAAATGACTTGAAAATTGACTCAATACACTGGTGTGTGATTTTTCGCGTGTTAAAATTAACGATTACAATAGATAGTTCGGGTTTTTTTGGACTCATATTGTATAATTATATCAAATTGTAGCCCTGATTATAGCTTGTATAGGCTGAGTAGCTCAGTGGTAGAGCACACGTTTCATAAGCGTTAGGTCGTGGGTTCGAATCCCGCCTCAGCCACCCATCGATTCGCTTCGCTCACTCAGGGCAAGCCCATCGATTCGTAGGGTGGGAACTATAAATAATTATGAGTACACTCACTGATGAAAGAATAGAGCGGCTCAAAACCGTTGCTTCACATAGAATCCATGATGTTATCGTACTTGAGAATATACATGATCCACATAATGCGGCAGCGGCACTTCGTAACTGTGACGCATTTGGAATTCAAGAAGTTCATGTGATTTTTGAAACAGAAAAAATGTTTAATCCTGAGAAGCTTGGAAAGCTTACTTCAGCCTCTGCAAACAAATGGCTCACAGTACACACATGGAAAACGACGGAAGAATGTTTTGAGAATCTAAAAAAACAAGGATATACCATTTTTGCGACGGCATTAGATAAGAAAGCCCAATCATTTAATACTTTTGATCTCCCACCAACAAAAATTGCATTTGTTTTCGGGAATGAAGGCTTCGGTATTACTGAGACCGCAAAAAAACTTGCAGACACTCTCATCTATCTTCCCATGTATGGATTTGTAGACAGTCTCAATTTATCTGTTACAGTGGGTATAGTGGCTCACCATCTTCGGAATCTCCGAAATTCATCAGAGAGATCGCTCTATACTCTTGAGGAGTCCGATACTCTTTCTAAAGCATGGATCAACCGCGATGAAAAAGCCAAGATGAGAAATAGATGATGTGTTCCCGAAGAGTGTTTAAAAGATGAGAAAGCTTGAAATATCTTGATTCTCCATACTTACGGTGAAAATGATGTACACCAACCTCTTTAAATCGAGCTCCCACTTTTTGTAGCTGCATGATAAGCTCTAGACAGATGAGACCAGAATTCGATTTCAACTGTATTTTTTTTATCACAGAATTTCTGATCAGGCGGAAATCGCAGTCTATATCCGAGATAGGGATATGATAAATAAAATGCAAAAGCCAATTGTAGATACTACCAATATATATCCTTGTTCTTGAATCACTCCTTTTTATTTTATAACCATTTACCACATCAACCAAATCACCTGCCTTCTCAACAAGAAGGGGAAGCTCCTTAAGGCTATATTGCCCGTCAGCATCTGTATAGAAGATCCACTCTTTTTTTGCTGAAGAAAATCCTGATACAAGTGCTCCCCCATATCCTCTGTTAGTCTTATGATGGACTATTTTTAGTTTTGAATTTTTTTCTTTCAGCTTCTCTACAATTTTTAGCGTATTATCGGTTGATCCATCATCAACAACAATAATTTCGTAGTCAGTAGCTATTTTTTTTGCAATGATGCTTGCATCATTAATAAGCTGAGGGAGAATGAAAGCCTCATTTAAGCTAGGAAAAAAAATAGTAAGGCTTGGCAATTTTTTCATATGACTTAGTACTCAATAGTGTACCTGAAACAATCTTAGTTGTGATTGTAAGCAAAGAAGATGTGTATAATAGTAGCTATTGGGCCACATTAATTAGTAATTAAAGGTTTTCATATGAATGATTTAACAGTATCTGATATTTCATCCGATTTACAAAAAGGTATTTCTGTGCAGGATTATTCAAAAAAAACAGTGATTGAAGGAGTAAAAATTGTAGAAATTAAGAGGGTGGCTGGGGAAGATGGGACATTTGAAGATTTGCTTCGTCTCGATACATCAGGCCACCTTGAACTATTTCCTGAGATTCAAGTGCGTCAAATTAATCGTTCAAAACTTCTTCCAGGCTCAATAAAAGCATGGCATCTTCATTTTAAACAGGAAGATGTATGGTATGTTGCCCCCGATGATCATATGATTCTTGGCTTGTGGGATACTAGAGAAAAATCTGCGACAAAAGGAAAAACGATGAAAGTAGCCATGGGAAACGGCACTTCAAAGATTGTTGTGGTCCCTCGTGGAGTTGCACATGGAGTAGTCAACGTTGCTTCAACCCCTGGATCAGTATTTTACTTTGTCAATAATCAGTTTAATCTTGCAAACGCAGATGAACAAAGATTGAAATGGGATGCTCTTGGTGCCTCATTTTGGGATGTGGAAAAGGGGTAAATAATAGTGTAGCATGAAGGTATGGAAGAAAATATTGCTACGCCTCAACCCATTCGCAAACCAACAAAAAAAATCGCATATCCATTTACATTTCTTCCTCTTGCAGTTATTGTTATAATCGCTTTTGGCATTTTATACCTAGTTTTTTTCAAGACATCTTCGAAGGAAGTGCCAGTATCAACAAATCCAATACCGGTCATCAAAAACTCATTCTATGATAAAGATACATTTACAAAAATAAAGTCAGACAGTGACTTTATGGAGCTTGTAAGTGCGGGACAAAACCAGGGACAACGTCTTCCGCTAGCTGGGGGAGGGGACCTGCGAATGATGGCTGCAGAAAAAAGCGTCTCCATTGATTCACCCTCCACTCCAGAGCGTTCCTCAAGTACTAATGTTCAAGTACTTGGGATTGATGAACCAGATATCGTCAAGACAGACAGATCCTCAGTCTATTATTCAAAGCAAGGACAGTATGGATGTTTTATGGGTGAATCAATAGGGGTAAATGTGAAGATGATTGCACCTCGATGTTCTCAGACAAATGAAATTGTATCCGTAAACGCACTTCCTCCTTCTGGAATGAGAGTGCAAAGTTCGATACCTAAGGATGGCGAACTTCTCATTTCTGATAAAACACTTATATTATTTACCAATTCTACTCAAGGATCATTTCAACTTGAGGGGTATTCAATTGCAAATCCTGTTGCACCAAAAAAGATTTGGGAGGTTCCTTTCTCTAGTAGATCTCAAAAAATAGGAGCACGTCTCTATAAAAATAATTTATACATTGTAACTGCTACAACACCAACACTCCCACGTCCTTGTCCTATGCCTCTCATTGGAGGTAAAGTGGCTATGAACATTCGATGTACAGATATATATATGCCATCGAGTCGACCACTTGCTGATGCAGTCTATTCAGTAGTGAAAATCAATCCTCTAACTGGTGCAGCTACAAAAGCTATTTCATTTATTGCACAACAAGGCAAGACGGATCTGTACATGTCTCAAAACGCACTGTATCTGAGCTATCAGATAGAAGGAGACAGTATTCAGATATTAAATCAATTTATCACTGAAAATAGAGGTGTGTTTCCAACATATATTGAAGGGAGAGTAAACAAATTGGCTGTTTATGATCTGTCTCAAGCAACAAAGGAGTATGAAATGAATTCAATACTTTCCAACTATATATCTGGAATGGATACTAGTGAGCGTCTTAAGCAAGAGAATCAACTCCAGAATACATTCAAGCGTTTTTTCAACAAATATAAACGATCATTTGACTATACGGGTATTGTAAAGATAAGTAATGACGATTTAGTAGTTACAGCAACAGGTAAAGTTCCTGGATACACAATTAATCAATTTGCATATGATGAATGGAAGGGTGATCTTCGTGTTGCAACAACAATTGGAGGAAGAAATCCCTTCTATATGATCGGCAGTAATGATTTGGCCTCCCAAGTGAGCGATGTGTACGTCTTGGGGAGCAATCTCGAAGTAAAAGGGTCTGTAAAAGATATGGGAAAAACTGAGCGAATCTATTCTGTTCGATTTATGGAAGACCGTGGATATGTGGTGACATTCCGTCAAACAGATCCATTTTATGTTCTTGATCTTTCCAATGGAAATGTGCCCCTCATAAAAGGCGAGTTGAAGATACCGGGATATTCCTCATATCTTCATGAACTAAGCCCTCATCTTGTTCTGGGAATTGGACGTGAGAGTCAAGTGAAGCTTTCATTATTTGATGTTTCAAATCCAAATGAGCCAAAAGAGGTTTCTCACTACGATCTTGCAGGAGAGTATTGGAGTGAAGCGATGAACAATCATCATGCGTTTCTTCAGGATCCAAAGTACAAAATATTCTTCCTTCCTGGAAGCAGAGGGGGATATATATTTTCATATGAAGGTCAATCCCTTAATCTCGTAAAAGCATTAGAATCTCCTGTTGTAAAAAGAGGGCTCTACATGAATGACTACTTTTATGTAGTGACGGATACTGGGATAGTCTCCTTCAGAGAAGGAACGTGGGATAAGGTGGGTGAGGTTCTCTTTGAAGAGAAAAAACTTATTGAGCCAACTCCAATTGTTGAAGAGCCAATCCTATTGGACGACTCGACTCCACCAAGTACGACAGAAGCTGTTCCCATGATCAAGAATACAACAACGACACCTTAAGGTACGATCACCAATCTTTTTGGTAGTATCTTTTTCCTTTGAGGTTTTTTGGGAGATATTCTTGTTCTACTTTATTTCCTGTCTGTTTTTCTGCAAGCCAAGGATACCTTACATGTCCTTTTCCATAATCGAACTGCCTCATAACCTTATTTGATGCATTTCTCAGATGTAGAGGAATAGGATCAAGATTTTTTTCATCAATATCCGACATTGCAGACCACAATCCCATTGAGGATGCAATTGATTTTTTTGCAGTTGCAAGATAGGTTACAGTTTGCGCAAGTATAAGACCTGATTCAGGCATACCAATCATGTGAACTGCTTGCATGCAAGCAGTTGCCAAAACGAGTGCAGTTGGTTGTGCATTTCCTATATCTTCGCTGGCAAATATGACCATGCGGCGAGCAATAAAGACAGGATCTTCCCCTGCCTTAATCATTCGGGCGAGATAATGGAGAGCAGCATCAGGCTGGCCGCCACGCATACTTTTGATAAATGCTGAAATTGTGTCATAATGCCAATCTCCCTTTTTGTCGTAGTAAATTGCTTTTCGTTGAATTGCCTCCTCTGCAATCTTTAAGGTAATAGTTCTTCCAAGCCCGGCTGCAAGCTCTATTGCGTTAATGGCCGTGCGCGCATCACCATTACTACTTTTTACAATGTGTTCGAGCGCCTCTTTTTCCCACTTTTTCCCTTTGTATTCTTCTGTCGCGCGCGTTACGATTTTACTTATCTCTTCGTCGGTAAGCGCCTCCAATTTATATACTTGGGAGCGGGAAATAAGGGGAGCGTTGACTTCAAATCCAGGGTTTTCCGTCGTGGCCCCAATCAAAATTATTGAGCCATCTTCCACATGAGGGAGGAACGCATCTTGCTGGCCCTTATTAAAACGATGTATTTCATCAACAAACAAGACAGTCTGTTTTTTGAATAACTGTTGATCGTCTTTTGCCTTTTTTATAATTTCTCTAATGTCTGCGACTCCTCCAGTCACAGCAGAAAACTGCACAAAATCAGCCTCAACATATTTTGCAACAAGGCGCGCAAGAGTGGTCTTTCCACATCCTGGAGGTCCCCATAGAATCATCGAGGTAATGCCGCCATTTTCCAGCATTTTTCGAAGGGACTTTCCTTTTCCCACAAGATGAGATTGTCCAATGACATCATCTAGGGTTTGTGGGCGAAGTTGTTCGGCGAGAGGAATCATAGTTTAAATCAAATAATTAAATTGACTATGCATATAATAGAAAAAAAAGAAGAAGAAAGAAAGGTGAAATACAGAGCGCGGTAAGTTGTGCTGCTGGGTTTGTAAATACTATTTGAAGCTTTCCTCCTAAGTGCGATATAAAAAAAAGAGGGTTTTTTACGAGTGTTTGTTTGGAGATTTGATGCACTGTCGTAATTGTATACACATCTTTATTAAGGAGGATAGAAGACGTGTAATCAGCATCTTTCATGGAAAGTTCAACGACGTATTTCTTATTTATTGAATCGACTATTACCGGGAATCCAAAAGGATAGGAAGAACTACTCCCTATTTCTGCAGGGGATGAATCTTGGGATGCATACCACTGCGAAGCGCCTTCCTCCTTCATTTTTATGACAAATCGTTGATGTTTGCTTGGATCAGCAGAGGTTTTCCCTACATTTTTTTCGCCCACAATATTTGTCAGATGAAGAAGTATGACGCCCATATTATTCTCCTGTGACTTGAAAGAAAAGCTGTACGAATTATCGGAAATGACAATAGATTGTGGGATGATGTCTTTATATTTTTTCTGTTGAGATAGGAAATTAAATTGGGAGGAATAAACAGAAAAGAAGAGGCTCGCAATGAAGGCAAAAAAAGCAAAGTATGGAAGCTTGCTAGTATTTAACCTATGATACTCGATTTTTTTCGTTGGTTTGAATTGAAAATAAGGAGTTTCAATTATCAGATGGAAAGCATAGGAGACAAGGAGGAATATACTAGTTGTAATGGAGAGAAAGAGCACATTTGTCAAAAGATTTTTCGGTCGGAATAATAAATGTAAACCATCAACAATCGCAGTGTGGCCGATATACATAGAATAACTTATGGTCCCCAAAAAAAGGAATTCCCTCCGTCGGAATAATCGGCTCAGCAGTGTTTCCTCTTCGACAAGTGAATAGACGATATATCCAAAAGGGACAACAAGCAGTAATCGGAACAGCAGGGTTGTTGCTCCCGATGCCTCCTGGAGAAACAGGAAGGAAACGAAAAGCATGATAAGAAACGTTACTGGGTTTACTATATATCTTAAAAAAACCGGTGAACTTTTTTTTGCTTTGTTAAGAATATAATTTGCAAGTGTAATACCTCCGCAAAAATATATGAAATATTCAATAAAGAGCGAGCCCAATCCCTGAGTTTGTTTAAAAAGCAATGAAAGGCCAAAAAATAAAGGGAAAAGAGATACTATAAATAATAAGACAAATGAACTACTCTTTTTCTTTAGCTGGGAAACAGTTGGAGAGAAAAGGAAAGGATAGATAAGGTAAAATAGCACCTCAGGCGCAAGACTCCAATAGACCCCATCAAGGAGGGGAATATAGTTACCAAAGGGGAGCGAAAATGTTACATTTGTAGCAAAAATTGTACCCTCCCTTAAGATAAACGGAAGTGAGTCAAACCATGCCGCAGGTAATCGCATTATAAAAAATCCATACCAAACTGCGATGATGAGCTGAATATATAGAAATATCTTTATAGACAATGAACCCAAATGGAAGCGTTCAATAAGATTTGTCCAAACGGTACGAACGAAAAATGCAAAGAAAAGCATACATACAACACGAGCAAATAAGGGAGTTTGTGGAAAAAGACGAAAGATCCACATACTGAATGCCATAACAAGGAATGGCGGAAATATTCGTGCGTATCGACGCTCAATGAATTCTTTGGGCTGAGGATTCGCATAGAGGTATCCCATGAGAAATCCAGAAAGGATGAAAAAAAATGCGACACCAAGGCTACCGCTAGAAAACAGAAAATACACAAATGACCTTAAGAAGAGAGGTGTTGATTCTACAATAAATCGTGAATCTATATGATTCAAAAATACGAGTACAATAGCAAACCCGCGGAGTCCATCTAATGTGTCTTAGCCTGCGGCGTGTCCGCTGTCCCTCATTTTTTGACATGATTAGATATTATACAGCTCAACAAAGATCCATCATACTTCATTCCACTCTGTTTTTTAGTAATTAAACTGAGAGTATTTATTTGTCAGTCCGACTTTTTCTCTTACCTGTAGCATCTTCTTAATTGCCTGTGTACGAGCTTGTTCAGCACCTTTTTTCAGGATAGTCTTTATTTTTTCTGGATTTGCTTTTAATTCAGAATAGAATTCTCTTTCCTTCTTAAATTTTAAGAGGATTGCTTGAATTAGTTTTTCTTTGACTTCCACATCAGAGACAGTGCCGGCTTTATATCTTTCTTCCAGATCAGCTACTTCTGACTTATTCTCGTTAAGAAGACGATGATATATAAACACTGGGTTCCCTTCAACTTCACCTGGATCGGACACCTTTTTTCGGTTTGGGTCGGTAAAGCAACTCATTATTTGTTTTCGAATTGTTTTTTCATCAGCGAAAACAGCGATATAGTTATTGAGACTTTTGCTCATTTTTCTTTTGCCATCGGTCCCCACAAGTCGCGCGCTTTCCTTAATGTTATAGATATCCGGAAGAATGAAAGTATCACCATATGTCTTATTGAAAAATCCAGCTATATCTCGTGTTATTTCAATATGTTGTTTTTGATCATCTCCAACGGGAATGTAGTCCGGATCATAAAGGAGAATATCCGCCGCCATCAAAACTGGGTAGCTGAAAAGCCCCATATTGATTTCTTCTGGATCAACCCCTTTTTGCAATTTATCTTTATATGCATGCGCTCGCTTGATTAGAGAAAGTGGAGTCATATTGTTCAAAATACTTTGCAGTTCGGTATGTTGCGGAATATCAGATTGACGATAAAATACGACTTTATTCGTATCTATGCCAAATGCCAAATAGGAAAGCACGAGGTTTTCAACATTTCTTTGAAGCTCTTCTTTATTTTGGACTGTGGTAAGTGCGTGCAGATCGGCGATAAAAAAATAAATCTTATCAGCTTTTTTCTGAAGTTCAAGGAATGGTGCAACTGCCCCTAAATAATTTCCAATATGCACTTCACCGCTTCCTGATGGAGTGATTCCGGTAAGAATTGAATAGTGAGATTTGAGTTGCTTCTCCTCTGTTGCAACAATCTCTTGAGAAATATCAGTTACATCAACTGTTGGTAACTTTCTGAGATCACTTGTCTTGTAGCGGAATGTACATGCAAGGGAACCAGATCCAGCATTAATGAATTCTTTTTCAAAAATCTTTGTGTCGATAAGCGTTCTCAACTCTGGGTAATACACATGAGCCGCACCTGGAGGAACTTTTGTAATAGCGGAAAATTCCTCATTTGTTGCGACTCGCAAGTTGCCTACATTCAATATTTTTTTTATTTTTTTGAAATCAAGTCTACTATCGCCACGCCTCATAATTGCCACAAAAGCATCATCAGCCTTCATGATAATCGTTGCTCCAGCATCGGGGAGTGATGAGTTAAGGTACTTTTGAACATCTACCACTTCAATCAGTTCTGGATGCTCTAGAATTGTGTGTTCAATTCCCAGACTTTTCAATTGTTCGCTGTATTTTTTTACTTCAGATGAAATCATATATGTTTATTATAATGGATAACTTATTTTCTTAGCGCTATCTCGGCTTCCTTCCTTCGTTTGAAGTTTCGGAATGACAGGCCACCAAGATGACAATCTATTAAACGATTATTTTTTCGATATATATTCTTTATAAATAAACTCGACATCTTTATCTCCTCGGCCGGAAAGATTGATAACAATCGTCTTATCCTTTGGAAGCGTACTCGCCAACTTGATAGCATAGGCGATTGCATGTGCGCTCTCAAGGGCAGGGATAATCCCCTCATTTTTTGAAAGTATTGAGAATGCCTCAACTGCATCGTTATCAGTAACTGAAGCGAGCTGAATTCTTCCACTATCTTTGAGATATGCCATCTCAGGTCCAACCCCAGGATAGTCAAGGCCTGATGCAGCACTATATGATTCACCGATTGTGCCATCTACGTTATGGAGCACAAGAGTCTTGAATCCGTGGATAACATCAACTGTTCCTTTTCCAAGTGAAATTCCATGTTTTTTTGTATTTTCGCCTTTTCCTGCTGGTTCAACAGCAATCAGCTTAGTATTTTTATCATCGATAAATGCATAAAAAGCTCCCATCGCATTACTCCCGCCTCCTACACATGCAACAATATAATCTGGGAGATTGTTTTCTTGTTCCTTCATTTGTTGTTTTATTTCCTCACCAATAATTTTTTGAAAATCGCGAACCATGACAGGATAGGGATGGGGTCCTACAACAGACCCAAGTAAATAATAGACAGTTGGGTCAGTCACATATGCAGTGAGAGCGGCATCAACTGCATCTTTAAGTGTTTGTTGACCCTGAGTAACTTCAATTACATTTGCACCCAGTATTTTCATACGATAGACATTTGGTTTTTCATGTTCAATGTCCCGTCTTCCCATATAAATATCACATTCCATACCAAACAGGGCAGCGACAGTTGCAACGGCAACACCATGTTGTCCTGCCCCTGTTTCTGCAATAAGCTTTTTCTTACCAAGACGCTTAGCAATAAGAGCTTGCCCAAGCGCGTTGTTTATTTTATGAGCACCTGTATGATTCAAATCCTCTCGTTTCAAATATATTTTTGCACCGTTTGCAAACCTGCTCAAATTTTTTGCAAAATAGAGCAAACTCGGTCTATTAGCATAGATACGATATAAATCGTGTAATTCCTTTTGAAATGAAATATCAGTTCGCATTTTCATATATTCTTCTGTCAAAATCTGCAACGATTTCTTTAGTTGATCAGGAATGAATGCTCCACCAAAGGTGCCAAAAAATCCACTTTTATCAGGCTGAGTGTAGATATCCATATAATTTTAAATTTGAAATTTTAAATTAAAAATTGAACGGTTAGATATGACAATGAAGTGTTGGCTTATCGCCAGTTTGAGAAGTTTCCTTTAGCAATTTCTTTTGAGCCACGGGTAACAGTTGCTACTCCAACGCCCAATTTTGAGGCTATTTCGTGTTGAGGCAAACCTTTTTTGAGGAGTTTGACAATTTGAAGCCGCACAGGGAGTTCCTGCCTTTCTTTTGATGTAAGAATCCCATCAAAAAATACTCTCGCTTCTTTTTTTGATTTTAGCGAAAGGATTGCATCGATGAGTGAATCATAATAACATGAGTTCATGTATATCATTGTACTAGTATACTAGTATTTTGTCAAGAGTAAAATAAGCTTAAAGTTAAAAGCTGAAAGCTAATAGATTTACTTTGCTATACTTTACACATGACCACGAAAACTCAATCAACATTTGATCTCAACAAGCATCTTGCCGATGAACATAAAATGACCCCGCTTACTGTATATCTAAAGGAAATTGTATATGGAGGAAATGATGGTATTGTCACGACATTTGCAGTTGTGGCTGGATTTGCCGGTGCTAGTGCAAATATTGCAGGTCAGCTCCCAGTTCTTACGGTTTTGTTGTTTGGGTTTGCAAACCTGTTTGCAGATGGCGTATCAATGTCGCTGGGCAACTTCCTTTCCAGTAAATCAGAAAAAGATGTTTATAGTACAGAAAAGAATAAAGAATCATTTGAGATTATCCACAATACTGAAATGGAGAAACAAGAGTCAATAGAGATACTGATCAGTAGAGGATTTTCAAGAAAACAAGCTGAAGATCTCATTGCTATCTATATGACAAACGATGCCTATTGGGTAGACTTCATGATGAGTCAGGAGCTTGAGCTACCAAACCCAGAGGGCGACAACCCCTATTTGATGGCACTTGCAACTTTTTTTTCCTTTTTAATTTTCGGTTTCATTCCTCTGATACCTTATGTCTTTTTCACAGGTCCCACATTGTTTTTGATGTCTAGTTGTGCAACAGCTGCTGCATTGGGACTTCTTGGATCGCTCCGTTGGAAAGTGGGGAAGCAGGGATTCCTAAGAAGTGTTGGAGAGACTCTGTTTTTGGGAGGTGCAGCTGCAATCGTCGCTTACTTTGTTGGTACGATGTTTAAGATATAATTACTGAATATGGATAATCGTTTAAAGGTTGCACAAAGCGTTATTATAGAAGCTGGAGAGTATCTACGAAAACAATTTCTTCAAAGACATAGAGTATCTATTAAGGAAGATAAGACTGTGCTCTTGGGTGAAGATATTAAATCCGAGGAGATCCTGCTGGCTGGTATATCTCAAATATTTCCAACAGATACATTTCTTACAGAAGAAACAGAGACAAAATTTAAGGAGGATAACGTCTGGGTTTTTGATCCCCTTTGTGGCTCCTACTCATATTTAAGGGGAGTAGAGACATGGTCTATTTCTATGGCATATATATCTGGAGGGGAATACAAAATTGGTCTTGTTTACCAACCATATTCTCAAAATTTATTTTATTGTGAAAAAGGAAAGGGCGCTTATATGAATAAAGAAAAAATACATCCTTCACCAATAATAAATAGAGAGGATGCTTTTGTTTCAATTGAACATGGTGTTTTTTTAAATAAAAATATTCAGCTTCAAGAGCTGATACAATCAATAAAACGCTTAAGAGTAGGACATGGCTCAGGAGGAGAATTGTCATATGTTGCGGCAGGTTTTTTGGATGCGGTCATCAAAACTGATCAAGCACTTATGCATTTCGCAGGAGGGCGAGCCATTGTCGAGGAAGCGGGTGGAGCGTTTATCGATTTTTCCGGTGAAGAAGCTCCTACCTATTTTGACAGAAAAAAATCCATAAACTATATTGCGTGCGCAAATATAAGCCTCGCCGAAGCAATCAGAAAAATGATTGTCAGATACTCATAGTCTCACAATTGAGTAGGGGTCTTTGTCGTGATTACAGTCGACACAATAATTGGAATACATATCCTTAATGATTGTTTTATCTCTATTCTCCGCATTGGTATCTGTCGGGCTCGCAAGTTTATCTGTGTCTTTATTGATCGGCACAGATTGACGAATACTTCCTCCACCAACGGGCTCTGTTCCTTTTATAAAATATTCATATCGAGCAGGGCAACTTTCTTTTCCATCTCCACCCTTTGTCATTTCTCCGCCACTATCATTACAAATCTGTTTTCCGATAACAGTCTCAGGCTTTATTGGCCACAGGTCAGACTGATCTTTTAAAAGCATTTTCATCATTTTATTCCAAATTGGAGCTGCTCCGGTAACACCAGATGTCAATGCAGGATTCATAGGTGTATTATCGTTGTTTCCCACCCATACAGCAGTAAGAAAATTTGGTGTGTATCCAATCGTCCAGTTATCTTTTTTATCATCAGTTGTCCCGGTCTTTACTGATACTGCTTTTCCAGGGATTACTAGGAGAGAATTTGATCCAAATGCTGCGGAGCGAGCATTATCATCGAGGAGAATATGAGAAATGATATATGTAGTTTCTTTTGAAAGAACTCGTTTACCAGGAATCGAAAGAATAGATGGCGCAGGAACTGCCTTTTTTACATCTGCGACGAAATTTGTATCCTCAAATTTATAAAGAACTTTCCCAAATCGATCTTCCACTTTTAATATTTGATTAAGCTTTCGAGGGGTTCCTTGATTTGCAAATGTTGAAAATGCCTGTGCCATTTCTGTCATGCGAACTTCTCCACCTCCAAGTGTAAGTGATAGTCCATAGCGAGTCGGATCCTCAAATGAAGTGATTGTGTAGGCCGATGCTGAAGCAATAAAATCTTTTACACCATTTACTGCAAGCATTTTTACAGCGGGGATATTATATGAATTTCCTAATGCAAAACGAAGCTGTATTGGGCCATGGAACTGTCCGTCATAATTTACCGGACAATAGGAACCAGGTTGGCCATCAGCGGTGAAACAAGTAGGGATATCTAGAAACACTGTTCCAGCCGTTACAAGCTTTCGATCAATGCCAACTGCATAATTAAGAGGTTTAATAGAACTCCCAGGTTGGCGAAGTGCTGTTGTCACATTGAACGCGCCCGATCCAGTTGCATAATAGTCAGCAGATCCAACCATTGCAAGAATTTCTCCAGTTGGAGGTCTCGTAATAAGCGCTGCTCCATTTGATACATCAAGATACTCAAGCTTTCCAATTTCATCTCTCACAATCTGCTCTGCCTTTTGCTGGATATCAAGGTCTAATGTTGTCGTTACTCGCAACCCGCCTTGTTCAACCATGTCTGCCCCATATTCCTTTTCAAGAAGAGTCTTCACATAAAAAACAAAATGAGGAGCATTCATTGTTATTCTTAAAGGAATAACTGAAATGGGCTTGTTGAGTGCTTCATTTTTTTGCTGTTCGGAAATGTATCCCTGTTCACCCATCTGTCGTAAGACTTCATTTCTTCGAGCAAGAGTATATTGAGGATTAATATAGGGCGAGTAGCGAGAAGGTGCTTGTGGTAAGCCGGCAAGCAAGGCCGCTTCATCAATAGTCAACTCTGTGGCGTGTTTTCCAAAGAATGCGCGAGAAGCCTCTTCAATACCATAGGCCGCACCTCCATAAGGAACTTGGTTAATATACATTTCCAATATTTCCTGTTTATTGAATTGTTTTTCAACACTAATTGCAAGAACTATTTCTCTTATCTTTCTTCGGACAGTTCTTTCGGAAGAAAGAAGAGCATTCTTAACAAGTTGTTGGGTGATGGTTGAGCCACCCTGTAAGCTTTGACGGAAAATAATTTCTTTCAGTGCACGCAAGATGCCTGATGTAAGAGAAACACCTTTATGTTTGTAAAAATCCTTATCTTCAATTGCAACAACGGCCTGGTAAATATAGGGCTTCAAGCTTTTTAGAGCAACAGGTGTACGATTTTGATCTCGATATATTTCATAGAGCAACTTTCCATTCCTGTCGTACATGTGGGTCGAAAAGGGGATCGCATTAAGATTTCGAAGCGATGAAGCTGAAGGGAGATCTTTATAAATATAAAAATAGATTCCAACTGATGAAAGTACTAATAACGCAGCAATAGCTCCGCCTACTAGGAAAACTTTCTTTTTTAACGTTATTTTTTTTAAAAAATGTTTCATTTAGATAATCGAGGAAATAGGGGAAGGATTTTCTGTATTTTTCCAGTTGTTCCTTCAATAATTTTGCTAGCCGTTGTGGGAATAAATGGGAATAATCGAACCCCGGCACTATTAAGTGTTTTTAATGCATCGACAAGAAAATCATGGCGTTGTTCTGCTGACTTGTTCCAAGGCTCAAATTCATTTACTTGTTTATTTAATAGTTTAACTGTATCCCAAATCGATACAAGTATTTCATTAAGTTGGAATTTTTCTATATGTATACCATCTTCTTCAGGAAGTATGTTTTTATTATCAACCGATAGTGAATCTGTAGCAGCAAGTGTTGTAATACGCGATGCACAATTTCCTAATTCATTTGCAAGATCTGAGTTATATAACTCTTTCATTCGAGGTTCGGAAAAGTTTCCATCATCAAGTGTTGGAATTTCACGAAGTAAATAATAGCGGACCGCATCTGTCCCATATTTATTTACCACATCAAACGGATTAACAACATTGCCCAGACTCTTGCTCATTTTTTGCCCATTAGCAGTAATAAATCCATGAATAATAATCTGTTTAGAAAGAGGAACCTCAGCCGAAAGCAGCATCGCTTGCCACATTGCAGACTGTTGGCGTAGATTGTCTTTTCCTGCCACCTGTATTCCTGGCCACCATTTTTTCCATTCGTCACTTGGCCATTTTACTGTCGAAATATAGTTAATTAGTGCGTCAAACCAAACATACATCACATGGTCGGGATCATTTGGAACCGGAATGCCCCATGGCATTTTTTCTTTAAGGCGAGAAATGCTAAAATCTTGAAGCCCTCCTGAAACAAATTGTTTTATTTCATTAAACTTCGATTGAGGAAGGACAAATTCTTTATTTGATTCATATAATTCAAGAAGAGGTTTTTGGAATTTGGAAAAGGCAAAAAAATAATTTTCCTCATTGCGCAGTTCAATTGTATTTTTAGGATGTAATGGGCACTGATCATCTACCAACTCTGAATCTGTTTTTTCCAATTCACATCCGACACAGTATTTTGTCTGATAATTTTTTTTATAAATATCGCCGTGTGCTAGGCATCGATTCCAAAATTCCTGGGCCGCTTGAACATGATGTTCATCAGTCGTTCGAATAAAATGAGTGTAGGAAAGATTAAGCGATTGTTTTAAGTCATCAAATTTTTTTGCATACTCATCACAATAAGCTTTTGGATCTTTTCCTTCGGCGAGCGCTTTTTGATAAATCTTTTGCCCGTGTTCATCAGTTCCCGTATTAAATACAACTTCATATCCTTGTTGTTTCCAAGAGCGAGCGATAACATCAGCTTGAACGATTTCGAGTGCAAATCCAATATGGGGGTCTGCATTAACATAAGGAAGGGTCGTCGTAATATATTTATTTTTTGACATATTGTATATTATACAGTGAATAGTGATTAGTGACCAGCGACAAGAAATGAAACGACGACAGTAATAGCAATAATGAGTGCAAAATTGATTGGTGAGAATCCAGTAAGGATACTACTTGTCAGCAACAGGCAGAGAGAACAAGCGCCAATAAGAGCGAGCTTTGTTTTTTTCATTGCACGCATTGTAATGTATGTTGTCAGCGAAACAATAACAATAAAACCGAGCACGATGAAAAGGGAACTTGGTGGAACGGTTAAGAGGATAATGACAATAAATGTCCACAAAATAAGGGGCAGAAATAGATATTGCATCTTCATATATGATTTATTATAATAGGTTCTTATGAAAAAACTGCCAGACGATAAACAGAAGCTTATAGAAATGTTCGCCCAGAAGGATGGCGATACAGGATCCCCAGAAGTTCAATCCGCACTTCTTACTCACAAAATTTTGAGATTGACAGAACATTTAACAGAGAACAACAAGGATAATCACTCTCGCCGTGGTCTTTTAAAGGTCATTGCAAAAAGAAGAAGAATCCTTAATTACCTTCAAAAACTTGACGAAAAACGCTATAAAAAACTTATCGAACAAATCGGTCTCAAGAAATAATAGTCAGGGAACTATTTTTTGCTTTCATTGTTCTTCGTGTTGTATTATAGATATAGTACCACCAAACTTTGGCATTAATTCAATTTATTCATTTATTTATTCCTAACTTATGAACGTTATAGAAAAAAGCCTCGAACTTGGAAACGAGCAGACAAAAAGAACTCTGTCATTTCAGACAGGGAAATTAGCAAAAGCAGCGACAATCGCTGTCCTTGGAAGAATGGGAGATACCACGGTACTTGTTACCATTGTTGCCGGTGGAGTCAGAGAAGACTTGGACTATTTTCCACTTCAAATTGAGTATGCAGAAAAACTGTATGCAGGTGGCAGGATCAAAGGATCTCGTTGGGTAAAACGAGAAGGAAAACCATCCGATGAAGCCGTCCTTACAGGGCGTCTTATCGACAGATCAATTCGACCACTTTTTCCAAAGGGTTACAAGAACACTGTCCAGATCATTATCACATTGCTTTCAGTCGATGGAGTGAACTCACCAGATATATTATCTGCTTTGACAGTAACTGCAGCACTTCAAGCATCTCCTATCCCATGGAAGGGTCCAATTGCAACTTCAAGAGTTGGAGCGGTACGAAACGGTGAACTCACCTTTGTAATCAATCCAACAGAAGAGGACCAAAAATTTTCAGTCCTTGATCTTGTCGTCTCATCATCTGAAAAGAAAGTCGTCATGATTGAGACCAGAGCAGAAGAAGTTGTAGAAGATGAAATAGAGAAGGGTATTGAACTCGCAAAAGCAGAAAACGTGAAAATGATCAACTTTATTAATGACTTCGCAAAAGCGGTTGGCAATAAAAAAGATACAGCCTCTGACTCTGCGGTGGATGAAAAATTGCTTCTAATCTTAAAAAAAGAGTTTAAGAAAGAGATTGACAATCTTGTTGCTCAAAAAGCAAAGAAAGAGTTTGAAGATAAAGCAGCAGTTGAAGAAGTAGTAAACGCTGTATCTGAGAAACATGCTGAAGAGTTCGACAAAAAAACAATTGCAAAGGCAGTCGATTATATGACAAAACAGGTTATTAGAGATAATATACTTGAAAAAAAGAGAGTAGATGGACGTGGAATTGATGAACTTCGAAGTCTTTCTTCCGAAGTAGACATTCTTCCTCGAATTCATGGATCCTCTTTGTTCTCGCGCGGAGACACACAGGTGATGTCAATCGTGACGCTTGGTGCCCCAAGTCTTGAACAGCTTATTGAGAGTCCAGAAGGTGAAGAAGCAAAAAGATATATTCATCACTATTTCATGCCTCCTTATTCTGTTGGAGAAACAGGTCGTTTTGGATTTCCTTCAAGACGAGAAATAGGACATGGAGCGCTTGCTGAAAAGGCACTTGAGCCAGTACTTCCTTCTCAAAAGGATTTTCCTTACACTATCCGCATTGTTTCTGAAGTTCTTTCCTCGAATGGATCGACTTCTCAAGCATCGGCATGTGCGTCGTCACTTGCCTTAATGGCAGCTGGCGTTCCTATCAAAGCTCCTGTTGCTGGAATTGCAATGGGCATTGTTTCAAAAACTGATGATGACTATGTTGTCCTCACAGACATCATGGGTATTGAGGATTTTTCAGGAGAAATGGATTTTAAAATAGCAGGAACCGAAACAGGGATTACAGCCATTCAGCTTGATGTAAAAAACATGGGTTTAACTTCACCCATGATGCATGAGGCGATCACAAGAGCTCGTGCAGCAAGATTAAAAATCTTAGCTAACATGAATGCAGCAATTGATAAGCCACGTAATACTGTTTCTCAATTTGCTCCAAAGGTCGTTGTCATCACTCCTCCTCAAGATAAGATTGGAGAGATCATAGGACCTGGAGGCAAGAACATCCGAGCACTTATTGCACAAACAAATACTGAGATTAATGTCGGTGATGATGGTCGTGTGACAATCAGCGGAATCGACAAAGCAAACGTCGATATGGCTGCAAAGCTTATCGAGAACATGACTCGTGAGATTCAAGTTGGCGAAATCTTTGATGGAGAAGTAAAACGAATTGCACCATTTGGCGCATTTGTTGAATGTATTCCTGGAAAAGATGGACTTGTCCATGTTTCAAAAATGGGAAGAGGTTTTGTCAAAGACCCAGCTGAAGTCGTGTCAGTCGGACAAAAAGTAAAAGTAAAAGTAATGGAAATCGATAATATGGGCAGAATCAACCTTCAAATGTTTGGCCCAGATGGTGAAGAGCCACAAGCAGGTGGATCATCAAGTGGACCTCAACAGGGACCTGGGGGCGGAGCGGGACGGGGTGGAGATTTTGAACGAAGACCTCGACACTCATTTAGCCGACCAGGACCAGGAGGAGCACGTCCTCCATCACGATTCCATCGCGATGATAGACGTCCGCCAATGAGGGGGAATGACAGTAGACAACCAGCACCAGTAGAAGATGATTTCATGAAAGAGCTGATGTCTTAATAGTACCCACGATTTGAGTTGACTCAGACATAGGTAATGTACTAGAATGAGTTGTTATGGCACGAAAAAAAACACTCATTAAACTTCCCTTTTTAAAAGCAAAGGTGAATGCTCGTACAGTTAATCTTTTGTTTGCTCTCCTTATTCTTTCAGGGGGTGCTCTCATGTTCCTTTCACTCCTTCCCATAGGTCAGATTGGAGAGGGAATGCTTCTTTTGGCTATGCGCACAACGCTCACTGGATGGTTTGGCATGCTTTCCTTTTTTGTTCCGGCTTTGGTGATACTTCTTGCCCTTCATATTATTGCAACAAAAAAACAGTTTATTGGCTATAACATTACTTTTGGCCTATTTTTTATTTTTCTCTCACTGGGAGGATTATTTAAATCTGGAGCTTGGGGAGTATATTTATTTGAAAAACTTTCTTCATATATATCATCGCTCGGGTCACTTGTTTTTTTTCTTACGATTCTTGCAGTTGGCGTAATTCTTTTTTTTGATGCCTCTATCGATGCAATAGTAAATACGCTAATACAATTTTTCTCCACTGCCTTTAAAAAGGTGCAGGCATTAGGGGATCCAGCGTTGCATAAAATGCAGAATCAACAAAAGAATGATGGATATATCGTAGATCAAAAGTTACTGGCAAAAAAGAGAGATCAACTTCCCCTTGAGTTCATCAAGGATAATAGTGTAAAACATCATCAAATTGAGGATTCTGAAACGGAAAAACCTCAAGAGCAAAAAAAACAACAAGCTCAGGCATCATCATCTCAAGAAATTTATATTAAACCGCTTACTCAACCAGGGGGTACATGGGTCTTTCCACCATTAAACCTACTAAGTACAGTAAAACAAGCTGAGGCCGATCGTGGTGATGTAAGTTACATCGCTGACATGATAGAAAAGACGCTTGATAGCTTTGGTATTTCTGCGCGAGTCGTTGAACAAAATAAAGGTCCTGCAGTGACCCAATATGGACTTGAAATAAAAAGAGGTATGAGGCTTTCTCGTATTACAGCACTTTCAAATGATTTAGCCCTTGCTATTGCAGCGCCTGGACAGGTACGTATCGAAGCTCCCATTCCTGGACGCGCATTAGTTGGTATAGAAATTCCAAATAAACGCTCCCAGATTGTTACATTAAAAAGCCTTTTGGAAGATGAAATATTTACAAAAAATCCTGATCCATTACTTATGCCCTTAGGACTTGATGTATCCGGAAAGCCGATGGCAACAAGCATTGGCAAAATGCCTCACTGTCTAATAGCTGGGACAACAGGCTCAGGTAAATCTGTCATTATTAATACGTGGATAAGCACAATGCTATTTAGAACTCGTCCTGAAGAGCTGCGTCTCATTTTGGTTGATCCAAAACGAGTTGAAATGGCTCCATACAATAATATTCCTCATTTGTTGACTCCGGTCATCAATGAACCAGAAGTAACATTACGCGCTCTTCGCTGGACAGTAAATGAGATGCAGGAGCGTTATAAACAGTTTGCTGCGGTTCATGCACGCAATCTGGAAAGTTACAATCTTATTCCGGGTATAGAAAAGAAACCATTTATTGTCTTTGTTATTGATGAATTAGCAGATCTGATGTTATTCGCTGGCAACGATGTAGAAACGCTTATTACCCGTATCGCGCAGCTTGCACGTGCCACAGGAATTCATCTTGTGCTCGCAACCCAAAGGCCATCGGTCGATGTTATTACAGGGCTTATGAAAGCAAATATTCCGGCAAGACTCGCATTTAATGTTTCCTCTATGGTCGATTCGCGTGTCATTATCGATATGCCCGGTGCAGAGAAACTGCTCGGGAAAGGAGATATGCTTTTCCTACCACCAGATCAAGCAAAGCCTCGACGTATTCAAGGCCCGTTTATTACTGAAAAAGAAGTAATTGAACTTACAAAGTTTATTCGTGCACAATCTCCTGAGGTCCACTACACAGAAGAGATTATGGAAACTGACCCAGGAATTGCTGTGGGGGGCATATCTAGTGGATCAGGCGGCACAGCTGGCAAAGACCCACTTTTTAATCAAGCGCTGGAAATCGTCCAACAATCAGGGAAAGCGTCAACCTCATTCTTACAGAGAAAATTAAAAATAGGATACTCTCGCGCAGCAGCAATTATCGATGAAATGGAAGCTGCAGGGTTTATTGGAGCAGCAACTGGCAGTGGCAAACCAAGAGAAATACTAAAAAGAACGCAATCCGAAAATATCCCATCCGAAATGCCAATGTGATAATGTGGATTTTTTCTAAAATCCTATTTTTTGTCTAAGGACTTCGAGTATGTAGGGGGCGTTTATTGGTTCTGAAAAATGATCTCTATCATGTGATGGAATAAGCTCTGCCTTAAGGTCTGCCGCAATTTCTTTCCCCTGTTCAAACATAATCGATTGGTCATCTTCTGAGTGTAGTACGTAAGCTTTATTAATACAGGAGTTCACATTAAATATATTAATTTTATGCACAAAGAAATCTGGGTATGCATTTCCTCCTTTTCTTATCGCATTTTCAACTCTATTAGCAAATGCAGCTATGAGAAATAAATATTCAACTTGAATAGAATATCTTTCAATCAATAATAGTGCAGCCCTTGTTCCAAGGCTGTGTCCTACGACAGCAAGTGGTTTTGTATTGTTTTTTATCGCCTCGTGGAGGATTGTTAGCCACTCTTCTGCATGAGGGCTCTTATCTCCAGGAAGATTCGGAATAACATAATCTACATGAAGAATATCCAATTCTCGCGATAAAGGAGGATAAAAATCATGTTGGGAGGATGCAGTATATCCGTGAATAAAAAGAATTTTAAAGTCGTCTACTTTCATTTTTTATTGCACAAACTTTCGGATATTTTCAGCATGTTCTTCAAGCGTTTTTGCAGGGCGAATGCGGCCTGTTTTATCATTTACATAATACCAATATGGCGTACTTGGATCGGCTGTTATTGCAGCCTTTAAGGATGCGAGTCCAGGATTACAAATTGGGGCAGGTGGCAATCCTTTTCTCTCATACGTATTGTACGTTGAATCTACTTTTAGGTCTTCAAGAGCAAGCTCTCGCTTCCACCATGTTTTTTCTTTTCGTTGATATCCAAGAGCATATTGGATTGTTGCATCAATCTGAAGCGGCCAATCATTTTGCGCTCGTTTTAAAATGATACTTGCAACGAGTTGTCTATCATCCGCAAATTTTGCCTCTCGTTCAACAAGTGAAGCAAGAATTAAAATCTCTCGATCAGAACGTTTCTCATATAGTCTTTCTTTTCGGGTCTCTGCCATCTTTTTTTTGAAATTCAATTCCATAATCGTAATAATTGCATCGAGCGACGCAGTCTTTGGAATGAGATAGGTATCAGGAAACAGTTGCCCTTCTTTTGCTTGTTCAATAAAGCTTATTTCTGAGAAGGAAAATTGAGGTGTTAATTTTTGTGCGATCTCTTCTTTTCGAAGACCTTCAACAATTGTAATCCATTCATCTACTGTTCCATGGGTAAGCGCATCAGCAATTTCCTTGGCAGTCATTCGTTTGTTCAAACGAAAATCTCCCGCTTGTATTTTTTTTTCTATGCCCATTTGCAATGCAACCGTGTAAAACACGACCTTATTTCTAATAAGATCTTCATTTGCCAATTTTTTAATGATTGAATTGAGGCCTTCGCCTTTATTGACAACAAACACAGATGTTCCTTTGTTATTTTTATCTACAGGGAGAGAGCCTTCAGCATAAATAAAGTAACCCACAAGTAATGTTAAAATTGTTAGTAAGACTGCAATTTTAATTCTTTTCATACATAGGTATCCAAATGATGGATGGGAAACATTTGTAATGATGACTCTGCTTCCTGAAGTAAATGATTGTCTTTTGTATAAAATTCTGCAAGTGGCTCCCCACGTTCCACAAGATCGCCAACTTTTTTTAAAAGATAAATTCCTGCATGCATGTCGTGAGGTGCACCTAGTATTTTTGCAATACTATTTATATTATGATTATTAATACTTTTAATATATCCCGATGAAGAAGAATGAATGATGTGTTTTTTATTTAGAATCTTCATAGTGTGAGCTGAAATATGTGGCGATCCTCCCTGTGCTTTTACTATTTCTTTAAATTTTTTCAATGCAGCTCCTGAGGTGAGAATTGCTCTTGCTTCATCAATCCCATGCTTCTTTATTTTTGATTCTTTAAAACACATATCTAGTAAAATACCTGCCAAATACAGTGCTCGTTCTTCTAGTTCTATTGGTCGATCTTCCGTCTGCTCAAGCACCTTGAGGACATCTCGCGCTTCAAGCGCAGGGCCAACACCGGAACCAGCGGGCTGTATAGTCTTATTTATTGTTGTGACAACCTGCATTCCAAATTTTTTCCCAATCATTTGAAATTTTCGAGCAACCGAGTCAGCATCTTTTTCATGCACTATTTTCATAGTCGGTCCAATAGGAATATCTAGTACAAGATGAGTAGTTGAAGCGGCAATTTTTTTTGCCATGACAGAAACGATGATTTTATCGAACGATTCAAAAGCGAGCGGTTCCTCGATATGAATGAGGATATCATCTGCAGGAGCAATTCCAAGGCGTCCGTTCCAACAAATACAGCCACCGACAGTATTTACAATGTCTTCCAACGCATTAATAGAGAATTCCACACCCGCAAGTACTTCCATTACATCTGCTGTCCCAGCAGGAGTTGTGATTGCACGTGAAGAGATTTTAGGAATCTTGTAGCCAGCTGCAGCTACAATAGGTACAAGAATCATTGTTGCACGTGTTCCTGAAACACCACCAATTGAATGTTTGTCAGCAACAATTCCATCAAAGTGCATCCGATTTCCTGTTTCTACCATTGCCTTTGTAAAATAATATAGTTCATCATGAGTAAATCCCTCCTTAAAAGAGGCGGCGACAAAGTAGGTGGTGAGAATGTCGCTCAGTTTATGATGAGCAATTTCATCCATCAAATTATATATTTCTTTATAAGAAAGTTTTTTCCCCAACAAATTTCTTTGAATAGAATGAATTGCTTTTTTTTGATCGTCGCTATTAATCATAGGATAAATACATTTCTGTAATTTTCTTTTGGAATTGCTTAGCTTTTACCGTTAATTGGGTGACTATATAAAGTTCTTGAACTCCAATAAACCAGGAGACAAATAAGTATAGCAAACCATAGACAAGCGCGCTTGTACTTAGAAGGAAAAAAATATTAATTGTGCGTGTTGTATCAAGAAGTAGGTTATCCATGAGTTTAATCAATATATAGGGAATTGGTGCTGAGATGAGTGTTGCAAAAGAAATCTTAATAATCGACTTTGTGATTGATGGTAGATCAAAATTGATCTTTTTATGCAACATAAAGAAGAGGATAAGATCTTGTACGATCATTGAAATAGAAAAAGAAATGCCCAGTCCCCAGACGGGAAGTTTAAATATAAGGATGAATGCAAGCGAAAGGAGAGTATTGGTAATCACACCAATGGTGCTCGCAATAAACGGGGTCTTACTGTCAAGTAGGGCATAAAAACAGCGTGTTAATAAATAGTAGACTGCGTGAAAGGGAATCGAAATAGAAAAATATGAAAGAAGAAATGCGGTCTGTACTGTCCCATCCCAGTCAAACTTCTCACCACCAAAAAACATACGAGTCAATGGGGTTCTGGCAAAGATAAAATACATGGCAATAGGCATAGTCATAAAGAAGACATTCATGATTGATTCAGTCACAATTTTAGTCAATTCCTTATCTTTTTTTGCTTCTGCTAGCTCTGAAAGATATGGCAGAGAGGCTTGTCCAAAAGACATACCAATAACTGAAACTGGAAGAAGCTGGAGGTGCTGAGCAAAATAGAAAATGGTATATGCTCCCGACCCTAAAAGAGTGGTAAGAGTCAAGTCAATTGTTGCATCAATTTGAGCCGTAATGATTGTCAGGATGCGCGGACCGATCATACGAAAGAAATCTTTTACTCCCTGATGCATTTCTATGGTGAGTCTATATGTTCTTAGCTCACTAATAACTACCGGTAATTGGATAACAGTAAAAAGAACCGCTCCTACAATAACACCAAGGATAGGAGCATAAAGGCCAAGCGTTGGAGCAAGTATAACTGTTGCAAGGATCACTGCAACATTGTAAATAATAGGAGGAAGTGTCGTAATTAAGAACTGTTTGCGCGCTTGAGCAATTCCTGTTAAGAAATTTCCAAATACAAGAAAAGGAAGTTGACTTATAAGCAGCCACTGCGAAAAAACAACGATGGTGTGCAATTTTTCTCCGTGAAATCCCGGAGTAATAAATGCAATGATTGGTGACATGAAGGGGAGAATAATAAGAATAAGGCCAACCAATATGAGCAACATGATATTGATAATAGAAGAGATAATACGAGATCTTACTTTTTCATCGACACTATATTTTATAAAAATAGGGATAAAGGTCGAAGTGATAGCGCCCGTGATAACCAGTTCAAATACAAGGTCAGGAATACGAAAAGAGGCAAAAAAGATATCAAGCTGATCTTTTGTAAAATAGCCCGCCAGAATACGATAACGCATAAAACCAAATATGCGCGATACAACAATCATAAAGCTCAGAATAATAGCAGAAGAGAACATGCCTCCCTGGGCACTTAAAAATAATTTTCTTGTCTGTTGGATGAGTTTTTGCATACGTGCACTTTAATAATATCAGTATTGACTTTTTAGAGCAAATGGCGTTAAATGGTTATATATGGTTTTTTTTGGTGAATATCTTGTTTCGTTTACTGCACCGGGCCGAGTTGTTATTCCCAAAAAAATTCGAGAACTGTTGAGCGGTGACAGCTTTATTGTAACAAAGGGATTTGATTTCTGTCTTGCAGGTTACGATAAGAATGATTGGGAAGCGCGATCTTTGAATTTGACACAAGTGTCACTTCTCGATAAAACAGATATCGACAAAAGACGAGCTCTTTTTTCATCAACGATGTATATAGAAATTGATGGACAGGGACGGTTTGTTATCCCAAAGCCACTATTACAGTTTGCTGAGCTCACCAATAAGGTACTTATTGTTGGTGTTGGAGACCATTTTGAACTTTGGAATCCAGAAAAGTGGGAAAAATATCAATTAGAGCTGAAAGCTCAAAGTTAAAAACTAAAAAAGAAAAATGCATACACCGGTTTTATTAAATGAAGTTGTGGAACATCTTGGTGCAGCGCCAGGAAAAAAAATAATTGATGCTACGTTCGGTGAAGGAGGCCATACCAGGGCTCTCCTTGAAAAAGGCGCAACTGTATTAGCTATTGATCGCGACTTAACACAGGTTGAAAGTTATGGACTGAAAACTGAAAGCTTAAAATTGAAAGTTGAAGAGAAGAAGCTTATTCTTACTCAGGGCAACTTCAAAGATATAGGGGAAATAGCAAAAGATGCGGAGTTTTTCCCTGTTGATGGTATATTGTTTGATCTTGGTTTATCAAATGAACAACTAAGATCAGGCGGAAAAGGTCTTTCATATAAAAACTTCGATGAGACGCTTGATATGCGACTTGACGATAGTTGTGAACTTGATGCTGAAACCATATTACGTCAATACAGCGAAAAAGAACTTATTCACATGTTTATGCATAATGCGGAGGAAACGCTCGCAATAGAACTTGCTAAAAGAATTGGACTGCAACGTGTAGGCGTTCGTCCCCTCACTGTTGGATGGCTTGTTGAGGTCGTCAACTCAGTTGCAAAGAACAATCCACGTCCGACTCTTACTCGAGTTTTTCAAGCACTTCGCGTAGAAGTCAATAATGAGTTTAATAATTTGGAAAAGGCGCTAGTTGGTGCAGTATCCCTTCTTGCACCTCAAGGGAAAATCGCCGTTATCAGTTTTCATTCACTTGAAGATCGCATCGTAAAACGATTTATTAGGTCACATGGCTATGTCCAGCTGGGAAAGAAGCCCATTTTTGGCAATAGCGAGATTAGTTTTGAGCGATCTGCGGTGCTCCGCGTATTTTCATTATGAAAAACCTATATAAAGATATTCTTATTGGCATATTTCTTATTGCGTTATTTGGCAATATCACTATTTTTATTTCAAGCATGAAAATGAGCTCGGAAATTCATAGCTTTGAGCTGCAATCATACACATTAAAACAGACAAATATACAACTTGAAAAAGAAATAGCAGACACAGAATCATTTACACATTCAAAAGCATATAAAGATCGTTGGGGTTTTCAACTTGCTACAAAACCAATATACGTGGGTAATTTATCCATGGCATTGAATAATAAATAAATCTTTGTATGACGAAATTACGGTTTCTTTTGATGGGATTCCTGGCGGTCTTCGCCCTCATCATTGTTCGCCTTCTCTTCATCCAAGTGCTTTTTCCCAATACTCAACAAGATTATCTTCAGACACGTAAGTTGATTCCACAACGAGGAAGGGTATTTGACAGAAATGGGCAACCACTGGTAATGAATCAAGTATTGTACCGACTTTTTTTTGAACCTCAATTGATTATCGATAAGGAAAAAACAATCTATTCACTTTCAAAAACATTGGGAGTAGATGAAGCTTCAGTTTCTGCAAAGATTATTCCTGCACAAAAATGGGTATCGGTAAAAACAGGAATTACAAAACAACAGAAAGACGCCATAACAAAGCTTGGCCTACCTGGAATGGGGTTTGATGATATGTGGGAACGATATTACCCGGATGCATCTCTTGCTGCTCATCTATCTGGGTTTGTAGGGAAAACTGATGATGGGATAGATATTGGAAGATCTGGTGTTGAGGGGTTTTACGACAAAGATCTTGGTGGACTTCCTGGGCTTGTACGTTCAGATGTAGATCTTCAAGGTAAACCTATTTTTCTTGGTACACAAGAGCGTATTGATGCTGAGGACGGCAGAGATTTGTATCTTACTATTGATAAATCTATTCAAAAAATGGTAAAAGACAAACTCGTTGTAGGTATGGAAAAATATGAAGCCAAAGAAGGATGTGCGATAATCGCAGATCCTAACACGCTTGAAATTTTAGCTTTAAGCTGTCTCCCCGATTATGATCCAACGACATATTTTAATTTTTCAGATGCGGCATTTCGAGATTCGGCCATTTCTGACACCTATGAGCCGGGATCTACATTTAAACCTTTAGTTATGGCGGCTGGAATAGAGAAAGGGCTTATTACTCCAGATACCCGGTTTAATGAAGATGGGCCGGTCACAGTGGGTGAATATACTATTCGTACTTGGAATAATCAATATGAAGGAAATATTACCCTCACCCGAGCCATTGAAAAATCCTCTAATGTTGGAATGGTATTTATTGGTACAAAAATGGGCAATACGAATTTGTACAATGCGATCATTAATTATGGATTTGGAAGTGAAACCAACATCGACCTTGAAGGTGAGTCATCTGCTTATATTAAGCAAAAAAAAGATTGGTATCCAATCGATTTTGCAACTGCCACCTTTGGACAAGGGATTGCTGTGACACCTATCCAAATGATTCGGGCATTTTCTGCACTAATAAACGGCGGGAATCTTATGCGTCCTTATGTGGTAAAAGAGCTTCACGGCGAGGAGATTCAAAGAGTTGAGCCTCAGATCCTCCGGCGCGTTATTAGTAAAAAGACGAGCGACGCGATAAAGAAAGTGCTGCTTTCCACCATTGAAAATGGAGAGACAAAATATTTAAAACCAAAAGGCTATCAAATTGGAGGGAAGACGGGGACAGCACAGATTGCCATTCAAGGACACTACGACGCAACAAAGACGATAGCTTCTTTTATTGGATTTTCACCCATAAAAAATCCAAAATTTATAGGGCTTGTCATTTTAAAAGAGCCAAAATCATCACAATGGGGCTCGGAGACTGCTGCACCAATATTCTTTGAGATCGCAAAAGAACTTATAGTTTATTATAATATTTCTCCAGAATAGATTTATGAAACAAAAAATAAAAAATCTCTATCACTTGCTACAGGCAGTAGTTGCCAATTTTTGGTACGGCTTTCCAAGTAAAGAAATTAAAGTGATTGGAGTAACAGGAACTGATGGGAAGACTACGACAACTCATCTTTTATATCATGTACTCAGTTCGAGTGGCAAAAAAGTTGCAATGCTTTCAACCATTTTTGCAAAAGTTGGAGGAAAAGAATATGACACGGGTTTTCATGTAACAACCCCTGATCCATTTTTAGTCCAAAAACTTTTGCGTTCTGCTGTACAACATGGAGACGAATATTTCATTCTTGAAACTACATCTCATGCCATTGATCAAAATAGAGTCTGGGGTATTGCATTTGAGATGGCCGCACTAACCAATATTACTCATGAGCATTTGGATTATCACAACTCAATTGAGGAATATGCCAGGACCAAATGGATGCTGGTTGAGAAGGCTAAAGTGGCAGTTGTGAACGGGGACGATGAGATTACGAGTAAAATAGCTCAAAGCTCAAAGCTAAAAGCTGAAAGACTAAAAACATACAGTTTGAAAAAAAAAGCAGATTATTCACGAGATTTCAGAAAAGAGATACCTGATCTTGCCGATTTCAATGCATACAACTATTTAGGCGTGTATGGGCTTTGTCGTGAACTTGCTATTTCAGAAAAAGACATCGTAGCTTCTCTAAAAACATTTAAGCTTCCTGCAGGAAGAATTGATGTTGTATACAATAAAAAATGTATGGTTATTGTCGATTTTGCACATACACCAAATGGCATATATCGCATTTTAGAAACGGTGAAAAAACAATACGTTCATGGAACAGGAAAATTAATCCATGTTTTTGGTTCTGCGGGCCTTCGCGATCATACAAAACGGTTTTCGATGGGTAAAGCAAGTGCGACCCACGCAGATATTTCATTTATTACAGAAGAGGATTATCGCACAGAGGATCCCCATGTAATCGCGGCAGAAATTGGCGCAGGATTTGAAGGGAAAAAATATACAGTTGAAGTTGATAGAAAAAAGGCAATAGAACGTGCCATAAATATGGCAAAACCGGGGGACGTTGTCGTCATTACGGGAAAAGGTCATGAGAAAAGTTTATGCAGGGGGACTATTGAATATCCATGGAGTGATATAGATTGTGTCAAAGCATATGTTCCAACACTATCGTGAGTTAAATGTGATTAGTTCGACACTGTTTACTCAGTGTACTTCTGGGTTCACTACTGAGGATGCTGGAGATATGCGAAAGATAAACAATATTAATACATTTTTTGATGAACGTGAAATTGTAATGCGTAAGTTAGTTCTTCTAGAACAGATTCACTCAATTAATGTGGCCGTTCCTGACACACTTCATTTGGGAGATGTGGAGATTGAGGAAGAATCGGATGGTGTAGTTACAAATGAAAAAGGAGCGATGCTCGCTGTGCGTGTAGCCGATTGTGTGCCAGTTCTTTTATTTGATCCGCTTGTTGGTGTAATTGGCGCATCTCATAATGGGTGGAGGGGCTCAGTAAAAAATATGATGAAAAATATGATTGTAAAAATGGAGATGCTTGGAGCACATACACGAGATATTCATATTGCCCTTGGGCCAGCAATCGGCGAATGTTGTTATACAGTAGATATGGATAGATATGTACTCTTCATGGAAGAGATGGAGAGATTTGAGAAGCTTATTTTTCGACCTCATGGAGGGGGATTTCACTTAAACCTTGTGAGATTGAATTACGAGCTTGCCATAGAAAGTGGTATTCAAAAAAGCAATATAGACGCTTTCCCCTTTTGCACATCATGTGATCATAAGCGTTTCTTTTCCTACAGACGTCAATACAAAAAACACCCAGAACTATTTGGGGAGATGATGGGATATGTGATGATTTGATGTGGATATATACTTATATGATATGTATAATATGACATGTCAAAGTATGATCTTCCAAGATATGCATCAAGCGCATATGCAGGTTATATGATAGGTGAGCGCTATTTAGAAAAACAATTAGCATTAAGCATAAACTTCATTAGATCTACGTTAAGTGCAAGAACTATTATCGATGACATTAATCCTCCATTAAACGCAAATGTTCTAGAGGTGGGAATTGGAGTAGGCGACCTCGCGAATGCTCTTAAGCGAGGGAGAAATGATCTAAATGTTTTTGGATTTGATATCTCACTGCCTGCTCTTACATTAAATGAGGAAAAAAGGCATATTTCATGTGTGGCTGACTTAAAATGGATGCCCTTTAAAAGTGACGCATTTGATTTGACATATTCCACTGATGTATATGAACATGAACAAGATGCTGGGCAGGCAATGAGGGAGCTCTTTAGGGTTACAAAACCGGGAGGATACATCATGCATGCAATCGCTGATCCATCAGAGGCCCGATTTTGGAAAGTTAGAGATCATAAACAGAGAGAAACGGACGACTCGCACGTATTATTCTGGGAATCACAGATAGAAAAAACAGGATTTATATTAATGCGTGAAAAAAATGCAGAGATTAGAAAAAGAGATTGGAGAAGAATAATACGAGAATCGCCTATTCCGTTTGTAAAAATGCTAAGTGAAACACGCGGTTTTGCGACGGTCTTAAATAAATTTCACCGTCCCGGTTTATATATCGCATTTAAACCAATCCAATAATAAAACTGCCTTTGCACACCTCCGAGGTGTGCAGCCGGCGAAATCTCCATTAATTCGGTATAATAGAAGGATGATTTTAGATAAATCTTCGTTTTTCCTTCTCGGTATAAAAGGTGCGGCGATGGCAAATATTGCCGTCATGCTTAAGCAGTTAGGAAAATCTGTGAATGGAATCGACATTGCAGAGGAGTTTATCACCGATGCAAGCCTTCAAGACAACTCTATCCCATTTACCACAAATTTCTCTGATCTGGCATGTCTAAATGGCTATGAGGTATTTGTATATTCAGCAGCCCATGGGGGACAGGATAATCCTCTTGCTGAAGCCGCAAGAAAAAAAGGAATGGTACTTGTGAGCCAACCGCAACTTGTTGGAGAGATCTTTGCAAGATTTTCCCAATCTATCGCCGTGTCAGGCTGCCATGGAAAGACGACTACATCATCACTTTTGGCTTGGTCGCTCACAAAGCTAAGTGAAAATCCAAGCTACCTTATCGGGGCTCCACCTTTTGAGGGTGGCGGTGGAGGAAAAATGACGGATTCTGACTTTTTTGTCGTTGAAGCGGATGAATATGGTGTTCATCCACCTAATGATAAGACACCAAAGCTTCTTTTCCTTCATCCAACATATTCCCTCTGTATGAATATCGACTTTGATCATCCTGACGTTTATACGTCCCTTGAAGAAACAAAAAAAACATTCGTTCAGTTTTTTTCCCAGTCAAAAAACCTTATGCTCTGTGCAGATGATCCCGTTATTCGCTCCCTTCTTCCTCAGCTTAGCAACGCAAAAACGTATGGGACAACGGTAGACTGCACGTATCAAATAATCAATTCAACCGCAAACGAAAACGGGACCTCTTTTGAGTTGAAGAAAGAAGGCATATCACAAGGTAAATTTTCATCGCTTCTTTTTGGCGAAAAAAATATTTTAAACTGTGCCGGTGTTGTCGCCCTCCTTATTGAATTGGGGAATAATGCGGATGATATTCGGCACGCTGTTTCCGAATTTTCTGGCGCAAAAAGGCGGATGGAAACGGTTTGGACTGATAAGACTTCATATATTATCGATGATTATGGCCATCATCCAGCGGAAATACGAGCAACTATTTCAGCCCTCAGAAGCCGTTTTTCAGAAAAAAAACTTCATATTCTCTTCCAACCTCACACATTTTCACGCACAGAGGAGCTAAAAGACGCCTTTGTAACGGAGCTATCTGAAGCTGATAATGTCTATTTATTGCCTATTTTTGCCTCAGCGAGAGAAAATGCCTCCCAATTTCACATTACCTCAGATAAGCTTGTCCAGATTGCAAAACATGCCGGGAAGGACTCGTTTACCTCGTTTAATAATAAAGCAGAATTATTAGCTCATTTGCAGGAAAAATGGCAGGCTGGAGACATAGTTATTACCCTTGGCGCGGGGGATATTTACAAGCTAAAAGATGATATAATTAGACTTATAGAATTTGCAAAAAGCAAGTAACATATTATGGAACCAACACAAGAAAATCTAATGGAAAATGGAAGGATCAAGAAGGACGTCGATCTCTTTCCCTATCTTTCGATGCGTCTGCACACAATTGCTCAATATTTTTTTGAGGCACTCTCAGAAGAGGATCTCATAAATGCATTCGCAACCGCAAAAAAAATGAAAGTTCCATTCATCCTGCTTGGTGGAGGATCAAACGCGGTTTTCGCTCATTCTCATGTTTCCGGTCTTGTTGTACGAAATGCTTACTATAAAATCGAAGCAAGAGACAACATAGAAGATGGGAAATTCATGGACGTGACTGTTGGATCAGGGACACTGATGCCTGTTTTTGTTGAAAAGACAATAGCCATGGGAACGCAAGGATTTGAGTATCACAAGGGTCTGCCTGGTACAGTCGGAGGAGCCATATATATGAACTCAAAATGGACAAGACCATTATGTTATGTCGGAGACGCGCTCGTATCAGCACGACTTATGGATACAGAAGGAGTAGTTAAAACAGTTAACCGAAATTATTTTGCTTTTGACTACGATTATAGTTTTTTGCAAAAATCGAAAGAAATTCTCCTTTCTACCATATTTAAATTAAGAAAAGTTGATAAAAACACGTTGAGGCTTCGTGCAATGGACGCTATTGAATACCGAAAGACGACTCAACCAGTTGGCGTTGCCACATGCGGCTGTTATTTTAGAAATATTTCTGAAAAAGAGCAAAGGAATCACCGTTTACCGACAAAATCTGCAGGATATTTAATCGATAAATGCGACCTCAAAGGCTATTCCGTTGGGAGCTTTAGTGTATCGACAGTGCATGCGAATTTTATTGTCAATAAAGAAGCGGGGCTTTCAAAACCTGAGGATTTGGCAACAATGATTACGACGATAAAAGCACGGGTGAAGCAAAAATTTGGAGTTATACTGAGAGAAGAAGTACAAATAATGAGTTGAATACTCACAGATAAAAGTTTAGAGCCAATTAGTATGGAAGATGCATATAGAATTCTAGGAGGAAAAAAACTAAAAGGTGAAGTTGAGCTTTCTGGTGCAAAAAATGCTGCACTTAAGATGGTCATTGGTGCACTTCTCTTTGAAGGAAAAGTAACACTAAATAATGTTCCCCGTATTCGTGATTTGGATGAGCTTCTTAATCTCTTTACAGAACTTGGTGCAACTGCAGAGTTTATTGGGACAAATACTGTCATTATAGATGGAACAGGACTTAAAACTAATACAGTCGATTTACTCCATGGCTCGAAAATTAGATCAACATTTCTTCTCTTCACTCCTCTTCTTCGCAAGTTCCAGGAAGCTCATATTCCCAATCCAGGGGGTTGTCGTATAGGAGCTCGACCCATCGATCGTATTATGAATGGACTTAAAGAATTAGGTGGCGTTGTCGAATATGATCATGCTACTGGGTATTATCACGCAAAGCTTTCAGGAAAGACACATGGATCTTATACCTTTGAAAAACCTTCACACACAGGGACAGAGTTTATGATTATGCTGGCTTTATTTGCTGATGGAGATGTTCATATCCATAATGCTGCACTTGAGCCAGAAATAGATGATTTAATATTATTTTTCAACGAAGGCGGAGCAAAAATTCGAAGAGAGGGAAGCACTGTTATCGTAACAGGAGTAACCTCACTCGTTCAAAAAAAACCATTTACCATTATTTCAGATAGGAATGAAGCAGTGACTTTTGCAGTCCTTGGTTTAATAACAAAAGGAGATGTGACGATTGGCCCACTTGACCCAAAGCTTCTTGAAGTATTTATTAATGCAGTGAAACAATCTGGAGGAGGAGTCGAGATCGTCGGAAAAGACAAAATTCGCTTTTATTATACAGGTCCATTTACCGCTTCTCAAGTTGAGACAGAACCTCATCCTGGATTTATGACAGACTGGCAACAAAATTGGGTCGTCCTCATGACTCAGGCGCAAGGAATCTCGACAGTCCATGAACGAGTGTTTGAAAATAGGTTTGCATTTGTATCAGAACTACAAAAGCTAGGAGCAAATATTGAGTTTGATGCAACACCCGTTGCAAATCCAAGACAATATTATCACTTCACCTATGATCCAGAAAAAGTATATAAACAAGCAATAAAAATCTATGGTCCTCAGCAGCTTCATAGCGGTGTGCTTACTGTTACCGATCTTCGTGCAGGTGCGACACTTGCCATTGCGGCGCTTTTAGTGCCAGGTGAATCAATTGTCAACGGAGTTTCCATACTAGAAAGAGGATATGAACGGTTTGTGGAAAAAGTAATAGCACTTGGGGGAGAGATTGAAAGGATTTGAGCTGAAAGCTTAATACTAAAAGTTTAAAATCGAAAATCAGAAGTTAGAAGTTGTAATATTACTATGAAAATAAAGACCGTTTTAATACTAGCTGGAGGAGATGGTGACAGATTTTCTCCTTTGGAGCAAAAAGTTCGGTATCGGTTTAATGGAAAGACAGTTTTGCAGCACATTGTTTCCGGTGTTTCTGAATTAGCCGAACATGTTATTGTTGTGACAAATCCGACTAATGATGCTGCAATAAAATCCGACCTTACTTCCTATACTGTACAATTTGCATCCCAAACAATAGATACTGGTGGGATGGCAGATGCAGTCATAGCTGCAAAGCAATTCCTGACAAAAGATGTACTCATTCTCAATGGAAATGATCTCTTCGACTTTTCGATCCTCAAGACAAATATTGAACGGACACAGCAGGAAGGCGCTCCAGTTGGGATTGTCGCAAAATATATAAAAGAATATTTTCCTGGCGGATATGTCAGATTTGAGGGAGATAAGGCTGTTGAAATTATTGAAAAACCGGACCCAGACAAAAAGCCTTCCGAATACACAAATTTTGTCGCAGACTATATTCCAGATGCGAATCTTTTTATTACTGAGCTTGAGAAGCTTTCATCTTCTGATGATCAATTTGAACGTGCGCTTTCAGCACTTATGAAAATAAGACCAGCCACCTGCGTCAAATACGAAGGTGATTGGACTACTCTTAAATATAGTTGGCATGTCCTAGCTATGCAGGAATATGTATTTAAGCACGATTTAAAGAAAAATATTGATTCAACTGTCTCAGTTCACCCAAGTAGTGCGATAGAAGGAAATGTCACAATAGGGAAAAATACCAAAATCGGCGCTTTTGTAAAAATTGCTGGCCCTTGCTATATAGGAGATGACGTCATTATTGGCGATCACTCACTCATTCGAGAGAGCACAATAAATAGTAAAGCAATCATTGGTTCAGGGTGCGAGGTTGCTCGTTCTTATTTGGGAGAGGGCGTTATGCTTCACCGCAATTATGTTGGAGATTCAGTATTAGCTGTAAATACTTCAATGGGAGCAGGGGCAGTAACCGCAAATTATCGCTTTGATAAAAAAACAATTAGAACTCCAATAAAAGGACAAACTGTCGATAGCACAAAAGTAAAGTTCGGACTCATCTCAGGAGCAAATGTTAAGATAGGAGTCAATGCGTCTACTTATCCTGGTGTAAAGCTGTCTTCAGGTATGATTGTGATGCCAGGTGAAGTAGTTACAAAGGATAAATAAACTATGAAAAAAATTACTGTGATGGGAGGGGGGACTGGAACCTTTGTCGTTCTTTCAGGGCTAAAAAAACACGATGTTGATTTAGGCGTTATCGTTAACATGATGGATTCCGGAGGATCAACAGGACGACTCCGTGTGCAACTTGGCGTACTTCCTCCTGGAGATATTCGCCAGTGTTTTATTGCTTTATCTGAAGCACCAGATTTATGGAGAAGATTGTTTTTATATAGATTTGATAATGGAGACTTTGAAGGTCACAACTTTGGCAATATTTTTTTATCAGCACTTGAAAAAGTATCTAAAAACTATGACGAGGTCCTTGAGACCGCGTCCTATGTTCTCAAGACAAAGGGAAAAGTACTTCCTGTCACCCTTGAAAAGACACATCTCTGTGTTGAATATGTAAACGGGACAATAGTGAAAGGGGAAGCTGATATAGATAGTGATCTCCATGAACAGAGTAGTATTAAGCGGGCTTTCCTTGAGCCATCTGCTGCTGCCTATCCACAGGCGATTCAACAAATTGCTGAATCTGATTTAATCGTCATTGGCCCAGGCGATCTCTATACAAGCATCATCCCTCTTTTTCTTGTTGATGGAATTCAGGCGGCGTTGAAATCGACAAATGCAAAAATAGTCTATGTAGTTAATCTTATGACAAAAGCTGGGCAGACTAACAACTATACCGCGAACGATCATGTCAGAGACATCGAACAGTACATAAAGCGGCCAGTTGATGCTGTCATTATGCATAAAGGACCACTTAACGAATCAATCGTCAATTGGTACGAATCCCACAATGAAAATACTGTTGAAGATAATTTGGGGGACGATTCTCGCGTTATCCGAGCGAATATCGCAGACAATATGCCTGTTGAACAAAATGGCTCTGATAAAATATCATCATACGCACGGAGCATCTTACGTCATGAGAGTGCACGGCTTGCAAAGACAGTGATGGAATTACTATAATAAAATATGATTAGAAAACACACAATTTCTTTTAAACATGCATTTGACGGACTTGTTGCGGCCTTTGCTACTCAACCAAACTATCGAATTCATCTTATCCTATCAATACTTTCTTTAGCCGGAGGAATGGTACTTCGAATAGAATATGCCGAGTTTCTTACAATCGGTATTCTTATTACCCTTGGTCTAGTGATTGAAACAGTCAATACAGCGATTGAAGAGACATGTGATGCGATTGATGTTTCTATTCGTCCTGAGATTAAAGTAGCTAAAGATACTGCCGCAGCAGCAATGCTTATATTTGCCATAGGATCATCTATACTCGCTGGAATTATTTTTATCCCTCGTATTATTCAGTTGTTTATCTAATATGGCATTGTATTTATTCGCAACATTCGTTGCATTTATTGTTAACTTTCTTCTCATTGTCCCCTATATTAATCTCCTTTATCGGATGAAACTCCAAAGAAGGGACCAACAAACGAAAGACGCCTTTAACAAGCCAACGCCCATTTTTGATAAGTTTCACAATCATAAACAGGGCACTCCTGTGGGAGGGGGAATTCTTCTGGTGCTTACAACTATTATCTTATATGCGATATTTCTCGTCGTATCTATACTTATTCGCAGGCCCATGCAGGCAAACTATCCAGCCTTTGGATCAGAAGTAAAGATTATACTTTTTTCTTTTGTTGGCTTTGCACTTCTTGGATTGTATGATGATTTTTCAAAAATGTTTAAATGGGAGAAGTCACAATTTTTTGGACTTCGTCTTCGTCATAAACTTATCCTTGAGGTTATTCTTGCATTAGTAGCAGCATTTTGGCTTTTTGCAGAGCTAAAAATTAGTATAATGCACATTCCTTTTGTGGGAGTTTACAACATGCAGCTCTGGTATATTCCATTTGCAGCATTCATTATTGTTGCATTTTCAAACGCAGTGAATATTACCGATGGGCTTGATGGACTTGCCTCAGGAGTTTTAATGTTTGCACTCACTGCTTTCTGGGCCATTGCTCGTTCTATTATTGATATGCCCACAGCCCTTTTTATAGCTGTGTGGTTGGGTGGAATTGTAGCCTTTTTATACTTTAATATATGGCCTGCTCGCATAATGCTTGGAGATACGGGAGCACTTTCATTTGGTGCAACATTTGCAGTAATAGGCTTAGTTTTAGGTAAAGCGTTTGCACTTCCTATTATTGGAGGAGTATTTGTCATAGAAATAAGTACATCTCTTATCCAGCTTCTCAGTAAAAAATTTAGAAAACGAAAGGTATTTGTGGCGGCTCCACTTCATTTAAATCTTCAGCACAGGGGATGGGAAGAGCCAAAAATAGTCATGCGTATGTGGATACTCGCTATTCTTTTTGCAGTCCTTGGGCTTATGATAGCGTTTATGAAGTGATTATTTATTTATAAATAAAACTGCATTGGGCAGATTTCTTCCAGGACCAGCCTTATATCCACCACTCCACAATGCAGTTGAACCGCCACTATCAAGATTGAGCGCATTTTGTATTCCCATTGTTTTCAATACATGTGCTGCTTCCGCAACTGTTGCATTAAATACCACGCCCATATAGACCGTGCTCCCGCTTGCAGCTATAAAACTTCTTCCTCCTTTGCTTCCGTGTTTTGGTTCCCCATCTCCATTGAATGCGATATTTCCCCCAGATACAAGAAGCGGTTGATTAGCAATGACAGCGTCCACTCCCGTATCTCGTCCCCACTCTAATGACTGGCCAACGAATCGGGCCCAATTCCCCCCAAAAATAGCTGCCGGCACAGTGCTATAGACATTGTTTTCAGAATTAAAGTATGTTTTGTTTTTATTCATAAGAAGGGTGTCAAAAGAGTTTTTTTTATCTGCACATGATGGATAGGAGTCTGGGCAAAAATAAGAGCCATTTATGCCAGCAAACGCCCCATTTCTTGAGACATATTCAGACAAAGAAAGAACTGGGCAATCATTTTTACATGTGGAGTCTGAGGCTGTATCAACAATAACACGCGTAGAGTTTAAATCAGCCGTAATGATGTCTACCATAAACTCTCCCACATCAGCTGTGACAAGTTGTCTGCTATAGCCGTTACCCGGAGGAGCATTGCTTGAAGTGATGTTTTTTGGTATTTGATAGGCGGAGGCAATTTTTTGCCTCTCATCTTTTATCTCTATGTCTAATGTTTTTAGCTTCGCTTCGGCAGAAGCATAGTTTCGTTTTGAAAGGAGAGAGAGTGAATCAGCAAACAATGCGTCAAACGTTTCGGTCTTTCTACTGACGTTTTTGAGATCGAGAAGATTTTCGTATCCTACGACAGCCCTCGAATATGTTTTTTCGATGCTGGTAATGTCTGCTTCTAATTTTTTGTTTATCTTATACTGGTTTTGGCCCTTGAGTGTTGTAAGTTCGTTAAAAAACGCTGTTTTATTCTTTTGTAATTCTGACTTTGTCATCTCCAGGTTGCTTATTCTTTTTGTGAGGCGAATATATTGGGTGTAGACACAGTATGAAGTTGCTCCTACTACAATGACAATGAGAACAATTCCAATGCTTATAAACAGTCTTTTATATTTTTTAAAAAAGTGGGACATAGTTCAGTGTATCAAAAAGAGGGGGTGACAGATATCTCCTTCAATTTTATTTACAAGAGGTATATACTAATTACATAATATAAATTTTCACTGCTTACTTATGGAATATCTTATTGTTCCTGCACTGATAGTCATCGTTGTTTTTCTTATTAAATTTTTCCGAGTTGTCCCTGAGGGATATAAAGGGCTCGTTTTATTTCTGGGAAAATATACACGCACAATAGATCCAGGACTTAGCGTAGTACTCGTACCTCTTGAAGCAGTATCGATGGTAGATATTCGAGAGCAAGTGATGGATATTCCAACACAAGAAGCGATTACAGGAGACAACGTCTCATGTATGGTTGATGGTATTGTACGATTCAAGGTTGTCAATCCTTCAGTTGCCATTTTTAAAGTCCAAGATTTTGCAAGTCAAATTTCTGCAAAAGCCCAGACAGCACTTCGTGATGTTATCGGAAGTATTTCCCTTGATGAAGTACTTTCAAAACGTGCACAAATTGCTGTTCATATTAAATCTATTGTGGATGAAGCTGCTGACCAATGGGGAGTAGACATTCTCGCCATCGAAATTCAAAACATCGAGATTCCTGCAGACATGAAACGTGCAATGGCCCAACAAGCAGAAGCAGAACGCGACAAGAAAGCTCGTATCATAAAGGCTGAGGGAGAAAAAGAAGCATCAGTCAAGCTTGCAGAGGCAGCTCAAATATTGTCGGGGGCAAAAGGAGCGCTTGAGCTTAGAACCTTGCAAACACTTAAAGAAATCTCAGCTGATCCATCAGAAAAAATTATTATGACGATACCAAACACATTCTTTGAAGCGTTTGGATCAAAGAAATAAAAACACCATGAGAAAGTGTCGCATGCAGCTTGCATTTAATTCTGACTTTTCAGATTTCAGCTCTATCATTGGACTGATCCCAAAGTCTGACAACATCATTATTGAGGCAGGAACCCCCCTTATCAAGCGCTATGGTATTCAGGTAGTTGAAAATATCCGCCGATATTGGGATGGTGAAATTTGTGCAGACATGAAAATTATTGATGGCGCGGTTGATGAAGTAAATATGGCAGCGGCTGCTGGTGCGACTTCAGTCACGGCAATGGGAAATACAACGAAGGAGACTCTCAATCTTTTTATCGCCACCTGTAAAAAAAATAAAATCAAGTCAATTATAGACATGATGAATGTGGTAAATCCTATGCGAGTGATGTGGAGCAATCGTGCTATTCCAGATGGGGTATTCATTCATAGAGGAAGGGACGAAGAAAATGCGTACGGGAAAATTATTCAATATAAAGACATTGCGAAAATTAAAGGGAAGTGGGAACTTCAAATGGGTGCTGCTGGTGGAATTGATACACGAGAATTTCAATCAGCAATATTTAATAATGCCGATATAGTTGTGGTAAATGTAATATCGGAAGGGAGCCCCTGGAAAGGAATTGTATTTAATAAAAACTTCGAGGAGTCTCTTGCTGATTTCTTAAAATTTGTTAAGTAATATGAAGACGAAACAGGTAGAATCTCTTTTTGCACTTCCTGAGAAAAAGAAAAAAATATGGCTCTCACATTCGGGTATTGAAGGAATGAATCGGTGTAAGCGGTGTTTTTATCTTCAATATAATCATAAAATCTATCATCCTGAAGGTATTCAATCACGATTAGCAAATCGATTCGATATTGTTTTAAAGACTTACTTCGATATATATAGAAAGAAGGGAACAATTCCACCATTTGTCGCAGATACCCTGCAAGGGAAACTACAGAATCCATTTAAAGAGACTTATTTTCACACAATAAATGATAATTATGGTTTTTATGGCAAATTGGATGAATGTTTAGAATTGGATGGAAAGTATATTCCAGTTGATTTTAAAACATCAAGCAGTGATCCCAGAGAAAAAGAGGTGTTAAGCGCCTACCAAAATCAAATCGATGCGTATGCGTTTTTGTTAGAGCAGAATAAAAAAGAACCAGCAGGATATGGGTTCCTTATCTTTTTTTACCCAGATTTAGTAACAGAAATAAAACACGGGTTTCCCATGATTAGTCACATTGTACGTCTTGAAGCCCACCCTGATAAGGTTAATGATAGAATAGAGAGAGCAATAGAAGTGTTAAAAGGCCCAATGCCGGCACAATCTGAAGATTGCTCTTTTTGTAAATGGTTCCAGACAGTAAAAAAATATTATGTTTAATCCACTCAAGAAATTATTCAAACCAAGAGTTGTCACAAAAGTTGCACCAAAAGTAACAGCTGCAACGTCCACTCCAACCGCAGTTCGAACAAGTAGTTCTCGTCCATCAGCATATCCATGTAGAAGGCGAGTTATTCGACATACGCTTCGTCAATCTCCTGGGAGAGCCCCAACATCACGAGGGCCGGCGCGTGCGCAAGATGTGTATGCATTTATCGATAGCCAAAACCTTAACATAGGAGTTCTCAATCAAGGAGGAAAGCTTGATTTCAGTAAGTTCCGTACATATCTTAAAACAACCCATAATGTCTCCAAGGCATTTTTATTTATAGGATATGTAGAAGAAAATAAAGTCCTGTACGAATATTTAAAAAAATCCGGGTATATCTGCGTCTTCAAGAAGGTTATTGAATATAAAGACAAGGATATTACTGTAAAGGGAAACATCGATGCAGACTTGGTCCTGCATGCAATGATTGAATATCCACATTATGACAAGGCAATTATCGTATCAGGTGATGGGGATTTCTATCCACTCATTGAATATCTTGAGCAGAAAAATAAGCTACTTAAAGTAATCACGCCTAATAAAAAATATTCTTCACTTCTTCTTAAGTTCCTGCCGAATATAATTAGCATGGAGCTATAGAAACTGTATAATATATACATGGAATCCTTTGTATTTGAGAGCTATTCAATTGATCCGTCGGGTACGGAGATATCGTTTCGCTACAGTGAAGGGAAAAATACATACACTGAGCGGATTATTCTTGGTGGCCGTACAACCTCGGAGGTTGGTAGGGCAGTGCTTGACTCAATTCTGTTCAATCTCCACCTTGCGCTGGGTATCTCTTACTGGAAAGCTAACTGTAGTAAAAAAATTGAGATTAAAAGTGGATCTCTTACAGAAGATCAGGCTGTATTCTGGGAAACAGTCTACACAAAGGGATTGGGGGAGTTTTATTTCAGGAATAACATCGATTTTAGGGAGCTTGTTCATTTCCCGTTCAGCAATACTTCGTCAGCACAATTAAACGCCATTCCTCCATCAGAAAAACAACTTGTGGGAATTGGAGGAGGGAAGGACTCCGTTGTGGCTTGGGAATTATTGAAAGCACAGAATAAAGATATAACGGGACTTCTGATAAAAACACAGCACGCTTATCTGGCAGTGGACGAGTTGGTTGAAAAAATGAAAATGCCAACTATTTCCGTTGAACGTTTAATTGACTCGGTGTTTATCACTAATACAAAAAACCACACGTATAATGGACATGTCCCTATTTCAATGATTTATGCATGGATTGGCATCCTTGTGTGTTATCTAAATGGCTTTGGATCATTTGTCGTCGCCAATGAAAAGAGTGCCGATCAAGGAAATACAGAATTGTTTGGCATGCAGGTAAATCATCAATGGAGCAAGACAAAAGAATTCGAAGATCAATTTGCTTCCTATCTTCATACATTTATTACTCCTCAACTAAATTATTATTCACCAATTCGGAATCTAACAGAACTTGAAGTGGTTGGCGAGTGTATCAAGCACTCTGAATATCTTCCTTATATCACAAGCTGCAATCGCAATTTTTCGATAACAAAAAAGCTGCAAGGAAAAAAATGGTGTGGGGAGTGTCCGAAATGTGCATCCGCATTTCTGATGTTTGCAGCCCACCTTCCTAAAAAAGAAGTCACAGCGATGTTTGGAAAAGATATGCTGGCTGACGCATCATTGATGACCTTGTTCAAAGACCTTCTTGGGCACGGGGGCATAAAACCATTCGAATGTGTCGCAACATTTGAGGAATCACAAGAGGCTTTAAAGTGGATAAAAGAAAAAGGAGAATATAATGGATTGTTGGAATGACATAGTATTACATGTATGAAAATATCAGAATTACAGACATATAAAAAAATATTAATCCTCGGCTACGGTAAGGAAGGACAGTCTGTTGAACGTTTTCTTAAGATGAATGTCCCTGATGCCCAAATCAGTAGTGCCGATAAAAAGGAAGGTGAAGATTATCTCCTCAAACAAGTAGATGCTGAGCTTGTTGTTCGTTCTCCTGGGGTACACATAGAACAAGTGACAAAGCGGTGGACAACAGCTGCACAGATATTCTTCAGTAACTTTCCTGGGAAGACAATAGGGGTCACCGGAACAAAAGGGAAAAGCACAACGGCAAGTTTGGTGGCAGTCCTTCTTAAACAGAAATACTCAGATGTCCAGTTGATTGGCAATATTGGGAATCCAATGCTTGATTCTCTCCCCACAGCGACGAGCGAAACGCTTGCAGTCATCGAACTTTCAAGTTATCAACTTGCGGATCTCAAAAATTCGCCTCATATTGCTTTAATTGTTAATTGGTATCCTGAGCATCTCGATTTTCACGGAACCTTTGATGTTTACAAAAAAGCAAAACAAAACTGTATTAATTTTCAGTCTGAAAAAGATTATTTCATCTTTGATCCTCAGGAGAGTGAGGTTGCTGGGTGGGCCCCGCTCACAAAAGCAACGAAAATTCCTTACACTACAGATTTTCCTTTTGACGCTGTGAAGGTTCCACTGATTGGATCGCATAATAAAAAGAATATTCAAGGTGCCCTCACTGTTGCACGTCTTTTTGGCATTACAGATGAACAAGCGCAGACAGCGGTATATTCATTCATCCCACTTCCTCACAGACTTCAAAATATTGGTACATTTGGAGGAATCACTTTTTATGATGATGCCATCTCAACAACACCTGAATCAACGATAGCTGCATTAAACAGTCTTCAGAATGTGGGAACAATATTATTGGGTGGGCAAAATCGGGGATACGTTTTCCCCAAATTGGTACAAATACTTAAAGAAAAAAAAGTTAAATCGATAGTCTTATTTCCTCAAACGGGACCCCTTATTAAAGAAGAGCTATCAAAAATCAGAGAATACAGCCCTCTCTTATTTGAAACAACAGATATGAAATCAGCAGTTGATTTTTGTTTTAAGAATACACAGAAAGACTCTATTTGCTTGCTCTCAACGGCATCTCCGAGTTATTCTCTCTGGAAAAACTTCGAAGAAAAAGGGGATTTATTTCAAACATTCGTTCGAGAATATGTCAGTGCAGCACCAATCAAAGCGGAATAAAATTCTTACGACTCTCACAATGCTACCTTTTATTTTAGCAGTGAGTGGGCTTTTTTTTGTATTTGAAGCTTCCTATATTAGAGCTTTTGGTGAGTATGGAGACAGCTTTCACTATCTCAAGGTACAGGCATTGTGGATTTTGCTTGGTGGAGTTGTAATGTTTTTATTATCGCTCCTTGATTATCACAAATGGTATTATCTCGCATTTTATATGATGCTTATTTCACTTTCCCTTCTATTCTTGGTGCTTATTCCTGGAATAGGCTCAAAGATTGGCGGCGCACGCAGATGGATATTTGGATTTCAGCCCTCAGAGATAGCAAAAATTACAACAATTATCTATCTTTCTTCATGGTTTCTCACAAAAGAAAGAAAACGATTTTTCTCTTTTGTACTTCTCCTTGGTTTGTTAGTATTTCTCATAATGCTTCAGCCCGATATGGGGACAGCAAGTATAATCTTTAGCATAAGCATTGCATCTTACTTTTTAGCAGGTGTAGAGCTTCGTTATTTACTCCTTCTTATCCCCACTGCTCTTGCCGGTTTTGCGTCTTTGGCCTGGTTAGCACCCTATAGATTAAAAAGGCTTACAGCTTTTTTTGATCCCACCGTTGATCCACTTGGTATCACCTACCATGTCAATCAGATCCAAATCTCTCTTTCCAATGGAGGAATTTTTGGGCGCGGCTTTGGGGCATCAAAACAAAAACATTTATTTCTTCCAGAAGCACATACCGACTCCATATTCGCCATTGTTGGTGAGGAAGTAGGATTTATTGGGAGTATGCTTTTTATCGGCGCTTTTGTAGTGTTAATTCTCTACATTTTTCGCATTGCTGAAAAAGCACCAGATCGGTATGGCAGGCTTTTAGCGGGTACAATTTTTTCTTTTTTTGGAGTTCAAACTCTTGTTAATTTAGGAAGTATGGTCCATATTATTCCGCTTACCGGAGTTCCACTTCCGTTTGTTTCCTATGGAGGGACCAATTTATTGCTCTGCTTTTCACTGATGGGAATTGTATTAAATATTGCTCGACAGACAAGAATAGAATGAGTTTATAAGGATACAGTCTTAGGTACACAAGTTTCAAAAACAAATAGTAGAATATAATCATACAAATGACAAAGAAAGTTTTAATCTGTGGAGGACATCCAACCCCGGCTCTTGCCATTGTTGATGTTTTGCAAAAAGACCATCCTCAAATAGACATAGTTTTTGTTGGAAGGAAATTTGCAATTGAGTCTGAACGAACCCTCTCGTATGAATTTAAAGGGTGCCAATTACGCAGTGTGCGATTTCTTGAGCTTCAGGCAGGTCGTATTACACGATTGCTTACAAAATCAAGCATCCTTAATGCGCTTTATGTCCCGTATGGATTTTTGCAGGGGTTATTTATTGTTCTTAGTGAAAATCCTGATGTAATCGTCTCATTTGGCGGATATATTGCTCTTCCTCTTGCTTTCTGGGGGTGGCTATTCACAAAAAAAGTACTAACTCATGAACAAACAATGAAGACTGGAGCAGCAAATAAAATGATTGCCCGATTTTCAAAAAAAGTATTTGTTGCATTTGAGTCATCACTTTCTCAATTTCCAAAAGAAAAAACACAATGGATAGGCAATCCTGTACGAGAAGTGATTTTTGAAAAAAATGAAATTCCCTTTGTGCGAGACATGTCGGTTCCGCTTATTTATGTCACCGGCGGATCATTGGGTTCTCACAGCATTAATAGCCATATCTTTGCCCTCCTTCCAAGTCTCCTTTCTCACTATTCGATTATTCATCAAACAGGCGATATAAAAGAATATGGTGATTTTGAAAAAGCAAAAAGCCTAGAAAAAAAATATAACGTGCAGTACCCTAATCGCTATATTCCCGTTTCACATATCTCGGATAAAATAGTCGGATCTGTTTACGGTCAGTCTGCATTTATCATTGGAAGATCGGGAGCAAATACTTTTTTTGAACTTATTGCCCTTCAAAAACCTGCATTATTTATTCCACTCCCTTGGTCTGCAAATGGAGAACAAAGAGCACATGCTGATTATTTTGTTGAGCACAACATTGGAGAACAGTTTGATCAGAAGAATGCAAGTGAGGAGCTACTACAAATCATAAATCATCTTTATTCAAATCTCATATCATATCAGCGATCATTTTCTTCGTTACCACTTCAATTAAAACGTGATGCTGCGCACACACTTGTCAAAGCAATTCTTGCTGCGTAGCCTCCTTTTCATAGGGGGATCGTTGATAGGATTTTTTTGTCTTTCATATTGCAATTCCTTGGTACGTATACGGTCAGTTATCACAATAGGAACATCAAAGGTTGAAAGTAAAATAATTGAGTCACTATTTATTAAAAAAAATATTATCACTCTTCAAAATAAAGACATAATATATAGCATAAATGCTCGGTATCCCTCGCTTACTGTAAACCAAATAGAAAAGAAATATCCGAACGTAATTGTTATATATCTTTCGTCTGAAAAACTGTTTGCATATGTACAAACTGATAAGGGTTACATCGCCGTTTCTCAAAAGGGAATTGTCCTCAGAAAGGAAAGATCTGAAACGGTGCCAAGCCCGGCAATTTCCTTCTATCAGCCTATTCGTCATACTGAATATCAAGTTGGTCAAAATATGAGTTATTCACAGCTGCAAAAATCGCTTATTTTTATACAAACACTACTGGATGAAGGATATCAGGTGGAAACTGTTGCTATTGATAGCATCGATATGATAGCATGTAAGACAAGAGGCTTTATAGTGGCATTTTCACAAGAAAGAGATACGGAATTACAGAAATATGAGTTGCGCCAACTAGTAAAGCAAATCAAAATTGGAGCGTTACGAGTTAAACGGCTTGACCTGAGATTTGACAAGCCTGTAGTTGAATTACAAACACCATAACATGAACGAACGAGTACTCGCAGCAATAGATATTGGTAGTTCAAAAATTGCAACTATCGTAGGCTTAGAAACAAAAGAAAGCGATGAACTTCGCATAGTGGGTTTTAACAGTACACCATCTCGCGGTATAAAAAAAGGATTAATCATTGACATTGATAAAGTATCAGGTGCAATCGAAGAGAGCTTAGAACGAGCTGAACGAATGGCAGGGCAAAAAATTACTCATGCATTTGTTTCAGTTGGAGGTCCCCATATTACTTCACTTAATTCTCGGGGTGTTGTTGCAGTAGCAAATACACAAGGCGAGATTATCCAAGAAGATGTTGATCGAGTCGTTGAGGCCGCTCGCGCCATCTCTCTTTCTTCCGCAAAACAAATCATTGAAGTAACTCCTCGAGACTTTATTGTTGATGGGCAAGAAGGAATTCGTAATCCTGTAGGAATGAGCGGTGTACGTCTTGAAGTCGACACTCACATCATTACCGCCTCACAGATAAATTTGAAAAATATTGAACGATGTATAGAAGATTTAGGGGTAAAAAATGATGGCTTTTTGTTTGCAGGGCTTGCATCATCGCGGGCAGTGCTTACCGATACAGAAAAAGAATTGGGCGTAGCCTGTATTGATATTGGAGGAGGAAAGACAGACATTGCGCTCTATGTTGACGGAGCTCTTTCCTATTCAAGTTCGCTTCCAGTCGGTGCTCGTCATATCACGAACGATATAGCAGTGGGAACACGTGTCTCCCTTGATTCAGCAGAAAAATTAAAGCTTTTTTTAAGCAAACATCTCAGATCTCACTCAAATCAAAAAAAGAATCCCGATCAACTTCCGCTCCACGAACTTGCTATTCCAGAATCGTTGCAAGATATCTCCATAAAAACGATAGTCGACGGTATTATTGGTCCAAGACTTGAGGAACTATTTAAACTTGTAGGGGATGAAATAATGAAAAGCGGCTATGTTGAACAGGTTCCATCAGGACTCGTTATCACAGGTGGAGGAGCGCTGACAATAGGTGTTGTTGAAACAGCAAAAAAAGTAATAGGGCTTCCAGCACGTGTTGGAATTCCTGGGGGGGTGACGGGGCTTATTGATGAAATTCTTGATCCTCAGTTTGCGGCAACAGTCGGCCTTATTCTCTATGGACATGATCATAGTGGGGATTTAAAAGAGGCGTCATTTGGTGATTTTGGATCTATGTTCAAAGGAGCTTCTATCAATAGCTCTGTCACAAAACTAAAAGGATTTTTTAAACAGTTTATTCCATAAAAAATTAACTAATTTAACAAAATTTTATGTTGATCAAACCAAATGCAGGACAACCAGCGCGAATAAAAGTTATCGGCGTTGGTGGAGGAGGGGGCAATGCTCTTTCTTCGATGATAAGTGAAGGTGGAATTGCTGGAGTAGAGTTTGTCGCAATAAATACAGATGCACAAGCACTTCTTCATAATAAAGCTGCTATAAAAGTACAAATTGGTGAAAGTATCACACGAGGATTAGGCTCTGGTGGCGATCCAGAAGTTGGAAGAAAAGCGGCTGAGGAGTCACGAGACAGAATCAAGGAAGAACTTGTCGGATGTGATATGGTATTTATAACATGTGGAGAAGGTGGAGGGACAGGGACAGGGGCAGCTCCAATTGTTGCTGAGGTTGCTAAGGAAGCAGGAGCGCTTACTATCGCTGTGGTTACTCGCCCATTTGATTTTGAAGGTTCAAGAAGAAAGAACTCGGCAATGGATGGTATTCAAAAACTAAAAGAAAAAGTAGACACATTAATTGTAGTCCCAAATCAAAAAATTCTTCAAGTAGTAGATCGCAAGACCCCTGTGCTTGAGGCATTTAGAAAGATCGACTCAGTTCTCCATCAAGGAGTCAAAGGAGTTGCAGAGCTTATCACAGTTCCTGGGCTTATCAATGTTGATTTTGCAGATGTCAGAACAATTATGTCAAATGCAGGCACAGCTCTTATGGGAGTTGGTACAGGCTCCGGAGACAAACGAGCCCTTGCAGCAATAAAAATGGCAATTTCTTCACCTCTTCTTGATACATCAATTGAAGGAGCGAAGGGAGTCTTGTTTAATGTCATGGGAGGACCTGATCTTACGATGGCTGAAATTGATGAGGCCGCAATGCTTATTACAAAGAGTGTTGATCCAGAAGCAGATATTATTTTTGGAGCAGTTATCGATGAACAGATGGTCGATCAGATTAAAGTGACGCTCGTTGCGACAAAGTTTGATGAAAATAAACTAAAACTTTTTAATTTTAGAAAATCAACTGAGCTTTTAGAAGATAAGGAGCCAACATTTTCAAAATCTGAAGAACCAAAAACATTGAAGGAACAACTTGCAGATGAGCCGGTCGATCTTTCAGAGTCGGATACAATACTTGATGACAACAATGAATTTGATATCCCGGCTTTCCTCAGGAAGAAGTAACACGGCTTTTCAGCAAACATAGAGTGCTTCCATACATCAGCTCCTTTGTTTTGATATCTATAAATAAAGACTGGATATTTTCTTTTACATTTAGTAATGTATCCATTAGATTATGATTATTGCTAAGAAAGTAAAGATTGGTGTTAAAAAAATACGTCTTGCATTTATCGTATTTACGACAAGCAGTTGTTTGATGATTCTTGAAATGATTGGGTCTCGAATACTCGACCCATACTTTGGTTCAAACATCAATACGTGGACTATTCTGATTGGTGTAATACTAGCAAGTTTGAGTATCGGTTATTGGCTTGGTGGGAAGATTGCAGATTCGAAACGTGATATTAATGACATACTGATGAAACTCGTAGGATTTTTTGGGATGAGTATCTTAGCAATAGTATTGCTAAAGGAATTCTTAATATATTCACTACTTTCGATAAAAGGGTTAAGCATTGTATTTGGGTGTTTTATAGCGGTTTTACTCCTTTTTCTTGTCCCAGGAGTTCTCTGTGGGATGATAACGCCAATAGCCGTAAAGATTAAATTAAAAACTCTTGCAAATAGCGGGTCATCAGCGGGGAATTTGTATGCCATTTCGACAGTTGGAAGCATTTTTGGTACATTCATAGCAGGATTCTATTTGATACCACATTGGGGAAGTTCAATAGTGCTTGTCGTTATGGGTTTGGTGTTGATATCTACTTCTCTTTGCTTTGCTCCGGATAAACTGGTATTTATGAAAATACTCATCATAACATTGGGAATTCTCTATCTACAGCTTAGTGGACCATATTTTAATTTTTTAAAAAAAAGGGGGCTCGTACAGATTGAAACATCATATAGGAGTCTACTCATTTATCAGCTCAAAAATAAAAAAGGTCGGATGGTTTCTTTTTTGGTATCGGGCGCAAATGGGTATGAATCAAGTAAGACCAAAGGCGATTTTACTCCCTATCTACCCAATTTTGGCACACTTATCAACTCACTTATACAAAAGCCGGCAAATGCCTTGGTATTGGGGGGAGGAACAATGAGCATTTCAAATTTCCTTTTGCAATCCTATCCACAGCTTTATGTAGATTCGATAGAAATTGATTCAAAAATAGTAGATATCGCAAAACAATATTTTGACCATGTCGATAATGAAAGGCATAGAGCTATTATTCAAGATGGGAGAGTATTTCTTAATGCAGCAAATAGGAAGTATGATCTTATCATAAGCGATGTCTACCTTGACATTACCCCGCCTTTTCATTTATTTACAAAAGAAGCTGCACTACAAGTGTTTCGGCTTCTCGATAATAAAGGGGTCTACCTTGTGAATGTTGCATCAGCGCTCGAAGGAGAAAATAGTTGGCTTTTTACCGCTTCGTATCACACGCTTCTTTCTATCTTTCCAAGTGTTATGGTGGTTCCTATCGAAAAAGGTGTAAACCCAAAAGCTATTCAAAGCATAGCCATCATAGCAACAAAGAACACGAGTCCGGAAATGTTGAAGAAAATGAACACATTCGGCGCATATGATACCCATTTAACAACAGGTCAGATACTTACCGACGACTTTGCACCAATAGAATATAATGTTTCGTTGCAAGCGAGAGAAAAGCCCAAATTCAATGTGTCCTTTTTATTTCTTAAAGAATTATTAAACAGTACCCGTCTCTATCTTTTAGGAGCATGAACAACTCATATGAAAATAGATAGATATTGACATTAATATCAATGATCAAAAATAAGGCAAGAATCATCAACCTTCGTATCGCAGACTACATAATAAGGGTACAATTCCAACAGACAGAATGGGTTCAAAAAGCAAATCTGCTACATAGAATTATCAACGAATATTTACATGATTTCATTGCCCATAACACACATTTAAAGACCGATGTTCATATCAAGATAGGGGAAATTTCAGGTATTCCATTTATAACCAAAAACGGCAAGACTTACAGCGAGTATTTTGAAAAGCAAAACGATAGCACATATTTAGTGCATTACCATATAAGCATTTTCGAATTAATCCAGTTATTGCATCTGATAGTCATTGATCTTCTAGGATCGGATGGTTTCTTACTACATGCCTCAGGCATTCTAATAGGACAACAGGCAATTCTATTTATTGGTCAATCTGGAAGTGGTAAGACAACTGTTGCGAAAATGCTCGGAAAACGCGAATCCATTATTGCTGATGACTGCGTCGCAATTAAGGAAACGAAGAAGGGATATTGTATCTACCGTATTCCATGGATCGAAAAAGGGGAAAATAATATGATTATCAAAAATAGGCCCTACGAAATCCTACACATTTTTTCTCTCAAGAAGAATAGGCCATTTACTATTAAACATTTAACCCCATCAGAGGCACTTCGTGAAGTGGTTGTAAGCACATGGCTTGCACATGGCGCCTTGAAAAAGCCATTTATTGCCATAGTCGATTTTTGTAAACAGTTTGATGGTTTTTCCGAGCTTAGTTGGGATTTACATAATGACAAAGAGCTATTGAATGGATTTCGTATATTTAGCAATCGTTGTATAATTCAAAACGCACATGTTGAAACAACTACGATTACTCATTGATATCATCAACTCCTTGGGAGGCTCAAGTACTATTCAGAATAGTAAAGCATTTTATGATGAGCCACCTGTGAATTTTTTTTCAGGCCTTATCCATTTTCCTTATAAAAATAGAGTAAGAGGAAAAGGATATGAGGTATACACACAAGATATCGTAGCGGGCGGGAGCTCTTTTGAAAATAAAGAGCTTGGCATACTCAAATGTGCGGCTGAGCTTATCGAGAGAATTTGTTTGTTTACATTCCATCCGAACAGCATCATCTTTAAAACTCTTTCTCAGATGAAGGGAAATATATATGTTGACCCAAAAGAGATAAATGGTGATGCTAAAAATGATGGAACATATGGATGGGTCAAGGGGGTTGATCTTACCGATGATTCAACAGTCTTTGTTCCTGCTCAAATGGTATACCTGAATTACTTTGCCTGGGCAAAAAAAACACATGGTGAATCCCAGTTTATTCAACATATCAGCAATGGAGGTTGTTTTGGATTTTCAAAAGAATCCACTATCATCCGTGGGATATATGAGCTTATAGAACGAGATTCAATACTGACAAAATTTTTGGGAAAAGTGCCAATGCCGATTATTAATACGGGCCTAATAACCGATTCTGGTGTTAAGGAATTTCGTGCACTCATGCAAGAGTACCAATTTTTAAATCTGGTATTTGATGCAACAAATGACCTCGGTGTTCCAACCTATTTTTCCGCAACTATCGACACAAGTTCAGTGGTTCCATTTGCTACCTTTGGTGCCAAAACGAGCTCAAATAAAATTGAGGCAATAAAGGGTGCTATGGAAGAGTCATTGATGGGAAGAACATGGGTGCGATATGAACTATTGAATAGGAAAGGAACCATTCCCAAAATAAATCCAGAAAAAATTGTCACTCGCTTAGATCGTGCATTTTATTTTGCTGATAAACGTAATGTGGAAAATCTATACTTTCTAAAAACCCCCGTTCATTCTGAAGAAAATTTTTTTACTGTACCAATGAAAAAAATATCAGATAGACAAGAGCTTTCCTCTATTGTATCCGCGATGAAGAAAAAAAATATTCGCGTAATCGTTGTAGATATAAAACCTGCATTTTTGAAAGACTATCCTATTCATATATATAAAGTCATTATCCCAGATTTGCAGTACCTTTATTTGGAGGAGCCAGGAAAAATTATTAATAAAAAGAGGGTTGAAGATGTACGTTCTTTTTTCGCTATCCAAAAAAATCTGAAGTTAGAAACGGCCCCACATTTTTTACTATGAAGAAAGTCAATAAAATCAATATCGATCTCGATAAACTTCTTGGTGCACCACAAAGTGCATATGAATTTTTTAATAGAAATACAGAAATTAAACAAGAAAATTCACTCAAGACGTTACCTATTCATCAATACAAAACCTACTACAAAGCATATGATCGATTTCCTATTATTAAGTTGTCGAAAAAAAAACTTCCTAAAGTATCGTTTTCTTCCATCCTTGAGAATAGGTCTTCCCAAAGACAAAGCAGCAAATCAAGCAGTATTTCGATTGAAGACATAGGGTCACTCATGTACCACTGCCTCGGACAAAAAGATGAACAAGGGCTCCGATTTTATCCCAGTGCTGGAGGTAGGTATCCGCTTGAGGCATATCTCATCCCAAATAAGGTGTCATACCTACAAAAACGAGGAGTTTATCATTACAACGTAAGGGGCCATTATCTGGAGGAACGAATTCCTTCAAATACCACCGCTTTATCAAACTGCTTTCAGCAATCTTTTGTGGCACGATCTGACGCAATTATTATCATAACTGGGACTTTCAAAAGGACATCGATTAAATATGGTGAAAGGGGATACAGATACGTCCTGATGGAAAGTGGACATGTCGGTCAAAATATTTACTTGGTAGGAAAAAGTTTGAAGATGGCTGTTTGTGGAATATGTGGATTTTATGACAAAAATATAAATGAGTATCTAGATATTGATGGTGTTTCTGAGTCTTCTTTGTATTGTTTTACGCTCAATAGCCAATAGACCCATATAAAAATGGTATTGTAAATGTTCACAAATACACATACTATTTTAGTATGAGTATAAATATATACATATGAAAATACGCACTATTTTTATAGGAGTAACACTTTTTATCACGAGTTTGGTGATTGCAGAATTGGCCTTGATACGTTTTCTTAATATTCAGGTCAACAAGAGCCCTATTTCGAGTGTCCCTACTGTCATAAAAAAAGAAGAGAGTACCGCATGTGTTCCAACTTCAAAACAGATAAGCTGCGATAACTGGCTTGTCAAATACAACCATATATATTCATCAGAAACCATCAGTAATGGGGTATTTGACATGGTCGAATCAGAATCAAATACAAGGGAAATGCGCATATACCTCTTTGATAAGGCTGAGAGATATTTTATTTCCTATTCTCCGGGCATTTCTACCCTCAAGGTCACTGATAAGTTGGGAAAGAGTATAGCCCTATCTCAGTTGAAAAAAGGTGATGTTTTATCCGTAACTGAAAAAGTTGTTCGCAATGCGAATGGGATAGATGATGGCACTGTTATTATCCGTAGAGAAAAATGACAAAAAAGAAATATATCAAATGTTCGATTAAGAAAACAAAACTAAAAACTGTAAAACTTAAAAGACTCAGTAAAGACTCCTATAATGAGCTGGGGAACCTGTTGATTGCGACATATCCAGGGTGTGGTCATTCATGCACCTCAGATATAAGATTAAAGAAAAATATACAGAAACTGCCGCGAGCTCTTAATAATGTGTTAGCAATGAAAAGTGTCATATTTAATTGGAAAGATAAAAAGAGAGGACAAAAACGCTCCATTGGCCTTATTGCACAGGATCTTGAGAAACTGTACCCCGAACTTATATCAGAGAACGAGGAGGGATTTAAACAGATTGAATATGATAAACTCACAGCGATATTAATCGCTGCTGTGCAAGAACTCTCTGAGAAAGTGATAAAGTTGGAAAAACTTCTTCATACATAATCAAATAAAAAGTTTTTCCATAAGGAGTTGAGATACACTATGATTATTTTCAAACTCCAGACACATGATATGAATTTTAGATTCAATCACCAGCTTACTATTCTTGAGTTCTGCTCGTGTTCCCGAGTAAACAAGGTTCTTCATGAGTAATTGAAGTTTTTCCGTATTCTCCATGATCTCTATAATTTGATTTTTATTACTTTGCTTGATAAAGCAGATGCATTTAACGATATACTCCTTTGATGAGCGGAATTGAGGTGGCAATCTCTTTTCGAATATGGGAAGTTGGGCTGTTTTCCAATGATCCTGATATATTAAGAAAGAAAGATCGTCTGTCAATTGGGTGAACGGAGGAGAAATTAAACTTGATATGGTTGATTTTCCCGCCCCCGACATACCTGAAAAAATAATTGCCCTATCACCATAAGCCACGGACGATGCATGAAGACAGAGCGATCCTGATTTACTTGAAATTTCTAGCATTGCGCCAAGAAACGCTTCTTTAAAAAGCTGTCCAAATAAAACAGAATTCAATCTGTCTCCAATCAAGGGCACGACATATATATAAGTACTCGAGTTTAGCTCCTTATGTTTACTTTCTTTCTTCCCAATAAATTCAATTGTGAGATCGGCTTTTCTTGTAGGTGCAATGAGAAGATATCCTTGGAATTTGCTTAAGAATATTTTTGTGATTGTTCGTGCCCACCTGCCCGCCTTGAAGGGGACTATAAATTCTAGCAAGTAGCCAAAATATGAAAGATAAAAATACTTCATGATAGTATGTACATTCTATACTATTGAATAGGTCATCCAAAGGAAAATAGTGCTATAATATTCTTCATGTTTACCCCAGTTTCTTCCGCTCAACAATTTCCAGAAATGGAACGCGCTCTTCTTGACAAATGGTATTCAACAGGCATTATTGATGGCTACTTAACAAAAAATAGTAAAGCAACTGAAACATTTTCGTTTTTAGATGGCCCTATCACTGCAAATAACCCAATGGGAGTCCATCATGCATGGGGAAGGACCTATAAAGATTTGTGGCAGAAATTCAACAACCTTCTTGGACGTAAACAGCGATTTCAAAGTGGTTTTGATTGCCAAGGATTGTGGGTTGAGGTTGAGGTTGAAAAAGAGCTAAAGCTTCACACAAAGAAAGATATAGAAAATTTGGTGCCAGGAGATAAGAAGGCATCTATTGCTAAGTTTGTCCAACTATGTAAAGACAGAGTATACAAATTTTCAGGAGTTCAGACTGAACAGTCAAAGAGACTAGGATATTTTATGGACTGGGATCATTCATACTTCACCATGAATGATGAAAACAACTACATGATTTGGCGTTTTTTGAGTGTCTGTCATACAAATGGATGGGTATATAAAGGACATGAATCCGTACCTTGGTGTCCTCGATGTGAGACTGCAATATCTCAACATGAAATGCTCACAGAAGATTACAAGGAAGTTGTCCATGAATCTGTCTTTATTGAATTTCCTATTGTTGGAAAAGATAAGGAGTATCTATTAGTCTGGACGACAACTCCTTGGACAATTCCAGCAAACATTGCCGTTGCAGTGGATGAAAAAATAGAATACTCACTTGTTAAAGGCTCAACAGGAAAGCTATTCTGGATTGCGAAGGATTTGGTCGAAGTGGTCTTTAAGAAAGAATATCAATCAATTAAAAAGACAGTCTTAGGAAAAGAGTTGGTAGGCATGAAATACGAAGGTCCATTTGACCATCTTCCAGCTGTTGCTGAGGTAAAAAATAAACATAAAAACTTTCATACAGTTGTCCCGACAGATGCAATGATAATGCCAATTTCCACAACTGAGGGAACAGGCCTTGTCCATACAGCAGTGAGTGCAGGAACAGAAGATTTCATGCTGGGAAAAAAGCTTGGATTGCCAATGATTCCAGTTATCGCTGATAATGCGAGTTATTTAGAAGGATTTGCAGAATTTTCTGGTAAAAATGCAAAAAAGCATCCAGAACTTATCATCGACTTTTTAAAATCATATAAAGAAGGTGAATTTTTGTTTACTACTCTTCGTTACAAACATAGATATCCCGCCTGTTGGCGCTGTAAAACAGAATTAGTATGGAAAGTAGCAGATGAGTGGTATATTGCTATGGATAAGCCAGGAACAGACGGGAGGACTCTTCGTTCTCGCATGGTTGCAGTTGCAAAACAAATAAATTGGATTCCAGGATTTGGCAAGGAACGAGAGCTTGATTGGCTTAAAAATATGCATGATTGGTTGATCAGTAAAAAAAATAGATATTGGGGTCTTGCATTGCCTATCTATGAATGTAAAGATTGTAAATCTTTTGAAGTTGTTGGGTCGCGAGAGGAGCTCGATAAACGAGCGGTTAAAGGACTTGAAGAACTCAAAGGGCACTCTCCACATAAACCATATATTGATGAGGTGAAAATTGCTTGCAGTACATGTAAAAAAGAACTAAGCCGTATTGAAGATGTGGGTAACCCATGGCTAGATGCGGGGATCGTTGCCTATTCTACAATAAGCAGAAATAATACAAAACCTCTCTATACCGAAAATAAAAAAGAGTGGGAACAGTGGTTTCCGGCAGATTTTATTACGGAATCATTTCCAGGCCAATTCAAAAACTGGTTCTATGCCTTAATCGCAATGTCAACTGTTATGGAGGATAGACCACCGTTTAAAACAGTTCTCGGATTCGCTACTTGCACAGGTGAGGATGGAAGACCTATGCATAAGAGTTGGGGGAATGCTATAGAGTTCAACGAAGGAGCTGAAAAAATTGGAGTAGACGTTATGAGATGGATGTTTGCTCGTCAAAATCCAACTGACAACATGCTTTTCGGCTATAAAAAGGCAGACGAGGTACGTCGACAATTTTATTTAATGGTATGGAATGTCTATAAGTTTTTTGTTGATTATGCTCTTCTTGAAAAAATTGAAGTCCAAGGAAAACCAAATCTTACAATAAAAAAAGAATCGGTCCTTGACCAATGGATTATGGAACGATTGAGCACCTTTGTGGCCGATGCAAAGAAGGCATATTCTGCATACGATGTGCAAACAGTAGCTCTTAAGGGCGAGGCATTTATGAATGATGTCTCAACATGGTTTATAAGACGAAGTCGTGATAGAGTATGGGTAAACTCAGACGATATAAAAGATAAGAAGTCCTTTTATACGACTTTGCATGCGGTTCTTACTGTTTTCTCTGTTTCTGTTTCACCAATTATGCCGTTTATCAGTGACACAATTTTTACTAATCTCACAGGAGAAAAATCTGTACATCTTTCAAAATGGATTGATGTTGAGGGGATTGAGAACTCAAATTTAGTTCACAGCATGTCAGTCATACGTTCACTTGCGGAAGCGGGACACCGCGTACGTAAAGAAAATAAATTGAAAGTACGTCAACCTCTCAACTCGGTTGCTATTGAGATGGCAAAAGGAACAGCATTTGAAGAAAGTAAAGGCCTTCTTGCAGTGCTCAAATCGGAGCTAAATGTGAAGAAAGTCATTCTTTCAAAGGGAGAAGCTGAACAACATGTTGTCACTTTTGATACAACTCTTACCCCTGAGCTTGCTTTGGAGGGAAAGGTACGAGACTTAATCCGCAGCATTCAAGAGTTGAGAAAGACACAAGGAGTACAGACCGATCAAAGCATTAGATTGACCATTCCTGCAGAATTTACACCCTTTAAAGATAGCATTGCAAAACGAGTGCTCGCTTCTCAAATTGAAGTAGGAGAGTTGAAGGTTGAATAAAGATCGATTGCTTTGAATTTGGACAGAACATTATGATTTCACTTCTCATTCCCTCATTTTTTATTTGGGTGTTTTCTTTGTTTAACCAATTTGGAATAAAGCCACGATTTGGTCTTTCGCAGCTTGCCTACGTTGCTGCTGGGCTTGTCGCATTTTTTGTTATTCGAAAAATTGGGAGACGCTTTTTTAAATCAAACGGAAAAGTGATTTTTTGGTCCTTTGTCATTCTTCTGATTATCACATTCATTATTGGCGTTGAAGTAAAGGGATCTCGTCGGTGGATAGATTTTGGTATTGCCAACTTTCAAACATCAGAGTTTTTAAAAATCTTTTTTATTCTCTATATTTCTCAGTTGCTTAGCTCACGATCTCGCTATGAAATGACTCCTTGGTTTTATATTTCTATTCTTTTTATAACTTTTTTACCTGCATTTATTGTGTTGAAACAGCCTGACTTAGGGAATGCAATGGTCTTTATTGGCGTTCTCATATGTATGCTTATTGTTTCTGATATGCCAAAGAAATATTTATTAATATCAGCATTGCTTGCCCTCTGCATTCTACCGTTTAGTTGGTTTTTCTTACATGATTATCAACAAGCTCGCATAATTAGTTTTGTTCAGCCCCATTCAAATACACAGGGAGATGCATATAATATGATTCAAGCGATAATCACTGTCGGATCAGGACAGTTCTTTGGAAAAGGGCTGGGGCTGGGGACTCAATCGCGTCTATTTTTTCTGCCGGAAAACAACACAGACTTTGCATTTTCATCTCTTGTGGAGCAATTTGGATTTGTGGGGGGATTTTTTATCATTGTCTTTGAATTCATTCTCATTGCAATGATATTTATGAGAGCATACAAGTTTATTGATGGGCGAGATGAAGATACACGATTTAAATATCTTTTCAGCATGGGCATAGCATTTCTTATCTGTATCCAAACAGCAGTCAATATTGGGATGAACTTGGGAGTTTTGCCCATTGCAGGGATCGCTCTTCCGTTCGTTTCCTATGGTGGATCGTTCTTTGTTTCGCTCTGTATCGGCTTTGCGCTTCTCAAAAGCACATAAAATCCCATTTGAAAATTGGGGGGGTATAGTTTATACTTACTACTTATGAGTAAAATCGCGGTCATTAAAACAGGCGGAAAGCAATATTTTGCAAAAGAAAACGATATTTTGGTCGTTGATTTATTGAAAACAGAAAAAGATGGTGAGTGTGAATTTGAGGCTGTAGCTACATTTGATCCAGAGGGTGATATTCAAGTTGGTATGCCTCTTGTTGAAACAAAAGTAAAAGCAAAAGTTGTAGAACATGTATTAGGAGACAAGATTAGAATTGCAAAATTCAAGGCTAAATCTCGCTACAGAAAAGTAACCGGTTTTAGACCAAAGTACACAAAAGTACAAATTGTAAGCATTTCATAACACTACTATGGCACATACAAAAGCACAGCGCGCAGTAAAAGGAAATCGTGACTCGCATGCACGACGACTTGGCATAAAGAAATCCGGTGGCGAAGTTGTCATTGCAGGAAACATCATCATGAGACAAAAGGGAACTCGCTTTTTTGCAGGTGAGGGGACAATCCTCACAAACGACTTTACCATCCAAGCTGTCAAAGCCGGAAAAGTAGAGTTCGTCAAGAACCTCGGAAAGACCTATATCTGCGTCGTGTAACAGGTATCTTCGTATGTTACAATCTAAGTCATGGATCAAGATATTCTTGGCTACGTAAATCAAATTAAACAAACAAATGATTATTTTGCAAAAGCAAAACTTATCACCTTTCTTGTTCGCAAAAAAAAAATAAAAGTAAAAGATTTATCAGTCTCACTTGGACTAAAGCCTTCATACCTCTGCCACATTATGAGGCTCAACAAACTTTCAGAAATTATTATGGATGGATATTATTCACAGCTCATCACGCTCAGTCATCTGTTTGTTTTGTCCCTGCTTACTACGGAATCTGACATTATGGATGTATATGAGGCAGTTTTGGGGAATAGTTTAACTGTCCTCCAGACGGAAGAACTAGTCCGTTCAAAACGCCACGGTATATCACCTGCAGGAGAGTACATACAAGAAGTAAAAATCAAACATATAAAATCAAAATTAAAAGAGAGTTTCAATGCTGAAATGAAAGTGATTCAAACGAGAATAAAAACAAAGGTGATTATTGAGTGGAAAGGTTCAAAGGTAGACCGAATGAAAGATGTTGAGGGCTTTTTTCAAGCGATTGAAGGTCGGGTGGAAAAGGATTGACGATCACCCCCATTTTGCTTGGAGGAAAATATCTGTAAAAAACCTGGCCAATGACACTTTCTTGAGTAATAGGGCCAAATTCACGTGAATCAGAAGAACGTGGTCTATTATCTCCCATGACAAAAAGCATTCCATCATCGACTTTCGCTCCTTCGCCATTTTTTGAAAATCCTCCATCCCATAAATTTGTCTTTGCAGCAATATAATCTTCTTTGAGCTGTCTTCCATTCACATATACTTCGTTGTCTTTTACCATAACGACATCGCCAGGTAGGCCAATTATGCGCTTAATATACTCAATATCAGGATTGCTTGGAGATTTAAAGACAACAACATCTCCTCGGTTATAAAATCGTGTTTTGTAGGTGACTTTACTGGTAAAAATATAATCGCCTGTTGCAAATGTGGGGTCCATCGAAGCGCCTTTTACCTGATTTGGCTGAGCGACAAAGAGATAGACTACGATAAAGAGAGAACCAACGAAGACAATGGTTTCAAGTATATCCATGACAAAGTTGAGGATGCTTTTCCCCACCTCAAGGAAGTCTATATCAAAAAAATCCATATCCTAATTATTGTAGTGAAATGAGTTGTAAAAAGCAAGGCTCGAAAGTACAATTAAACAGTTTAGAATCCGTAGTTCAGTTGGTAGAACGTTGCATTCACATTGCAAAGGTCACAGGTCCGAGTCCTGTCGGATTCACACGATTATCCCCTTATTATCCTAATAAAACAAAAGCCCCATAACAATACTAAAGTACAAGTTTTCATCTTGCTATAAAGCTCTGTATAACAACACACTTAACCATCATTTTTATTGGCTTGGAGCCCAAAACGGTCTTCTATTTTGAAACAGTTTGCGCAATAATTCTAATATTATTCTTAATAATTCTCGTTGCTTTTCTGGATTTGGTTTTGGAAGCACAGGAGTAGGGGTGGGTTTTTTTGTCGGGGATGGTATTTTAGTAGGACTTGGCTTACAGGTGGGAGAGACTCTTGGTTTTGACGTTGGAATTGCCGTTGGCCTCACTGTGGGCACTATTGTTGGAACGAGAGTTGGAATCATTGTGGGTATGGCCGTAGGCGTTGGCATTGGGGATGGCTCGACATACTCGTATGCCTCTCCGCCAGCAGCCCCGTCAAAAGAAACAACATAGACATCCTTTTTACCCTGATGAGTAGCCTTCTTAAACTGAATCCATTTATCATCAGTTGCTCCGATAAGCCATACGCTGAGCACATAGTCTCCATCAGTTGTCCCCGAAACTTCAAGCTGATACAATCCATTTTCTGCTTGTTGAATATGAATCATTCCATCGTTTTCAGAATATACAGTGCCAGTGCGATGTATTTGAATTGCAGCAGGAGACTGAATAAATGCGAGAATAGCAGGGAAAATGGCTGTGCTTTTGCCAGGGGGGATATCTGCATCTAAAACGGGGATATTAAGCTTAGATAAAATTGCCTTTATCGCCTCTGTGCTATAAATTGTTTCGCCGTGATCCCCTTGGAGAGCTGGGACTTGTTGGTTAAGGGCGCTTTTTAAAAGTATCGAGCCATCCCCTTCTTCTTTCCAAGTGGAAAGTGGGTGCCCCTCTGAATAGATATCAAATAAAGTATCCGTTGCAGTACGATCTCCAAGAATATAGCCAGCATCCGTTTGAAATCCATTACTTCCTAAGTACAACTGAGGAATTTGTGGATTTGTTTGTATAGGATAGGACGTTATAAGGGAATTTTTTAAAGAGCTCATTATTGGCTGATCCAACCCATTTTTCAAAAATGGGAAGGAGGGAATGAGATCAGCCAAAATGGGGAGCATGCGTGTAATTGTCGATTTATCGCTCTCGAGTTGCGACTTATTGAGATTGAGAATAAGTTTTTCTGCAAGCCACATAAGTGAATTTTGCCTTTCAATCTCACCCCCCATTAATGGTTTATATGCTTGAACAGCCCCAAGCAGTGGAGATCCTGCAGTGATTAGCTGTTTTATCGGTTTTTGCAGATTTTTGTCTACATATACTCGTCCTATGACGCCACCTAAAGAGTGACCAACAATCTGTATTGGCTGATATTTTTGCGTACTCCAAATATTTTGGGTAATATATGAATCAAGGTCCTGTGCTACTTGTGTTACTGGTTTTCGCCAATCATAGGGGAACATAAAAACATCAGCCCCCTGCACTCTTCCTTTATTTTGGAGTGTCTGGAGAATAGAAGAATATTCAAAAACTCCTGGGTTGATTTTCCATGCATCAGGCGTGACTGTTGTACTATGAAGAAGTGCATCCCCATTCCATGAAGCAAACATGCCAGGGATAATGACAATAGGATAGCTTGGAGGGCGTATCTGCACATTCGCTGCAAGACCAATTTCATACGTAGAGCCAACCTGCAATGTTCCATACAACCATAAATCATTTCCCACGACTATAGGGGATGGGTCACGCATAGAATTATTTATCAAGTGACGATTAGTCCAGATAGTATTACACCCATTAAGAAGATCTGTCTGTTGTACCTCAAGCCCATTTGCAGTTTGAAAGAATAAATAATATGCATTATTGTATTTGACAATATGCTCACTAGCTCCAAAGGAAACTTGTGGATTATTGGAGCACCGTTGCCATGTTTGACCATCGGGAGATGTTGCAAGCCCTATTCCCCAATTGCCACTGCCACTTCCTGAGTAATAGAGATAATAGAGCCCATTCTCTTTTATCACAGATGGACAGGAAAGATTGGTCCCTTCCCATGGCACCTGAGATTTAAGGACTTCAGTTTCCGTACCAGGGCTAAATGTTACTCCGTCTACACTTGTTGATTTCCATAAAGAAATATTTCCTCCATTCGAAGATGCAAAATAAAGTGTGTATTGATTATTATCAAATAACATTGACGGATCATGCGCATTTATTCTTGATGTAACACTCGTGTCTTTTTTATCATACCAATCGATGCCGTTTGAAGACTGCATGCGGACAATTTTGTATCTTGATCCATAATTGTCTGCATACCAAATTGAAAATAGATTTTGATCTTTTTGGACATATGGTTGAATAATGTGGGGATGCGTAGGCTCCTTTTTAATAATGGGATTATTTTGATAAGGAATAAATTCCTGAGCATGAACTGAAGGAATAATAAAAAGAAGGGTTAGAATGATGATAAAATGTATCATTCTTTTACTTTGATACGAGAGGAGAAAATACACAACGGCTTATAAGCCGCATTTGCCCTATTTTTTCCTTATATAAAGCTCCAAAATACTTCCTTTATGGTATAGGTTAAGTATGCCTGTGAATAATGGCGCAATTATGCAGTCAAATAATATATATGAAAGTTTTTTTTTGAACGAACTTGGCCTGAGTATATTTGAATAGTTGGGTTTTTGACTACTCGTTTTACTCTTAGTTTTTTTTATGGCTTGTTTTACAATTCCCATAAAGTGCTCGGGGTAACTGTAGGTATTAATTTTTATTAACTCAACCTTATTTGAAAGAAAATGCAACACTGAATGTATTGAAAATATCCAAAGATGATCAGGAGGGATAAGAAATGTATAGTCTCCTTTTTCAATATATAAGAGATGACTATCGCTATTTGGTGTCTCAAGATAGAGGATGCCCCCTGATTTTACAAGTTTGAGTAGGTTCTGAATAAATTGCTTGGGGTTTTGGACATGCTCAATGACATGGATACAGGTGACAATGTCAAACTGCTTTTTATGTAGAGATATATATTCTTCAAGAGATCCAACATACGATATTATTCCAAGTTTTTTCAGGGCAAGCTCTGCAATTTTTCTAGACGGCTCAATACCTATGGTTACATATCTATCTTTTCGCGCTTCATCAAGAAAAAAACCAAACCCACTTCCCACATCACACAAAGTTTTTGCCTTAGGCGCAATACGGACCAATGCTTTTAGTATTAAATGGGCTTGATTTCGGATGGTTTTTTCATTTATAAGTCCATCAGAATACGAAAAGTTTTTTTTGTAGTATATGTGCAGATCTTTAGCAGTGGGCAATTTTTTCAAGAAAATAGTTTTACACTCTATGCACCTAAAAAATACATAATTGCTTTTTGTTGCAAAATAGCTAACTTGACTTGAGTGACAAATGGGACATAGCATGAAGGTACTATAAAGTGCATATACCAAAAACACAGCGGATTATAAGCCGCATTTTGCCATAAAAACATTGTCCTAATAATCCAAACAATGGTATTAGTGCCTCTTGCACACCTCCGAGGTGTGCAGGGCCAAAATTATGGGTGGGAATATGGCCTTTTTTATTGATTTATGATAAAGTAATAGATATGGGTCTTATTCAGGCAATATTTGTTATCGCAGCGATTACATTTAACATCATTCTTCCTCAATATAAATCAAATAGTAATCGTCAAGTACTTGGAGAAAGTACGGCCTCGCAGTCGGCCAATAATGTCCTTCCTCGTCCGTCTCTTAACCCCACACAAGCCTTTGAAAGAAGCGAGTTGATAAAAGAAGTCAAAGGGGTGCTTGGGTGTGATTATGAGACTACGTGTAACATTTTTTGCTTAAAACCAGTTAATAAGCAAAAATGTGAAGAATTTATCAATGAAAAAAATAAAAGAAAATCAAGAGAAATTGGCACCAATTTTCCCACACCTTTTGTTGCACAGCTTGATAGTCTAAGAAACGAACCAAAAAAAAGTGAATCAGAGTTGCTTAAAGAAAAAGAAAATTATCTCAAAAATATTATTGCTCGTCATAATGATTTAAAAAGTGCAATTAGCAGTCCTGAAGCATCTCTCAATGCAGGAGAAAAATTAAAAAAACAGCAAGAGAAAGAAAAGTTCAAGGCACATTTGCAAGACATAAAGAATATCAACAAAAGACTTATTGTAAAAAAAATGGACGAAAAGATTGTTGAAATAAATATAAAAGCTGTCGAGAGAATGAGTGGAGTTTTGGAAAAGTTGTATAGTGCATTAGCTGCCATTTCACAGAGGATTATTGCAGTAAAATCTCATGGAGGCGACACAACAATAGTTGATTCTGCAGTTGTTGATGCGCATGCAACACTTTTAGATGCACAAAAAGCAGTGCTTTTACAAACGAGTAAAACATATACTATCGAAATTTCCACAAATGAAGCGAAACTAAAGGAATCGGTGGGACTCACCATTAGTACATTATCAAAAGATTTAAATGTAATGCATCAGGCAGTAAACAGAGCAAGAGAGGAGATTGTCAGTCTTCACACTGACTCTATTTCGATAAAACCTCCTACACAGATAGTTCCACTACCCATTACAAGCATTGTTACCCCAACTCCTTAATATGCAAAACACAGATGCAACTAATCAAAACACCCAAATAAACTCAACCCCTGTTGTTATGAATGCGACGCCCATCGTAAATACTGAAAGCAAAATGAGCGGCATTTTTACTGTTCTTATTCCTTTTTTTATTGTCATTCTTCTTGGAACGGGATTAGTGAGTGGCTATCTCATCTATCGAAAGATGGCCCTCTTAAGCACGGCTGAAACCAATAAAAAGGTGGTTGTTCAGCCCACAATTGTTCCAACTGCAGTGCCAGAAGCTACCCCAACCCCAGTGGCGTCAAATAGTGCAGCAGTAAAGCCCCAAATATTTGAAGTAAGCTCACCAGAATCAATCAATGTCGGGACCGATGGGGCAGCGTTGTCTGATCTTCAAAATGATCTTCTTGGTTTGTAGGATATAATGCTAGATATGAACTGTCCTATTTGTGGATCCCCTCAGGTTTGTCCGTATAAAATTGTTAATTCAGTGCAAATATTGCAATGTCGTAAATGCTTTCTTGCATTTGTGGATGTAAATACACCACGAAAAAAGACAGATCACATATACGAATTTACCGACTATAAAAAAAGAGAGACACAGTTTCAAAAAAGATATGTAAATACACTTTTTTTAATAAAAAAATATGCGCATGGGAAATCTATTCTGGAGGTTGGAGCAGGGTTTGGACTACTGAGTAGTATATTGGCAAAAAATGGCTATATAGTTGACGCAATTGAACCTGAGGTACTTCCGCAATATATAAAAAATACATCGGTGCATTTCATCAAAAAAACATTTGAGTCATTTGCACTTAAGCCAGAAAAAAAATATGACGCGATTATCTTATATGATGTGCTTGAGCATGTTGATAATCCAAAGAAGTCTGTTATATTGTTTCAAAAACTGCTTAAGAAAAACGGCATTGTATTTATACAAACACCAAATTATTTAAGTGCAATGGCCTTGATGGTAAAAAACTGGTCGTGGTGGATGGTAGAAGATCATCGATTTTTTTTCAGTAAAGATTCGCTCTCTCATCTATTTTCAAAAAAAATATGGAAAAAACAATTTTACAGCACTCATGAAGACTTGGTTGACTTTAAAAAAAATCTTGATGGAAATTTTGGTACAAATAAACTAAAAAAATATTTATTTTTTTTGTGGTGGATACCATACTATTTTTTTTCAAAACACATTATATGGTTCATAGGAAAGGGTGGATTGATAACGACAATTTATCAAAAAAAATAATGATAGCTAGCACATATATTGTTTTTCTATTATTAGGCGGTGGATATGCAGTTCTTCTTTCTTCACTTCCAGTCAAGATCTTTCCGGAATTTTTCTTTTACCCATGGCTTGTCTCACGCGGCCTGGTGCAATATCGGGATTTTTTTGACCACCATGGATTTCTCACTAATATTATTTTGGCGCCATTAGTAAATAATATATCCAATATTGCTATTGTGTTTATTGCAGTGCAGCTGGCACAGTATGGATTTGTTTTTTTTCTTATCTACAAAAAAGTAAAAAAACCGCTCATATTATTTCTTCTCAGCCTCATGTACCTTTCTTTTCAATATGTAGTTGTTGGCCAAACCATTTGGTATGACGAGTTTATAGCATTATTACTTATTGCTGCTTGGTATTTAATGGAAAATAAAAAAGAGCGGATCTCTTTTTTTTGTATCGCCTGTGCAACAATGATTAAACCAACAGCTCTTCCGTTTGTTGTCCCGTTTTATATCAAGGCAAAAAATGGAAAAAGCATTTTAGTTTTTATTACGGCATGGATTATTGCACTTACTTACTTTTTCTGCACAGGCGCTTTGAAAGAGCTTTGGAAGCAGCTTTTTGTGTTTAATTATCTCTATATACCTGGGGCATATTTAGCTCAACCAATAATAGTGCCGCTAAGATTATTAATTAGTATTTGGGGCTGTTTTGGAGTCATAGTTCTCTTATCCTTTTACAAAGGTAAAAAAGTGTTTGCACTAGTCTTTACTACTATTATTGCCTCACTTTCCTATTTCTTGGGATTTATAAAATTAAACTTCGCATTGTTCGCGCCCTTCTTTACGCTTTTAATTGCTGAAAATGAAAAGAAACAAAAAATATATGTACTTCTTATGCTTCTATTCCTTAATGTTGTTTTTATCAGAGAGGGATATAAAGTCTTCAATGAATTAAAAAATAGTAAACCATACCTTTCTAATGAGGCAATACGAGAGGGAAAGCAAATCTTATCCCTCATTAAATACAAGAAAGATAAAAATGTCCTTATAATTGGGAATAGGGTAGAACTCTATTATTTATTGAATACTCTACCACCAGAGTTTACCCCCATTCATTTTCCCTGGGTAACAAAAGTATATCCAAATCCACCCTCACTGAATGGAATACGCTATATTATCGTCCCTAAAAAATTAGCTCAATACGAAACGTTGGATATAACTATCAATAGGAGGCTCAACAAAGACTTCAAGCAAATAGGTGATACAAACTCCTTCAGAATTTTTGAATTTAATGCCCCGTAATACTAGATTTATTCGAAGAAATATCTATATTAAACAGCTTTGCAGTATTTGTATAGAAAGAGAAAAATGCATCTCCTGTAGTGGTCAGATAAACACATTTATTTGTTGTAGATATATTTTTTACTAGCGACTGTTCGTATATTCGACGTGGTATTGCTTGTTTTTTTATGACATACTCAGACAAAAAATTCTGCTCAAGCTCTGGAACAGTCACACCATTTATGCAACTATTTGTCTTCATACTACTTAGCGTTTTAAGGATATGAATAGTAACTGATCTATCATAGGTAACTGGAAATAGGACAAAAAATGATAAATGAAGAGAGAGGCTAATAACAAGTGCAGCGATAAATGACTCTCGTCGGAAAGAAATGTTCTTTCTCAAAAATAGGGAAAGTATGAAAAGGAAACAAAAACTTACACCTAAAAACAGTAGACCTCTGTAAAAGAGGACGTGAATATTTTTTAGAATTGGAAGGTAAAAAAGACCAATAAAAACAGTGGAGAACAGAATAAATGTCAGTAAGTACAATACAATAGGTCTCACAGTAATTTTCTTCATAAGCGCATACTCAATTCAACTTTATATACACAATTTTAGCAAATACTTCCCCACATATCTCTTTAGACAATAAAACCAATGGAGAGTAAAATATAAGTACTAAATTTGCACTCTATGACACTTACAGCACTCATCATTACAAAAAACGCACAAGATACCCTAGAGGCTACTCTGAGGAGTGTTTTTCAGTGGGCAAATGAGATTATTGTTGTTGACGACTATTCAACAGATAAGACTGTAGAAATTGCGCAAAAATATAAAGCGAGGACAATTCTTCACCATGGGGAAAATTTTGGTGAACAGAGAGGATTTGCCCTTGCTCAAGTTGGAACAGAATGGACACTTGTTCTTGATAGTGATGAAGTATTAACGGGTGCAAATAAAAAGGAAATGCACAGTGTTCTCTTAAGAAGTGAATTTGATGGGTATTTCCTCCATTTCAGAAACCACCTTTTTGGAAAAAGATTAATGCATGGAGAACTTCATAAAAAACTTGTTCTTTTTAAAACTAAAAAGGGGAGCATTAGAAGTAAATTAATTCATGAGCAATATGCGATTGTTGGCGCTATCGGCGAGCTCACTGCGGAGGTGATTCATAATTCTTATCGCACCCCATTCCAAATCCTTTCAAAATTTTTCAATTATTCACTATTACAAGCCGAGGAATATAAAAGAACCAAGAAGCAATGGGGAGTAAAAGAATTGTTCTTATATCCGTTTCATATGTTTTATGCACGATATATAAAAGATAAGGGATACAAAGATGGCATTTCAAGATTGTTTCTCGATGTGGCATTTGCACAAATGGAGTTTAATTCCTATGCTTTTATACCGTTTGTAAAATCAAAAAAAAGATTAGCAATCGATTGTGGTTTATATCCTGTCGGCGGTATTGTTCAAAGTGGGATAGACCGTCTTATTCAAGGAATATACTCTCATCAGAACGAAACACACGATTATTACTGGTTTGGCTTCCATCCTCAGGCAAAAAATAGACTACCCTCATTTTTATTTTCACAACTTTGGCTACCCCTCGCTGTGATTTTCAATCGCATCGATGTATTTTTTGGAGTAAGTGGAACAACCCCTTTTTTATTGAAATTCTTTAGAGTAAAAAAAATTCTTTTTTTATATGATTTTGGTTTTTTAAGAACACCAGATAACTATAATAATTCGGCAGATCGATTGAGAGAACAGACAAATAATTCAATTAAGCTAGCTGATGAAATTATTTTTTTACATAATGAAATTTATAAAGAATTTATAAAACTCTATCCTGATTACTGCTATAAAGCTCATATTATTTCTTCTGGGGCCAACCATTTGCAAGAAATTAAAGAAATTCCGGTTTTTATTCAATCAAGAAAACCTGTGTATTTATCAGTTGGCGTTGTGAAGCCTATTAAACGAATTGAAGTATTGGTTTCTGTCGTTGATCAAAACTATACAGTCTTAGCAGGTTCACATGAATCATCATATGCAAACAAACTCCATCTTCAAGAAAAGAAAAATATACAGTGTGTTCAGAAGTTTAATGACGGCCAACTCAGATGGCTCTATACACATTCAGACATATTAGTTAATACTTCTGAGAATGAAGGGTTTTGTTATCCCATGCTTGAGGCTCTTACTTTGGGGTTACCCGTAGTAGCCTTTGATCTCCCCTTATTCCACGAGTACAAACAATATTTTCCTCATCTTATGCTTGTCTCAAGTGAAGGGGAGATGAAAACAATGCTTAAAAAAAATACATTTATAAAAAACAATTCTGTACAAGACCACCCCTATCTGTGGAGCTCTTTCAATGAGAAATTGCTAGCCATTGTCAATGGCCGTGCCTGCACACCTCCGAGGTGTGCAAGGCCAAAGGTAGCATTTATCGTTATCCTCTATAAGACTACTTTGGAGGAAAAGATGAGGTTGGAAAATGAGATAAAGGATATGGGAATAGATGAATATAGAATTTATTGGATTGATAATAGTGGAAATGGAAAGGGATATGCGGCTGGAATTAATGAAGGGATAAGAAAAGGCTTGATTGACGGTTGTGATCTGTTTGTTGCGATGAATCCGGATATCTCGCTCAAAAACATAAAAACAGACCACATTGAAAATGCCAGAAAACACTTTGATGTATGGGGATATGGAATGAAACAAGAAAATAAAATATTTTACGGGGGCAAGATTGATCTTTGGAGATTAAGTGGGAGCTTGATTGAAAAAAAACCAAATCAAGATTTTACGACAGTTGACTTTGTTAGCGCCTCCATCATCTGTTTCACAAAAGAAACGGTCCAAACAATCGGGCTTTGGGATGAATCCTACTTCATGTATTACGAAGATGTCGACTATTGTATTCGAGCAAAAAGAAAAGGTTTGAGAGTCGGAGTAAGTAGCGAAGTTATCTATGAGCACTTTGAGGTTTCTCAATTCAATGATAAGAAGGCTGAATGGATTGGGAGAAGCAGATGGAAATTCTTTTGGAACTATTCAAATGGTTGGCAGAAAATTCGGGAGATCATACGATTACCAAAGACGCTCTTAAAATTATGAGAGTCTCATTTATTCGTGGAGCATATTTAAATAATTTTGAAGGTCAGAACTTTGATTTTACCAATCAGAGTGACATTTCCTTTTGCGGATATTCTTCATTATTTCCGATCGATTCCAATGTTCCATTCCCTATAGTTCGATTACTAAGTATTGCGGACATTCAAAAGATACCGCTTCTCAATAGTCCAGTTCGGTATATTTCAAATAGAATTCTTGGTGACTCTCAGATTCTATGGGGACTTGAAAACCATATTTATTCTTCCGATATTGTTCACATAGCAGATCCACACTATTATTACAGCTATCAAGCGGCAGTTCTCAAAAAGAAGAGGGTAGTAAAAAAATTAATCTCAACATGGTGGGAAACAATACCATTCAATAATGAGGGAACAAGCGCAAAAAAATATATTAAACAGTTTGTAATGAATGAGACCGATGTTTTTTTATGTTATACGGAAAAGGCCAGAGACTGCCTGATTCAAGAAGGAGTCGATACACAAAAAATTGCCACTATTCCACTTGGTGTTGACTTAAATAAATTTAATCTCAATAAAAATGAGCATAATGAATTTACCGTCCTCTTCGTTGGGAGGTTGGTAGTAGAAAAGGGAGTACTTGATCTATATGAAGTATTTAAAAAAATAGCAAAGGCAAATGGGAAGACAGTGAAATTGCGTCTTGTTGGCACGGGTCCTTTAGAATCAAAATTAAAACGCTTAATTGAAAAAGACAATCTTACTAAGCAAGTAACAGTAGAGAGCAGATCGTATAGAGAGATGTCGGAGGTATATCAACAAAGCGACGTACTATGTGTTCCATCCAAAAAAACCAGTTCATGGGAAGAGCAATATGGAATGGTTTTTATCGAGGCAATGGCATGCGGAATTCCCATTGTTTCATATTTAACAGGGGCAATTCCAGAAATTGTAAAGGATTGTGGATTCATTCTTAATGAAGGGGATAGGGAGCAGATGGAAAAATCACTTATACGTTTACGGACCGATGAGAAGTTGTGTCACAAAATTGGTACAATGGGAAGAGAGAGAGCAGAGGAGTATTTTAATGCAAGAAAGACAAGTAAGAATATTTATAATTTATATAAGAGTTTGGCAAACTAATCATAGTGCCAAATAAAACTGATAAAACCAAAATGGATCACAAAAAAAAGATACACATAACAGCAATTATTTTGGCAAAGAATGAAGAAAAAAAAATAGAAGATGCAGTCGCTACTGTTTCGTTTTGTGACGAGGTCCTCGTTATTAATGATGACTCATCAGATAAGACGCGTGAATTTGCAGAAAAATCTGGAGCACATGTGCTTTCTCATTCAAAACAAAATGAGTTTGGAGGACAACGAAATTGGGCAATGACTCAAGCTAAACATGATTGGATCCTTTTTATTGACGCTGACGAAAGAGTCTCACCAGAATTGCAGTCAGAAATAGTAGCAATTCTTAATAATAAAAATAGTAGTATGCTTAACTCATATTCGCTTCCAAGAAGAGATTTTTTCTGGGATCACGAAATGAAATATGGAGAAACAATGAAGGTTCGTAATAAAGGGATAATTCGTCTGATGAAAAAAAATAGTGGCGTATGGGTTGGGTCTGTGCATGAAATTTTTATATCTGCTGGAAAGTCTGGGATGCTCCATGGGTTTATTGATCATAAATCTCATGCAACGCTTTCTGAGTTTATTGAAGATGTAAATATATATTCAACAATCAGAGCCTCCGAGTTGCAAAAACAAGGGGAAAAGGTATCACTATTTGGACTAATTTTTTTCCCTTTTGGAAAGTTTATATATACCTATTTTATTCTTGGAGGATTTCTTGATGGTGCACAGGGGTTTGTCTATTCTTTTGTTATGTCGTTTCATTCATTTCTGGTGAGATCAAAATTGATGGCAAATTCATTATGATTGAACAACTTTTTATTTCTTCTTTATTATCAGCCCTACTTCTTGGGCAGATAGGAAGGATTGAGCTATTTGGCAAGCTAGTAAATGGCTATATCCAAGATCCCGTTATGTTTTTATTTATTCTTTATCTCGTAATTCGACATGGTCTCAAACCATTTAAACAAGTACTTAAACGAAACGTTTCACTATTTCTTACGGGGACAATTATTTTTTCTTTTCTTCTTTCACTATTGGAATTCACCATCATTGAGAATGCCGTTTCACTCCTTTTTCTATTAAGGATTGCGATGTATGGAACACTTGGTATATATCTTCATTTCATTGCTGAAAAAGAGAAATACACTCGTATTTTTATTGAAAAAGCACTAAAAATATTTTCAGTACTATTGATCTTAATTTCATTTGCTCAATATTTTTTTTATTCAAATTTTTGGGGATTCTATGCATTTGGTTGGGATCCTCATATGTATAGAATGTCTGCAACATACCTTGATGTTTATGTTGCTGCAGCGCTGTACGGAATACTTGCACTGTATTGGTATGGAAAAAAGAATATTTTATTTACACTTATCTTCGTCATCTGTCTTGTCTTAAGTTTTTCTCGATCTTCCTATATCGCTTTTCTTCTGAGCGCCTTTCTATTTTTAATTCTAAATAAACAATGGAAGCAACTTACAATTACTGTTTTACTATTTGCTCTATTTGTTTTTGTTGCCCCAAAACCTTTTGGGGAAGGCGTTTCTCTTATGAGAACATCATCGGTTTATTCACGTATTCATGATTACCAAACTGCGATCACTATCTGGGAAAAAAAACCATTATTCGGATATGGGTACAATAGGATACGATATGCAAAAGAGCGATTGCACCTTCTTGCAAATGACGATATAACACATGCAGCCTCGGCATTTCATAGCAGTTTTTTAATTATTTTAGCGACAACGGGGATTGTGGGGCTCTTAGCTTTTTTCCTTGCTCTCATGCAATATGGAATAACGCACCAATCTATTGCGAGCACTCTCTTTTTTATTTGTATTATGTCTCTCTTTGATAATGCCCTCCTTCATGTACTTGTGCTTCTCCCTCTTATACTAGTGGGGAGCATTTCATCAATAAAAAGTAAGTAAAAACATCAATCATCTTTTGAGTAAGTGATTGTGAGCTCTTTTATTTCTTGATTGCCAACTATATCTTCTGCGACAATCTTTATTTTATTTTCGCCATCTTTGAGCCGAAACACCGTAACAAACTTTCCCTCGCTATCTGTGATGATTGGTTGATCATTGATACGTATGGAGGTCTCTTTATCAGTCTTTCCTGCGATCTTTATGTCTTCTTTGTTTGTTTTAGTTTTGTCATTTGGTTCTTGCACCTCAAGTATCGGCTTCTCGCTTTTATAAAGGACAGCATAAAGAGAAGTTTTTTTTGTTTCTTTTGTCTTTATATTTTTTGCAATAAAGTAAATTTTATTTGCTCCTTTTTCAAGTCCTGTTACTTCTCCATTGAAGACATCTGATATAGAGATTTCGTCCTTTTTTTCATCGTTCAAATACACTTCAAGTAAATCATAATTCAAAGAAGTGCCGGTAAAGTTCAAAGTTGCGCTATTTGTTGCAGAGGGGATGGGATCAATGGTGATGGAATTAAACACTTCATTTTGCTGTGTTGTTTGTTGTTTTGTCCCACTGTTTGCGAGTTGATTAAGAAAAAGAGTAAAGGAAACAAGAAGCTTAATCCCTGCACTAAAGAAAAAGATAATAAACACAACAAACAGCACTATAGAAACAATAATGCGTTGCAACAATGTTTTATTTTGATGATGTTGGACGCGTGACATAGATGTGATTATTATACTCCCAATCTTTTGGAGCCGGTAGTCAGAATCGGACTGACGATCTTTCGCTTACGAAGCGACTGCTCTACCAACTGAGCTATACCGGCAACCACTCCTATTTTATATTACTAGAGGGATAAAAGAAATATGAATGTTATACTAATACCTTCTATGTCATACGTCGTTTTTGCATGGCTTGCCACATTTATTTATGGGTTTGAGACGATCATTATAAAGCTTACGGGCAAGTATGCGATAAAAAACCCTTGGCTATTTAATATTCTTTGGAATATTGGGTTTGTGATATTCATGATTCCAATATATGCGACACAACACCTGGAGATTCCAAAAGTCTGGAGCAGTCTACTTATCACCTCTGTCTTATCTGCGGTATGCTCTGCGTTATTTATGATTTCTACTTTTCGCATAGATGTTTCTGTCTTATCACCTCTCTATAACGTTAAAACAGGCCTCGTTGTGCTTTTTGCATGGCTCATTTTAGGAGAAAAAATTACAATGTATCAATCATTTCTCGTTGGGATCATTATTGTTATGGGATTTATGGTTACCATTGATGAAAAGTTTTCTCTGCGGTCCTTTTTTAGAAAAGACATAATTATAGCGATGCTCTTTATGCTAATTCTCGCGTTTTATGTTATCTATCTTAAAAAAACAATAATCGATATTGGATTTTGGAATGCAACTGTCTGGACAGCAATTCTAACACTTGTATTCCTTATCCCTACATATCCGAAATTTGTAAAAGATATAAAGACTCTCACAAAAAAACAAATGATTCCTGTCGTACTTGTATCATTGACAAGTGTGTTTGCTTACATATTGTCGAACAAAGCATATGAAGGGAGCGTGGGATTAACGAGTGTTATCATGACATTTCCAGCATCAATGATACTTGCGTTTATTATGTCAATAATTTGGCCGACACTTATGGAAAAACACGCTCTTAAAATTTATGCTCTTCGATTTTTAGCAGCAGGTGTGATGTTTATTTGTGCGATACAGCTTGGATAGCTTCTTTGATTGTTTTCTCATGATCGAAGGCGAGAGGTGTTGGTAAGTCATAGAGCGAAAACCATTTTGCTTCTTCCGCATCGTCTCCATTTTTTTCAACCCCGTCTTCAACTTCGATAATGTAGGCAAGCGTGATTACTTGTTTTGGGTGACGATTGGGTGAGGAATACACATTAAAAAATTGTACTTTTTGTACCGTAAGACCAGTCTCTTCCTTGACTTCTCTAACGACTGCGTCTTCTGCCGATTCGTCCCAACCGATATATCCACCCGGAGTTGCCCATGTGCCTTTATATGGCTCAATTCCTCGCTTGATGAGAAGGATTTGCTCGTCTTTTATGATAAGTGCGTCTACCGAGATTCCCCGATTTTCATACCTTCCGCAGTCGGAGCAAGGCTGATCTTTTACAATCAACAATTTCTTGTATCTTTCGATATCAATTGTGGTGATGATTGAGAGTGGCTCTGGTAGCCTATCTAAAGCAAACCACCCCATTGCATCACATTTATCAGCCTCCATAATCCGTGGCACTTGGCCTTTTACAATCTTAACGATAAATGTAGTGGGCACCCAATGCTGCTTATCTGCAGGAATAAGATGATCTGAGGCAGGGTATTGTTTGATGATTTCTACATCTACACCATACTCTTCTTTTACTTCTCGTATGACGCATCAGTGAGCTTTTCTCCGTACTGTACACTGCCACCAGGAATTTCCCAAAAACCTCGTTCATTTTTGCAATTTTGGCTCCGTTTAGTAATAAATAATTCGCCCTTATCATTAATTATCATCGCACCAACTGCGACACCAATATAATCCACTCCTTGTTTCATATATTTTATAGTATATCCTATTTTATATTCAGTGACTGCATGTGTTATTTCTTGTAATTAAATACATATTGAATATGTATATATAATTGATATAATTACATCGATACTATTACTTACGGTAAATATAGAGCACATTTGTCCTGAGGTTAATAGTTACATGCTCTTTGAAATGTCGCACAGAAAGTGAGGTGATGGTCCTTGTTGTGTGGATAAAAGATTGGAATACATTTCCAGTCTTACATCCACACGGCTCCCACCCACTATCGAAGAGGACTATTATGACCAAGAAGTTTCAAGCTTTTCTGTTCCTCAGCATGGCAGTTGTGTTCGGGCTCACCGCCTGCGCACCTGCTGCTGCCACCTCCTCCACTCCGGCTGAGTCAACAGTTCCTGCACAGGAGACCTCAACAGGCTCAAGTGCGGCAACTAGTGACTTGACACCGGCTACTAACCCTCTAGCCTTAAAACCAGGGGAATTTTCACGGTTTTGGACTGTCCAACCAAACAAATTTATCGAAATTCGTTTCGAGCTCAATGGAGAGTTTTCCATTGGATCGAGGCTAAATTTTCGCGAAGATGTTTGTTGGGCTGACAGGGCTGAGTTTGACTTGAGCTTGTCTGACAAGATCAAGAGTAAGGATGGAGTCACCGCCACCAAAAGTGATGATGGCACCACCCTCACGGTTGTAACAGATTTGTCCGCCATCACGGTGGGCAATCTCTGTTATGACGACAGTACGCGTCCGTAGTTGAAAAATGGCCTAGTCGTGTGGGAACGACAAAAAAAGGAGCTGTACGCTTTTGCATGTACAGGCTCCTTTAGCGGAAAGGGATGAGACAAAGGTCACATTTTGACCTTTACTGGGTTTTTACCCTTTTATTTTCTTTTTCTGTGCGACATTTTTTTCTTTTTGAAGGAGAAAATATCTTCTTAGTTCTTCAGCGAACTGTATTCTTTCATCAGGATTTGAAACCCGTGCGTTCATTATATGTACGTAGATATCATCCCCTATAAATCGAGGAAGTATATGGAGATGATAATGAAAGGCATGCTGATCTCCGGCTGGCTCATTGTTTTGAAGTATGGTAACTCCATCACATTGTCTGATTTGCTTTAGTGCAACAGCCACCTTTTTTGATACATGCGAAATATGAGCTAGTACATTTTCAGGTATATCATAGATATTCTCGTAATGGTTTATGGGGACAAGAAGAGGGTGGCCGGGATTATTTTTTATGAATTTTGAACTAATAAGTCCCACCACAATATCATCCCGATAGAACACATCGCCTTGCCTAATCATTGTTTTCTCGTTTTCGACACCGTTTACAGCAAGACAGATAGGACAACTATAATTTGAGGGAGCGTGGTTAAACATACTGAGCGGGATACGAGAATTGAACTCGCTTCTCATCCTTGGGAAGGATGCATACTACCGGTGTACTAATCCCGCAATTAAAGTAGTATACCAAAGTAGAAATAAACTCTAAATCCCAAATCTCAAATCTCAAATCCTAAGCCTTTATGGTATCAGTAGTTTTTGACCTTCTTCAACGTTGTAAGGATAGGGTATGCGGTTTGCATCAATTAGTTTACTCATCTGGTTTCCATCTCCATATACTTTTTCAGCAATCTGCCATAGATATTCACCCGGAAGTACAATATATTCCGATATTTTTTTTGTTTGGGCTGCTTTTTCCGTAATCGTACCAACTGTTGGCTGTTTTGGCTTTATTGAAGGAATAATCAAGATTTGATTTTCAGTAAGCGTATAAGGTTCTACCAGTTTATTTTCTTTAGCGATATCGCCTAGGTTATATCCTGATCCATACATCTTTTCCGCAATTCCCCAAAGATCATCCCCATTTTTTACCGTGTATGTTTTAGCATTTACTTTATCTGCTTTTTTTAATTCTCGAACTTTTGCCCTTTCTGGCTTAATTCCTATTTTGCTTAGGATAAAAAAAACAAGGAGGAAACTAACAGCACTTCCAATGAGCACTGAAGGAAGTTTTTCTCTCAGAAGAATAAGAACAGCATGTTGGTAATCAGTTGAATAGGATGGTTTTTCTTTCATAGCTGTAGAGCATTACAACGTGCTTGTATACTATCATAGTTTGACTTGAAAATCAAAATATTTTCACACCTGCTATAATTAAAACGTGTGAATATTACTAATTTATATTTACTCATATGATGGGAACTGGATTTATACTAATAGGCCTTGCATTCATACTTGGCATCTATCTAATAGCAACATACAATGGGCTCGTCGTGATGAGAGAAAGAATTAAAGAAGCGTTGTCTGGCATCGACGTTCAATTAAAAAGACGAACCGATCTTATTCCAAATCTTGTAGAGACAGTTAAGGGATACGCAAAGCATGAAAAAGCTGTGTTTGAAAATGTAACAAAAGCACGAACATCTTTAATGGGTGCAGGGACACTTCCTGAGAAGGCGGATGCGAACAATCAGCTTACAGGCGCTCTTAAATCCCTCTTTGCAGTTGCTGAAGCGTATCCAGATTTGAAAGCAAATACAAACTTTCAAGACTTACAAAGACAACTGGAGGACACAGAAGACAAGGTAGCGTATTCTAGACAGTTTTACAACACAAACGTACTTGAATTCAACAACAAAGTACAACTTTTTCCAGACACAATAGTTGCCAATATGTTTGGATTTAAAATGGCTGAATTCTTTGCAGCCACTGAAGAGGAAAGAAAAAAGATTGATGTCAAATTCTAATTCGTCTTTCGTGTAGCGTGTATCGTGTAACGTAAATGCGGTACACGTTGTGCGTTATACGCTTGAACGAAGCATATGACAATTTATTCTCAGATTTCATCAAATAAACAAAAGACGTTTCTTATATTTGCCCTTTTCATAGCTCTCTTTGCTGGCTTTTTTTATATTATTGGACTCTACTATGGCGATGCAAATGGATATCTTACCCTTGGAGTAATTATCTCACTTGCCACTTCAGTCTTTAGTTATTATTTTTCTGATTCACTTGTTCTCCTCTCAGTAGGAGCGATTCCTGCAGAAAAAAGTAAGCAATTTGACTTTTATACAGCAGGGGAGAATATGGCGCTTGCCGCAGGAATACCAATGCCAAAGCTCTATGTGGTCAATGATGAAAGCCCTAACGCATTTGCAACAGGTAGGAATCCAAAACACGCAGTTGTGTGTGCGACAACCGGTCTTTTAGGAATGATGGATAGAGCGGAGCTTGAAGGCGTCATAGCACATGAACTTTCCCATATAAAAAATTACGACATGCTTGTGATGACTGTTATCTCTGTCCTCGTAGGCACTGTCTCTCTTGTGGCAGATTGGATAGTGCGAAGTATGTGGTGGGGAGGATTTTCGAAACGTGATGATGATAGTAACAATAATAAAAATCCGCTAATGTTTGTATTACTTCTTGTAGCACTTATTATAGCCCCACTTACAGCCACTCTTATTCAGCTTGCAATTTCTCGTAAGAGAGAATATTTAGCAGATGCCGACGCAGCCCTGCTTACGAGAAGACCTATGGGACTGGCTTCAGCACTTGCTAAAATTGCAGGATATCCCCGTGGAATGGAGCGGGCAACAACAGCTACGGCCCATTTATTTATTAGTAATCCGTTCAAGAAAGGGAAAAAAGGTGATTGGTTGGTAAGTTTATTCAGTACTCACCCACCAATTGAAGAGAGAATACTGATACTTCGACAAATGTAAAATTAAAAATTAGCGTTGTGTTTCATGTTTAGAATAGCGCTCTTTGTTTCAAAATTTGTTGATTGGTCAATACACCTATTCAATCTAGGATCTGGCTCTACGTGGCCTGGAGAAGTAGCACTGCGCATTGACCCACTCTTCGTACAACACATGATAGAAAAAACATTACTTCGGACGATTCTCATTGTTGGAACAAATGGAAAAACAACGACAGCTGCACTTATCGCGCATGGACTTCATAAAAAAGGAAAAAGAACAATTAATAATCCTGAAGGCGCAAATTTATTAAATGGTGTCGCATCCACATTGGTAAAAAAAAGTCTACCAGACGGGACAATTAATAGTGACTTTGGACTTTTTGAATTAGATGAGAATGCATTTTCACACGTTATTGCACAAATAAAAAAGCCTCATATTATTTTATTTCTCAATCTTTTTAGAGATCAGCTTGATAGATATGGAGAAGTGCACAGTATTACAGCCCGCTGGCAAAAAGCATTATCAACAGTTACGAATGAAACTACTCTTATCATAAATGGTGACGATCCACGCCTGGCTTATATGGGGAAACAAACATCACTTCCAACCATTTACTTTGGATCCTCAAAAGAGGATAAAAGCCAAAAGGAAGTACCCCATGATGTCGACTCTGTTCATTGTCCGGCTTGTGGAAGTAAGCTACTTTATTTCACCATGAGTTATTCCCATCTGGGGGATTATGCATGTAAACAGTGTGGATTTGCAGCACCTGAGCGGTGGTCGGAGTCAATTGAGTCAATTCCAGTACTGCTTGGTTTATATAATAGATACAATGTGCGGGCTGCTGTGATGGCCCTTCGTCAAATTTGTGGAATCGAGCATAAAGAAGCGCGAAATCTCCTTGAAGGGTTTCATCCTGCATTCGGAAGACAAGAACACATTACTGCGATGGAAAAAGAGTGGATTATTATCCTTGCAAAAAATCCGGCAGGTTTTAATCAGTCAATCGATTCACTTCGTGAGATAGTAAAAGATGCGAAAACAGACATAGGTATCATTTTGAATGACAGAATTCCTGATGGAACAGATATATCTTGGATATGGGATGTGGAATTTGAGAAAGTGCTTGACCATACAAATACAATCGTTGTTTCTGGAGATAGAACTTACGATATGGCCATAAGAATGGAGACTGTACTGAAAGATCAAAGTGCGATGCTAAAAGCGGAACCTGAGTTAAAAAACGCTTTGAATTCTTTAGCCAAAAACCATACATCAACAACACCGATAATTATTCTTGCAACATACACAGGGATGTTAGAAGTCAGGAAAATATTAAAAGGGAGAGCTCTATTATGAACAATAATGATTTTAAAATTAAAATAGGTTGGCTCTATCCTGAACTCATGAGTACGTATGGAGACCGCGGCAATATTCTTTACTTGAGAAGAAGATGTGAAAAATATGGAATTGCTACGGAGGTTATTTCGATCGACCAATCATTTTTGCCCGCACAGTTTAACGACATAGACTTTATATTTGGAGGTGGCAGCCAAGATACAGAGCAAGAGATAGTCATGAGAGACCTTAAGGGAGAGAAATCTAAAGTTCTCAAGTCAAAGATTGAAAACGATACGCCGGCACTTTTTGTTTGTGGCTCTCCTCAGCTCATGGGGAATTCGTATGAACCAGCAGTAGGAAAAAAGATTGAAGGTTTGGGAATTTTTGATATGGAATCAGTGCACCCTGGCCCCACAGTTGCTCGGTGTATTGGAAATACTGTTGGGGAAGTGATCATGGAAAATATCGGCATGCCAGTTGACGACAAACTCATTATTGGTTTTGAAAATCATGGAGGGCGGTCCCATTTGGGAACAAACGCAAAGCCCTTTGCAAAGGTGATAAAGGGATTTGGGAACAATGGAGCCGATGGATATGAGGGCGTCGTCTATAAAAATGCAATCGGGTGTTATTATCATGGGCCATTTCTTCCCAAGAATCCAGCTATGGCGGATTTTTTTATTCGTAAGATAGTAAAGGTAAAATATGATGAAAAAATTGAACTAAAAAAACTTGAAGATTTGTTTGAGATAAAGGCGAGAGAAATGCTTTTGAAACGATGGGGAGTAACAACAGATCTAATTAAACCCTAAATTCCAAACTCTAAGCAAAACTAAACTACGTTTTTTAAATTTAGAATTTTGTGTTATTTGTTTAGAGTTTAGGATTTCGGATTTGGAGTTTTTATTCGTTTCAAAAACTTTTATATCTGTTGTCAAAGTTTGGTCGTTACTCTTTATAACTCGCTCAACTTATCGTATAATCTTCCACATGAGTACAAAATTAATTTCTAAAGCCGAGGTTCTTCATCTTGCCAAACTAGCGGGCCTCACTCTTACTGAGGAAGAAATTGAAAAATATACCGTCCAATTCGGCCAAACTCTTGATTATGTGCAAAACCTTAATGAACTAAATACTGATGGAGTGGAGCCGACAAATTCTGTAGTCAATCTGTCAAACGTGACATTTGAAGATGGAGAAAAAAACAAAAGACAACTGACACCGGATGAAGCATTTGCAAATGGAAAGAATGTGAAAGACAAGGCTTTTGTTGTTGGAAGAATTATGTAAATTGTACATTTTATAGATCCCGAATCAAGTTCGGGATGACACAAACTATGTTACTCGGAAAGACAATTACAGAGATCAAAGATCTCATCAAAGCAAAAAAAATCACGAAAGTGGAAGTTTTTTCCTATTTCACGCAAAGGATTGAAAAATATAATCCAAGTATTAACGCCTATTTAACAATGCAAAAAAAAACAGAAAACAGCATTTTAGATGGGGCGCTTTCTGGCATTCCTCTTGCTGTTAAGGACAATTTTTGTACAAAAGGTGTGCGCACAACTGCCTCTGCAAAGGTTCTTGATACCTTTATTCCTCCTTATGAATCAACAGTAACGACACATTTGAAAGAAGCGGGTTATGAACTGTTGGGAAAGACAAATATGGATGCATGGGCACACGGTTCATCGACAGAAACATCAGATTATGGGGCTACAAAAAATCCATGGGATATATCAAGAAGTCCTGGTGGTTCATCAGGCGGTACTGCTGCGGCAGTAAGCGCATATTTAGCACCGGCTGGTATCGGAAGCGAAACTGCAGGATCGATCCGACAACCTGCATCCTGGAGTGGAGTAGTCGGGCTCAAACCAACCTATGGAAGAGTTTCCCGTTATGGCGTCATTGCTATGGGTTCATCTCTTGATTGTCCAGGGCCACTCACTCTTTGTGTAGAAGATGCGGCAATAATTCTTCAGACAATCGCAGGCAAAGATCAATTTGATGCAACGAGTGCACCAGTCCCCACAGAAGATTACGTCGCAAAAATGAAGGAAAAAAAGTCATACACAATCGGTATTGCCAAGGAGTATTTTGAAGGATTAGATGATGACATAAGAAAATCCCTTGAAGAATCGATACAGGTTTTTAAGAAATTGGGGTTCAAGACAAAGGAAGTGTCATTATTATCCCCCCAGTATTCCATTTCCGTCTATACAATCATTCAGCGAGCGGAGGTCATGAGTAATCTTTCTCGTTATGATGGTATCCGTTATGGCAATCCGAGAACTTTCTTTGGAAGTGAAGCAAAAAGACGAGGAATGCTTGGAACATATACGCTTTCCTACGGGTATTATGATGCATTCTTCAAAAAAGCCCAGAAAGTCCGCACACTCATTATCGAAGATTTTAAGCGTGCATTTAAGGATGTCGATTTCATTATCGGGACTCCTTCTCCTGTCACAGCGATCAAGCTTGGAGAGTTTGAAAAATATCCATTCTTTGGAGAGTTGATGGACAAATTCAATGAACCAGGTGCAATGGCTGGAATTCCAGGAATAAGTCTGCCAACTGGCCTTGATAGAAATGGACTACCTATGAGTCTTCATCTCATGGCAAACTACTTTCGTGAAGCAGACTTATTAAATGCATCCTATCAATTCGAAAAGGAAACTGATTTTATGGGAGTAATTAAAAAGGGAATTAATAATCTTAAAGCCTAAAGTTTAAAGCTAAAAGCTATATATGAAAACATACATACCCGTCATAGGACTTGAAATACATGTTGAGCTAAAGACAAAATCCGGTATGTTCTGTCAGTGTGCAAATGGACTCGAAGATGCGGCGCCAAACAGCCAAGTCTGTCCAGTGTGTCTTGGTCTTCCAGGGGCACTTCCCGTTCCAAACAAAACAGCGATAGAATGGACAGTAAAGATTGGCAAAGCACTAAACTGCGCAATCAGTAGACATACAAAATTTGATAGAAAACATTATTCATATCCAGATCTTGCGAAGGGATATCAGATATCTCAGTATGATGAGCCAATTGCCCGCAATGGATATCTTGAGTTTGGGAAGAATCATGGAACATATAAAAATGAGGAAAGGAAATTTCGAATTCACCGTGTCCATTTGGAAGAAGATACTGGGAAACTTATTCATATCGGTACAGAAACGAGAATCGACTTTAATCGATCCGGCGTGCCTCTTGTTGAAATCGTCACTGAACCAGATTTTTCTTCCTCTGCTGACGTAAAGATGTTCTTGGAAGAGCTTCATGCGATCATTCGCTATCTGGAAATATCCGATGCCGACCTTGAAAAAGGGACCATGCGTATGGAGCCAAACATCAGCGTAAGAGTGCTTAAAGCTGAAGGCGAAAAGCCAGAAGATAACAAAAATGGTTTAGGATTTGAACTGCCAAAATATAAAGTAGAAGTAAAAAATATTAACTCATTCAATTTCGTAAAACGTGCGATTGATTTTGAAGTTGCACGGCATATCGAACTTCTTGAAAAAGGAGAGATTCCTCCACAGGAAACACGAGGATGGGATAGTGAGAAGGGGATAACCTACTCCCAAAGAGTAAAGGAAGATGCGCACGACTATCGTTATTTTCCAGAACCGGATATTCCACCCTTCACACTCGAAGATTCATATATTGAAGCGATAGTAAAAACAGCGCCAGAATTACCAAAGGCAAAGATGGATAGATTTATAAAAGAATATAAATTAAAAGAGCTTGATTCGTACATCATCACAAGAGACAAAAAACTGAGTACCTATTTCGAAACCGTTCTTATCGCCATCAAAAAAGAAAATAAGGAAAATAGTATCGAACAGAAAGTTGTTGGCGCAATAGTTAATAAACGTGTTTCAACAGAACTAAAACCGGAAGAATTTGCAAAGAAATTTCTAGAACTAATCCGTCCTGTTGAGACAGACTCAGAGCTGCTTGATTCATCGGTAAAAACAGTCCTTGAGGGTAATGAGAAAGCCGTCACAGAGTACAAATCTGGAAAACAGACAGTCATCATGTTTCTCGTTGGGCAGGTGATGAAACAAATGAAGGGAAAAGCTGATGCAAGTACCGTGCGAAAGGCACTAGAGGAAAAGCTGAAAGCTTAAAACATGTTTCTTGAGCGGTTGTAACTCTCAGACGAACTTTATATACTAAGGAACATTATGGCCTTTACCCATCTCCATGTTCATACAGAATATTCACTCCTTGATGGTATGTGTCGTGTGGGAGAAGTTCTTCAGAAAGCGAAAGATCTTGGTATGACATCGCTCGCAATTACAGATCATGGCGCTCTTTATGGCGCATTTAAGTTTTATATTAAAGCAAAAGATATTGGCATAAAACCAATTATTGGGGTGGAAGTATATAAAGCCAAACATTCTCGATTTGATAAAGATTCCGTTGAGGATAAAGATCGGTATCACATGGTACTTTTAGCAAAAGATCTGATTGGGTATCGCAACTTAATGCGCATGGTGAGTGCGGCCCATCTCGAAGGAATGTATTACAAACCTAGAGTAGACTTTGAACTCCTTCAAAAATATAGTGAAGGCGTGATCGCACTCTCAGGATGTTTGGGAGGAGAGATTTCTCAACTTCTCAATGAAGGGCAGCACACTGCTGCAGAAGAAGCTCTCAAGAAATATCTCGCCATTTTTAAAGATGATTTTTATCTTGAACTACAGCGTCACCCTAATCTTCCCGATCTAGACAGAGTAAATGATGATCTGGTAAAACTCAGCCGGAAATATGGGATACCACTAGTTGCAACAAACGATGTTCATTACATCAATGAGGCTGATGCTTATGCACAAGAAGTATTGCTTTGTATCCAAACACAGCGGACCATTTTTGAAAAGAATCGTCCCATGAGTATGATCGATGTCCCTGACTATTATTTTAAAACGGAAGAACAGATGCGTGCAGCATTTTCCGACTTACCAGAGGCGATTGAGAATACCAATAAAATTGCAGATAAATGTAATTTGGATATGCCCTATGGTAAATGGGTTCTACCAAAATATGATACCCCGGATAATCTGTCTCCAGAAGATTATTTACGTAAACTCACCTATGAGCGGAAAGATCGAGTCACCGATTTTACTCCCGAAGAGACAATGAAGAGGCTCGACTACGAGCTCAATATCATCAATACTAAAGGGTATGCAACATACTTTCTTATCGTTCAAGATTTTGTAAACTGGGCAAAGACGCATGGAGTTGGAGTTGGTCCGGGGCGCGGATCTGTGGCTGGATCTCTTGTCGCATACGTTTTGAGAATCACCGACATTAATCCTCTTGAGCACAACCTTCCTTTTGAACGTTTTTTAAATCCTGAAAGACCCACTCCTCCAGATATTGATATTGATTTTGCTGATGTACAGCGTGATGAAGTGCTTGCTTACGTCACAAATAAATATGGAAAAGAAAAAGTTGCACAGATTATTACATTCGGCACAATGGAAGCGCGTCTTGTAGTTCGTGATGTGGGACGAGCGTTGGGTATGTCCTATGCCCAGGGTGATCGACTTGCAAAAATGATTCCACAAGGAAAACAAGGCTCTCAACTCAAGTTGGCTCAAGCAATGATTGAAGCTCCTCCACTGAAATATGCATATGACAATGAACCAGAAACAAAACGCTTAATTGATGTAGCATTTCGTCTTGAAAGTCTACCCCGCCACTCATCAGTTCACGCAGCTGGAGTCATTATTGCCGCAGAGGATCTTACCAATTTTGTGCCAATTCAAACGGAGTCAAAACAAGGGAGAGTCATCACCCAGTATGACATGTATTGTCTTGATTTAAATGCTGTTCAAAATAATAAAGCTGTTGGATTGCTCAAAGTCGACTTCTTAGGACTGCGTAATTTGACAATCCTTGATAAAGCTATTCATCTTGCTCAAAATACCACAGGAGTGAAGATCGATATCCATGATATTCGTATGGACGATAAGAAAACATATGATCTCATTTCAGAAGGTAGTACAATCGGAGTGTTTCAGCTAGAGTCTGCCGGTATGAGGCGGCTCGCAAAGGATCTAAAACCAAATAAAATGAGTGACATTACTGCTATGGTGGCGCTCTATCGCCCAGGTCCTATGGATCTTATTCCCTCCTTTATTTCTGGCAAAAAAGATCCAAGTACTGTCAAGTATCTTCATCCTGTCTTAAAAAAAATTATGGGAGAAACATACGGGGTTTTGGTGTACCAAGAACAGGTCATGGAAATTGCACATATTCTTGCCGGTTATTCAATGAGTGAAGCAGACAATTTCCGAATGGCCATGGGTAAAAAAAAGAAATCACTCATGGACATGGAGCATATTAAATTTGTTGATGGGTGTATAAAACATGGATATACAAAAAAACTTGCTGAAAAGATTTTTGAGTTCATGGAAAAGTTTGCGGCCTACGGATTTAATAAGCCCCACTCTGCTTCATATGCTCTTATTGCATACTGGACAGGATATATGAAGGCGAACTTTCCTGTTGAATATATGACAGCGCTTCTCACAGCAGAACTTCAAGGTGTTGCAGGGCCAATGAGAGAGATTAAAATGGCGCAAGCTATTGAAGAGTGTCGAAGAATGGAGATCCCGGTCCTTCCTCCGGATATCAACAAATCAGATAGCGATTTCACCATTGCTGGAAAAAGCATCAGATTTGGTCTATCGGCAATTAAGAATGTCGGAAGTGCAGCTATCGACTCAATGATCGAGATGAGAAAAAAAGAGCTCTACAATGGCTTCAAGGATTTCCTTACCAAAGTTGATCTTCGAAAAGTAAATAAGAAAACAGTTGAAAGTTTGATCAAATCTGGCGCATTTAGTGCATTTGGCAACTGTGCTACGTTGCTTAAGGTCTATCCTGAAATGGTAAAAGATTTAGCTGCCTCAAAAGACAGCGAGTCAAAAGGACAGTTTGGCCTTTTTTCAGGACATGTCGAGCATAAAAAAGTAATTGACTCGTTTGAATCGATTCCAGAACTAACTGAAGATGAACTGTCCATGAATGAAAAAGAAGTTATAGGCTTTTTGATCAGCAAGAATCCTCTTGCACGTTTTGCAGCAATCATTCAAGAAAGGGCTACAAAGAAAATTGGGGAAATAGGGAAAACAGACGATAAAAAAGTGGTAGTTCTCGTTGGGGTTATCAGTGGAAAGAAGATAATCAGGACAAAAAAAGACAACAAAGAAATGGCGTTTATTACCATGTATGATGACACAGGGACTATTGAGGGGGTTTTCTTTCCTAAAACATTTGAAAAATTGAAGTCGATTATTGCGGTAAATCAAGTGGTGCTTGCAAAAGGTACTGTGGCAGAAAGAGACGATTCAATGAGTTTTCTTATCGATAATGCTGTGAAGCTGGGATAAGTCAAAATTCTTTTTTTATTGACAACTTATTTTAATGTATGGTACAATATTCGCGGTCTCATCTAAAGAAGGTAAACAGTTCATTTGTCATCGAATCCTTTAAAGTTAAGGAGAAAAGAAAGGCAGAGGAAACGTTTCAGATGAGTGACGTGTTGGATTTAGGAATGTATTTGGTCGTTCCACTTCTTTTTTTTCTTGGAGTCGGAATAGTACTGGATAACAAGCTAAAAATACAGCCGTTCGGAACTATTTTTGGTTTATTGTTTGGAACTATTGGTTCTATGTTCAATTTAATAAAAATTGTCCGACGTTTTTCATCTCATGCCTGAAATTAGCATTAAAGCCGAAACTCTTTTTTACATCGGTACGTTCGCTGTAAAAAACTCCATGGTTCTTTCATCTCTTGTTTTTATCTTCTTTGTTTTTCTTGGTCTTGCATACCATAAAGAATCTCAGAAGGATGAAAAATCAGGCCTCTACTACACTTTAAATTTAGTACTCAGGAGCCTATATGAGCTTTTTGAGAGTATTGTTCACGATAAAATTACTGTATTTTTCCCTCTTCTTTCTGCATTTTTTCTCTGGATTCTTATTCAAAACTGGAGCGGTCTTCTTCCTGGAGTTGGAAGTATTATGGTAAAAGTACCTGCAGCGGTAGTACACGGAACAATTTTTACACAAGAAGCTCATAAAATTGTACCCCAAAAAGAAGTAGTGCAAGAAAAAGGGGAGATATTGAATTTACATGGCGAATCAGCTGTGGCAAAAACAGAAAAAAGTGAAGGTAAGGCAGAAGTGGGAGAAGGGGAGTCTGAATTTAAAAAAATCCCTCTTTTTAGAGGAAATAATGCTGATTTAAATGCAACTCTCGCTCTTGCAATTATTTCAGTTACGATGATTCAGGTATATGGTATTCAATTTTTAGGATTCAAAACATATATTTCTAAATTCCTCAATTTTAAAGATCCTATTTATTTTGTTCTTGGACTTCTTGAGGTTGTCTCAGAGATTTCAAAGGTCGTATCATTTGCTTTTCGTTTGTTCGGAAATATTTTTGCAGGAGAAGTACTGCTTACTATTGTTGCTTTCCTTGTGCCTGTTTTAGCCTCATTCCCCTTTATAATTCTTGAAATTTTTGTAGGATTTGTGCAGGCTCTCGTATTTTCTATGTTGACATCTGTATTTATTAGCCTGTCGGTGAGTCATCATTAAACATTTAGCATATAGCATGTAACATTTTGAATGTTGCATGTTTCATGTTACATGTTACATAAAACAAAGGGGGTGTACATATTATGAACGCAGAATCCGTCAAAATGATCGCTATCGCATTTACAATCGGTGTTGGCGCAATTGCACCAGCCCTTTCTATTGGAACAATTGCCTCAAAAGCAGTTGAAGCATTAGGACGCAACCCAGAAGCAGAATCATCAATTAGAACAGCTATGATTCTTGGACTAGCATTCGCAGAAGCTATTGCTATTTACGCTCTTGTTGTTGCACTTATTCTCAAATTTACATAATTTGAGTATTTGAATATTATGGAAAATCTCGGAGTTGATATAAAATTATTAGTGGCCCAGCTCATAAATTTCGGTCTGTTCTTTTTCATCTATAAAAAGCTTATAGCAGGTCCTTTTGTGGCTGTTATGAAAAGCGAAAAGTTGAAAGACGCAGAAAGAAAAAGAATTCATGAGGAAGCCCAAAAACAAAAAGAGATGCTCGCTCTTGCAGAAAAGAATGCAAAGGAAGAGATTCAGAAGAAAACAGAAGAGAGCCTGAAATCAGTGCACCACGCTGCAGAACTTGAGCGAAGTGCATTACTTAAGAAAGCACAAGAAGAATCAGGTGAAATTGTCAAGCGTGCATCTAAGCAGATTGATGAAGAGCGACGTCAGATGGAAAAACAGTACAAAGAGACATTGGCAAAAGTGAGTGTTATGACAGTCGAACATGTCCTTAAAGATTTTCTTACTGAAGACATGCAAAGACAGATTAACGCGAAGGTTCTTACCAATTTAGAAAAGAACTAATATCGTATGCGACTCGATCCACAAGTGAAAGAACGACTAAAAAAAACGTTTACCGAAGGGCTTGTTGCTCAAAAGGAGTTGGTAACTATCTATTCGACATATAGCTTGTCAACAAGCGAAATGAAGGATATTTGTGCCCGACTACCTCAGTATACTAACAGCACGGTAGAAAATAAAGTTGACCCAACATTGTTGGGCGGCATTGTTATCAAATCTGGTTCAAAAGTCATCGATCTATCCATGCGCAACGCATTACATTTATTAAAAAAACAGCTCTATGAAAGCAATTGATCAGTATCTTGAACAAATTGAGCGAGAAATTAAAAACAGTAAGCTCGACTATAAAACTGATGAAGTTGGAACAGTTCAGGAGTTGCGGGATGGCGTTGCATTGATAGCAGGACTTGATAAAGCTGGATTTGGAGAAGTCGTTGAGTTTGCAAGTGGTGTCAAAGGATATATCATCGACATGATGGAAGATTCCGTTGGCGTAATCGTTCTTGGTGATTATCTGAAAATTAAGTCAGGAGAACAAGTAAAGGCACTAAACTATACTCTTTCTGTGCCTGTAAGTGATAAATTGATTGGACGCACAGTTGATCCAATGGGACTTCCAATAGATGGAGGAGAATCACTCCCCGCAGATACATGGAATCCAGTGGAAAAAGTTGCGCCATCAGTTGTCTACCGAAAGCCAGTCAACGTCCCTATGCAGACAGGAATCAAGGCTATTGATGCCTTGTTCGCTATAGGTAGAGGACAACGTGAGTTAATTATTGGAGATCGAGGAACAGGAAAGACCACTATTGCACTCGACACAATCATTAATCAAAAAGGGCAAAATGTCATTTGTATCTACTGTGGAATTGGCCAAAAAAATTCTAAAATCGCACTTGTAAGTGAGCTATTAAAAAAACAGGGAGCGATGGACTACTCAATTATTGTGAGCGCCTCCTCATCTGATCCTGCCTCATTGCAGTATTTAGCCCCCTATACAGCAAGTGCTATCGCAGAATTCTTTATGGCACAAGGAAAAGACGTCTTAGTTGTTTATGATGATTTGTCAAAACATGCATGGGCATATCGACAGGTCTCACTTATTCTTCGCCGACCAGCAGGTCGCGAGGCATACCCAGGTGATATTTTCTACTTGCATTCTCGTCTCCTTGAGCGAGCATGTCGATTAGAAGATTCAGCAGGTGGCGGATCCATTACTGCACTTCCTGTGATTGAAACACTTGAAGGAGATGTATCAGCATATATTCCAACAAATGTCATTTCTATTACGGATGGGCAGATATTCCTTGAGACCGACCTCTTTAATGCAGGCATAAGACCTGCAATAAACATCGGTATTTCCGTTTCGCGTGTTGGAGGAAATGCTCAGACAAAGGCTATGAAGCAGGTCGCGGGAAGACTTAAACTTGATCTTGCTCAATATCGAGAGATGGCAGCATTTTCTCAGTTTGAAAGTGATCTTGATGAAGAGACAAAGAAACTTCTCAATCGTGGTGCAAAAGTTACACAACTTATGAAACAAGGCAAAAACAAGCCATATAGATTGGGAGAAGAAATTATTGTACTTTGGGCAGCAAACAAGGGATATTTAGATCTCATTCCTGCTCCAAAAGTCACTGATTTTGAAAACGAGCTTATTAAATCAGTCCGACTACAAGGTGAGAAGATTATCCACTTGATTGAAAAAGAAAAAGTAGTTACTCCACATATCGAAGAATTACTTGCTCCATTTGTAAAAAATGTCGTAGATGGATTTATAGTACAGTAAACGTATGAATGTAAGACAAGTTCGCAAAAAAATTAAGTCTGTTGGGAACGTAAAAAAGATCACTCGTTCTATGCAACTTGTTTCTGCAATCAAAATGAAGAAAAGTCAGCAAGCAGCACTTGAGGCAAGACCGTACCAAGAGCAGTTAGAACTTGTAATCAAGAAGGTTATGACAAAAGTGGAATCGGTAAAATCCCCACTACTTGTCACACATGCATCTGAGAAAGCATCAGACTTAGTCATAGTACTTACTGGCAACAAAGGGCTTTGTGGATCGTTTAATATCGACCTGTTTCGTTACATAGCGAACAATGTTGATATTAAAACAACAAAGTTTATAACAATTGGAAAAAAGGGTGCTCAATTTTTATCAAAGACAGGGGGAGACATCCTAGCTGACTATTCCCACACAGCGCCACTCAACAATATCTCTGCTGTGATAAGCTTCTCATTAGAGACATTTTTGAATGGTACCTATAAACGCGTGTTTATTCTTTACAACAGGTTTATTTCGACTTTAAAAACAGAAACAACACTTGCACAACTATTGCCATATAAGCTTGATTTTGAACAAAAAGAGATAGAAGAAAAAGAATATAACGAATATATCATTGAGCCAAGCCCAATGGAGATCATTGAGCGAATTTTAAGAAGTTTTGTAGAAGAAAAAGTGCGTAATGCGGTAATTCAATCGGAAGCCGGAGAGCATTCAGCTCGTATGATTGCGATGAAGAGTGCGACTGATAACGCAAATGACGTTATTTTTAATTTGACATTACTCGGAAATAAACTCAGACAAGAAAAGATTACAAATGAATTATTAGACATGGTGACTGCCAAAGAGTCAGTTGAAGCAGGGTAATGTTATAAATTTCAAATTAATAATTAAAATTTAATATATATACAATATGAGTATGCTAAAAGGAATTATTTCATCAGTCCGAGGAGTCGTCGTCGATGTGCAATTTCCAGAGGACAACACACCTGGAATTTACGATGCACTTGTTCTTGAAGATAAAAAAGTAGGGAGGACAATCTTTGAAGTTCAGGCAGTGCTTGAGCCTGGACTCGTCCGTACAGTGGCTATGGGTAATGTGTTTGGCGTAAGTCGTGGTATGGAAGTCTCAAACTCTGGAAAACCAATCGACGTCCCAGTTGGAGACGAAACGCTTGGAAGAATCTTTAATGTTCTTGGAGAGGTTATCGATGAAGGAGCAGAAATAAAAACAACAGACAGAATGCCAATTCATCGCAATGCTCCAACACTTGCAGAACAAGCGGTAGAACAGGAGATTTTTGAAACAGGTGTAAAAGTTATTGATCTTGTTGCCCCATTCATTAAGGGTGGTAAAACAGCAGTATTTGGAGGAGCAGGAGTTGGAAAGACAGTTCTTATCCAAGAGCTCATCCATAACGTCGCTAAAGAGCACGCAGGAGTTTCAGTCTTTACCGGAGTCGGAGAGAGAACTCGTGAAGGAAATGATTTATGGCGCGAAATGAAGGAAACAAAAGTTATCGATAAGACAGCTCTTGTGTTTGGACAGATGAATGAATCTCCAGGTAATCGTCTTCGTGTTGCACTTACTGGAGTCACCATGGCAGAGCATTTCCGAGATAAAAAAAACATGGATGTACTTCTCTTTATCGACAACATTTTCCGATTTGCACAAGCAGGCAGTGAGGTATCAGCACTTCTTGGACGTATTCCATCAGCGGTAGGATATCAGCCAACTCTAGCATCCGAAATGGCTTCATTGCAAGAAAGAATTACCTCGACAAAAAAAGGATCAATCACATCAATTCAAGCTGTATACGTTCCAGCAGACGATTACACCGATCCAGCTCCAGTTGCGACATTCTCCCATCTGGATGCATCACTTAATCTTGAAAGATCTCTTGCTGAGCAAGGACTGTTCCCAGCCATTGATCCATTATCCTCAAACTCTCGTGCCCTTGACCCAGACGTCGTTGGAGCAGATCATTATCAGGTAGCTCGTGATGTTGTCAAGACTTTGCAAAGATATAAGGATTTGCAAGATATCATTGCAATTCTTGGAATGGAAGAGCTTTCCGACAGTGATAAGCTTGTCGTCTCACGTGCACGAAAAATTCAAAGATTCCTCACACAACCAATGTCTGTCGCAGAACCATTTACTGGAAGACCTGGAAAATATGTTCCTATGAAAGAGACAGTACGTGGATTTAAAGAGATATTGGACGGAAAGCATGATGACAAATCAGAAATGGCATTTTACATGGTCGGCACAATTGATGAAGTTAAAAAGACTGAAGCAAAAAGCTAAGAGTTATTAAGTTCGTAAAGTTTATAAAGTTACATAGTGGCAAAGAGATAATGTCAAAACTAAAGCTCAAAATTATAACCCCAAAGAATATTGCTCTTGAAAAAGAGATTGATGGGGTAACGCTTCCTTCAAGCGAAGGAGAGATGACAATTCTTCCCCGTCATATCAATCTTTTTGCGATCCTTGAAGAAGGAGTAGTTCACTATTGGAATGGTGAAGAGAGTGAATATTTAGCAATTGGAGGAGGATATGTTGAGACAAACGGAGAAGAAGTTTCCCTCCTTGTTTCAAGAGCGTATGGCCAAAAAGGAATTGATGAACAACAGACACAGCATGCTATAAATGATGCTAAAGAACGTATGAAGGGTGCAAAGACAGAGGATGCAAGAAAAGAAATCTCCTCTATGCTTCGACGTTCTGTCATTGATGCAAAACTTCTCAAAAAGAAAAAACATCACTCTGTATAATGAAAACTTCTGCACGACTACAGAAGCAAATTAAATTGACACTTGCCCAACAGGCAAAGTTTAAGCTTCTTTTTCCCTATCTTAAGAAAAAACAAAAAATCCTTGATCTTGGCTGTGGTAGTATGTGGCTCACCAAAACGCTCAGAGAAAAAAAATTCAATTGCACAGGTTTTGCCGATGTTCCACCCGCAGATATCGTTGGAGACATCAAGAAATATCGATTCAGAAAACAATCATTTGACGTCGTCATTGCTCTTGAAGTCGTCGAGCACGTTTCCTGTTTTGAGGAGATTCGGCGAATACTTAAACCAAACGGTCTTCTTATTCTTTCAACACCAATGCCACATTTTGATTGGCTTTGCCTTATTGGAGAGAAGCTTCATGTGCTTCAAGATCGCGGAACGCCTCACTGCAATCTGACCTATCTGAAAGATGTTCCATTCAAAAAGATTTTTGAGACCTCGCTTATTGGGATAATACAGTTTGGGGTGTTTAAAATTTAGTTCGGCCCTCCATTTTCACCCACTCAGCCTGTATAATAGTACTTTATGGCATTGATCATCGTCGAATCCCCAACCAAAGCGCGCACTTTTAACCGCATCCTAAAAATGGATGGAAAAGGGAATGAGTACTTCGTTATTGCAACACTTGGGCACATCCGTGATCTTCCTGGAAGCGAGATGGCGATTGATTTTAACGATCATTATCGTCCAAAATACGAATATATCGAGAAACGAAAAAAAGTCATTGATCAAATGATTGCCCTTTCCAAAGAGCACGATGAGATCATTCTTGCAACCGATTTGGATCGTGAGGGAGAGTCAATCTCTTATCACGCAGCCTATATTCTGGGATTGGTAAAGGAAAACTGGCCAAACATTGAATTTGCAGATGTAACAAAGAAAATAAAGAGAATTGTGTTTCATGAAATCACAGCTTCTGCTCTTAAAGAAGCGTTAGAGAACCCTGCGGAGCTCCGAATGGATCTTGTTAAAGCGCAACAAGCGCGTCGTATTCTAGATCGCATTGTAGGATATGAGCTCTCGCCCCTTCTTTGGAAAAAAACGGGCAAAAATTGGCTATCAGCTGGACGTGTCCAAACAGTAGGAGTCCGCCTTGTTGTTGAACGCGAAAAGGAAAGAATTGCATTTACTCAAGAGCCTTATATTTTAATGACAGGACTTTTCAACATTGAGGGTAATGAGGTCTCTGCAAAATTGAAAAAACTAAAAGGGGATGTTATTGAAATTTCCAAACCAATAAAGTTGTATGCAGGGGAATATACATTTACAAGGACAAGTATAACTCCCGCTCAAGCCGAAGAAACAAAAAAAACACTAATGGGAACGACATTCAAAGTCGCAGATATGAAGGAGACAACGACCAATCGCTATCCAACACCTCCTTATACAACCTCATCCCTACAGCAGGATGCTTTTTTCAAATGTGGGTTTTCTTCTCGACAGGTCATGAGCTTGGCACAGTCACTCTACGAAAAAGGATATATTACCTATCACAGAACAGACTCGTTTAATCTCTCAACACAGTTTGTATTCCGTGCAAAAGATTATATTATCGAAAAATTTGGTGCTGAATATGCACTTGAGAAACCTCGAGGATACAGGACAAAATCTCGTATGGCACAGGAAGCTCATGAGGCAATCAGACCAACAAAACTCATAGAGGTTGACGAACTTACAAAGAAAAAAGAGACGCTTACTGTTAATCATAAAAAGCTTTACAAGCTGATCTTTGATCGTGCAGTGGCAACACAGATGAAAGAAGCAGAATTAAAGACGATCACATTTGATCTTGTTTCCCCTGTTCAAGACGTATTTGAAGCTTCTGCCACGAAGGTTGTATTTGATGGATTCTTGAAGCTTATGGAATCTGTTAAGCAAGAAAATAGAGAATTAAATGCAGTAACAGACGGGACAGCTGCAACAATAAAAGATGTCGAATCAAAAGAAATGCAGACATCTCCACCCCCAAGATATAACGAAGCGTCTCTCATTCGTACTATGGAAGAAGAAGGTATTGGTCGTCCTTCCACCTATGCCTCCATCATTTCGCTTATACAGGTTAAAGGATATGTCGACAAAGATGGGCGATACTTTGTCCCAACGGTCATAGGAACAGCTATTTCAGATTATCTCAGCCAAAATTTTTCCCACGTATTTGAACTTGATTTCACATCAGGTATGGAAGATAAGTTTGATTTAATTGCAGAAGGTAAGGCGGACATGGTTGGTGTACTTGACGAGTTTTATCAGCCATTTTCCAAAGAACTTGAGGTAAAGAAAAAGGAAATAGGCATGATTCAGATAAAAGAAGAGACAACAGAAAAATGCCCAAAATGTACAAAGCCCCTTATCATCCGATTTTCAAAGTTTGGCAAGTTTTATGCATGTAGTGGCTACCCAGACTGTAAATTTACGAAGTCGTTCCTTTTTGTAGTTAAAAATAGAAAATGCCCAAAATGTGCTGGTGATGTTGTGGTAAAATTTACCAAAACACGGAAGAAATTTTACGGGTGCGCAAACTATCCGACCTGTGATTTTTCTACGTGGGCATTACAAAATATACCTGTAAAAGAAGATGAAAAGAAACCATCCGCTTAAATATATTTTTATTTCAGGTGGTGTTATTTCCGGTATCGGGAAGGGTATCACCTCTGCTTCTATCTCTTATCTCCTAAAATCGGCTGGCTACAATGTGGTCCCAATCAAATTTGAAAACTATCTTAATCTTGATGCTGGCACAATCAACCCAATAGAACACGGCGATCCTTATCTATGTGAGGATGGAACTGAGGCAGATATGGACATTGGAACCTATGAAAAGTTCTTGGATCAGGAAATGGGCAGTGATAACTTTGTCACCATTGGAAAGATCTACAAGACGGTAATCGATCGAGAACGCAGATTTGAATATAACGGTGAAGACGTTGAGGCAATCCCTCATATTACCAATGAAATTACTGACAGAATCCACGCAGCTGCAAATAATCATAAAGCAGATATAGTCATTATAGAACTTGGTGGTACAGCAGGGGAATATCAAAATGTCTTTTATTATGAAGCCTCTCGCATGCTCACCCTTCAAAAACCAAATGATGTTATCCATGTACATGTAAGTTATGTACCTACACCAAAACATTTAGGAGAGCCAAAGACAAAGCCCACGCAGCTTTCGGTTAGAACTCTCAACTCGATGGGTATTCAACCAAATTTCATTGTGGCACGATCAGAAAAATATCTCGATCAAAGAAGAAGGGAAAGATTTGCGCTTTTTTGCAACGTTCATGGAGACGATATTATTTCAAATCCAGATGTCGACAGTGTTTATGAAATCCCCATGATTCTTAAACAGCAAGATTTTGACAAGAAAATACTAAAAAAACTTCAACTTCCAGAACAAGAGCCGGATCTTTCTCGATTTAAGAATCTTATAGAGACAATCAAAGCAAAAAAAGAAACAACAATAAAAGTTGCTATTATCGGAAAATATTTTGGCACAGGCGATTATCAACTACGTGATTCCTACGCTGCTCTTTTTGATGCTCTTGATCACGCTGCTTGGGCCGGAAAGGTCCAGCTTGAGACACACTGGGTAGATTCAGAAAAAATTGAGAAAGATGGAGTTGGAGTGATTGGAAAGCCTGATGGAATTATTGTGCCAATTGGATGGGGAGTTCGTGGGGCAGAAGGAATGATTACAGCGGCAAACTTCGCACGGGAACAAAAAATTCCTTATCTTGGATTATGCTACGGCATGCAGCTTGCTGTTGTTGCATTTGCTCGCTCTGTTGTTGGTATTACTGGCGCAAATACCTATGAAAATGTACCTGATTGTTCCGATCCTGTCATTCATCTAATTCCAGAACAACAAAAAATACTTGAAAAGCGTGCCTACGGAGGTACTATGCGTCTTGGTGGATGGGATGCGCTTGTTGAAAAAGGAACATTGGCCTATGAGCTGTATGGAAGGCAGGATACGAGCGAAAGACATAGACATCGCTATGAGTTTAATGATGATTATGCTGAGCGTCTTCAAAAGGCTGGTCTTATCATAAGTGCACGGTCAAAACAAGAGAAGCTTGTTGAAATTATTGAACTTGATCGCTCAGTCCATCCGTTCTATATGGGTACGCAAGGCCATCCTGAATACAAGAGTTATCCAGGCAAACCCCACCCTATTTTTTCCGGATTCATTTTGGCTTGTAAAAAATTAGCAGACAAGGTATAATTACATTCTTGTAAACACTATGGCAAACTCATTTGATCTCAATAAAACCGTGATGAAGATTGGCGACACTATTAGCCTTGAATATAAAATCAAGGATGGTGACAAAGAGCGCACACAACTTTTTAAGGGAATTCTTCTCCAAGTAAAGGGAAATACAGCTGAAACACGAGCAATCACGATCAGAAAAATATCTAAGATTGGTATTGGCGTAGAGCGTATCATCCCTCTTGCTTCTCCAAATATAGTTTCTCTTACCGTAGACAAAACAAGTAACTTTGTAAAAGCAAAGTTGTACTTTATTCGTGACTACACAGAATCTGAAACACGCAATAAGCTCTATAATGCTAAAAAAGTCAGACAGATCAGAAAAACAGCAATAAAAAAGACTGTATAATAGGTCTGTATGTCTCTCCAATCACTTGGCCGCACTGGTGAGCAATATGCCGTAGAATATCTTCTTAAACTGGGCTATTCCATCTTAGAACAAAATTTTCGTATTCGTATGGGAGAATTGGATATTATTGCAGAAAAAAACAAGATAATATATTTTTGCGAAGTGAAAACGAGGCTTGGAGACTCACATGGAAAGCCATATGAAGCGGTAGATTTTCGGAAAATGAGCCATATTCGTCGCGTTGCAGAAGCATATGTCTTGCAGAATAAGCTAAAAAACAGTAAACTTAGTATACAAGTCATTTCCATTATCTTATACCCCGATATGACGGTAAAGGAGCTGAAGATGTATGAAGTTGTATAGCATAGAGCATGTAACATACAACATTTGAATGTTGTGTGCTACATGTTACATGTTTCGTATATAAAATATGTTTGACTCAACAAATTTTGTTTTAATAAAATTTTGGGCAAGGTTTATTAATTTTCTTCCTGATTTCTTTGGTGGTTTTCTTATCATTATTTCTGGATACATTGCTGCCCTCATTCTTAAAAAATTGCTTCTAGCAGTATTTGCGTTATTTAGAATTGACTCTATTCTAAGCAAAACACATCTTATTTCTCTTCGAGAAGTAAAACTTTGGGAGGGAATTCTTGCGGAGCTTGTAAAATGGACAATCATCATTCTCTTTTTAATTCCTACTCTTGAAGCATGGGGATTATCTCGCGCAACTGAAGTGCTCAATCAATTTCTTTTTTATATTCCAAACGTCATTGTTGCAGTTGTTATTGGATTTGTTGGCATCGTCATTTCTAATCTCTCTGCAGATCTTGTACGACAAAGTGTTAAAAGTGCTGGTGAGAGTGCATCAAGTTCCCTTGCTGCATTTGCTCGTTATACGATCATTTTCTTTACGGTTCTCATCATGTTGAATCAACTTGGCGTTGCTCAAGATTTGATTCGTATTTTCTTTACAGGTCTTGTTGCAATGCTCGCAATAGCTGGCGGTCTTGCATTTGGATTAGGTGGAAAAGATCATGCGAAAGAAGCGCTTGATGATGTGAAAAAGAAATTTTTGAAATAGGAGTAAGCTTAATCTCTTTACAACCATACTTATATTGGGTACTATGAATGGTGTGAGAAAAAAAATTAATACTCGTAAAACAAAACATGTCCATCTCAAAAAAAAGATGGACAGCTTTTCACTTTTCTTCACAGTGTTCAAAAATGTAGCGATGGTCTTTGTGGTTTTTGCAATTTCTTCACTTCTTTTTTCATTCCTTACCCCAAAAAAATCGCTTTGTGCAAATAGTATTAGTTGTAAGACTACTCCAAAATTTGAAATTGAAACAAATGCAATTGGGACATTTAACAACAAGCCAGTCCGTGTCCCTAATATTTTTCTTGCACAAAATGAAAATGTAAATCCTGTCCTTGGAGTATCAACATCTCAAGGCGAAAGACATATTTATGTGAATCTTAAGACGCAGATATTGACAGCATATGAAGGAAAGACATTAATCATGGAGACTCCAATATCCTCTGGCCTTTGGGGCAAGACGCCAACAGGCGACTTTACTATCTGGGAAAAGCTTCGTGCAACCCGTATGAGTGGAGGAAGTGGGTCAGATTTTTATGATCTGCCAAACGTCCCCTATGTCATGTTTTTTGAAAACACTGATGTATCAAGGACAGAAGGTTATAGTATTCATGGGACATACTGGCACAACAATTTTGGCCATGCAATGAGTCATGGATGTATAAATATGAAGACGACGGATGTCGCAAAGCTTTATGAATGGGCGGATGGGCCGGTTGGTGGAAAGAAAGGAACTCTCATTACTATTTATGGTGAAGAACCATAATATGAATACCACTCGACATAGTTTTGAATATGCACTTACTATAATAGTTGGAATAATGCTTGCATTTTTTATTACAGCCCAAAGAAATAATAGGCGCCAGCCTCAACGCGTTGCAACAGTTTCAATTCCTTTTGAGACAACACCCATTCCTCCAGACCCTCAGGAATCAATAATGGATTCCCCTGAAGGAGTAAAAACGCTCACAATGAAAAGCCAGGAAAATAGCAAAGGCCTGACAACATATACATTATATGTAACAGCAAAAGATGAACCTCTCAAAAATTCTACTTTCAGCAGAGAGGAGCCACCTGGGCGGTCTCTTGAAATCCCTTTTAATACATGGTCTGTGGGAAATGATTATTTTTTCCTAAAAGAGAAGACATCAAGTGGAATACAAGACTTAGTGTTTAGAAGCAATGGGGCTTCTGCGACGGTGGACGAAGAGTATGTATCAGTCCAAAAAGCTTTCAAAGAAAAACTTCCGGGGTATGCAATTGAAGAAGTAACGGGATGGGCAGATAGGACGTATCTTATTGTTAACACTACAGAATTAAGTAAAGGAAAAAAAGTGACTTTCTGGTTTGATATACCTAGCCAAACTTTCTCCAAACTAGGAACATACTTCAGATAAAAAAACTTAGCCCTTGCGCACCTCGGAGGTGTGCAAGGCATAATAGGAAGATGGTTATCGACGAGTTGTTGATGCGGTTTGAGCTGCTGGTTTAGATGCAGTAGCTGCTTTTATACGGCTTTTATTACCCTCCGCGATCTGAGTAAGAGTCGAACTCTGACCATGTTCTGGTTGATCATTTAATAATGCAAGAATGCCATTCACCGTATGAACATCATTTTCTGCAGGTTTTTCAGCTCTTAATGGTTTGACAAATCTAGCGAGATTCTCAGCAAATGCTTTTCCGTTATTACCCCCTCCATCTCCAGTTTCACCTTCATTATTTATCATATTACATGGTATATGCTCCAAATAATTTTGTCAAGACGGGTCTACACAAACTTAGACTAATCGTCTGAGCTGCATCTGTTTTTCTGGGGCTTTGACCATATATCCATAGCTTTGAGCAGCCATAGGAATTGTTCCCTTACTGTTTGGATAGATATTTACTGCCTGAGACCACAGATGTGTTTCAAATTGAAGAGTTGCACCGGCCTTTTTACTTGATGGGCTTACCCACACATCATAATCAGGAACGCTATGATTAAAACGCAGAGTAACCCCCTCAATTTCTTCTGCCCAATGAAGCCCCATCATATTCTGCTGATTCGTTCCAAGAAATCTCACAGGAATAGGGCTGTAGGCGACTGCATTGAGTTGGTAGTAATTCCCACCCTCACGCTGTAATGCTTCTTGTAGAGCTTTCTTATGCTCGGACCTTTCCGCCTGATCCTGTTTTACAGCTTCCAAAAGTTTCTTCCTTTCTGGAATTAATAGAAGTCCAAATAGTGCGGCAATATTAAGATGCAAGAGTTCTGAGGGAATCTGAGCTAGCTCTCTTTCCATTGCTTTGAGTTCTTTATTATGAGCGGATAACAAGGTATCTGCCACTTGCCAATTCTTGAAGGAGCTCATTGTATCTTTTAAATGTTCGTTTGCCATGAAGCGAATTATAATAAATTATGAGTGGCAAATCAATAATAGACCGTAGCAGTAATCTAATTATGGGCGTCTTGGCAGTTTGTCGCTCTTGCCATTTGAAAGCCAAATATGGCGAAGGCCAACAATTCCTTGGACAAGAGAAAAAAATGGGCCAAGATCGGATCGTAACTCTTGATAGGTAGATTTAGCCTCTAATGTAATCATCTTTCGATAGATCGTGGGACTAAATGTATTTGCCACATATTTAAATACTTCTGATGATCTAGCCATATACGCCAATCATATCATAAAGGTTTATTGATATAATCAAATTATTATCAGTATTATTATTATCCTATGGATGCTGTTTCGCCTGTTGTCTCAAAATCAACCTTTGATGGGGGAGTCATGGAATATTTAGGAATAGCAATCTTGGGAGGGCTTGCCGCCTCTTTTACCTTCGGTTTATTAGCTCCATGGGCAGCATGCAAATATTTTGACTGGCAGATAAGCCATACAGTAATCGATGGAAAAAGATTGAAATTTAGCGGAAAGGCTATGAGCTTATTTCCCCTCGTAGTTAAATGGGTTGTCCTTTCTATAGTAACACTTGGGATATATGGGCTTTGGGTGACAATAGAGCTTGAAAAATGGAAGGCTGAAAACACAAGCTTTGTCTAACTGTATTAATAAAGTAAAACGAGCTTTAAGCACTAAGAATCCGTTTTTTACTTTCAGCAGTGTATGTGTTAATGCTACTGATTAACCTAGCCTTAAGATTTGCAATACTACTATTTTTATTGCCTTTGATGGCTCTTCCTATCGTGATATTATATCTTCCCAACAAATAAAAGCGTGCTTTTTCTAGTTGACTATTAATATATATATTTTTATGTAAAACATGACGTTTATTAAGAGATATTCCTATAGGAATAAGAGGAGCTTTTGCCTCAAGGGCAAGCCGAGCAGCTCCAGAAAAGGCTTTACTCATCTTCCCATCTTCATTACTTAATTTTCCCTCGGGAAAGATGAGAATATTTTCACCATGTTGAAGCCTTCCCAAAGCATTTTTATAAGCTAGATTCCCTTTTCCATCGATAACAGGTATTTGTTTTGCGGCACGAAGCACGCGTCCTGCTATGGGGAAAACAAAGACACCATTCGTGATGAGAGTTGAAACAGATTCATCAAGTGCCGCAATGACAAAAAGAGGGTCTAATGTCGACGGATGATTTGATACAAATATTTTTCCTTTATAAGTTTGATCGTCATAACGTTTAATATCTAAACAGATTGGGAGAAAAAAAACAACCCTGACGGTCCATTTAAGAAACGAATACCAAAACATATACTCAATTCTACTTTATCGTTAAAATAAAAACAAAAAAGCTCGGAATTGAACCGAGCTTTTTTGAGAGTGAAGGCACGGGGATTCGAACCCCGGATTAACGGGCTGAAAACCCGCTGTCCTAGGCCTCTAGACGATGCCTCCTCTATTTGAGGACATACTATTTTACCATCTCCCGATATATTTTTCGAGGGGAATTGCAATTCTTATGAAGAAATATGGTTAAAAAATGAAAATTTGTTTAAATATCACTATCTTAGACAACCTATAGTGTATACTATAGCATGGTTAAGGAAAGAAAACATACAAGTCATCGCACCAAAGCACTCCATGCCGATGGGGATTATTCGCACCATTTGTCCCTAACTCAAGCCAACACCTTCAAAGGAATGAGGCTCGGCGACATCGATCATGCAGTTCATCATTTTCCCGAAGCGTATTATGATCCGGGGGCAGTTATACATCCTCACAGTCCATTTATTGATAAACTAATTGATAGTAGGAATGCAGTTCATGGCAATAATTTGACACAAAAGGAGCTTTTCGATAAACCACATCAAACCGCAAGAAGTATTATGATTGCTGGCCATTACACACTTATCAATAATACAACTGCTATTAATTATCTTATAAAACATATACTTCCTTGTCCAAGTTGGATGAAAGAATCAGCGTACAAAATTCTTTTGGAATATTGTATTGGCCAATATACCATCATTGAAAATTGTAGGCCGATAGATGGCAAAACAAATAAACTTCTCCCAGTATTACTGTCTCAAGCACTTGAAGTGATAGATATCAATAGGGATAGAAGTGAGAAGCATTTGGGTACAAACAAATTACTCGATCTCATTTTCAAACAACAAGGTTTCTTTATTCAACCATATATGAAGCCTGAAGAAGAAGCTAGCATATAAGTTGAAAATAAAACATTAATGTATTATTACAACATCCGCTATACTTATAACCTATGATAATCGGCGTTGATATGGACTCTGTTATTGCAGAGATGGTGCGACCCTTGGACTCGTTTCATAATCGCGTCTATGGAACTAAAATTAAGTATGATGATCATCTGGAATATGAACTCCAACTATATTGGCATTGTACTGATGCAGAGGTGTTTACACGTCTATTTGAGTTTTATGAGAGCAAGGAGTTTACTAATATGCTCCCCATAGAGGGTTCTCAAAAAGCACTTCGGAATCTTGCGAAAAAACATGAGCTTCATCTAATTACAGCAAGACCACATGACATTGAAGAGCAGACGCACGCTTGGATAAATAGGTATTACAAGGGAATATTTAAAGATATTCATCACACAAACCTCATCTCAAAAGGGGGGATAGGTGTAGGTGTAAAAAAATCTGCAATATGTAAAAAGATGGGAGCAAAGATCATTATCGAAGACTTTATGCATTATGCGTTGGACTGCGCCGACAATGGCATTCAAACACTTCTTTTTCCCGCACCATGGAACATACAAAAGGATATAAAACATGCCTCAATTAAGAAGGTGTCTGGATGGGAAGATGTTGAGATAGCGATAGATTTGTTTGACTCTTTGTGATATACTATAAGCTATGAATCTCAAAACCCTCATTGCAAAGATTGAAAAAGTCTCTAACTCCTACTCAAAAAAATTCAAGATTTCCCGCGATAAAATTTGGTATCTCTTAAAACTTCAAGAAGAGATGGGTGAGCTTACTCAAGCATATCTTTCCATGAGTGGACGAGCACGACACAAAAATAAGACGACTGAAGAGCTAAAAGCCGATTTTGAGCATGAAATAGCCGATGTGTTATGCCACGTTCTTCTTCTTGCACAGAGTGAGGGAGTTGATATTAAAAAGGCAATAGACGAGAAATGGTTGATGAGACTTGAAAAGCCAAAATCATAAATTATGCCTCTTTTCTTTTGAAGCTGTAGATGATGAGCCCCCCTGCAAGGCCAATGATCCCAACTACTGGAATAACCGAGCCTGCTGTTGGCATTTCGCCTTTTGCAGCGCTTTCACTTGCTGATGGAGCAGAGCCGATAGATAAAATAAATGAGTGCGATTGATCTCCAGATGCAATAATAACGCTATGATCTGAAGCAGAAATTGTACCAGCATCAAACTGCCATAACCCATTATTTACATCTGCTTTCACCGTATTAAACTTTCCATCTAGTGTAACATCTATATTTGCACCCCGACTGCCTGAACCCTTAAAAATAACTCTTTGTGATTCATACCACCATTGATTAAGCCATTTTCCTTGTGTGGAAAAAGCTCCAATTGAATGAAGAACAAACTCTTCTGCAAACACCGGCTGAGTAAAGATAAGTGATGCTGTTAGGAGAATTGCAAATAAAATACGCATATCTTTAAGTATGAGTTATTGGAAACCAAAAGTCAAGCAGACGCACACTATTATTTGAGTGATATGATGATGACAAATTCACCTCTGAATCCTCTATCAATTAATTCAAGTGGTGCACCAGTAATCACCTCTTCAAACTTTTTTGACATTTCTCGGCACAGTGTAATTGTTGCTGTGGGAATGATTTGATTAAATAATTTCATTGTGTCATTAAACCTATCAGGGGATTCAAATGCAACAAAAACATGGTTTCCCTTCCCAAAATTGGGAACAATGGCTAACTTTTCAATAAGCTTTTTAATCTCCCCCTCGCGTTTTGGGAGAAATCCAAGATATGTCCAGGTATGAGAGGTATTCCCCGCAAGGGCAAGAGCGTTTGTTACACTTGAGGGCCCAGGGATTACGGTGAATGGAATTTTATGTTTGCGGCAATGTGAGGCAAGAAGACCTCCTGGATCTGAAATGATTGGCATACCTGCCTCAGAAATAAGGGCGACATTTTTATCTTCTTCAAGAAGCGAGAGAATATAAGGAAGTTTTTCAAACTCTCGATCTTTATAGTAGGACACAACTATTTGATCGGGATTTCTGTCTATACTAAAAAGACGTTCTGCGGCAGCTCTAAGGATCTCAGCGCTTCGTGTATCTTCTGCCAAAAGAATATCCGCAGCAAGAATTGTTTTTGCTTGGCGTAACGATAAATCCTCGAGATTTCCTATTGGGGTGCCGACGAGGTAAAGCATACTATGATTGAAATAAAAACGATTATCAAATAGATAAGCAATCAAACAGACACATTTGATTATTTACTCTTGGATCTCTTCAGTTTTCTTGAAACAATTTCAAAAAAAATTGGGATAACAGAAATAAGGACGACACCAATAATAACGAGGGAAAAATTGTGCTTCACGAATGAAATATTTCCGAAGAAAAATCCAGCAAGCGTTGCTAGTGCAACCCAAAGGGCTGCTCCAACAGTATTGTAAATAAGAAAATAAGTATAGTCCATTGTCCCAATCCCCGCCACGAATGGGGCAAAGGTACGTACAAAGGGGATAAAACGAGCCATAATAATTGTCTTCCCGCCATATTTTTTGTAAAACTTCTGTGTTTCTTCAATGTGTTTTTCATCAATGGGGATTTTTGGGTGTGCTATGAGTTGTTTGCCAAAATAGTGACCGATCCAATAGTTTGCGGTGTCGCCAAGGACAGCGGCAATGAAAAGAATAAGGAGAAGTACAGCGATATTGAGTGATCCGAGAGCAGCAAATGCACCCGCCGCAAAGAGAAGAGAGTCACCCGGAAGAAATGGGGTAAAGACAAGTCCAGTCTCCATAAAAATAATAAGGAAGAGAATGGCATACGTTGCAACGCCATAAGTTGTTATTATTTGGCCCAAATGAACATCTATGTGAAGAATAAAGTCGAACATGAATTTGATTATTTCCATGTATCAATTATGCCATAGAATGGGTGGAATTCAATCGGGGTGGAGAACTGATACTTATTTTATATTAGTACTTGCTCTTGAATTGATTTTTGTGGTAAAATTATTGGTTCGTTTATTTTTCTAAAAAACATGTTTGTCCTTCATGCTCCATTTTTGCCAACCGGAGATCAACCTCAAGCAATTGAGGGGCTCGTGCATGGAGTAGAAAATAATAAAAAGAACCAAGTGCTCATTGGAGTGACAGGTTCAGGTAAGACATTTACGATTGCCAATGTTATTGAGAAGCTCCAATTACCAACGCTTATTATCTCTCATAATAAAACGTTAGCAGGGCAGGTATATCAGGAAATGAGAGAGTTTTTCCCAGAAAATGGTGTCTCCTATTTTGTCTCCTACTATGATTTTTATCAGCCTGAAGCGTACATCCCTCAAAGCGACACATACATTGAAAAAGAAGCGCAAATCAATGAACAAATTGATAAGCTGAGACTTCAATCTACAACAAATATTCTTACTAGAAGCGATGTCATTGTCGTTGCCTCAGTCTCATGCATCTACAACATTGGTTCCCCACTTGATTATGGTAAATACATATTGGAGCTAACAGTTGGACAACCATTTGAAATTCATGCTGTACAGTTTCGTTTAGCTCAACTTCAATATGACCGAAGTGAATTTGAGTTCAAGCGAGGGTCGTTTCGTATTAGAGGAGCTAACATCGATATTTATCCTGCATATGAAGATATTGGATATCGCGTTGCACACGAAAATGGATTGGTAACATCAATTGCCAAATTTGATCCGCTGACAGGAACGGAGCTCAAAGCTAAAAGCGAAAAACTGAAGGATGTAATCCAAAAAAAATTGGTAATATTCCCAGCAAAGCATTTTATGGCTGATCCAAAGACTATTGAACAGGCTGAGGTCCAGATTAGGAAGGATATGGAGTTTGAGGTAGAAATGCATAAAAAAGCTGGCCACTTAGTAGAAGCTCAGCGACTTAAACAACGAGTAACTCACGATCTTGAAATGATTAAAGAAATAGGATACGTAAACGGTATTGAAAACTATTCACGATATTTCGATGGTCGAAAGGAAGGAGATCCACCATATTCACTTCTTCATTATTTCCGTCAAGCATATGGAGATAAATTTCTCGTTGTCATTGATGAATCACACATGTCAGTCCCACAGATTCGCGGAATGTTTAATGGAGACTTTGCTAGAAAAAAGATGCTCATTGATTTCGGCTTTCGACTAAAAGCTTCTTATGATAATCGACCAATGAGATTTGAGGAGTTTTATAAAATACCTCCGCATATTATCTATACTTCAGCCACTCCTAATGAATGGGAAATTGATCAAGCGAAAGTAGAAAGCCCAAAGCTACAAATCCAGAGGAAAGAATTGAAAGCTAAGAGTGAAAAGCTCAAAGCTGATGAAAAATCAAATTCACAGAAATCTCTTGACTCAGCACGAAATACTAAAGGAAAAATTGAAGGAGTTGTTGAACAACTTGTACGGCCAACTGGTATAGTAGATCCCGAAATTTGTGTTCGTCCCTCTAAGAATGAAATTGAAGATCTTGTGATTGAAATCGGAAAACGAGTAAAAAATGATTCAAAAGGAAAAATATTGGTAAGCACACTAACAAAACGTATTGCAGAAGATCTTACCTCATTTTTAAAAGATAAAGGGATTCGTGCTACATATTTGCACTCTGATATTGAGACATTGGAACGCTCTGATATTTTAGATAGCCTACGAAAACATGAATATGACGTTCTTATTGGGGTCAATTTGCTTCGTGAAGGAATTGACCTTCCAGAAGTAAGCCTTGTTGTTATACTTGACGCGGATAAAGAGGGATTTCTTCGCTCAAAAACGGCACTCATACAAACAATGGGGAGAGCTGCGAGAAATGTGGGTGGAGAGGTGCTGCTCTATGCAGATAGAGAGACCGACTCAATGAAAGCGGCAATCGAGGAGATACGGAGAAGACGCGAATATCAGGTTGCATTTAATGAAAAAAATCATATTACGCCAAAGACAATATATAAGCCAATTCGAGAGCGGATTATCGAGAAAGATGTTGACCTTGAAGAGCTTAATGAACCAAAAAGTTCCTATAAGACCTATGTTGCTTCCATAAAAAGTGAGGGAATGACAGGATATGATAAAAAGAAAACAGTCAAACGGTTGCAGAGAGAAATGAAAAGATCCGCAGAAGATATGAATTTTGAAGCAGCGATATTATTGAGAGAGAAGATAAAAGAGTTAAGTTAAAAACTCTAAATGCCAAACTCTAAATCCTAACCAAATCTAAAATCCTAAATGGGACAAAATAGTTTTGGTTAGAATTTAAATTTAAAATTTAGGATTTAAAAATATATTTATGAATAACATAGTCATCAAGGGTGCTCGTCAGCATAATTTAAAAAATATAGATGTCACGATACCAAAAGACAAACTTGTCATCATCACTGGAGTTTCAGGATCTGGAAAGTCGTCACTAGCCTTTGACACATTATACGCTGAGGGTCAGCGCAGATATGTTGAATCTCTTTCTGCCTACGCACGCCAATTTTTAGGAATTATGGAAAAGCCAGATGTTGATATGATTGATGGCTTGTCACCTGCGATTTCAATTGATCAAAAAAGTTCTTCTCATAATCCTCGTTCTACCGTTGGAACAATTACTGAAGTTTTTGATTATCTTCGGCTCCTTTTTGCACGAATTGGACATCCTCATTGCCCTGACTGTAAAATTGAAATTACTAAACTAAGCCTTGATGAAATAGCAGATCGCATACTTAAAAAAGCACTTGCTGAGGTTGCCACCGATAAATCAAAACCGCACACATTTCAACTCCTATCTCCCATTGTCCGCCAAAAGAAAGGGGAGTTTCGTGATTTGTTTAATAATGTCCGCACGAAGGGTTTTTCTCAGGTTCGAGTAGACAATAAATTGTTTGATTTACAAAAGGACGAAATTAACTTGCTAAAAACAAATAAGCACTCGGTAGAAGTAATTATGGAGCAGTTTAGTCTTACTACAAAAGAAATTAAAGATGAGCTTTATCTATCCAATCTTCGATCTCGGCTAACAAATTCTATTGAACAATCTCTTGCACTTTCAGACGGTCTTGTCATTTTGAAAGGAAAAGACGAACAGCTATTTTCTGAAAACTTTTCATGTCCAAACTGCAATTTATCACTGCCAGATCTTGAGCCTCGCGTATTTTCTTTCAACTCTCCACTTGGAGCATGTGCTCGTTGCAAAGGCCTAGGTACTATATATAAGATTGATCCCGACCTTATTATAAATAAGAAATTAAGTATAAATGAGGGTGGCATTTTGCCATTCAACAAAGTGTACTTTCAAGATACGTGGTATATCAGACTTTTAAAACGAGTTTGTGATGAAGAGGGAATTGATATGAATAGACCACTTGGAGACCTTGACGAAAAACAGATGAAACTTCTTCTTTATGGCACAGAGACTGTTTATCGCGTGGTTGGAAAAAATAGATTTGGAAATGATACTGCGATTCATGAAAAATATCTTGGATTGATAAATGAATTTGAAAAACGTTTTTTTGAGACACAAGCAGGGAACGATGAAGTCGAAGTTGGTCGGTACATGAGAGAAGAATGCTGTACGCAGTGTAAAGGTCGTAGGCTTAAGCCAGAAGTATTAGCTGTTACAATCGATGGAAAAAATATTATGGATATGTGCGATGAATCAATTCGCAGCATTTATGATTATGTAAAAAATGATTTACAAGCAAAACTTAATCGCTATGAAAAAGAAGTAGGGGCACAAATATTACGGGAGATTGAAACGCGCGTTTCATTTCTCTGCAATGTGGGACTTGCCTATCTTACATTAAATCGCTCAGCAAAGACCCTTTCTGGTGGAGAACTGCAACGTATTCGTCTTGCATCTCAAATTGGAAGTGGACTAACTGGTGTTCTCTATGTTCTTGACGAACCATCTATTGGGCTTCATCCACGGGATGTTGATGCATTAATCACCACTCTTAAACATTTACGTGATATAGGTAATACCGTTGTCATTGTCGAGCATGACAAAGAGACAATTGAAAATGCAGACTATATGATCGAACTTGGGCCTAAAGCGGGCAAAGAAGGTGGGTACTTAGTTGCCGTCGGGACTCTTCCAGAGATAAAAGAAGATGAAAAATCGTTGACGGGAGCCTATCTTTCTGGAAAAAGGAAGATTCCTCTTTCTAAAAGGTCCTTTCAGACGGAGAAAGGGTGGATTGAGGTACATGGTGCCACACAGTTCAATCTAAAGAAGGTTGACTTAAAGCTGCCTCTTGGCAATATGATTGCAATTACTGGCGTATCAGGATCAGGAAAATCAACACTTATTACAGAAACGCTTTATCCTGCATTGAAATACTATCTCGATGGTTACTATCAAGAGACAATGGGTGACTTTACCCGTCTTGTTGGACAACACAATATTGAACGTGTCTACCTTGTCGATCAATCGCCTATTGGTAGAACACCTCGATCAAATCCAGCCACCTATACAGGCATGTTTGATGAGATTCGCGAAATATTTTCTGAGACACTTGAAGCGCGAGCGCGTGGATTTAAAAAAGGGAGATTTAGTTTTAACATGAAGGGTGGGCGCTGTGAAAAATGCCAAGGAGCAGGAGTCATCAAAATCCAAATGCAGTTTCTTCCCGATGTATATGTTACGTGTGATGTCTGTGAAGGTCATAGATATAACAAGGAAACACTGGAAGTAAAGTTTAAAGGAAAGACAATATATGACGTGCTAAATATGACTGTCGTTGAGGCTGCGGATTTCTTTAAAAACCATATTCATATTTATCAGAAACTTGCATTTTTAAAAGATGTTGGACTGGGGTATATTACCATGGGACAACCAGCTCCAACATTCTCTGGAGGTGAAGCTCAGAGAATTAAACTTGCACATGAACTTTCCAGAAGAGATACGGGAAAGACTCTTTATATTCTAGACGAACCGACCACAGGTCTTCATATGTTTGACACTGAAAAACTACTACATACACTTCACAAGTTAGTAGATGGGGGTAACACCGTTGTCATCATTGAGCATAACGTGGACATAATTAAAAACTGTCAGTATATTGTGGATCTGGGCCCTAACGGAGGAGATGGAGGAGGAAAGATACTTTATCAGGGTGAATTACCTGGTATCATGAAAGTGAAAGAGTCATACACAAAAGACTATTTAAAGTAAGTTTCTTTTCGAGTCAACAATTGAAGTTAAGTGGTCAGTCGGTCAGCTTTGCTTTAGTGATAGTTATGTCATTTGTAATTTAATTTGTGAAAACCTATAGAGCCTTATTTATTTCTATTTTCTTTTTTGTTCTCTTTTTACTTTCCCCATTTATTGTAAGCGCTGCAGACTTTCGTTCTTCCTATGCGATTGAATATTACATTCGTGACTTCGATCAAAAAAATGTAACAAAAACCTCATACACAATTAAACTGACAAACTTACAACCAGATTTGATTATAAAAAAATACACCATTTCTTTTCCTCGATCCTTTGGTATTGAAAATATTACTGCGAAAGATGATCGCGGGACTATAATTCCTCTGATTGAAGAAAAGGACAGAACAATTGAGACAAGTTTTGAATTTATTGCTCCGAAAGCAGGAATAAATGAAGTCAACACACTCTATTTAGATTTTTATCAAAAGAATATTTTTCGTTCAAAGGGAACGATATGGGAGGTGTTTATTCCTACGGTCGAGAACAAGCAAAACGACACCTACTCAATTACTGTCTACCTACCACCTGAAAGTAAAAAGAAGCTTTCGCTTTCAAAGCCAATGCCTGATCTGATTACTTTTGATCGAATTGTCTGGAACAAGGTAGAAGGAAAATCCATCTATGCCGTGTTTGGGGACACCCAGCAATATAGCCTCGATTTGACGTATCATTTAACAAACCCCAATTTTTATCGGGTCTATACCGATGTGGCATTTCCCCCTGACACGCTTTACCAACAAATTATAGTTGCATCAATTCTTCCTAAACCCGATCTTGTATTTTCTGATAGCGATGGCAATTACATGGGACGATATAATTTAAATGGAAATGAAAACAAAGACGTAGTTTTTAAAGGAGTAGCACTAATAAATACAATTCCAAGATCTGACTATAGAGAGTATGTATCTCAACAGTTTGATGAACAAAAAAAGACATTATTTGATGTTCAATCTTATTGGAAATTGTACAGCCAATCACCAGTTGAATCGTCATCAATCTATGATCATTATAAATATGTAGAAGACACACTCACCTATAATTTTAATAGAATAATAAAAGGGAATTCAAGAATGGGAGCAATAGAGGCAGTAAAATATCCCGATCAGGCGGTGTGTACTGAGTATTCAGATTTGTTAATCGCATCAGCCCGTCAGCAAGGGCTCTACGTACGAGAAATCCAGGGATTTGCTTTTGCCAGCGAGCAAGAGCTGCGGCCTGTGCAGCAAGAAACATCAGACATTCTTCACTCATGGGTGGAATATTATGATATTGCAAAAAAAATATGGATTCCCATTGATCCAACCTGGGAAGATACGTCTGGAATCGACTACTTTAACTCCTTTGACTTCAATCATATTGTATTTGCGATACATGGGAAAAAAGCTGACTATCCCTATCCTGCAGGAAGTTATAAATCTACAAATGATGGCAAAGATATAGCTATTGAGCCGACTAATGGGCAGTATTCGATACAAAAATTAATGACTAGTAGCATTTCTTCAATTCCTTTACCTCAACAGGACAATCAATTTGGAGTTGATTTTACAGTAACAAATATGGGGAACGTCTCAGTCTGGAACGTTCCTATTTCTATCTCTGTAAAGAATGCACGTATCCAAAAAAATACATATTTTATTTCCCATCTGCTCCCAGGTGAAACAAAAAAGGAAACAATTATTTTTAAACCAAATGGATCATTTATTTCCCAAGATGTAGAATTTTCTGTTACAAGTGATAAAACAATTTTGCATACAAAAACTATTCGCGTTCCTACAATCGTGACAACGATAAAAAATAATCTTCTTCCTCTATTCCTTATTGTGGGCGGTATAATAACCTTCATAGCTATTTTAAGAAAGAAAAATGATAACATCTGACCAAATTGATAGCCTACCTGAGTCTATTGGAGTGTATCTATTCAAGAATGCAAATGGCTATCAATATATCGGTAAATCTCTCAATATACGTCAGAGAGTACATAACCACAAAGAGAGAGCAGTAATAGATGCAAAAGAACTGGCAATTATTGAAAAAAGCGATACTATCGAAAGCATTATTTGCTCCTCTGAATTACATGCACTTGTCCTAGAATCTCAACTGATACAAAAACATCTTCCTCCTTACAATGTGATTTGGAAAGATAATAAAAGTTATCTTTATATAAAAATCCCCATTCTTGACCCATTTCCAAGAGTACAGCTTGTGCGCAGAGAAAACGATGGAAAGTCTCTCTATTTCGGCCCCTTTTCATCAACTCGAGATGTTCGCTTTCTCCTTCGATCTATTCGGAAGGTAGTTCCATTTTGTATGCAAAAACAATCCGTAAAAAAGCCCTGTTTTTATTCCAAAATTGGCCTCTGCAATCCATGTCCAGGAGACGGAAAATATGATAATAAACGGCAGTATAGAAAACAGATTAAAGAAGTAATAAAAATTCTCACAGGTAATACCGAAAAAGTATTGAAGACTATTCGCAATGAAATTGAGATTGCCTCAGAAAATGAAAAATATGAAGACGCAATTCAATTGAGGAATAGACTTCTTTCACTTGAACAGCTCATTCATCTTCGTTCTTTTGAGCAGTTCGAATTTAGTACGGCATATGATCCCGAAAAAGCAGTCCATTATTTGAGATTATTACTACAAACAGCAGTAAGCACCTTTGAAGGCTCGCTTGAAAGGATTGAATGTTATGACATCAGCAATCTAATGCAGAAAGAAGCAACAGCATCTATGGTTGTTGCTAGTGACGGCATATTAGACAAGGGACAGTATAGAAAATTCAAGATAAAAGAGGTGGGAGTTTCGGATTTTAAAATGCTTACAGAGGCAATTACACGACGAATGAATAATGACTGGAAAAAACCCAACTTGATAATTGTTGATGGGGGTGCACCACAAGTTGTTACTATTTCTGGTGTATTAAAGAATCTCAGTATTTCAATTCCCTTGATTGGGATAGCTAAACATCCAGACAGAATAGTCGTATTAATTAACGGACAGACAAAAACATTTCGTTTTTCACTTCACAACGAAGGATTTAAGCTTATTCAACAATTACGTGATGAAAGTCATCGATTTGCAAAAAAATATCATGTGGCCCTCAGAGGAAAAAAATTTATTGAGCCTGCACACCTCGGAGGTGAGTAAATGGCCATTTTGATACAATTAATTCTATGAAAAGACTCTTTCGTATTTTTATTTTTTCTTTCTTTGCATTATTTATTACCTCCTATTGGAATAAAGGCTTTATTCTTCCTATGAATACAATGGAATTTATTAAGGCTGGGGGAGCTCTTACGATTCTTTTTGTTATTGTAAGACCGCTGATGAAAGTTGTTTTTCTTCCTTTAAATCTACTAACTTTTGGGCTCTTTACTTTCGGTCTCTATATCTTTTCACTCCATTTACTTTCGAGCTATTTTGGATTTTTTATTATTAAAACATGGTCATGGAACGGATATTTCTTGGGCTATCTCCAAAATTTAGTTTTGTCTTCTTTCTCGCTATCGAGTATAATAAACGTGTTAGATAAACTAACATAGTAAGTAGGTGGTATGAGCTATAAATAGTTAGAACCAAAGAAAACAATATGAAGAACATTTTACTCGTAATAAATATAGTAGTCGCAATTGCAATCACTGCACTTATCCTTCTTCAAGGAAAGGGCGCGGGTTTGGGAAGCGCTTGGGGTGGTGGTGGAGAAATGTTTCAGACACGCAGAGGAATAGAGAAGGTTACTATGCGACTGACTGTTGGACTTATTGTCGTTTTCTTTGTTTTGTCACTCATCAGTTTCCTCATAAAATAAGCCTATGGCTATCGGCACAAAAAATGTCCGATATTATTACTGGCTCTTTTTGGAGTTTGTAAAAAAACACAATAAACTTATTTTTTTGAGCTTTCTAATATCTGTCATTACTGGAGTAAGTATTGTAACAATTTCGCCATATATTTCCTCCACCCTTCTTCGGCACAAACGAATCATCGGACTTGTAGGTTCATATGAAGCTCAATCATTTGAAAAACTACCCGAAGAAATCCTCATAAAAGTATCAAGTGGACTCACAACAGTTAATGAAAAGGGCGTTGTCCTTCCCCTCCTGGCTACAACCTGGGAGCATTCAGCTGACGAAAAAACATACACATTCAAACTGAGACAAAGTGTGCTTTTGAATAATGGGCAAGTATTTAATGCTCATCATCCAACATTTGCATTTCGCGATGTGACAACGAAAGTAATCGACGACTATACATTACAGTTTTCACTTCAAAAACCTCTCGCAATTTTTCCTCTCTATTTAACTAAACCAATTATTCTTTATCCAAATATTGGAGTTGCTGGGCTCTATTCTGTTGAGAAGGTAAAGACAAAAAGCGGTATGATGCAAGAAATAGTACTCAGCCCAAATAGGAAAGATGTAGAACCAATTACATATATATTTTTTCCTTCCGAAGGAGAGATGATTACAGCATATAAACGATCAAAGATAAATGAAATGTCCATTCTTAATGGGACAATGGCAAATGCATTTAAGGGATGGAACAATTCAACAGTGACAAAGAATGTAAACTACGACAAAATTCTTACTCTTTTTTATAATCAAAAAAATCCTTTAATAAAGGAGCGCGATTTTCGCGTTGCTGTTGAAAGTGCAATTAACTATTCTGAATTTTCAAACTTAGGTGAGCTTGTCTTATCACCAATTCCTCCTATATCTTGGGCATATAATAGTGCACTTAAAAATAAAGAAACAGATGTTGAGTTTGCAAAGAAAACATTTAAGCGCATGATTACTGCTAGTGATTCTGCAAAAATGACATTTCTTACCTACTATGAATATCTTGATATGGCGGATACAATTTCTAGTAATTTAAAGGATGCGGGTCTCCAAATTGATGTTAATTTCTCATCATATTCCACTCAACCAGTATTTGATTTTATGTTGGCATATCTTACAGTTCCACAAGATCCGGATCAGTATTATTATTGGCATTCAACTCAAAGTCTTTCATCGATAATTGGTTATAAAAATTTAAAAGTAGATAAACTATTGGAAGAGGGAAGATCCACCTATAAAATTGCAGACAGAAAAACGGCCTATATTGATATGCAGAAAACGCTCAGCGACGATCCACCTGCAGTGTTCCTCTTCTATCCATATAGCTACACAGTGAAGAGAAAGTGAGATATAATAGTGCTTGAATGTTTTAATTTGCCCGGATGGCGAAATGGCATACGCTCAGGACTTAAAATCCTGCGACCGCAAGGTCATGAGGGTTCGACTCCCTCTCTGGGCACACAAGCATCTTCAGCCATTTCTTGAACAAATGGGAGTTTATGGAGCTTTTTTATCTCTTCAAAGGTATACCAACCATAGTTGATTGATTCATGGTCAATAATTACTTGATCATTTCCAATGACAGAGCATAGATGAGGGATAAGGAGTCCGTGCCATCCTTTGCGAATTGCAGAATATATATGGGGAAGTTGTCTCTCAATTTTAATATTTAGCCTTGTTTCTTCCTTAATCTCTCTCACTAGTGCCGCTTGGATTTCTTCTCCATATTCAAGTTCTCCACCCGGGAAATGCCACACATTCCCAAACTGAACATCATCAGGGTCTTTTCCTTGGCGCTCTGTGAGAAGAAATTTACCGTCTTTATAAATAAGAGCAATGACGACGGGGATTATTCTTGGCATGTGACCAGGGTGAGACTTGAACTCACAACCTACTCCTTAGAAGGGAGTTGCTCTATCCAATTGAGCTACCAGGTCTCTATTCAAGCTCTATTATACATGAGGAAGGAGATTTCTTGGAGCCTGGACGCAGATTTGGACTGCGGACCTGCTGTTTACAAAACAGCTGCTCTACCACTGAGCTATCCAGGCACTTCGACAAGCTCAGTGTAAACTACTTTTAATATTAAACACTGATTCTGGCTCGCTCTGAGCGAGTGCTAGCGAGTCGAACGTGTGTCGGGGAGAGGACTTGAACCTCCAAGCCTTGCGGCACTACCACCTCAAGGTAGCGCGTCTGCCAATTTCGCCACCCCGACTAAGCTACTATTATATCAAATAAGTTTTTGTTGAGATACTGTTTCTAGCCCAATGTGACGAAGTGCCTTTGGAGTGAGCATTCTTCCCCGTGTTGTTTTCTTTAGAAAGCCAATTTGGAGGAGGTATGGTTCAATAAATTCTTCAACTGTTCGCACATCTTCTGATAGGCTTGAGGCAAGAGTCTCAACGCCTGTTGGATTGTTTTGAAATCGTTCACCCAAACACATCATATAAGATCTGTCAATTTCAGTAAGTCCCAGAGAATCAATACCAAGGAGAGTAAAAACCGATTCAAGAAGCGCTGGTTGAATTGTAATATGATTCCCGACTTCAATAAAATCTCTGATACGTTTTAAAATTCTATTTGCAATGCGTGGAGTTCTTCGTGCTCGATTAGCCACTTCTTTTGCATGAGAAGCTCCAAGCTCGATTCCAAGGACACGGGACGCTCTTTGAATAATTGTAATCATATCTTCAATTGTGTAATAATCAAGTCTCATGAGGAGCCCGAATCTATCTCGAAGTGGAGCTGAGAGAAGGGCAAGTTTTGTCGTTGCGCCCACAATTGTGATTTTAGGAACAGGCAATCTCAATGTTCGTGCTGAAGGCCCTTTCCCAATAATAATATCTAATGAATAATCCTCAATGACAGGATAGAGCATTTCTTCAACTGGTTTTGGGAGTCTGTGAATTTCGTCAATAAACAAGATATCATTATCCTTCAGGTTTGTTAATATTGCTGCAAGATCGCCGCCTTTTTGAATGGCAGCTCCAGATGTAATTTTGATCTCCCCATGGAGCTCATGTGCAATTATGTGTGCAAGAGTTGTTTTCCCAATACCAGGGGGTCCGTATAAAAGAATGTGCTCTGTTGCATATCCTCGCTTGTTTACAGCGTCAAGAAATATCCGCAATGTATCTGATGCATTTTTTTGACCAATATATTCTGCAAGTGATTGAGGGCGAAGATTTCCCAGATCAACTGGAGCTGCTATTTTTTGTTTTGATGCCATTTTATTTTCTCATAGACATTTGTAATGCAGTTTGTATCTTTTTTTCAACAGAAAATGAAGAATCAATTTTTCTAAATAAATCCTCTGAGTCTTTTTTTGTATACCCAAGTGAAATAAGTGCATCGATGACAGTCTTGTCATCATCAGAAAGATTGATTTCAAATTTGAATTCTGTTTTAAAGAGCTGTGAAAGTTCTAAGACAATCTTCATTGCTGTCTTTTTTCCTATTCCAGATATTTTAGAAAATATTTCTACTTTTTGAGATCTCACAGCTGTTACAGCATCTTCAAACTTCAGATGTGATACAACACTAAATGCTGTCTTTGGTCCCACTCCGGAGACAGAAAGGAGAATAGAAAAAAAACGTTTTTCATCAGTATTTGCAAATCCAAAAAGGACATGTGCATCATCTCTTACTTGAAGATGCGTAAACAATTTAATTTCATCACCAATCGTTTTTCCTTGTATTGATGTGGGAGTAACAAACAGTTCATATCCGAGTCCACTAGGAGTATCAATAATTATTGAAGATTCATCAAGAGAAGACAGTATTCCTGTAATCGTTGCAATCATGAGAAACAGTATATCATGTTATTTTGAGCTCATCCCGCTCGATTTTCCAAAGTCTATTATATTTCGCAACCCGTTCTCCCCGAACTGGCGCTCCAAATTTGACAAATTCAGACTGAATTGCTACTGCTAAATCTGAGACAAAATCATCGTTTGTTTCAGAGCTTCTACCTGCAACGATATACGTTATGTTATTGGTGCGGGCAATGCTCACGAGGTCAAGTATTTCTGTTACAGTACCTATTTGGCTAGGCTTAATTAAAAAAGAAGAGCAACTTCCTTCTTTGATGGCAAAGTTTATTCTATCTTTGTTCATACGTGTGAGCTCATCCCCCACAACATAGACAGTAGACGATAATGACGAATTTAATTTCTTCCAATTTAGCCAATCTTCATCATCAAATGGATCCTCAATATATAAAATAGAATAATTTTCAAGAATTGATTGTACAAATTTAAGATAGTCTTCTCCTTTAAGCGGATGGGGTTTGTCTTTAACGGTATACATTCCTTTTTTTGAATAAAACGATGATGCAAAATCTATTCCTAAAAACATATCAAGTCCAACCTTCATTTTTACCTGACTGATTGTTTCATTTAAAATTTCAAGTGCATCAATATTTGTAGTAAGATTTGGACTAAATCCTCCTTCTTCTCCTACGGCCGTTGTTGCATTTCTATATTCCAGTACTTTCTTGAGCTCCGAATACAGCTCAATTGCTTTTTGATAGGCAAGACCAAACGTAAACGAGGATGAAGGTATTACTTCAAACTCTTGAAAGTCCATAGGAGTATTTGCATGTCTTCCTCCATTTATCATATTAAAGATTGGTGTAGGAACCTTATCGATTGGAATCTCAGTCTTATAAATGGATGTATACAACTTATTCAAATAGAGAAAAAGAGGAGCACCGACATCAGCCGCTCCTGCTTTTGCAATAAGCTGCGACAAGGTAAGGAGAGTGTTTACTCCCAATCTACTTTTATTTTTTGTTCCATCGGCTTTAAGAAGCCATCCATCAATTTCGACAAGCTTTGATGGATTAACACCGACTAATTTCGGCCCAATAAGATCATTTACATACGAAATTGCATGAAGCACCCCTTTGCCAAAAAAACGATTTGGATCTTCATCTCGTACATCTGATGTATCATTTGGGAATAGTGCCTTCTGACCTGGAACAGATGTAACAACGGATACCCCGCTATCAAGGGTCAACTGCGCTTCCATCGTGGGTATTCCACGGGAATCAATTATTTCGTATGCGAATACTTTTTTTATGACTGCCATACGTTACTTTTTTATACTATCAAACTGTTTTTTTTCAATTCCGTGGATAAGCTCTCTTGTTCGCTCAATAGCATCAGGATTTACTGATACGCTCGTAATGCCCGCTTTTACCATCCGTTCTACAATATCTGGAAAATCTGAAGCAGCCTGTCCACAGATTGAAGCGGTTACACCATATTTGACTGCAGTACTTACAATATACTCCAATATTTGAATGATCATTGGATTTCGCTCATCATAAATATTTGAGACATGTTCGTTATCACGATCAACACCCAAAAGCATCATAGTTAGATCATTTGTACCGATTGATACACCATGTACTCCTACTTTGAGGAACTCCTCAAGATTTAATGCACAGTATGGCACCTCGACCATGATCCAAAGTTTAAATTCTGGATAATCAAGTAACCCTGATGAACGAACAATCTCCTTAATTTTTATCAGTTCCCATGGAACGCGAACAAAGGGAATCATTAAATGTAGATTGCGGTATCCCATTTCCCATATTTTTTTTATCGCCTTAAGTTCTAGGAAGAACTCATATGGATCATTAATATAACGAGATGCTCCTCGATATCCAATCATTGGATTTTCTTCATGAGGTTCAAATCGAGCACCACCATTAAGATGTCTGTATTCGTTTGTTTTAAAGTCTGTCGCGCGATAAACAACTTTTCGAGGATTAAATGGCTTTACAAATTTTAGGAGCTCATGTGTTAACTTCTCGACAAATATATGTTCTTTCTTTTCTTTAATAAATTGCTTTGGATGAGTACCAATCTGAGCAATCATAAATTCTGCGCGGAGCAAGCCAATACCATCTGTATCATGTTTTGCAACTTCTTCGGCCTTTTCAGGCTCAGCTAAATTTACATATACTTTTGTTACTGTTTTTAGTTTATGTTTTGGAATCAGCGCCTTTGCTACTTGCATTTCATGAATGTGAGCTTTTGAAAGTATACTTCCCTTAAACACCTCACCGGTAGATCCGTTAACAGAAACAACCTCTTTATCTTTAAGAATTTTTGTCGCATTTTCCGCCCCAACAACTGCAGGAATCCCCAGTTCTCGGGACACAATTGCAGCATGTGATGTTCTTCCACCCTTTTCCGTGATAATTGCCACTGCTTTTTTCATTGCCGGGACATAATCTGGGTTTGTTTGTGGTGCAACAAGAATATCACCCTTTTTAACCTTGTCGATTTCTTTAGGAGATTTAATAATGACAACAGGACCAATCCCAATGCCAGGCGAGGCAGGAGACCCTGCAAGAATTGCTTTTACATTTGATTCAACATCCGCACTTTGCATTGTTGATACAGCTTTTATCGTTGTAATCGGACGAGATTGAACAATAAAAACGCGTTTATTTTCTATAGCCCATTCAATATCTTGAGGGAAATAGTAATGATTCTCTATATCTTTAACTAAAAGTGCTACTCCTGTGAGTTCTTGCTCAGACAGTTTTTGTAGCGATCCTTCACGCTTAGAAAGCTTTACCTCTATATTCTTTGTGCCTGATTTAACATATTTTACGTTTTGATAGGCAAGAGACTTATTTAAGATGACAAAAGATCGCTTGTCGACCTCATAATGATCTGGAGTGACTTTTCCTTGAACAATATATTCGCCTAAACCAAAAATCGCTTCAATGACCATCTTTGTTTTGTCATTAGTGACGGGGTCAATACTAAACGCAATACCAGATTTATCAGATTGCACCATGCGTTGGACAACGGTTGCAAGCCCAACCTTAAAATGATCAAATCCTTGCGTGTGGCGATAATAGAGAGCACGTTCAGTAAATAATGAAGCCCAACACATTTTAACGTGTGTAATCAGTTGATGATCTCCTTTTATGTTTAAATATGTTTCTTGCTGTCCTGCAAATGAAGCCTCTGGAAGATCTTCTGCGGTTGCTGAAGAGCGAACGGCCACAAGTGGCGAGCTGTACAGTGTAGAAATACGTTTCATTGCACTATTTACCGTTGTACTTGCACCTTGATTGAGGTAATTTTCTTCTTTTAGAACCAAATGATCGTAATAATGGAGTATTTCGTTGACCATTGAATCAGGAATGGACGCATCCATGATGAGCTTTTGGACTGCAGAAGATGCCTGCAAAAGTTCCTTGGGGCTTTCAAAATTGGCAATTTTCAGTGCATTTTCTATTCTACTTTGGAGCTTTGAGACCTCAATAAACTTGTAGTATGCCTCAGCAGTAATGACAAAGCCATACGGAATGGGAAGATGAGCTCTCGTCATCTCTCCTAAATTAGCGCCTTTTCCGCCAACGAGTGCAACATCGTCTTTTGTTACTTCTTCAAACCACACTATGTGTTTTTTTTTCATATACTATAAATATACATATAGAAGGATTATGAATGCAAGATGAAAATAGGTGAAAATACCTGTTGACAGGATTTATTTACTATGATATCATCAACTTTACGCAATGATAATGATTCAAAAATAAAGGCACCATTGGAAGCACATAGCTTGCTCTCCTAACAGCCCCATCAACAATAGCAAGCAAAAGCCTTAGAATTACAGAAGTATAGCTCTTTTTTTGGTCTTACGCCTTGGGCCTATAGCTCAATTGGCTTGAGCGTCGGATTTGCATTCCGAAGGTTAGGGGTTCAAATCCCCTTAGGTCCACCAGAAGAATGAGAGAAATTGGCGATTAGTTTCTAACTGGTAGCTCAAACTACTGGTTAAGAACTAACAGCTAATAACGAACTGCACTTTAACAATTTGTTTTTGTCTAATTGTAGGCCAATTAACTTTACACAGTAACGTTTAATAAGAGAATAAGACAAACGAAAGAGATGGGAAACACTAAAGCTAATGGTGGATGCCTTGGTAGTTTGAGCCGATGAAGGACGCGTGCATGAGCGCGATATCAATGATGAGCCCTCCAGTAGGCGTTATCAATCATTGGTTTCCGAATGGGGTAACCCATCCCGATGTAAATCGGGATTATTTGTCGTAAGACAAGTAGGGAACGTAGGGAACTGAAACATCTCAGTACCTGCAGGAAAAGAAATCATATGAGATTCCGTGAGTAGCGGCGAGCGAAACCGGAGAAGTCTAAACTTCGCCTTCGGGCGGAGTGTTGCGGAGCCACAGTAGGAATGTTAGATCTTATAGCAGAAACGCATGGAACGGCGTTCCATAGAAGGTGAGAGACCTGTATGCACAATGAGAACTAACTCTGGTGGATCTTCCAAGTACCACGAGGCACGGCAAACCTTGTGGGAATCTGGGTCGGTCACGATCCAAGACTAAATACTCAAACTGACCGATAGTGAACTAGTACCGTGAGGGAAAGGTGAAAAGTACTCCGAGAGGAGTGTGAAATAGTACCTGAAACCATTAGCTAACAAACAGACAGAGTCCTTGCCGCAAGGCCGGGATGATGTCGTGCCTATTGAAGAATGAGTCAGCGAGTGTCTGCATGGAGTGGCTTAACCTCTTATGGAGGGAAGGCATAGTGAAAGCGAGCTTGAATAGAGCGTTTATTCCGTGCGGACAACCCGAAACCGGGTGAGCTAACCTTGAGCAGGGTGAAGCTGGTCGAAAGACTAGTGGAGGCCCGAACTCGTCGTCGGTGAAATG